>Ga0007827_10000625_pt1 | contig 11200 bp, 8 predicted proteins | sample CryBogCBE16Jul07_FD_60332 | JGI IMG/M metagenome (GOLD analysis project Ga0007827, IMG submission 60332) | Freshwater microbial communities from Crystal Bog, Wisconsin, USA - CBE16Jul07 | ecosystem: Environmental > Aquatic > Freshwater > Lake | place: Crystal Bog, Wisconsin, USA | collected...
TGCCTGCGGCATGACACTCCCACGGCTGGGAGCCGTGGGCGAGATACTGGCGAGGCCAGTACCCGCTGGGTGAGACGAGCGGGAGCGAGCGAATCAAAGATGCGTTCCCACGCACCTTATATGCATCTTGCGGCCATCTCCATCCCATGGCCCGCTGGATCCCCATCTCCACGTTGTAACACTTTCACTTTTCTAACGCTTTTAACTCCTCGGCAACCCGGCTGGATGATTCCTCATGCAAATTTTTGGTTTAAGTAATTCTATAGCCGTTCTCTGAGGCGGCATCGGGCATTCTGCGTTGTCGCGTCGCTCGGACAGTAAGCGACGACAGCCGCTTCGCTTGCTCCTCGCAGACCACCCCATGGCGCTCCCAGATTTAAGGCCATCTCTTTATTTAAAACGCTCTAGAGCGGGTTGGAATAGGAGTCGGCGATGGTCGCGGCCGTGCTCTCCCAACTCAGTTGGACCGCTCTCAACAAGGCTCCCGAGGAGAATCTTTCCAGAAGATCCGGTTTCTCAAGAAGCATCATGATCGATGCACGAAATCCGAGGATACTCGTTTCCGGGTCCTTGAGCGGGACCTTGACGCCGCACTCTTTTGTGATGGCCGCGGACATTCCGCAGGCATCGTGGCAGATGACGGGCAGGCCAAGCGAGAGTGCTTCCATCATCACGGTCGGGGTACCCTCGTTGAGCGACGAGTGAATCAGGACATGGGCGTGCCTCATTCTGTCGATTGCCTCCGTTTTCGGTAGGTGCCCACTCCAGTAAATCCTTTGCTTGGGCAGGCCAAGTTCCTCAGACAGACCTTTCCATCGTCCGGTGGAGGGGCCGTTACCTAAAACCTCAAGACTCCAAGGCAGTTCACGGGGGATGGCCGCAAGTGCCCTGAGGAGAAGCGGAAGAGCCTTCCTCGCAATGTGGAGTCCGCTCCAGATGATCCTGAGAGGTTCTCCCGGAAGGAGCTTTTTGACATTCATCTGCGGAGGTTCCGTACCCGTGGCAAAGAGTTGCTCCGCGGAGCCTCCCCATTGCCTTCCGATCAAGTCCAAATCGCTTTTGCTGACACACCAAACTTTCCTAGCCAAACGTGCCGCCCTGCGGGAGCGGAAGAAGGTCTGTTTCTGAACGGTATTCAGGAAGTCACGAATCCAGACCTTCCCATGTTCCTCGGCTCGAAGTATCGGATAGAAGGACGAAGGGATATTATCTGTACCGCTGATCGGTCCCCAATAAAACGGAATGCCCAGTTTCCAGAGATAACCAGGATCCCGGTAAGTCAGATAGGTGAACTGATGACAGAGATCGAAGTTCCTGAGTTGGTGCAGATCACGAGCTTTTCGATAGGCCTTTTTCTGCCAGAGGCCATAGGCATGGTAGTAGAGAGGCCAAAGTCCGGGAACATGATGAACCTTCTCCCAAAAAATCATCGCTCTATCGGGAGGCACATGAATTACGTCGAGGTTTGGAATCCCGAGATTGGATGCAAACCACTTTTCGATGTTGCACCTTCCCGGAAGATCCTCCTTAAGATCGCCAACGAGAACAGTCACGTCGTGGTAACGTGCCAACCTCGTCACGATATTCCAACCAATGCCACCCTCGGAGCCTTGGTAAGGTGAAAACGCAAATGCGGAAATCAAGACTTTAAGACGTTTTTTCTTAGGGTTAAATAATTTCATAACGCATATATAAATTGCTATTATCCAATCAATTCATTTTTAATAAGAATCTAAAAAACATCTCTCAAGACCCCCTCTTATGAAAGTCCTGATCATCAAAGTTAACCAATTGGGTGATAATGTGGTCTTTCTTCCTGTAGTGGAACAATTGGTCAGAGATTTAGGTGTGGAGGCGATTCATATCTTCACGAGTCCCGTTGCCTCCGCATTGTATCATGGAGTAATCCATGATGAGCAAGTGCATACCTTTGAGACCCGAATGTTCAATACGGCGTGGAAACATCCTCTGAAGTTTTTTAGATTATTAACGTTGGTTCGTCAGATAGCGCCAGATACTGTGCTTCTTGCGGAGGATCAAGGAAATGTTGCCCATCTTCTTTCCTTATTGAGCGGGGCTAGGTTGAGAATCGGGGTAAAAAGATCTTTCATCAAAGTCCCATGGGGGGTGAATCGTTCGATTGACATCCATGAAAATGAAGCGCATGCGATTTCATCATGGAAACTTCTTGGCGAGTACTACTCTTCAATCGGGAAAAAAAACGCATTCCCAGCAATTCCCCCAAGACCAGGGTTGAGCACTGGATTCAATCTGGAAAAAAAATATGATTTCGTTGTTCATGCCGGTGCCAGCCGTGATTACCAAAAATGGGGGGTAGAGCGACATGCCGAGTTAGCCAACCGCCTGGCTGAAGAACACCGGGTGGCTTGGGTTGCTACGGACAAGATTTCTCCTTCTATGCTAACACGCGCTGTCGATCGCTGTGAAACCCCGACGCTGAGAGATCTTATGACACTCATGATGTCTTCACGGATATTCATAGGAAATAATTCGGGCCCCATGAATCTGGCTGTTGCCCTTGGAATCCCAGGACTTATCGTTTGCGGTCCGAGCCGATTCGAATGGGATCCTTACTGGAGTAGTGAGAACTATCTTTTGTTGCGAGCTCCTGGCTTATCCTGCCTTCCATGTGATACCCCCAACCGTCCCATGGGGGTGTGTACCAATAGAGAGAACCCCATGGCGTGCATGAACTTCTGGACTGTCGACCAGGTTTATGAGGAAGCACTCAGATGGCTGCAATCAAAGGGAGAGACTGCGAATCCCAAGGAGTTCGGTGATGAAGATCTTTCTCTTGTGCATAAAACCCCCACATCTGAATCCCCAGCTCCATTAGAAGCAAAACATACTCATGATATGCTGCCGGATAGATTGGTATCCCGGAATCAGGAAATACAGGTTCTTGGTTCCTCAATGTTCGTGACCGACTACCAAAGATTATCAAGTCTGCTGATGGATATTGTAACAGGAAGGGGATCGCCTTGTGCTATTGATTTTGCCAATACCCAGATCGTTACCATGAGGAGGCACGATCTGGAGTTTGCAACTCTCTCGGTGTGCATGGACATCACGGTTCCGGACGGAATGCCGCTTGTCTGGGTGATGAACCGCAAGGGTGCCGCTCTCAAGGACAGAGTGTATGGCCCGACCTTTACTCGCAAGTTCCTGGCCTCCTGCCCTCAGGGGAAGACTCACTATCTCGTTGGAGGTTCTGAGGAATGCGGGAGAAAATTCCGTGAGCGAATGACGGTTCTCAATCCCTCGTTGACCTTCATCGGAGGCTACCATGGTCCCTGCACTGCAGATGGGGTCTTGCAAGATGATGAGGCGGTGTTGGCTGAAATCCTCGAGAAAAAGCCCGATTTCATCTGGGTAGGACTGGGGACGCCGAAGCAGTATGCTTGGATCAATCGGATCAAACCGCTTCTGGAGCAAGGGGTGCTCTTGGCGGTTGGATTTGCCTTCGACGTGAACGCTGGCATGAAATCTGATGCCCCAATGTGGATGCAGCGTTTTGGGCTCACTTGGGTCTATCGCATGGTCACTGAGCCGAGACGCCTCGCCGGTCGGTATCTGAAGTGGAACACCCTGTTTGTTCTGTATTCCGGTCTGGGTGCTGTCACGCCGTTTCTATGCCGTGCGAAGCGTTTCCTCCGCGATTTGGGATTGCGTGCGGTGGATCTCATAGCTTCCGACATCAGGGACTGCGTGACCGGTGAAAATCTCGGCCCCGGCCTTATCCTGGGCTGGAGGGGGCATCCGTGGGTAATCGGGCATGCGGGGCTTCCACCGCTGATCCCCAGATTCCTTCCGCAGAGACGTCTGACTTACTGGAAGCAGGCGATAGGGTTCACGACGTACGCTCGGCCCGATTATCCAAGGCTGACGGTCAAGCCAGAGGTTTCGGAATCACCAAGGGTCATCAATGTTGTCCTGACTCATCTCGGTGGGGGCGCGCTGCAAAGGTTGCTTGAAGCATGGAAACCTGTGTGCTCCCGGGAGGACCTCTGGATCGCCTTTGGAGGATCCCGGCATGATTTCGATGCAGTGGATTATCCGAGAAAAGTATATGTCCAGGAGAAAGCGTTGCGTCACAAGGATAATCAGCGTGGCAAACAGTCCTATACGGGAATTTTCCAAGCCATGGAGGCTGTTGTTAAAAAAGAGAATCCTGATTTCATCTACTTCTGCGAATTTGATCACCTGCCTTTGGTTCAAGACCTCAACGCCAGGCAGGTGACCGAGATCAAAGGAGAGAAAGCCGATGTGATGGGACACTGGCTCTACCGGGTGGACGGGACAAACAATCATCACCTGCTCTATCATGAGAGTGATCCGCACTTTTTCCCTTACTGGACATCAATCTCAAGCAGAGAGGATCCCGGTATCATCCTGAGTATGTTCGGCAGCGGATCCTTTTGGTCTAGGGAGGCATTTCTGGCCGTAGCCTCAAGAGAGCAGGGAATCCCCTGTTATCTGGAACTCTACTTGCCGACATTGGCTCATCATCTCGGTTTTAGGGTGCGGGGGTGGAATGAGTCGAATCATTTGATATCGAACCTTCCCTCGCGATCCATTTCCAAGGAAGAGGGGGTGAAGCGTGGTTCTTGGACGGTACACCCGGTGAAGGAGGAAGTGAAAAAATCGAAATGAACAATCATCAAGGACAGAGACTGGAGGCTAGAGCCGAGCGGATGAGCGCCGGTGTGGAACACGATGACATCATCCTGGCCCGGCCGTTTGCTCGCATCGCGGTCGTTGTGGCGCTGGCACTCTTAACCGTGTCGGCATTTTACTTCACCGGATCCGTGGGATCCACAACGGAAGGAGGCGTGATCATGGCATTGCCCGAACGAGTGGGTGCTTTTTACGGTAAGGATCAGGAACCCTCGGATGGGGAGAAAAACGTTCTTCCGAAGGACACCGAGATCGTGAAAAAAACCTACTCGGATCCATCCGGTGATGTGATCAATGCCCAGATCGTGCTCGCGGGAGCGGAGAAAAGAAGCATCCATCGCCCTGAAGTCTGCCTGCCGGCGCAGGGGTGGTCGATTAATCGCCGCGAGACAATCCCAGTTGTGCTGGCGGACGGGCGTCGTATCACCGTGATGGCCGATTATATTTCGCGGCCTATCGAGATTAGCGCGGGTGGCACCCGCACCTTGGAGAGCATTTACTGCTACTGGTTTGTGGGCAATCACGTGACCACCCCCTCCCATGTCATGCGTCTCCTCCTGACCAGCTGGGATCGGATCGTCCATCGAAAGAACCATCGGTGGGCTTATGTCGCCGTTAGTGCCCCGGTCTTGCAGGGATTCAGAGAAGGAGGGCTCGATACTGCGGGGACATGGAAGATGATCGACGTGTTCATTGCCGAATCGGCCCCCAAATTGATGAAGTAAAAAAACGATGAAATCCCGAGAATCTTCGATTTCCAAAGAAGTATCAATCTGTGCCCTGACCTGCATCGGGTTGCTCACCCTTCTACTTTCCCTTCAGTATAGTTACGGAGTCGGGGCGGCTACTTATTCTCTTGGTCGATATATCTGGAGTAACTGGAATGACAATGAGGACATGGGACACGGATTCCTGATTATTCCGGCCGTTCTTTTTATGATTTACAGCGATAAGAAGCGACTTCTCTCTCTGAATCCATCGGGTGGATGGGGGGGATTATTTCTTCTGATCATCGGGTTACTGATCTATTGGTGTGGCAATCAGGCCGATGTCACCTTTGTCGGACTGATCAGCATCGTGGTCGTTCTCGTTGGCAGTGTCTGGTGGTTGCTTGGTTGGGAGTATCTCAAGCCCCTTTCTTTCCCGATTGCCTTCCTGCTTTTTGCCATCCCATTTCCGGGACTGGACATGATGGTGGCGCTTCCCTTGCGCTATCTGATGTCCAAAATCAGCGTTCTTCTTCTCAACATGATCGGGATTCCCGTCGTGCTGGTGGGTACCGGAATTCTCTCGGCCCCCGATGCGGTCCATCATCTTGCCGCCGGTCAGAAATTCGCGGTGGATGTGGCCAATCCCTGCAGCGGCATCAGGTCGCTCTTTGCGCTGATGATGGTGGGGGCGCTTTTCGCCCATTTCACGCTCCAGGGAGCATGGAGAAAATGGGTTCTCTTCCTCTGTACGCCGCCGCTAGCAATTGCCGGGAATCTGGCGCGCATCCTGATGCTCACCATCGGAACGGTTGTCTTCGGAAGTGAATTCGCCCTAGGCAGGAATCCCCTGGAGCGTCCCTCTTGGTTCCATATGGCGGCGGGTTATCTTGTTTTTATCGTGGCCCTCTTGGGAATGATGGGAATCGCCTCGGTGCTCGGTCGCATTCCCGTCAAGGTCTCGTCAAAGACCTCTGAAAACCCGTAGGTTTATGCCATCACGAATGTTGATGATCGATATTAAATCATTCTTGGTACGACGAGGGGTCGTCAAGTTCTTGTATTATGATGAGTAAAGATGTCGGCTCATCTCCGGGAGAAGACGGGAGAATAAAGATTCTTCAGCTATTCTCTCGATACCGTGCCTTTGGTGGGGAGGAGGGAAGTGTCAATCGCATCAATGATGCTCTTAATGCGCACTTTGACGTCAGCCTGTTCCAGGCATCCAGCGTCGATGCCTTCCAAGGTAATGTCTTCCATCGGACTGTTTCGGTGTTGAAGGCGTTTTCAAATTGGAGCGTTGTCCGCGAGTTGAGGGATTTGCAGGAACTCGATCCCCATGACATTTGGATCGTTCACAATGTCTTTCCGGTTATGTCTCCGGCAGTCTATGAGCTCGCATTCCGGCTGGATGTTCCCGTCATCCAGTACCTTCACAATTACCGGATGGGGTGCATCAATGGATTCTTCCTCAATCATGGGAAGTCCTGCCAGACGTGCATGCAAGGAGACTTCAGGAACGCCTTCCGGACGGCCTGCTGGCATGACAGTCATATCCAAAGCGGTCTCATGGGGGTGATCACCGCACGGGCACGTGCCATGGATCTTTTTCATCGGATCCATCATTGGATCGCCATCAGCGAAGCTCAAAAGCTGGAGCATGTCGCGATGGGGATTCCGTCGGAAAAGATCACCGTGATTCCACATTTTTACGACCCCTTGAAGATGATTGATCCGCCCTTTCCGGATCGGGGGGATGCACTTTTTGTGGGCCGACTCTCCGCAGAGAAAGGGGTTGATCGTCTGTTGAGGGCCTGGCAATCCATTCATGATTGTGGCAGGACACTTTGGATCGTGGGGGATGGTCCGGAGCGTCCCAGGCTGGAGGCGATGGTTCGCGAAGGCGGCATCAGGAATATCCAATTCACGGGTTTCCTGAATCATCTGGAGATGCAGGAGATTTGGGCCAAGTCGGCCTGCAATATCATTCCTTCCATCTGGAAGGAACCGTTCGGCATGGTGGTGCTCGAGGCTTGGGCCAAGGGACGTCCCGTGGTCGCCCATCACATCGGTGCCCTTTCGGAAATCATCGCCGATGGCGTCGATGGTCTTCTTGTTTCCGATCATCAGCCGGAGCAGCTCGGGGAGGCGATGTTGTCGCTTTTGCAAAATCCCGTGCGAGCCCAGCAAATGGGGCATGCCGGCAGGGAAAAGTTAAAGGGGAAGTATTCCCGGAAAACCTGGTTGGATGCCATCAGGCCCGTCCTCTCGGAGGCCATCAGGGCGAAGACCTGATTTTACCTCAATCGAGAATTGCCTGATTTTTTATTCCAGGATTGATTTGGACAATTTAATCGGGGTTTCCTAAAACGCTTGCATTCATCGTCTGCCAAATCCCCCCGCCTGCTTCTGGTGGACGGGCATTACTATCTCTACCGGTCGTTTTTCGCGATCCGAGGACTGACAAATTCCAAGGGGGAGCCGACCAATGCGATCTACGGATTCGTGAAGGCACTGCGCAGGATGCTCTCCGATCTGAAGCCCGATTACGCCGCCGTGGTCTGGGATGCCGGCCTGCCGGAGCGTCGCACCCAGCTCCAGCCTGAATATAAGCAGCACCGCGACGAGATGCCCGATGATCTGGAGGTCCAGCAGGAGCCTCTTCAGGACATTGTGCCGCTGCTCGGGGTGGCGAGCGTCTTCCTCGAGAACCATGAGGCCGACGATCTCATCGCCTCCTATGTCACCGAGGCCAGGAGGGAGGGGATCGAGTGCCTGGTGGCGACCAATGACAAGGACATCCTGCAGATGGTGGGGGAGGGGGTGTCGATCTATTCGACGGCCAAGGCCGACGTGGGAGAAGGGACCGGGGGATTCAAACTGCTTGGCATCCCGGAGGTGCGGATGAAGTGGGGGGTCGATCCCGAGCGTATCGCCGATGTCCTCGCGCTCACGGGGGACTCGGCCGACAACATCCCGGGGGTTCCGGGTGTGGGCGGAAAAACGGCCGCCAAATGGATCACTCAATACGGTTCGCTCGAGCGCATTCTGACCGGGGAAGGGGTCGACTCCAAGGTTTCGGGAAAGATCGCACCCCACAGGGCTCAGATAGAAAGCAACCGGCACATGGTGGCCCTCGATCTCGATCTGCCCTTGCCTCTCCCGATCGCCCAAATGCAAGTCTGTCCGCGCTATCCGGAGCTGATCGAGGCGCTCAGGCGCTGTGAGTTCCGTTCGCTCACGGCCGAGGTGGAGAGGGAAGCGGAGAGAGCAGGAGCTGGGAGTTATGAGCTAGAAGCTAGGCCAGCGATCAGTAAAAGGGTGGTTGGTGCCGAACTATCCAACCCCCAGTTGCCAATCGCTAACTCCCAGCTTCCAGCTCCTGGCCCCCAACTCCCAACCCAGGGGGAGCTTTTCGCATGAGGGCGTCTCTTGTTCTGGGAGCAGGTCGTGGGCCGAGGTTGGCCGTGCTGGAAACGGCAAAACGTTTCCCCGAGGGAATGTGTGTCGCGGAGCTTTCAAAAGAGCTGGGAATGAGCTACATGGGCGTGAAGGCTCATTGCCTTGCCTTGGAGAAATCCGGTCATCTGGAAGCACGTCGCGGGATCTCCTCAAAGGGGCGACCTAAGCGGAATTATCACCTGACGGAGTCCGGCGAAGCTCTGTTTCAAGGGATGGGGAATGATCTTCCGCTTGCTCTTCTGCGCGAGGCCGCAAGGCTCTTCGGTTCATCGGCACCCCAGAAGCTCCTGCTGATGTATTTCCGTTCCGAAGGGTCCCGCTATACCGCATTGATCCGTGGGAACGACCCGGCCGTCAGAATCGCAAGCTTTGTGAGGCTGCGTGATTCCGAGGGGCGCATCTGTAGTCTGATCAATGGCCAGTCCGCCGAGATTCATGAGTGCCATGACCCCTTGGACGATCTGCGTTGCGCCTATCCGGGAATTGACGCCATGGAGGAGGCGATGATCTCCGAGGTGCTCGGCATGAGCGTCCGCAGGGAACAGAGGAAAGGAAGGACGGTTTTTCTGGTCGGCTGAAGGGGGCTCTGGGATAGAGCGGGATTCGGATTAAACCCAGAACTTGCATAGGAAACCAAGGGGGCAGGAGAGGGGTGGTTACAACCGTTGAAAAGTTGACGCGTTACAATGGGTGTCTAAAACAACGCAGAGCAGGGATTCGGGATGGTCGCTTTAGAGTCATTCACGGATGAGGAAGACCCGAAGAGTTGAACCCAAAAATTGCATGAGGAACCTGAAGAGCACGGAAGGGAATGGGGTAAAAAGGTTAGAATCGTTACAAGGTGGATTCGGACAGCCCCGAACCTGACTTCTCGACGGCACGATCCATGAGTTTGCGCATCATGGCACAGACCTCGCTGTGGATTCAGGAGTTGCAATCACTACGGTGCAACTTTTTAACCCAAAATTTGCAGGAGGATCCGCAGAACCGGTAGGCCGAGAAGTTAAAATCGTTAAAAAAGTGAAAGCGTTACAACGTGCAGATGGGGATCCATCGGGAGATCGGATGGCGATGGCCACAAGATGCACAAGCGACACAAAAGGGGGCATCCCGATTTGCGCTGATTGGATTCAGCCCCTTGTAACGTTTTTAACGCTGTAACGGTTCTAACCCTTGGAGGACTCACCATCCGGGTGAACCATTCAAACCTGTTGGATGTGCTCTATCGCAAAATCCGGTTTTAACGATCGGGGGATTCACCATCCGGGTGAGCCATCCGAACCTATTGCTTCCGCTCTGTCGCGAAATCCGGGATTATCTGCCAGGCAGATGCTCCAGGCAGTATTCGGAGCCTCCTGTCGCCACGCGAAAATCCAAGTCGGGATTGGTCAATTCCGTCCTGTTGCATACTGTGCAGCGGTGAAGGGGTTCCTCCGCGTGGGCTGCTTTTGTAAGCGAGCCCCGCAAGGGGGGGAGGGTTTGGCCGAGGCCGGAATAGCCGAGCTTTCCCGCAAGGTCGGCTCCGAAAAAGAGCAGGTAATTCAGCAACGCGGCACCCAAAGTCGCCGCTACGACCGGAGGCTGGCCAAGAACCGCCAGGATCATCAACACGGCGCTGATTCCGGCAAGCCAGGCGATGCGGACGGGAAGAATGAAAAAAACGAGGACCTTGAAGCCGGGATAGAGCGTCGCGAAGCCAAGAAGGAGGGATAGGTTCAGGAAGGTATTGGCACGCCCGACGGCAGCCCCGCCTCCCTGCAGGCCGAAAAGGAAATTCACGAGCGTGCAGAGCACGACTCCCGAGAGGTAAAACATGGTCAGCCTCGGGGCTCCCATTCCTTCCTCAAGTCCGTCTCCAAGGTAGAGAAGAAAGAGCAGGGCGAAAAAGATCCAGAGAGGGCTTAGCGTCTCGGGGATGAAGATCCAGGTGACCAGACGCCAGACCTGCCCCTCAAGGATAAGCCGGGGATCGAGTTCAAGAACCGAGAGATAGCCGGGAGCCAGCAGGTGGAGGATGAAGACCAGGGCATTCATCAGGGCCACGTAGCGGATGAGTCCCGGCACGGCCACGTGATCCCGAAGGTTCTGAAAGATGCGGCCCTTGTTGGATGCCATGGGGAAAGCATGACAGTTTCTGGATCGGGTGAACATCCGGAAGATCTGCTGCCGCAGTTGCTTCCGACAAGTCTCGTGACAAACACCGTGATCATTTTGGTGGCAAGATGACGGGTTGCGGATAAATTGTCCCCGTGGGCAATCCCGAGGAAATTCCCAATATCGAGCCGTTTCCTCTCTCTCCTCGTTTCAGGAGCGGTGAAGAGGTGCCGAAGGTG
>Ga0007827_10000629_pt1 | contig 11185 bp, 14 predicted proteins | sample CryBogCBE16Jul07_FD_60332 | JGI IMG/M metagenome (GOLD analysis project Ga0007827, IMG submission 60332) | Freshwater microbial communities from Crystal Bog, Wisconsin, USA - CBE16Jul07 | ecosystem: Environmental > Aquatic > Freshwater > Lake | place: Crystal Bog, Wisconsin, USA | collected...
GAGCCCTGCCGTCAGTTCATCCGCATCGGCGAGCCCTGCCGCCAGTTCATCCGCATCGGCGAGCCCTGCCGTCAGTTCATCCGCATCGGCGAGCCCTGCCGCCAGTTCATCCGCATCGGCGAGCCCTGCCGTCAGTTCATCGGTATCAGCAAGTACCTCTATTAGTCAGACGATACCACCCTCATTCACTGTTACTCCCTCCGTTACCCAGACTCTACCCCCTCCGTGGTTTACAGGAATGACCGGCTGCTGTCATAATCCGATGACCAGCGGACAGGCGATAAGTTTTACTGTACCATCCTACTACTCATCCACCTCCATCAGCAGTATTGCCCTCCAGTATTGGCCAGGAGCCGCCGGCACCACTACATTTTCAATCGGTTTAATGGCGGCGGATGCGGCATATCAGCCAACGGGACCGGTGCTCGCCTCGGCACAAATCACCCTCACCAGCCCTGGAGCGTTTCCTGCCGTTCAGCAACAGGTTGTCACACTCACAAATTTGGGGCAACTTGTCGCACAACCGCTCACGGGTGGTACGTCCTATTCGCTCGTATTCTACGGAGCATCCAATACGAATGTCCAGTTTCTTGTTGGAAATTCAGGATCTTATGTATTTGGTGGCGGTTTGACACCAATCGCGGGCTCTCTCTATACAACATCCAGTGCGAATCCTCCTCTATCTGTTTATTGGTATACATCGTCCAATACAGCCTTTCTAGAGATATATACAGGACCGGTACAGTCTATGTCAACCTCACCGACTGCGTCGCCATCTGGAAGTATGACAGGAAGTTCTACGGAAATCGCATCGTCATCACAATCCAAGGCTCCTTCACCCTCGTTTTCGGCAAGTATAACGCAAGCACGGTCCATCTCAGTATCATCCTCTCTAAGTTCATCTATTACGAACTCACTAAGTGTATCTGCGTCTATACAAGCATCCTCCTCGGCATCTTCTGTAGAAAGTGTGACGGTGACTCCGTCACCCCTGCCGACGGTATGCGTTAGAATGGCACCTTCTGGTATTGTGGACAATGATAATCTTCCTCTTGTTACGGGCGGAATGACTGTTAATAATCTCATAAATACACCGCCGCCGATTGGCGCATTGCCTCCAGCGAGCTATTGGGACCCTGTTGCCGCTTCAGTATATCATGTAACATTGTCGTTTGTGAATCCAGCACCTATTTATTACTGTAATTGGTGGGGTGCGACAGACCCGAGCCATCCGCCAACTGGCATACAATTCTATACAGCACCGAGTGGTACACTACTGTATACAACGCCAAGTTTGACCACAACGCTTCCAAATACAATGTATACATCACCATTTATAAGTCAGCCAAATATATCCTCTGTCTATGTGGAAATCTACAAAAGTACTACGTGGCAAGTATATATGTACTATTTGGACTGTTATACGTGTATAATTGCCTCTATGACGCCATCCGTTACGGCGGCTGTAAGTGGAACGCCGTCATTTTCGGCAAGTGAAACACAAACACGGTCTACCTCGGCGTCATCAAGCCCCTCACCGTCGTTTTCAGGACAAGCGACGCAGACGCCGAGTTCCTCGGTCTCATTTAGCACAAGTATATCACAAACACAATCTGCCTCGGCATCAATAACCGCAACAATCTCTCCGTCGCCAGGTAAAACCGCAACGCCGACCTCATCTATTACAAATAGTGTAACAATTAGTCCAACTCTCTCCCTGTCTATATCAGTAGGAGGCTCTTTTTCGCCGTCCTCTATAAGTACTATGAGTCTCTCCGGCACACCCATTCCAAATTTATTCGCAAATGCGAGCGCATCCGCTTCATTCAATGCGACGGGTGCGGCTGCTGCTGCTGCAGCAGATAGCAGTTCCTTAGGTATAATTCTAGGTGCGGTCTCCTTGGGTCTAGTGGGACTGATGGGTGCGGTATTGGGAACGAATGCCCTACGCCGTAGTGGTGCCCTAAATTTTCTCTCTAAGGCGGGTGTCAAGGTTCCCACAAATGCGGATGGAACAGTTGATACTAAGGCGGTTGCAAATGAACTTCTTGAGGAAGCGGAGGCGAAGAGTCCAGCACTCGCAGCAGTAGGTAGTTTCTTTAATTCTGTAAAAGCCCAATCCGTAAGATTCAAAAACGCTGTGAATAGTCTACCTCTCCCTGATTCAGTGAAGAGTATTGTGAACGATCCTACAAAATTACTCCCTAAGGCGACTCAGGATAAGTTACATGCGATGGAAGAAGCGGTAGGAATACAAACAAACGGCGAGGCACCAGACGCACCTAGGGCAGTAGAGGATACACCAGATGCGCCGGTCGCATTAAAGGTCGCACCATCCACTCGGCGTATGGTATCAGCACCACCAACACCGGTTAGCACACTTGATTTAGGTGTAGTCGTCAGTAGGGTTCAGAAGTCTTTACCATCGGTACAAGAGACAGACGATGTATCTCTTGAAAATGAATTTATTGATAATACACCACAGCACGATAATTGTCCATCATGTGTGGCAAAGGCAAAGGCAAAGGCAAAGTCGCCGACATTACCTTCGGCACCGACAACCTCGCCCGTAGCATCTACTGCGCCAACAACTTCACCAACCGCCCCACCTGGTGTATCTCAACCATCTAAAAAACAACCTGAGCCTACAGCCTCTTTCACTCCTGAAGACCTTAAAAAGCATATGGATATGTTAAAACAGTATATGAGTACGCAGATGCCGACACCACAACCACAACCACAACCACAAAAGGCAAAGAGTCCACCACCACCACCGCAGGCGAAGAGCCCAATAACAACGCCTAAGGCACAACCACAGGCACAGGCACAACCACAGCCAAAGCCCCAACCAAAGGCAAAAATAGAAGTGAATGCGGCAGAGCTCGCCGAAATTAAGGCACTCCTCGCGTCTAAAAATAAGCAGCATAAAGTTCTCGGTTAATGACACGCCCAATAATCTGGACCGTAGGGGATAAAGAGTTCACCACCGGCAGGAATATCTACAAGCGAGTGGATAAACGCACGTCCTGCCTCCTCGTCCACAACGAATTGGCAATTACTAGTGAGGCGATTCCCCTTAGAATCGTAATAAGCGTCAGGTGTAGTATCCACCCAACGCTTTTTACGTCGTATACGTGTCCTTGCGATATAGGAGCAATCATTAATCATTGCCATATAACAGCGAGGGAACATCTGTGCGTCTATGAAGCAATCAGAACGAACCTCAAGGGCATACGAACTAGGACGCTTATATGAGATGACCTCGCCGACATATTCATCAATACAAGCACCGGCAGGGATATTTTCGCACGCAAAGACACCGATGCCTGCGTTAGGCACTTGGGACGGAGCCAGACGAAGTTGAAACGGAGAATTATAGTAGTAAGGTCCGCAGATATTTTCGCACATAAAAGTAAGAATGGATACCCGCTTTTGGGGACCAAGTGGATGGCGGTTGTTACACTTAGTTGCGTTTGCTGCTCCAACGCTAGAAAAACGCTATCTTCTTCAATTTTTTCAGACGCTACCATACGCCTTACCCTGTAAGTTCTGTCGTGCCTCACTTACCGAATATTATGGAAGCGACCCAATACCGACAGACCTGAAAGAGTTTCCTAAATGGCTCTATCGTATTCATAACCGAGTCAACGGTAAACTCCGTGAGCAGAAGTTAATTACTGGTAAGGATCCGTCGTGGAACGAAGTAAAACAGCGATACGATAAATGGATGCGACAGTCCTGTACTCAGCGGGCTATGATTGGTTGGGATTTTCTATATTCGGTTGCGTATACAACTCCCTGCCGCGATGTAACAAGTTTACCGATACCAGGCGCACCACCACAACCACCGACTCCCGAACTACGTAACCGTTGGAATACAATGACAATCGAAGAGCGACTACCGAAACTGAAATTATGGTGGGAAGCCCTTCCTCATATTCTCCCTTTCCCCGTATGGAGAAAGGCTTGGCAAATAGCGGTTCCGCATGTCCCCAAACTTGCTTGCGGTAGAAAGAAGGTGACAGAATGGCTCTATGATGCGGAAAAAGCGATGTGCCAAGAACTCAAAGAGAACGCCCCACACGATAGTTTTGACGGACTCTGTACCGAGTTGAATGCGTTTGCGAGCGGATGCGGCAAAATCAAGACCACGAAAGTGAAAACGTGCCGCGCAAAAAAAACGCTCAAGCGCAAATCGTTGGACCGTAATCGCACTCGTAAGTATTTCGCAACCGGTGGATTCTTATAGTCCTTTCTTTACAACCCGTCCACGATGCGCCCAGCAGTGCATAGTACTATGAATCGTCACCGCTTTACCACATTCCTTACCGTTCATATGTTTATAAGTACACTTATATACATACGTACAATCCGCACGTTTCTTCTTGTTTGACATCCAGGCAGCGGACGCATCATCAAAGAACTTAGCGTCAAATTCACTATTACCGGCAGACATTTAACGAATTATATAATTAACCGTACGCAATTCAATTTTCAACCGCTAATTCGCTCAAGCGTTTCATAATGCTGTCAGGATAAACTATCCCCGGAAATTTTGCGACGAGCACCGCACAGGGAATATACCGCCGTCGGTCATCCTCTGATACACCCTGCGCTAACCATCGTGCCTCTAATGTCATAGCACGACTCCAATCATCGGTAGACCACGTTTGGTCCCCATCGGGCTTCAAAAGATACTGCGTCAGGGCACCACGTGAAAGCATTTTCTACTCCTTATGTAAAGAATGGCAACCCTCTTTAAACTTCCATCCTCCGTTACCTCGTACTTACCTTTCCTCTTAGTAGCAGTTGGATTGGTTCTCATTTATTTATGGGCACGCAGCAAGCCAAGCCGCGAGGGTTTCCAGGACGCCGTAGAGGGTGCCCCAGAAAATCCTTGGAAGTTCAATATGTACTACGTGGATTGGTGCCCGCACTGCCATCACGCCAAGCCCGAGTTTGAGAGCCTCGGATCTACCATGACCATCGGCGATAAGACGGTTGTGTGTAATGCGATTGAGGCGGAGAAGAACCCCGAGGCGGTTCAGGGTTTGAAGATTTCGGGTTACCCAACGTTTGTTCTGTATGATGCGGAGGGCAACGTGGTGAAGGATTACAGCGGTCCTCGTAAGACGGCGAGCTTCCGCTCTTTCCTGGAGGACACTGTAAATATGAATGCGGAGCGCATGTCCTAGTCTCGGTTTCACCGAGACTAGGCAACCCCCCTCCCGCTTTTAGCGGGAGGGACGTCAAAGTAGACAACCATTCCTTGGCGGCAGTAGAACCGATAGATTCTAACATTTCAAAATCTGCGGGCTGAAGACGCATAAACCAAGCAGGAAACGGTAAATTAGGAAACCAGATAATATTTTTAGGATAGTTCTCCTTCAGATATTTTCTCTTTTTGGGTCCTTCAAAATGGATCATAGAAAATACATATTCGGACAGTGTGGTGGGCGTTTTTACGGAGCCGTGCTCAAAGGTGAAACCGAGCGATTCGTAACGGTCCGCATTAGATGGTAATAAACCCCAGGGAAAATTCGCACCTACCGCACCATCTACCCATATATGCCCGCTCTCCTCATGAATATATGGACGAAAGAAGAGTGGTAGGCTCATACTTGCACGAATCGCGTCAACGACCGGTAAAGATGGATAGGTTTGGGCAGAGCAGAGAACAATCTCGTGGGTACTGAGATCGGAGATAACGATTGTAAGATTGGGTATATCGGACATTAAGTAAGCCGAGGCACCAGGGCGAATAAGTTCTATTATACGTGTAATTTCAGCAATCAAAGAATTGCCATTATCTAGTCCCCACGATTTATTGATATTCAATAGATTATTGACATCAATATCACGAAATTTTATATAATCGGTAGCATACATACATTTACGAACGTCGCCAACAGAGTCGGCAAGTGCGAGTAGGGTTGCTACAAATGCGCCGGCAGACGTACCCCAGTACTCTTCTACCCGTTCAAGCACTCCCGCCGCCTCTAAGACAATTAAAGCTTCTACAAAAACCAGGCATCGTGTACCACCACCGGTAAAGACTAGACGTTTAGGAAGCATCCTACCGCCGTCAGCGGAATCAAATTCAAAATAATTACGCATATAACTACAAGATGCCATCGGACTCATTGGTACCACCAATGCTCGTGCCGTCTTCCTTATATACGGAAGAGGCGAAGCGAGATACTACCAGAATTCGTATCTATAATATGGTTCTACAGCAGATTTACAATAAGGTAAAAGCCGTAGCACGTGTTCCCGGTAATGAGAAATCGTTATGGTATGTGGTGCCTGAGTTTATTCCAGGAACCCCGCGATTTGATATCGGTGACGCAATCCTTTATATTGTTTGGAATCTCAGGAATATAGGATATACCGTGGAATACACGCATCCGAATTTGCTATTTGTGAGTTGGCGATCGCACGACGAAACGTATCGTAAGCACGAAAGTCCGTTGAGTCAGGTGCTCAATGCGGTACGAGGTGTAGCGACAGCTTATAAGGTTCCGACGATAAAACCGACAATTCCTACGGCAAGTGCGCCGATGCCTGAGATTACAAAACGGAAAACGCCTATTAAAAAGACGGTTGAATTCAAACCGGAAACGGAAACAATTCAATCAATACCAACGATACAACCTATTACAAGGTCATTAGTGATGTCGGCAACGGGTGGAGCAGGTACAAATGTGCCACGGTTACCGGGGCAGTTGTCCGAACGACATGTATCGTTTGTATGATTGAGCACCACCAGCGGCGGCAATCATCATAGTTGCTTGTGTACCTTGCTTTACTAATATGTCCAAAATCAAGATTAAGAAGATACCACCGAGGACAAAGAGTAGTATTTCAAGCAGATTGGATTCAGATTTTGTGACTTCCATCTGCTCCAATTTATGGAACATGGAATCAAGTTTGCGCTGAAGTTCATCAAGGCGGTTTTCGGCAGCGACTTCGGCGCCCTTCAAATCCGCCTGTGTACGTTCGTCTTTGCCTATTTTTCGCCATAGGGTGGACTGACCGTCAATCCATGGGGACGGAATGAGAGGAGCCTCATTTTCACGGTGGGGCAAACGATTCTTAATCCAGTCGGGCACCGAGGTTTCATTGAAAGCGGTTGCCCAATCAGGACTCAGTTGATAGACATTTTTGTCCACAACATCCTGGGCGGGATGTGGGAAGTAATCGGCGGTTTCAAAAGCATTGAGCATTTCGGATTCGCTGCCGTTCTTTGTATTGCTGGTGGGCGCACCACCGAGTAATTCGCCAGGTGGCAGAAGACGGTGTGCGGGGCGATCGGGTTCAATCACTTGGGGCTCGGGTGGTGGCAAAGGAGCCCGACGCTTCTTACGACGTTTCTTGTCGGAATCTAAAGCAAATAATGATGGGGAACCGGTGGCGGACCCCTGATCTTCATTCCGGGACGCTGAGTCTGTAAATGAAGTAAAAGCTTCTTCTAATGAGCACATCCTGCTCTCCCTAACGTGGGATGTCTATTTATTTTATTGATTTCCGCTTGCGGAAATCTACAAAATGGGTTGACAAGAACACGTACCAATCGTGGGATGTCTATTTATTTTATTGATTTCCGCTTGCGGAAATCTACAAAATGGGTTGACAAGAACACGTACCAATCGTGGGATGTCTATTTATTTTATTGATTTCCGCTTGCGGTTAGCGTTTTTACCCAGACGAAAGTTCATATTCCAAGATAAGGATGCACGCAAGCCATTTAATATCAATAGGTCTCTTTACGGCGGCAGTCGTACTCACAATTTATGCGTGGATGGACCGAGTGCGCTATTCTAATCGCTACTATAAACCGACCGAGGGATTTCAAAATAACCCATTAGAAATTCCTACTCCCGATACTATACCGGTATCATTGCCCAAAAATCCGACAGACGCCGATGCGATTGCTGCCCATAAGACATTGCTGACGTATACAAGTCAAAATGTCGCAAAAGGAATACGATTTATGAAGGCAATTGGTAATACATTCTTCGTTCAACCAGTGACCCTAATGACCGACTTCAATCCGGCAACTTTAATGAATAACTATGTGAGCCCATTACAAGCAGTATGAATCCGCCCGCAGGTCCCGGTTTCCCCCCATCAGGTCCCATCTGGCATCCTCCAATTGCGAGTAAGTGGATTGCCGTCGTAGTCGTCGTGTTCTTAGGTGCTGTGGCGAACCGTATTCCCCACGCACTCCGCTTCTATATCATTCAACCAGTAGGATTCTTTCTAGTAGCCCTCGCCGCTATGGTATGTTACTGGATGGGATTCTACGCGGGAACCTTTGCGCTCTTCTTCTTCCTACTATCAATATGGTCGGCGGAAGCAAAGAGCCCCGAAGGTTTCCTAAACGCTTCAAATACTGTGGATTGGGTCACAAACTCGAAGAAGTGGTTTGTGGAGAAGGTGCTCAAGGAGCAACCGCTTGCCATTCAGGAAAAGGATGTAAGTACATTCCCCATTCAAGATTAAACCCGTCACTAAATAAGAAGATTCCCGGATGGATTACGGTACTATTGTAGCAATAGCACTTACCGTATTCCTATTGTACTTTTCACTTGATTTTGATAAGCATTATAGTTTCGGATTCCATAATGCCGCCTTACATCCGGCGGCACGATTCGCCGCCGGTTTAGCACTTGCATACGTCGCAGAAAGTCATCAGTTATTAGCGTCGGTACTACTAGTTATTATATTCTTTTGGATCGCCGACGTAAATCTACTATCATCCTATTCATTGTAAGAAGCACAGGATCCCCGATACATAAAAATGGCATACCACGATAAGGATGCCTAAACGTGCTAAGAAAGGTGCCGGTTGGTTAACTCCGGTGAGTCAGTGTTTGAATGGACAGCCTGGTCCTCATCCGCAGCCGCCACCAGCCCTACCAACAACGTCTATAAATCCATATTTGCCACCACCAACTGCTCCGCCTACTATGGGCGGTAGTTGTTTGATTGGACAACCTGGTCCTCATCCGCAGCCGCCACCAGCCCTACCAACAACATCTGTAAATCCTTATTTGCCGCCACCAACCATGGGCGGTATGGCACCAGTAAATATTCCGTCTCAAATTCCATCATCGCCGCCACCACAACCTGTAAACATACCACCAACCTTATCGCCTCATCCGAGCCCAAATAATAATACAGGACAGCCTACAATTGGCGGAGTCTTAGACCCGCTCTCCCAAGCTATTCTCTTTATCAATACAAATCCTTATATAATTGGTTGTTTTATGTTATTGCTCAATTTAGGAGGTCGCTTCCTTTCGCTGGAGTTGACGAAAAAGCAGGAGGAGTTTTTATCGGCACCTTGGTTGCGACCTGGCATTTTCTTTACAGTCGTATTTATTGCGACTCGTAATCTTGCGGCGGCGTTCTGGGTTACGCTCCTCTTCTTTTCTGTTATATGGGTTGTTGCGAATGAGCATAGCCCCTATTGTTTGATTCCTTCTTGGTGTGGACATGATATTGAAAAGCAGCAAAAGACATACGAGGAAAACGTAAAAAAGTTTTTTACGCTAAAGAAAGCGGAACCCCCACCCCCACCACCCAAAGCCAAACTCCCTAAGGAATAACCACCTATTCAACAGCGTCAATAATATTGACCAAATTGAAGAATTATTTATACATTAAGCGTCAACTCGCTACCGGTGGGCTGTGTGGTCGTCGTCTTCTTAGAGCGACGGTTGAGTCCGGCACGACGCATTGTCTCTGTTGTGTAGGCGCTACCGATGGAGCCAGTCTCTTCGGCGTCACGACGTCCTCCCGCATTCAACTGCTCGAGAATGTCATCTACACCGGTGGGTCCACGCATTTCACGACGGACTGTCTGGGCTTGAGGAGGACCCGCCATCGGTATTGCGGGCATCGCCGCACCGAGACCTGGCATCATACCACCCATCATACCGCCCATCATACCCATAAAGCCGCCACTTTGTACGCCTTCGGGCTCAGCCGATGACTGCTCCTCCATCGGTGGGGCAGAGCGCATAGGTGGCATGGATGGCATAGACGGCATGGATTGCGATGGACCGCCGCCACCTCCGCCACGCCCTCCGCCACCACCAGGTTGTCCGAGCGACATAAAGTTCGCAAAGCCAGGTCCGACCGATTCACGTGCCGCCGCCTGTGCGAACTCACGTGCCAAATTGGGGTTGTTGCGGAGGATATCATCCATACCAGGCATACGAGACTTGAACATTGTATTGGTCACGTGGCACATACCAGCGGACAAACCGAGTGATAGAATCAAACGGACTTCAGGCGCAACCTTGCTCTTATCCTTGTACTTATCGTACAACTCTTCAAAGATTTCGTCATAGTCCTCAATGTTCTCATTTACCTGCTCGGACCAGCCGTCCAGATGGAGTCCGAGCGGGTCGTAGCGGCTGTTGAGGAACTCCATACCACTGGTGACCGTTGTGAGCATTGAGCGCTGGAAGCGAAGGGATGCCTCAAGACCCTTGGAATCCTTGCGGCGAGCAACTTCGGCATTAATCTCTTCTAGTGTATTGCTCATCGCCATCTTCGTACCACTAATACCCTTACGGTCCATGCGTTCCAAAATCGTTAAGCCCTCAGACTTCTTGACTGCCTCTTGTTCGGGGGTCAGGTATACGGAAGGTGTTGAAGCAACGGCAGACGTTTCCTTAGTATCACTTCCGCCGGCACCAAACCAACTACGAATACCACCAGTAGCAGGAGCCGCCGCCGCTGCATTGGCAGCAGCGTTTGTAGCAGCGGGACTACCGAGTCCAGGAATACTAGAGAACCAGGACTTGGCGGCAGGCGCAGGAGGAGCAGCAGCAGGAGCCGCAGGTGCCGAAACAGCAGGAATCGTTGTAGGGGTCATGGTAGGAGCGGAGCTGCCGAGACGGAAAGGCTCAGAGCCGCCGCCACCGCTCATGGGAGCGGAAGGGCTTGTATCACGCATAATGCGAATATTGTCACCACCACCGGATGGCTTCACATCAAATGTAACATTTGTATCATCAAGGCTTACAAATTCAATATCATCTACGGGCTTCAAGTCGGCTGCCGGAGACGCCGGACGACTCATAGAACCCGCAATCTTGCGCTGATTTCCGAGTAAATTTAGGTCAAAGTCGTTTTGGCTGACATCAAGCGAACGACCCAGGTCCTGGCT
>Ga0007827_10000637_pt1 | contig 11135 bp, 8 predicted proteins | sample CryBogCBE16Jul07_FD_60332 | JGI IMG/M metagenome (GOLD analysis project Ga0007827, IMG submission 60332) | Freshwater microbial communities from Crystal Bog, Wisconsin, USA - CBE16Jul07 | ecosystem: Environmental > Aquatic > Freshwater > Lake | place: Crystal Bog, Wisconsin, USA | collected...
CCACCATGGGGCGGCTTCCGGCGGAGAGTTCGCGAAGGCGCTTGCTGACCATGTTGATGAGCTTCTGTTTGTTGCCGACCACGGTCACGGCTTCGTCGATGAGGTTGGTTTTCATGGAAATTTCTCGAGTCGAATAATTTGATGGAAAGTCCGCCGGATGGCAAGCATCCACCCGTTTGCCTGGAATCCGTCCGGATCTCGGGACCGACGGACCGGTTCCTCAGTCACCGCTTCGGGGCCAAGGGCGAGGCCGGGGTTGCCAAGCGCACCGCGTCCTGATTCGCTCCCAGTCTCGATTGCCGACCATGTTTGGATTCCTGACTCCCCGCCACATCAAGGACGCCCGCCTCCTCGCCGAGGGAGCCTCCAAGACCCTCCACCATCACTCCGACCTCCTTCCGGAAGAGTCCGTCTCCCGCCTCTCCCTCATGATCGACGCACTGAAGAGGGCGATCCGGGGAGGTCAGAAGGAGGCCGTCGCGGCCGAGTCCCGGCGCCTCGAGGAGGCCTTCGCAGGGGTCATCCCCGCCCGTCCCCACGCCGTCCTGGCCGAGAACATCGAGGCGATTGTCGTCGCAGTGGCCCTGGCGATCGGATTCCAGGCCTATTTCCTGAAACCCTTCAAGATCCCGACCGGCTCCATGCAGCCGACCCTCTACGGAATGACGGGGCATCCCTCGGATGCACCCCTCCCCTCCCCCCAGGCGCGGATCCTCGACTTCATCCGTCTCGGACGCACCCACATCGACCTGAAGGCCTCCGCCGGCGAGGAGATCTTGGCCCTGAACGAGAGGACCAGCGTGAACTTCTTCACCTTCACCGACATCGTCACCTCGGCGGGAAAGCACACCGTCTTCTCACCGCGCGACGTCCTGGCGAGGGACTTCGGCGTACGGCCGGGCAGGGTCTATGAGCCGGGGGAAACGATCGTTCACGGCTACGTTCAGGCGGGTGACCAGGTCTTTGTCGACCGGATGACCTACCGCTTCCGCAATCCCGCACTCTCCGATGTCTTCGTCTTCCTGACCACCGGCATACGCCGCATCGAGATGAACCTCGATCCCGCACTCGGATCCCAGTTCTACATCAAGCGACTCGCCGGCATGCCCGGTCAAACCCTCCGGATCGACGCCCCCGTTCTCTTCCAGGACGGCGTGAAGGCATCCCTCCCCCCCTTTCTTCGCGTCATGAGCTGCGAGAACGGCTACCGGGGCTACTCCAACCCCGAGGCGGCCCAGTACCTGACCACGCCGCAGGAGACCTTCACCATTCCCTCGGGCGGATACTTCGCCCTCGGGGATAACAGCTACAACTCCAGCGACAGCCGCTACTGGGGAATCGTCCCGGAGAGGAACGTGATCGGTCGCGGCTACTTCGTCTACTGGCCCTTCTCGGAGCGCTGGGGATTCATCCGGTGAGAGACGCCGGAGTGAGGATTCCGGTCGCAGGGTCATGGAAACAAGAGACGTCTGGGAGGTAAGGAGGGCAAGATCCCTAAGGCTCTAGGAGTGTAGAGTCCATGACAAACCAAGAAGCGCGGTCTTCTCCCAAACGTTCCAACAGACTGGCTATCTCAACCGCGGTTGCGTGAGATCTTCTGTAAGGAATGGTGGGATGGAAAGATGACTATCTTGTCGCACGATTTCGCTTGCAGATCGTGCGCTCGGTGCTGAACTAGGATAGACATCTTCCAACCCTTTGCCGATCCCTTCCATGATTTTACGTGAACGCTTTTTCTCTCTTCTGACAGCCCTGTTTTTTATAGGAACAGCTGGGGCTCAGATCCCATTAACTGGAAGCCTGACCAACGGGTTGGTGGCATATTACCCTCTCCATGGAGATGCCAATGATTACAGCGGAAATGGCAACAATGGAACCCCATCAAACATAACTTATGGATTAGATAGATTTAGAAGCAATAACAGCAGTGCATATTTCGGATATCAAAGCGGCGCTAGTTGGTTCAACTTTGGTAGAATGGGACATGTTCTTTGCTCGTCATTAGATAACCTTAATAACTATCCAATTTCTTATTCGTTATGGTTTGAATTGACCTCTTATCAAACTTGGTTTGAGGGAAATGGAGATATAATGACCTTAATCGGCAGGGAAGGTTCAGGATATCAAGACGCATGTCTAGCAATTTTGAATCACCCAGCACTTCATGCAATTAACAGTTTATCATACTTGGGTTCAAATTGGAATCCGTCAAAATTTACACCCTTGTTAAGCCAGTGGTACCATTGCGTATTCACTATATCATCAGAAGGAGTTCAAACATTGTATCTTAATGGTTCTCAAAAATTTCAAATAAATAGTCCTACTGTACTTAATTGCTCACCAGATATTCCTTTTATGATTGGAGCTTCTTCATCCTATGGGAGCCCTAATGGCATTCGTGTTCCTTTTCAAGGATATATGAGTGATGTAAGAGTCTATGATAGAGCTCTTTTGTCTAATGAAGTAGCGTCACTTTATGCAATCGAATCAGGGGTTCCTCAACTCTTACAGCTTACTTCTCAGCCCCGGGATGTCCAGTTGTCTGATACGAACACTCAGGCCGCCACCTTCACCGTGGTTGCAACAAATGGGGTGGCGCCGATCTCATATCAGTGGATGAAAGATGGTGTGGCGTTGACGAACCAGACGAATACCTCGTTGATTCTCTCCAATGCCGGGGCGAATACGGTCGGCTACTACTCCTGCCAGGTCACGGACGCAAACATTAATTCGGTCATCAGCTCCAACGCCGCGCTCAACATAACCAGCGTCCCGTTCTGGCTCTGGCAGGGATTGGTTGCTTATTATCCTTTTAATGGGAATGCAAACGATATTGCAGGGCTTAATAATGGGCAAGTGTATGGTGCAACTCTGACTGAGGATCGATTTGGAGACCCAAATAGCGCTTATTATTTTTCGGACAATGCTTATATTAATTTAGGTGGAGGTTCAGCTTTACAAATGGGAACTTCAGATTATACGCTCGCCGCTTGGATAAAATGTAAACAATACGATCCAGACATTTATATTATTAGTAGATATGAAACATACGATCCTGGTTATGGTTTGGGAACTGGTCAAAACGGTGGTCCGTATGCATTTTTAGGTGATGGTGTACATTTTTCAGAATTTCGAGGAGGTATTGATCTAAATGATGGAGTCTGGCACTCAATTGTTGCAACATTCAAAAGAGACAACCAATTGAGATTATATTTAGATGGGATTTTGATATTAAATAATAATTCGGGTAATTTTGGAATCGATATTACAAGTATAAATTCTGATATAGAAAGCTCTGTGTCTTGTTATATTGGAAAACAGGAAGGAGGAAGATCATTTATTGGAAGTATTGATGACGTCCGGATCTACAACCGAGCCCTTTCCTCCAATGAGGTCTCTGCCCTCTACTCTTTGGAGAGCACTCCACCTGGGCCGACAAATCCCCAGTCGATCACGTTCCCCTCGATCCCGACTCTCACCCTGACAAACGGGGCCTACTCCCTCGGCGCGACGGCCTCCTCGGGACTGCCCGTTACCTATTCCATCGGTGACGCGAAGGTTGCAGGGATCACGAATGGCACCCTGATGCCGCTCGGGATCGGAACCACGACGGTCGTAGCCTCGCAGGCAGGTGATGGGACGAATTGGATGACCGCGACTCCAGTCACAAATCCCCTGATTGTCACGCTGGCCCAGCAATCCTTCACCCCGACTCCGATTGCCGGAGAACTCTATGGTTCTCTCCCCGTCGGTCTCACCCTGCCGACGAATGCCTCGGGTCTCCCGATCACCGCGCGCATCGTCTCCGGCCCCGCCTCTCTCAGCGGCACGAATCTCATCCTGAGCGGCACGGGGACCGTGACCGTGGCCTATGATGCGCCCGGCAATGCCCTCTATGCCGCCGCCAGCGTCACCAACACCTTCTCGGTCACCAATGGCCCGACGAATCTGAGGAGCCAGACGATCACCTTTAAGCCGCTCCCCGCCATGACCTACGGACAGAAGCCTCTCCTCCCCTCCGCCTCGGCCTCCTCGAAGCTCCCGCTCTCCTTCTGGTCCTCGAACACGAATGTCGCCGTTATTTCCGGAACGAATCTCGTCGTCACCGGGGCGGGGCAGTCCGTCATCACCGCCTACCAGCCCGGGGATGGGTCGACCTGGAAACCCGCCGCTCCCGTCAGCCAGACGCTGATCGTGAACCAGGCCTCGCAGAAGCTGACCTTCAGGACCGTGGGGACGCGCCCCTACGGGACGGCCCCCGTGGCCCTCACGGCCTCCTCGAGCGCGGGTCTTCCGGTCTCCTTCACCTCCTCCGATCCGACCGTGGCGACGCTTGCGACCAGCGGGACGAACACCCTGATCACCCCGGTCGGGACTGGGACGGTGACGCTGACGGCCCTGCAGGCGGGGAACGCGAATGTCTCCGCCGCGACGCCGATCTCCCAGTCGGTGGTGATCTCCCAGGGGAGCCAGACGATCACCTTCCCGACGATCGGGACGAATGCGACCAGCGTGACCCAGGTGACCGTCCCCGGGAACACGCATCACACGATCGTGATCGGCAGTTCCAACACCGTGGTCTCGATCTCCTCGGGAAACGGCCCGATGACGATCTCCTCCAGCCCCACGAGCACAGCGACCTACGCCCCCGGGCTCTCGCTGGCACTCGCCGCCACCTCCAGCGCCGGGCTGCCGGTCTCCTACTCCTGCTCCCCGGCAAACGTGGCCTCGGTCTCCGGATCGACGATGACGATCCTCTCCGCGGGGGCGCTGAAGGTGACGGCTTCCCAGCCGGGGAACTCGCTCTGGGCGGCGGCCAAGCCGGTGAACCAGTCGCTCACCGTGGCAAAGGCCCCGCAGACGATTTCCTTCCCCACCCCCTCCCCGATCGCCTATGCGAGCGGCGGGGTGGTGACACTCACGGCGACCTCCTCCTCGGGTCTGCCGGTTTCCTTCTCCAGCTCCAACCCGAAGGCCCTCACCGTGGCCGGAACGACCGCGCTGATCACCGGGAAAGGAACGGCCAAGATCACCGCGACCCAATCCGGCAACGGCAGCTATTCCCCCGCCCCCTCGGTCTCAGTCACCGTCACCGTGCAGTAGCGGAGGAGAAGCTGATGGCGGTGGAGACTGTCTGGCCAGAGGCGGAGGGTTTTTGAATCCGGATCGCGGGAATTGCTGGACCGGCGGTTGCTTTGCATTCCTTGAATCGGAACAAGAGGGAACGGAAAGGATGAGGAGCCGATCAGGCAGTTCCTGTCTCCTTCCGGACAGTCTCGCAGTCTGACCGCCTCAACCGCGTCCGGATCCCGTCACTTCTTGATTTTTCATTTTCCCGATTTCCTTTTAGCCTCCCATACGTGTTCCAAGTCATCTTCAACCCCGTCAGCGCCGCCGAGATGAGCGCCCTCCCGAAGGATCTCCAACTCGACCTCCTGTCCGAGTTCCAGATCCTCCCCTCGGACCTCGACTCCCTGGAGGGGAAGGGATTCGCCGCCATCCGGAGGGACGGACGCACCCTGCACCGCTACCGTTGCAGCGATCACAGGATCTATTTCGAGAAACACGCCGAGGGGATCCTGATCCACAGGGTGCTCCACAAGAACACGATCCGCGACTTCCTCTTCCGCTCGAAACTCCCGATGGCGGACGACGGTGATCATGCCGAGGGGACCGATCAGTTCTGGACGATGCTCCATGACACGGGAGCCCAATCCCACGGGCAGGTCCGGACGTGATGTCCCCCGAATCCGGTTTTTCCTTCCCTTCCTCCCCCTTGTCCTCATTGAACCTGTTCTCGACCGAGGAGGAGCGCCTGCGTGCGTTTCCCGTGGCGAGGAAGCGGATCTTCCTGGCCCACGCCGGGGTCACCTCCCTTCCGGCCTGCGCCGCGGAGGCGATGAGCGCCTATGTGGCCGAGAGCAGTCTCGACCAACAGGAGTTCGGCGGCGTGCTCCGGGAGATCGCGGAGACCCGCCGGGATGCGGCCGATCTCGCCGGGGCGGAGGCCTCCGAGATCTCCCTGCTCGGACCGACCTCGCTCGGGCTCTGCCTCTTTGCCAACGGGATCGACTGGAAACCCGGTGACGAGGTCGTCCTCTACGGGGAGGACTACCCAGCCAATGTCTACCCGTGGCTGAATCTGCGCCGCCAAGGGGTAGTCGTCCGTTATCTCCGGACAGAGTCTCTCGGCAAAATCACCCCGGACTCCGTGGAGGAGTCGCTGACTCCCCGCACCCGTCTGGTAGCCCTGGCCTCCTGCCACTTCCAGACCGGGTGGCGCATCGACATCCCCGCCATCGGCTCACTCCTGAGAAAACGGGACATCCTTTTCTCGCTGGATGCCATCCAGACCCTCGGTGCCTTCCCCACCCCGGCCCGTGAGGTCGACTTCCTCTCGGCCGACGCCCACAAGTGGCTTCTCGGCCCGCTGGCGATGGGGGTCGTCTTCGTTGCCAAGGACCGGGCCGACCTCTGCCGCCCGACACTGCTCGGTTCGTGGAACGTGCAGTCCCCGGACTTCCAGGCGCAGGAGGAGATCGTGTTCGAGGAGGGGGGGCGCCGGTACGAGCCCGGAGTCCTGAACGTCGCCGGGATCTACGGGATGCACGCCGCCATCAACCTGATCCGCCAGACAGGTCCGGGGAGGATCTCCTCCCTGATTCTGGAACGTCGAGACCAGCTTCAGCACGGGCTTGCGGGGCTGGGGTTCGAATTCCTCGGTCCCGGGGCCTCCGAGCCGCTCCGCTCCGGCATCCTCACGGCACGACATCCCTCCCGGGATCCTGCTGAACTCCATGCCTGCATGGAGAGGGCGGCGATCTCGGCCTCCTGCCGGAAAACACGCCTGCACGGGACATGGCTGCGATTCAGTCCCCACTTCTACAACACCGCCGCTGAGATCGACAGGGTCCTCGACGTCCTCTCGGAGGCCATCACGTCGTGACCGAGGACCTCGGGAAAGGAGTTTCCATACGGCTTGGTTTCCCTTCACATTCCGGCCCCATCCCCCTTTCGGATCCTCGGAATTTCATCCCCTATCCTTCATTCCTCATCCTTTCCACCCCATGCTTCCCGTCGAACACAACGATCCCGTCAACGCCCGCATCCTCGCAGTCTCCGAGGACAAGATCGCCGGATTCCACGAGGATCCCTTCACGGCGATCGCCTCCCAATCCGGGGTCGATCTGGAGACCGTCCTCGCCCGCATCCGGGCCATGCTGGAGGCTGGGACGATCCGGCGCGTCCGGCAGACCCTGATCGCCAACAATCTGGCCGAAGGGGCTCTGGTCGCGTGGCGCGTCCCCGAGGAGCGTCTCGAGGAGGCCTTTGACTTTCTCTTCAGGGAGGACCCCTTTTCCGGGCATGTCGTTGTCCGTTCCACCGATGCCAGGATCGAGGGAGGGGCGTTCCGCCTCTGGACCACACTGAAGGTGCCCTCCGGCTTTTCGCTTGAGGATCACTGCGGCCTCCTTGCCAAACGCATCGGGGCCGAGAGCTTCCGCCTGATGCAGGCCAAGGGGATTTTTACCCTCGGAGTCGGTCACGTCCGGAGAAAGAACAGCGAACCCGGGGAGCGCTCCGCCGAACCCGCCACCATGATGACCCCCGCGGTGGTTCACCTGACCGACCGGGAGTGGAGCGTCCTGCTGGAACTCAAACGGGAATTCGCCCCCGGGGAGATCACCCCCGCCCCCTGGGTCCGCAGGGCTGAGGCGGCCGGGGTGAGCCTCGGGGAATTCTGCGACATCGCCCGCTCCTTCCTCGACCGGAAGCTCCTGGGGCGTTTCTCCACCTTCCTCGAGCATGTGAAGCCCTCGGCAACGGGGGTCCGCGTGACGCGGTTCAACGCGCTCTTCCACTGGGCCGTTCCGCCGGGACGGGAGCCGGAGGCGGGAGCCGAGATCGGCCGGCACGACATCATGACCCACTGCTACTGGCGGGAGGGTGGCCCGGACTTCAACAACGTCAACATCATGGGAGTGGCCCACGGGACCGAGAAGGCGCGCGTCCTGGAGCACAAGGCCGCCATGGACCGCCATCTGGAGGAGGCCGGCATCCCCCTCCTCTACACGAATGTTTTCTGGGGCGGACGGAGCGAGATCAAGCCCTCGGAGATTTCCCCCGTGGCCTACCGGGAGTGGCTTGCAACAATGGGGTGATTTTTCATTGCCTCGGGGGATGAGGATCCCTCATGATGATCAACTCTCGATTCCATTTTCCATGAAACCCGGCATCCATCCCGATTACCAAGAAACGACCATCTTCTGTGCCTGCGGAGCCGCTTACCGTACCCGCTCCACGAAGGACAACATCAAGATCGGTATCTGCGCCGCCTGCCACCCCTACTTCACCGGGGAGCAGAAGTTCATCGACACGGCCGGACGCATCGAGAAGTTCGCCCGCCGCTACGGCAATGTCCGCGCCACCCGCGCGTCCAAGCCGAAGCTCGTCGCCAAGAAAGCCTAGCATTCCCCTTCCCGACCACCGTCGGGAGGTTCGTAGGTCCCGCGCCTTGCCGGGAATCCGCCGGATCCCCGGTCGCAGCCGGGTGATTCCCCATGAACCTTGATTTCCAGCCCCTGATCGCGAAGCGTCGTGCCCGCTTCGGGGAGCTGGAGGAGCTGATCGCCGATCCCTCCCTCTTCGACGATGCTTCCAAAGCACGCGAGGTGCTCCGCGAGCATGCACGCCTGAAGGAACTCATCACCACCTGGGACGAGCTCGAATCGTGCCGGCGCAGGCTGGCCGAGAACGAGGAACTCGCGGCCGGCCCCGACCCCGAGATGGCCGAACTGGCCGCCCTGGACATCGAGGCCATCAACGCCGGGATCCCGAGACTGGAGCAGGTCGTGCTCCTCTCCCTGCTTCCACCGCAACCGGACGACGACCGCGACGCGATCGTCGAGATCAGGGCGGGGACGGGGGGATCGGAGGCGGCCATCTTTGCCGGTGATCTCTACCGGATGTACACGCGGTACGCCGAGGCGCAGGGACTGAGGACCGAGATGATCGAGGCCAGTCCGAGCGACGCCGGGGGGTACAAGGAGGTGATCTTCCAGGTCTTCGGCGAGGATGTCTTCCGCCGTCTCCGCTACGAGAGCGGCGTCCACCGGGTCCAGCGCGTCCCGGCCACCGAGGCCCAGGGTCGGATCCACACCTCGACGGCCACCGTCGCCGTCCTGCCGGAGGCGGAGGAGGTCGACATCGAGATCCGGCCCCAGGACCTCAGGATCGAGGTCTGCCGTGCCGGCGGTCCCGGGGGCCAAGGGGTGAACACCACCGACTCCGCCGTCCAGATCATGCACATCCCCACGGGCAAGATCGTCCGCTGTCAGGACGGACGCAGCCAGCAGAAGAACAAGGAGAAGGCCCTCACCATCCTCCGTTCACGCCTGCTGGAGGAAAAACGTGAGGAGGAGGCCGCCAAGTACGCCGCCCACCGCAAGAGTCAGATCGGGACGGGGGGCCGCGAGGAGAAGATCCGCACCTACAATTTTCCCCAGAACCGCCTGACCGACCACAGGATCGGCCTGACCCTTTACAATCTGGACCGCGTCATGGAGGGGGAGATCGCCGACCTCATCGCCGCCATCGAATCCGCCGACACGCAGGAGCGCCTGGAGGCCTCCCTGGACTCGTGAGCGGGGCAACAATGAGCCTGCTCGAGGTCCTGAAGGGGGCCTCCGATTTCCTCGCCAGGCAGGAGATCGAGTCCCCGCGACTCAATGCCGAGCACCTCGTCGCCCATGTGCTGGGGGTGAAGCGTCTGGAACTCTACCTCCAGTTCGACCGGCCCCTGGGGGAAAAGGAGCGCGCTCCCCTGCGCGATCTCGTCCGCAGGCGCGGCACCGGAATCCCCCTCCAGCACCTGCTCGGAACGGTCGAGTTCTGCGGCCGTGTCTTTGCCTGCGATGACAGGGCCCTCATTCCGCGTCCCGAGACGGAGCAACTCGTGGAGCGCGCCCTGTCCCTTTTTTCCGGAGGTCCGTCCGCCCCCTCCCTCCTGGACGCGGCCACCGGAAGCGGAGTGATCGCCGTTTCCCTCGCCCTGGGCCTTCCCGCGGCCACCGTCACCGCGACGGACATCTCACCCGCCGCCCTGTCGCTTGCCCGGGAGAACGCCGCCCGCCTCGGCGCGGGGCGGATTGCCTTCCACGAATGCGATCTCCTCCCCCCGGGCGACGACCGCCACCACCTGATCACGGCGAACCTCCCCTACATCCCCTCCGGCGAGATCCCCGGCCTCTCCCGGGAGGTCCGTCATGATCCCCTCCTCGCTCTCGACGGGGGGGAGGACGGCCTCGACCTGATCCGCAGGCTTGTCCCGGCGACCGGAGAAAGACTCCTTCCCGGCGGAAGGCTGATCCTGGAGATCGGCGCGGGACAGGACGGCGAGGTCGCGGCATGCCTTGCGGGGCATAATTATCGCGACATCCGTCCCCTCCCCGACTACCAAGGAGTCTTGAGATTCATCGAAGCAGTCCATGGATAAGATTCTCGTGCACGGCGGCCGCACCCTGGAGGGGGAGGTCCGCATCGGCGGCTCCAAGAACTCCGCCCTCCCCATCCTCGCCGCCACCCTCCTCACCCCGGAGAAGTGCGTGATCGACCGGGTCCCCGACCTCAGCGACATCCACTACATGCTGACCATCCTGGGCCGTCTCGGCGCCGAGGTGGAACGGGCCAGCGGCGTGGTCCAGATCCGCGCGGAGAAAATCGTCACGGAAGCCCCCTACGAGATCGTTCGCAAGATGCGCGCCTCGGTCTGCGTGCTCGGTCCGCTGCTCGCGCGGATGGGCGCGGCGAAGGTCTCCCTGCCCGGGGGATGCGTCATCGGGGACCGCCCCATCGACCTTCACCTGAAGGGATTCGAGGCCCTCGGCGCCACGGTGACCGTCAAGGGGGGCGACATTCATCTCCATGCGCCGAAACTGACCGGTGCCAGGATCAATCTGCGCGGGCGTCACGGACCGACCGTGCTCGGCACCGGCAACGTGATGATGGCGGCCGTCCTTGCCGAGGGGACCACGGTCATCGAGGGGGCCGCCGAGGAACCCGAGGTCGTGGATCTGGCGGCCTTCCTGACCGCCATGGGGGCCAGGATCACGGGTGCGGGAACCCAGCGCATCGAG
>Ga0007827_10000641_pt1 | contig 11084 bp, 15 predicted proteins | sample CryBogCBE16Jul07_FD_60332 | JGI IMG/M metagenome (GOLD analysis project Ga0007827, IMG submission 60332) | Freshwater microbial communities from Crystal Bog, Wisconsin, USA - CBE16Jul07 | ecosystem: Environmental > Aquatic > Freshwater > Lake | place: Crystal Bog, Wisconsin, USA | collected...
AACTCGATAAGCCGGTTGAAGAGTCCAAAGTTGTAATGATTCAAGCCGAAGTCGATCCTCTGAAGGAAATTGAATCAAAAATCGGCGAGTCGCTCGTTCTAAATATGTAAGTTTTCACTGTAAACGAACACAAATGATGATTGTTATAACTGCTGTTGCTGTTGCTCTAGTTGTATTTATCCTCTATGCTCTTGAGCGCAAATCAAAGGACAAACCCATTGACTGGATTGATGCTGGAAAGCTTACACTTTTTGGTGGACTTCTTTCGTCAGGTGTTGTTTTTGCAACGACAACTGATGTAGTAAATACCGTAAGTGAAACTGTAACAAATATTGATATTCCGTCTGTTCAAGATATGTTTGTAGGAACTCCTACTTTTTAATCGATAGTTAGAATATCGCCAAGTCCAACAGGACTTTCAATACCATAAATAGGTTTCAAGTATTCAATTTCTCTGCGAGGTACAGCGCATTCTCTTGAATAGCGAGCAATTGCCTTATATAAATGAAATCCATGATAACGATCATGATGAGGATCTTTCTTTCCAAACATTAGGGAAGATCCATCATCCTGTTTTAGCCAACGAACAAAGAAGTTAAATAACGTATTCATTCGGTACTCTTCGTGATCAGGTCCTTCGGGAAATAGATCCCAAAACATTGATGTAGCAAGACGAACAAGATCAAATGAAGGATTCGGCTTTACACTTGTAAATTTATTATTATAGAATGGTTCTGAATTATACTGACCACCGGCTTCTTCATTCACTGAAAAATGATCACTCATAAATGTTTTAGACTCCTTCATTCCTGCTAGACGGATTGAAGTTACACCGCGCTCAAAATCAATGATCTTAATCAAATATCCAAACGTAGGAACTTTGTAAAATGAACCATTGCAATTATAATATAAAAATTCTTGAGTAGTTTGGACATACATTACATTGTTTGAATGAAGATCGTTATGCGTTAGACCAAAATTGCGCTGAGCAAATGCAAGTGCAAACATAACTTGAGAAACCCATGCAAGATGTTTTTCAGTTTCCGGATTTTCAGTCATAAGTTTGTACAACGTTCCTTCACATTTTTCCATGACAGTAGTTTGTACAGGAACATTTGCGAATGTTGCCCAGGCAAACGATTCTTCAGTTTCCTCTTCTTCTATTGATCCTTCATCTTCATCATCTTCACAGTCACATGATGAAACTTTGAATATATATGATGTCGATACAGATGATGAATCGCTCTCATCGTCTTCTGTGTCTGACCCTTCGATTAGGCGTTGTAGATCAGCTACTTCTGTTTCATCTACGTGATCTACCTCCAAATCCTCAACACCGTCGAGAGCTACTGTTTCTCCTAAATTAAGATGAGGACGTGATGTACGCGTATGTTGAAATTCAATTGCATCGTGAACGTGATCAGCAAGCTTTAGATCAAACGTCTTGCCGATATTTGCACTGAACCATGATCGTTCACTTAAGTCTTCATAGTCATCCGAAATATCAATTGTGTGGTTCTTTGAAAGCCCACTGAATACACCATACACTTTAGGAAAGTGTTGGCACTTTGACTGAGACAATACAGCGGATATAATGCTTCCAACATAGGCAGCATTGTGGTGCGATTGTATCTTCGATGATATTTCAGATGATTGGCCACTTGATGACGGAAGACCAATTGTTGAACCGTATTCACCTTGCATCCACTTGAATGGACTTAAAATCATAGTCGTCTTGCAATGTACAGACTTCTTGTCAAATCGTGTCGTACGAATTGAATCAGCGGATAAAACAGCGGATACTTCTTCGTCAAATCGTATACCGTACTCTCCCACAATTTCGACATCATTTGTCTTAAATAAAACTTCTAGCGACGGGAAGAACGGTTGAATGGAATCAATATTCCAATGAGTTAGAGCACTTCCACGTATGTTTGAAAGCGACCACTTATGTAGAGATAGTGGGATCGGAGAAGCTTTTAGTTCCGTCTGCTTACGCTTCAGCATATTATTACTTCGTGTACAAACCAAAAGCAAAAACTTCACGCAGTATAGTTAATATGAACTTTAACATCAAAAAGTTCAATATCGATATGTTGAAAGATCGATGTGAGATCGATTCTCGGAAATCTCCAATGATTGTTATTATTGGAAAAAAGGATACTGGCAAGTCTTTCTTAGTTCGCGATATTCTCTATAATACACAAGAAGCATTTCCAATTGGAACTGTTATTTCAGGAACTGAGGTCGCCAACGAGTTTTTTCAACACATGGTTCCTTCTAAATTCATTTATGACAAATACAAGCCGGAAATTGTAATGAATATGATTAAGCGTCAGCTATCTGTAAAGACAGCTCGAAACAATGAAAAAGGACGTAGCGGAACTTCTTCAATCGATCCTCGTGCATTCCTAATTTTGGATGACTGTTTGTATGATGCCACTTGGATTAAGGAAGAGTCAACACGTTACGTATTCATGAACGGTCGTCACATTGATTTAATGACAATCATTACTATGCAGTATCCGCTTGGCATTACACCCAACTTGCGTACAAACGTAGACTTTGTATTTATTCTCCGTGAAAGTATCGTGAACAATCGCAGACGTATTTATGACAATTATGCAGGTATGTTTCCTACGTTTGACATGTTTTGCCAATTCATGGATCAATGCACAGAAAATTTCGAGGGACTTGTAATCTGCAACGGAGTTCAGTCGAACCGCCTTGAAGATCAAGTTTTTTGGTATAAAGCAAGCGATCATCCTGAATTTAAAATGTGCGATGATTCGCTGTGGGCAGATAATAAAAAATTCTCATCTACGATGTTAGCATCTAGCGATTATAATTCGGAGGCTATGAAATCTAGTAAAAAGAATGCAGGACCGTGGGTGCACGTCAAAAAGACTGGTTAGCATTTAACAGTAATCCCCAGCGTAGTGAGGAATGCTGTTTGAACGCCAAATAAATAGTGTAAAATTTCACCCAAAATAAAAAGTCCGATTACTGATTTCCATAGTTTAACACCCCATACATACGTAATCAATAATGCAGCTAAAACTGTTAGAACACTGTCTACTACAGCATATCCTGCAAATCGCGTACTGTGAACACCTTCACTAGGTTTTCCAAAAATAAATGCATACGGGCATCCCATTGTTTATAGGTCGCGAATTGCACCTTCCGTTGGATGAGCAGGGCGAGAAATTGCATCGGATAGCTCATCGGCATCAACTAGACCGGCATCCTTCTTGGCATCAGCAAGAGCCTTCTTACGACGCTCTTCATTCTCCTTCTTCTGCTTTTCGATCTTCTGTGTCTTCTCTTCCTCAAAGAAGATTTCGCGATTGACTTCGTTCTCCTTGTACTTGCGCATCATCTCGTTGAGCTCCTTCTCAGCATACTCAACTTCGGGCATTAGATGTTCAGACGGATCCCACGGTAGCCAGCAGCCAACCTTGCCAACGTACAAACTATCCTTGGGGTAACGACGCTGTAGGACCTTGGCATACTGCTGACACTCCTCAAGGTTTGCAAACGTACGGCGGACCTTTACACCACGAACATTGGTGCGAAAGTCAACTTTCTCAGTAAACTCGGTCTCAAGTTCCTTCTCATGCTTTAGGAGGAAAATCTGGTACTGTTCGTGTACATCGGTCTTCTTCACCTCATCGTTGTGAACCTTGGTGAACTCGGCCATATCAGCAAAAAGATCTTCAATCTTTAGAGAATACTTCTTTGCAATAAAGGCCATGAGATGCTCCATGCCCTTGACCTTCCAGTCATAATCCATAAACTCAATAAACTTCTCATTGATGAATTCAGCCTTCTGCTTGATAACTTTCTCGGGGCTGAGGAATGAGATTACACAGTAGCGCTGTGTCGGGATTTCAGGATCTTCATCGAGATAATCGATTACAGAACCGTCATCCTCGGTCTTGGGTAGAGACTCGGCTGGCATTTGTTTATATTAGACAATCAACTATGAAAATAGGTTTTTAACGACGACGTCTGCGGCGGCCACCTTCTTCAGTCTTTACGAACGGATTGGGGCCGCGATCCGGACGAGGGCCCTGTTGTTGCGGGGCTGTGCTGCCAGGTAGAATCTGTCGTTTTACTTGGTCAACTATTGTAGGACCGCCCATCGGTTTAACACGACGAGCTAACACATCAGAACACTGGAACTGAATGATGTAAAACATACGTACAATAAAATTGATTGTACCGATCCCGTAAATCCAACCATAGGACGCAGCCTGATCTTTCTCAGTTGAGGCATTTGCAATCGAAACAATGTAAACACCTAGAAAGATATCCGCAGCTAAACCTCCAATAATTAGAAATCCGGCTAAAATATTAAAATAATCAGTGTGTTTCTCAAATCGAACCTGTAGAAGATAGTATAGCAAGTATATCGTTACACATGAGTTTAGGACTGTCGATGATATTAAAAACCCAACATCTATATCACCAGTAGATCCTTGCACTCTATATCTTTGGTCCGCTTGGGCCGTTCCATATATCTGCATAATATACGCTCCTATCGCTGCTAGGACAACGAATACAGTCAATCCTGTCTGTATGACACTCATTTGTTATTAGTGCGAACTTTTATATTTGGAACGCATTTATCAATACCGAGTGTCTGTTGCATCATGATTGGTGCTTTACAACCAGAACAGGGGCATTTTTTATGTTCGTGTCCTAGAATATGACCGACCTCGTGAGACACCATATATTGTCTGTAATTTTCAACACCTTGTCCACTTTTTATTGAACCACGAAACCAACGATCTGCGTTTAGATACATATTACGACCTCCAAGTTCAGCACATGACAACTTAGGAGATATACCGCATAATTTTGTAACTGTTCGCGGTGATGATAATCGTATAGAAATATCTTCGTTTTCTGTTACAGGATCAAAAAAATATCCATCCTTTGACCAGCCACCCGGATCGTTTAAATACGCAGTAATGGCAAGAGATATTTGATCTGAATTACGAATATAATACTTTTTTGAAACATCTTCGTCTATACTGACGCGAAATGTTTTACGCATATCTACTTTAAACGAATATTTTCTCTCGTAAACTCTATAAAATGCCTGAACAGAAACAAGCTCAGGGAAGTGGTATCGACATGGGCGACCTAGTAAGCCGTGCAGTAAAATATCTTCTTGAGGGTCTCGCTGTGGCCATTGCGGCGTTCATGCTACCTGGTAAGGTAATGAAGCTTTCTGAAATTGGCATGATTGCACTCGTTGCCGTAGCCACTTTTGCTATCCTTGATGTATATGCCCCCAGTGTAGGTGCGTCTGCTCGTACTGGCTCAGGTTTCGGTATCGGCGCTCACCTAGTTGGTTTTCCGTAAAAAATATATACATATAAATATAAAATGATCCCCGGAATGGCCGCTCAGCCTCCTATGGCTCCGGTACGAGCTGCTATTACTCGTACATTTACATCAGGTACAACTACGTCATTTACGTTTAGTTTAGCGGGTCTAACTAAAAATACAACGTACCTTGTTGGAGTATTTGATGCATCAGGTACTCCTCAGCTATCGGGCCTGACAGTTTCAGGTACTGGATTCACAGCTACCGGTGGTACGGATCTTACACTTGTTGTTGGAGCAGTAACAAGTGTTGATGGTCTAACGATTACTACAGGAACGTTAAATTCCAACGGCAATTACGTGCTCAAATTAAGAGTATCAACTGCCACTGTATATCCTGCAAATAGCAATTTGACGATATACTATGATAAAACCTTCAGTGCCGGTTGGTCAGCGGCTTCTCCTATAACCGTTGTAGGCAGTGAACTTATCACAGGTGGTCTCAACGTAGGCGGACCTCTATTAGTGAATGGGGCTCGCTTTGTAGGTGTTGCGGGTGCTTCAGGTGCTACGGGCCCGGTTGGTGCTTCAGGCGCTACGGGCCCGGTTGGTGCTTCAGGCGCTACGGGTCGTGTTGGTGCTTCAGGTGCTTCAGGTCCTGTTGGTCTTGCCGGTGCTTCGGGTCCTTCGGGCCCTATGGGTCTTGTTGGTGCTTCGGGTGCTTCAGGCCCTATGGGTCTTGTTGGTGCTTCAGGTGCTGCTGGTTCTACAACCGGATCTGGTGGCGCCACAACAGTCGCGGTTGGAAGTAGTGCTGGACTAACCGCTCAGGGTTCAAATGCAATCGCGATTGGTTATTGTGCCGGATTAACAAGTCAGGCTATCGGCTCTATCATTATTAATGCAACTGGCAATTCCCTGGACAATACAGTAGCTAACACTTGCGTAATAAAGTCGCTTCGTGGTGATACGACTGCAAGATTAACAGCTGGTGGTTTTACGGCGATGTACTACAATCGCACTACAGGTGAACTCTGTTATTCTACTGGTTAAGTTTTTGAACAAGTTTATGAATAGATAAAGAAGAAACACCTGATGCGTCTGCAACAGGTTTTACAGTCGTTTTTGTTTTCAATCCCATAATATGAGCAACTACACCAGCAACAATTGTTTTTGGTGTATTCTCAAATTCATCTTCTGATTTAGTTGAAATAGTATACAACAAGTCCATAATAGCATCTCGCTGTTTGTCATTCAGATGAAGAGTACTACAAAGTCTTTCTGCAATTCCAATTTGAGTATCAAGTACAGTATTTTCAGTTTGAACAAAGCGAGTAATTCCTTTACAAAGACTGCGAATGTTTACATTAAACAGAGCTGCAATTTCTTCATGACTTCTAGATGCTTGATGATTACGACAGGATACAAATAGAGCAGCTCCCATCAAAGCACGACGTGTTTCACCACGCACTTTCTGTGCTTCATCCAACCCTTTATAAAGTGCACATGCGTCGAATAAAATTGACTTAGGAAGCCCTACTTTATTTCCACATAGCTGAATTGTGTCAAAGATTCCCATCCACGAACGTTCACTATTTGATGACAAAGACCACGAAGAAAGACGCTGAACTGCTTTCATAGATACATTTGAAGATGAAATTCCCTTATATGATACGATGGATCCGTAGGAAGACTCTGGCAGAAGTTCAGAGGTTGTAAAACCTGTACGACACTGATCTTCGCCTTTGCTATCTTCATAATTTCTCCATTCTGCTCCTTCATCAATCAGTTGCTCAAATACAGTTCCACAATTTTGACACACATGCTGGCCTTCATCAACAACTAGAGAGTGATTACAATCCATTTGGTGTCTCTATGCCACAGTTTTACTCTCATTCGTTTTACGCGGAGGAGTATAGGATAATGATAAATCTAGAATTGAACCGTACTGGGGAAATAGTGTTTTAAAGTGTTTTCCAAAATAACTATTATACAAAAATTTTAATTTTTCAGTCAGATCATCCATAAAAATAAAAACAGCAAAAATGTAAAAAATTCCCGAAATATATCCGTCTACCAATACATCCAACGACTTACGAACATAAAACAATGGTGGGGCAAGTTCAATCATGTGTGCACTCCAAAAAGCAATGACTGAAAGAATAGAAATTTCAAGTGAAACATCTGCTACTTGAAACATAGATGAACGTTTCTTCCAGTTATCATCATATTCATCGAATACATGGTACAACACAAACGAAATCAGAACACCTAAAAGCGTATAGAAAATAGCAAGAGCAGCTGCATTTGCCGTAACACGCCATGTTTCATCGTAACTCATTTTTACCCAACCCATGCTTATCTTTCATCGGGAAGAAATGCTATAGATGCAGGATCATATACTTGGGGGCGATAGTTTGTCGTTAAAATTGGTTTTCCTCCATCGCGAGTCTTTACAGCTTTTACCCATGAAATGAAAAGATACTTTGCATCAACAACCCATACCCAGTAACCAGCTCGAGAAAACTCGCCTACAAGATACTCAAGTGCTTCTTTTAACGAAAACAGGGGATATCCGAAAACATAGGTTGGAACATCGTACAAAATGTAAGGAGCATTCGAGTTATGTATAGCCTGTTGACGTATTTTTGCTTGAATTTGGGCAATTACCGGAACCATTGCAGCCATTCGATTATCGCGTCGTTGTTGTTGTTCTTGGAGTACGTCAGTTGCTCGTAGCATTCTACTCTTACTTATTATAAAATGCAGAAGCATTTTACTCGTCTTGGTCTTGGCGGAGGTGGTATAAAAGGTATACTTCAAATTGGAGCATTAGTTGAATTGTCAAAACATCAAAAATTAGAATTTCCCGAAGGTGTATATGGTGCTTCTATTGGATCTATTATTGGAACATACATAGCATTTGGTCTTCCTGTTGATAAACTTCCTGATCTGGCTAAAAAATATCTATCCACAAAATCATTTATTCCGTCAATTGGAATTTATGATATCACATCGTGTCTTTCAAAGAAAGGATTATTTTCAATGAATCGTTTTGAAACAACTGTATATTCTATATTTGATGAAGTTGGTCTTGATATACGAAATAAGGTAATTGGTGATGCAAAGATGCCTTTGTTTATCGTCGCATCGAATGTCACAAAGGGAAAACCAACTTTATTTTCAAAGAATGTGTCACTTATCGAAGCCATTAAATGCTCATGCTGTTTACCAGGAGTATTTAAGCCACAAATTATGTATAACCAAGTCTATATCGACGGAGACTTCTTTGCTCCAAATATGATTGGCGTTATGCCTGTTTCAGATACTACACTTATTCTAACTCTTCCTCGTCCTCGATCGTTAGTTATTACTGCTGAAACATTGGAAACTATTTCTCCAATTGAATTTGCATTAGATCTGATTTCAGTTGCGACTAAGCAAAGTGGAGTTTATAAAACTACACCTCATACATTACAGTTGATATATCCTTCTATAACTGCAACATCCGATCTGGAAAAAATGGATATGCTTGATATTTTTAAACATACATCTTCCAAATTACGTCGATTTCTTTTGGCCAAGTGTTTGTGTTAGAAAGTTTTGAAGAGCTACAACAGAAGGTCTTCCTTTAAAATCGTACAGCTTATTGTCAGTTTCGAGTTTGAACGTAGGATATCCTTCTATTTTGTAAAGAGCACTCTTTCCTTTATCAGAGTCACAATTGATCTCTTCAAAGATAACTGTATGGCCACCAAACGTAGATGGTGTGTTTTTCAGTGTTTCTTTCAATGACGCCCATACAGGTTGAGCTGTTTTACAATGAGGACACCAAGGAGCATAGAAAAACATAAACTTCGCCTGACCAGGATCAATTCCGTTAGGAGTAACGGGTGGCATTTGATATGTAGCTACACCTGGAGGATAGCCTCTTACAGCCCAATAGATACCAATAATCGCTAGTGAAACAATAAGTGCAATCAACAGTTCAGTCCACATCCTTACGAAATGACGGATATAATACTTTCATTTCTTTTCTGCTTTTTTCGAAGTAATTCCTGTAGGCTTCTTCGGAGCTGATTTCGGGATTTCGGATAAGACTCCAAGCAATTTTGAATGTTTGGGTAGTTGGTTCGTAAGGTTTCGCGTTGATTTTGTACCAGCTACCTTTGTACCGAACAATTTGGACATTATTTTTGTCCATACGGTAGTGTGTGCCTTACTTTGCTTACACCATTCTGTGAAAGTGAACTGACTACCCATTGACAAATTACAACGCGAACAAATAGGAACTAAATTTGAAATGTCGGTTTTACCTTTTTTTGATTCCGGAATATTATGACCGCACTGAAAATCGAATACGGTCATAGTATTATTACACCATTCAGTTAGACATTTACGTTCAAATACTTTTCCGGCATGGACAATCCAAACTTGTTCTCTCAATGCCTTTGGTATTTTTTGCTTTGAAGCCATTAGTTATTAAAGATAGTCTAGAGAAAATCGTTGTTATTACGATGAATACGCGATAAGCTCACCAGTAGTTGCATTCCAAGCTACCTGTGTAAACCCAGGCGGAAGACCACCTGTGACAGCACGAAGCGGCTTTACAACGCAAGTGCCAGTTACTGTATTGTCTAGAGCAGAGCCTGTCGCGTTGACGACTATAGAATTTGCAGCTTGACTGGTTTGTCCGGCATTATACCCGAGAGCGACTGCATTTGAACCCTGACCGCTTTGTCCGGCACTATATCCAACAGCGACTGCACTTGAACCCTGAGAAGTAATTCCGGCACCAAGTCCAACAGCGACTGCATATTGACCCTGAGTGGTTTGTCCGGCACTATATCCAACAGCGACTGAATATGCGCCCTGAGAAGTATTTCCGGCAATATGTCCAACCGCTACTGCATTACCCCCCTGAGTGGTTTGTCCGGCACCCTGTCCAACAGCGACTGCACCTTGATCCTGAGAAGTATTTCCGGCATTAACTCCAACAGCGACTGCATTTGAACCCTGAGAAATATTTCCGGCAGCCTGTCCAACAGCGACTGCACTTGAACCCTGATTGGATTGTCCGGCACTATCTCCAACGGCGACTGCAGTTGAACCCTGAGTGGTTGCCCCGGCATTATGTCCTACAGAGACTGCACCTGTACCCTGAGTGGTGCTTCCAGCAAGAAATCCAACGGCGACTGCATTGCCACCCTGACTGGTTTGTCCGGCACCACATCCAACAGCGACTGCATTTGAGCTCTGTGTGATTTGTCCAGAAGATTGTCCAACCGCGACTGCATTAATACCCTGAGTGTTTGATCCGGCATACTGTCCGACAGCGACTGCACGTGAACTCTGACTGATGTTTCCGGCACCAGATCCAACAGCGACTGCGGCAGTGCCCTGGGCGGTGTTTCCAGCAACATCGCCAACAGCAACTGTATATGAACCCTGAGTATTGGATCCAGCGTTTTGTCCAACAGCGACTGCATTTGAACCCTGATTTGATTTTCCAGAATTATTTCCAATAGCGACTGCACTTGAACCCTGAGTGGTGCTTCCAGCAAGAAATCCAACGGCGACTGCATTGCCACCCTGATTGGATTGTCCGGCACCACATCCAACAGCGACTGCATTTGAGCTCTGAATAGAGCGCCCAGCACTATCTCCAACCGCTACTGTACTGGCACCCTGAGTGTCTAGTCCGGCATAATAACCAACAGCGACTGCATTTGAACCCTGATTTGATT
>Ga0007827_10000642_pt1 | contig 11082 bp, 10 predicted proteins | sample CryBogCBE16Jul07_FD_60332 | JGI IMG/M metagenome (GOLD analysis project Ga0007827, IMG submission 60332) | Freshwater microbial communities from Crystal Bog, Wisconsin, USA - CBE16Jul07 | ecosystem: Environmental > Aquatic > Freshwater > Lake | place: Crystal Bog, Wisconsin, USA | collected...
TGAGGCGAATGAGGCTGAGGTCGATGCCTTCATCGGCCTCCGACTCCTTCCTGTAACCATTGGTTGCACTGTGTCGTTCTATTCTGGCTACAGCTACGAGTCAGCGGCCGGTCGACTTCTCGCTGAACATGTTGGGCAGGCGATTGGTTCTGCGCTGGGTGGATCGAGCACGATCCAGGGGATGACCCTTCCGGTCCTGCGCGAGACCCGGATGCCCGCCGTCATCGTTGAGGTGGGCGGTGTTGAACGGGTTGTTGAGCAGTCCTCGCAGTTGGCGACGGCACTTGCTCGTGCAGTTACCGAGTGGGCAGAGTCCGAGAAGGAAACCACTGGCCTCTAGAGACTCTGGCCCGAGAATCCATCAGAAATGGGTTCAGTTCAGGGTTCAGGATGAGCGATCCTCAACGTTCGACCTTGGGGGTTCCAGTGGATTCCGCCAGAGGAAAACGTACGTTGACGTGGACTTTCTCAGATTCTCGCCAAGTTCACCAACCTGTCACGAATCTAACAATCCACAACCTTAGGCACAGGTTGGGGAAAAGGTTCGACACCAGGTTGAGGCAACCCTCAACGTGGAGTGTGGGTCCTACTCAACCGATTCCGAAGGCTCGAGGCCGAGCATCTGGTGATAGATGCGCTCGAGATCCTCGATGGTGGCAAATTCGACCATGACTCGGCCTCGGCGGCTCGACATATCGACTTTGACTCGGGTATCAAGGTGGCTGGAGAGCAGTTCCTCAAGTTCAAGAATGTGAGCTGGGGGGAGGGGCCGAGGAGCCGTTCTGCGCGGTGCACTCGGCTTGAGCCCGTTGACAGGCTCATCCTCGGCTTCCGGCTCGATACCACCAGCACGAACGAGTTCCTCGGTTGCCCGCACCGAGAGTCCCTGCGTAACGATGACGTTGACCAGCTGCTCCTGAAGTGTTCGGTCAGGCGTGCCGAGGAGTGCCCGTGCATGCCCGGCGCTGATGTCGCCCTCAGCCAATGCTCGCTGAACCCCAGCAGGCAACTGAAGCAGTCGGAGGGTATTGGTGACTGCCGTCCGACTCTTCCCCACTCGGGTGGCGACTTCGTCATGCGTGAGGCCGAATTCGTCAATGAGCTGCTGAAATGCCGCTGCTTCTTCGAGGGCATTGAGGTCTGAACGGTGGAGATTCTCGACCAATGCCTGCTCAAGGCTGTTCTGATCAGTCGTCGACGACCGCACCAGAACGGGGATTGTTGCCAGACCGGCACGCCGGGCGGCTCGCCAGCGTCGTTCACCAGCGATGAGCTCGTAAGCCTCTTCATCACCTGGATCAGTAAGAGGGCGCACCAGAATGGGCTGCAGCACGCCGAGTTCCCGGATGGAATCCGAGAGGGAGACAAGCTGCTCCTCATCAAAGTGGGCGCGGGGCTGGTAGGTGTTTGGCTGGATCGAACCAATCGGGACCTCCCGAAGGACGCCCTCGTTCTTCTCGGTGACCTCTGTGGGGATAAGGGCCCCGAGACCCTTACCCAGCCCGCTTCGACGCGCCATTGCTTACCTCCTTGGCAAGACTTCGGTAGGCCTGCGCTCCCTTGGAGGCAGGATCGAAGGTGGTGATGGGCTGCCCAAAGGATGGAGCCTCGGACAACCGGACAGTTCGAGGGATGATCGTTGCGCAAACCTGATCCGGAAAGTGCGTCCGCACGTCTGCGGCAACATCGGCAGCGAGGCGGGTTCGAGCGTCATACATCGTCAGCACGATCGTCGAGAGTTCCAGCGTGGGGTTGAGATTTCCACCCACCAACTGGAGCGTTGACCGAAGCTGGCTCAGCCCTTCAAGGGCGTAGTACTCACACTGAATTGGAACCAGAACCTCGTTGGCAGCAGCCAGGGCATTGATCGTGATGAGACCCAGCGAAGGTGGGCAGTCAATCATGACAAAGTCGAAATCATCGATGATCAGATCGAGGGCACGCTTCAGTCTCAATTCACGGCTGAACGCTGGCACAAGCTCGATTTCCACACCCGAAAGATCCAGCGTGGCTGGGGCAACGAAGAGATTCTTGACACTCGTCGGCTCGATGCAATCCTCAAGAGGATGTTCTCGCATGATCACGTCGTACATCGAATGCTCGAAGTTTCGGCGCTCGATTCCCAGGCCTGTTGTTGCGTTTCCTTGAGGATCAAGGTCGATCACCAGCACCCGGTAGCCAAGTTCGGCCAGACCGGCTCCAAGGTTGACCGTGGTGGTGGTCTTTCCAACCCCACCCTTTTGGTTCGCCACGGCGATGATCCGGGGAAGTTCCCGCACTGGCCGATCCGCAGGCTCGGCTACGGGAAGTTCGGCAAGTTCCTCATCGTCCTCTTCCTGAGCGTCAACCGTTGGGTCGTTCGCTGGTTCAGGGATGGATGCCTCATCAGTCGCTGTGTCATCCCCCTCAGATGTCGATGGGGCCTCGGGATTTGCCTCTACAGTTTCGACCTCAACAGGTGGTGAGACGATCGTCACATGCCCTTGTGGGGGCCTCTGCGGAGAATCCTGCAGGATCTCTGCTCGTTGCTCATCCTCTGGGGATGTTGAGTCAGAAACGGCAGATGGGGTCGAAATTGCCTCGGTCGATTCTTGGACCGGGCCACCGGGACGGGGCTTCCTCCACAGAGCCATCAGGACTCACTTTCAGGCTTGCTGCGCACGCCGCCATCATCGCCGGATCAGCCTCAGGCGTCAAGTGGAGAATCGATGTTTCACGTGAAACAGCAATTCGGGATGTCACGATTGCTCTGCGCACCCCTGATCACCATGTTTCACGTGAAACACATGAAGGCCTCGGTCAGAAGAGCGGCCGCTTCACCGGAACCCCCACCCTTCTGGGGAACCGCTCTGGACAAGGGCTCTCGAGTTGCATCAGCGCGTAGTGAGCTCCCGAGACAAGAGTCTGCGCCATTCCTAGACCGAGCTGCCTCAATCCATCCTGAGGCCAACGTACGCTGACATCGATTTCATTTGGCGGTTCCGATACCAAGAGGAAGCCACCAACGGAGAGAAGACCTGCGGCACATTCAGCAACCGCTGGCGGTGGTCCAAACGATCGTGCCACCACAAGGTCGGCCCAGCCCCTCAGTGCCTTGTCATGAGCCAAGTCCTCCGCTCGACCAACTGAAACAGAAGCGCGATCGGCGAATCCAAGTTCATCGCATGCTTCCTCAAGGAATTCACAACGACGAACGGACCCATCAAGCAAGCAGAACGTCGCCTGAGACCAGCGACCAGCGAGAATGAGGCCGGGGAGTCCACCCCCCGAGCCGAGGTCAATGATTCGGGAGGGTTGGGCAATCCCTGCCTTCTCTAAAGCATCAGCGAACCCATTGGCGTGTTCAACTTGGCGCTCAAGGGAAATCGGCCCGAGAAAACCTAGTTCTCTACTCCGAACAAGGACTGCGAGCAACTCCGGAGAGATGCCACGGTCCATGGAATCAATCAGCCGTTTGAGGGGCTGATGACGATGTGCCGGCGGGCGTCTTCACCCTCACTTCGGGTGGTTACACCCTCAATGTTGTTCACGGCGTCATGGACCACCTTGCGATCGGCCGGTGACATTGGCTCAAGTGAGCGCTCTGCTCCTTCAGCGATCACTTCTGCGGCGACCTGCTGGGTGAAACGGGTCAAAGCCTCAGCTCGACGCTCGCGATAGCGAGCCACGTCGACCAGAATTCGGTCCGTCTTGGTTGGGTAACGACCTTGAACCACGGTGCGGGTGATGTCCTGCAATGCCGCAAGTGTGGTCCCTCGGGGGCCAACAAGCATGCCGAGTCCCTCGCCATCGACAGCAAGTTCGACGGTCTCGTCGTCGATTGGTCGAATCTCCACCGAGGCGGTGAGTTCCATGGTCGAGATGAGACCCTCAAGGAATTCCTTGCCCACTGCCGCCTGCTCCTCGAGCGTCACACCCTCTGCCATGACATCCTCTTTCGGTTCCTTGGTGGCGCCTCCGGCGGGCGCCGTCGTTGCTGCTGCGGCAGCGCCGGCTGCCTTTGGCTTGTTGGATCGCTGGGACTTTCCATGACGAGCATCGCCTTCATGGCGTGCTGCATCTTGCGATTCCTCGCCTCGATCCTTACTTCTCTGGTTACCCTGGCCACCGCCTGAACGGCGATCGCCATTCCCATTTCCCTTGCCGTCACGGCCTCGAGAGCGACCGCCACGTGAGCGCTTCGGGCGGGGGGAAGTGGGACGCACACGTGCCCGCACCCGGGCTTCGCCGCGAACTCGGCCAAACAAGCCAGTCTTGGGTTCTGCCACAACTTCAATGTCGGCGTCGGACTTATCCACACCGAGCTGCTCAAGAGCGCGCTCAGTAGCTTCTTCGACGGTCTTTCCGGTGATTTCTACCCATTCCATGGGTTAGCGGTCCTTCCTCTTTCGCTTCGCCTTGGAACGCGTACTCGGGTTGGCGCTGGGCTTTGGAGCCCCACTAGCTCCCTCTGAGTTGGGTGATGTCTGCCCCTTGGGCGACGTTCCATTCGACGGAAGCGGTTTGTCGTTGGCTTCCTTGGACTTCTTCGTTCCCTCCGTTATCCGGGGGGACGCCTTCGCACCACTTCGAGCCGATGTGGTCTCGAGGCTGCGGAAGATCGCTTCCTGAGTAACGATACGGATGATCGACGAGACCACCATGTAAATGAGTACCGCTGCAGGAATCAAAAAGTAAATGTAAGCGAAGATGATTGGCATGAATTTCTGAAGTGTCTGCATCTGGGAATTCGTCTGATTCGCAGAGTTACGCTTGTTCATCCGTGACATCTGAACGTACTGAAGGACGACGGCAATTCCAACCAAAGCGAAGAAGGGGATCGCAGCGAACCACGAGGAGTGGTGGGAAAAAGGCTTCAGAGCAAGGTCGATTCCGAACGACATCATTTTGCCGCCGCTTGCCACCAAGTTGCAGTACATCTTTGAGGTATTCGGGATATACCGAGGCGCCACATGTGTCGTTTGGATGGCGAGATGACATGCCTGAGGAACCGGAAGATTTTCCTTGGTCACATTTGTCAGACCACGAATAATGTCGTAGAGGATGATGAGGAAGGGAAACTGGATGAACATCGGAAGACAGCCACCCGCAGGGCTCACGCCTTCTTCCTTGTAGAGCCGCATGAGCTCTTCATTCATCTGGGCGCGATTCTCAGCACCCTTGTACTTCTGCTGAAGTTTCTTGATTTCTGGCTGCAACTTCTGCATTGCGATCATCGACTTCGTCGACTTGACGGTCAGTGGGGTGAGTGCACCCATGATGAGGATCGTCAGGATGGTGATAGCGATCGCATAATTGGGAATCACTGCATAGATGAATGCCAAGACCGTGGCGAACAACTTGAACACCGGTTGGAAAATCTGACCGATTGAGTGGGTGATGCTATTCCCCACCATTGTGGGAATCGTCGCTGTGATCATCGTGAGGCTCCGGTCTTGAGGGGCACCAGGTCTACGCCGTGATTGCCAAAGGGATTGCACCGCAACACTCGCCAGATTGCGAGTCGCGTTCCTGTCAGGAATCCATAGGTTTCAATTGCCTCGGCAGCGTAAGCCGAGCAACTTGGGGTAAATCGACAAGGAGAAACTTGGCCGTGGCGAATTGATTGGTAGGCGAAAATGGCCTTGAGTGAGCCTCGGGCAGCCAGTGATGGAGTTTTGGATTCAGTTTCCATTGATCCTCCCTTTCTCACCTGCACGCTCCAGGCAGTCCTCAAGACTGTGGATAAGTTCTTGAAAACTCAATTCCAAGACCTCTGGATCCGTTCGGATCAAGTAAGCGCCTGGAATAAGTTTGATTTGGGTTTCCCGCAATGCTGCACGCAGCCGCCTGCGGATCAAGTTGCGATCGACTGCGCCTCCACAACGCTTTGACACGGCGAATGCGGCCTGAGGCTTTCCGGCTGGAGAAACGATCGGGGAAAAAGACACCTGGAGGGGGCCTTTTCTGGCACGACCGCTTGGTCGGCGGAGTGCGTCGAAGGTTGATCGCGCCACGACCGGGTCAACCGGACGTCGGCTCATTCGATCAGACGGTGAGCTTGTGGCGGCCCTTGAGACGGCGCGAGCGAAGAACGGCGCGGCCGGCCTTGGTCGACATGCGAACCCTGAAACCGTGGGTCTTTGCTCGCTTGCGGGTGTTTGGCTGATAGGTGCGCTTCATGGTGATTTGACCTTCCGTTCCTGCATCGCCTCCGAGGCTCTCGGACCAGTACCGAGAGTGCACCACCAGGGCGTTGCGTCGTGATCACCCATGCTAGGCGCGATTGGGGGCGCGCCACTAGTCCAAATCGCGATTGTGGGGTAGGTTCATCCCCCCACGGGATTTGGAGGGCCTCGAACTTGGCCCAACAAAGGGAGTTAAAGCGCGCTCCACATCTGTGGATTACTTTGTGGAAAATCGAAAAACTGGGGATTGGGGGTGTCGTGGTGGATGTGAAGGAACTTTGGGACCGTTGTGCCCCAGTTCTCCGGGAATCGGTCTCAGATGCCGTTTGGCAGATGTACCTCTCCCAGTTGACCCCTGTGGAAATCTCTGGGGATAACTTGACGCTTGGTGTCCCCAACGCTGTGGTTAAGGGAAGGATCACCGAGAGATTCTTGGGTCTGATTCACGACGCAATCTCAGCCGAAGCTGGAATCAACTACGAAATCTCACTCACCACGGTTGGCTCTGAAGCTCGCGAGATCAGCGATGAGCCAGCACCAGTCGTTGAAGCCGCGGTCCCAACAACCACGCCGACCGCAACGACCACGAGCCCACGGGCTGGTGGATCAGTGCAACTTGATCCACGATTTACTTTTGACACCTTTGTCCCAGCTGGATCGAACCGCCTCGCCCTTGCCGCCGCGCAGACTGTGGCTGAAACACCTGGTCGTTCCTACAACCCGCTCTATATCTATGGCGCGTCGGGTTTGGGCAAAACTCATCTTCTTCACGCCATTGGAAACTGGGTTCTGGAGAATTATCCGAACCACCGGGTTCTTTACGTGACCACGGAAACATTCCTCAATGACTTCGTTGAGGCCATGAGGTTCAAAACACAACTGGCTTTTAAGAAGCACTATCGAGAGTGTGACGTCCTTCTGATTGACGACGTCCAGTTCATGGAGAACAAGGAAGGGCTTCAAGAAGAGCTTTTTCACACCTACAACACTCTCCATGGGGCTGGGAAGCAGATTGTTCTCACCTCAGATCGTCCGCCAAAATCAATCGAAACCCTTGAGGACCGACTGAGTAGCCGACTGATGTCAGGTCTCCTCGCCGAGATCGACCCACCTGATCTCGAGACCCGCATGGCAATCCTCCGGACGAAAGCCCAGTCACTTGGTGTGGTCCTCCCAGATGACGTTGGTGAATTCATCGCCACAAACGTGAAGGACAACATTCGCGAACTTGAGGGAGCGCTGATCCGAGTCTCGGCTTTCGCTTCACTGAGTGGGGTACCTCTCTCATTGGAACTTGCTCAGAGCGTGTTGTCCGACATCAGTGCAGAGCCCAAACTCATCACACCTGACATGATCCTGGAAGCTGTCGCTTCGAACTACGGCCTCAGTGTCGATGACCTCGTTGGACCTCGTCGTGCCCGACCCCTCGTCACCGCTCGACACGTCGCGATGTATCTCGTGCGAAATCTCACCGAGTACTCCTATCCCTCAATTGGGAAGGTCTTTGGAGGCCGCGACCATTCAACAGTGATCAGCGCTGTCGAGAAAATCTCCGATCAGATGAAGGAACGTCGTCAGCTCTATGAGCAGGTCACGACACTCATTCACCAGATCAAGGGAAATGGGTAGAAACTGTGGGGAACGCTACTTTTCCTTGTTGGGATGAAACGCCCATCTTGGTGAGAACCGCCAGGGATGTCCACAGCACGCGTCACATTGGGGCGTCAGGCTCATTGCATTGTCCACTGGGCGCCAAACCGCTGGGGATTGCAAAAAGTGTCTTGAACAGGGAAGACTCACAGTTCTCCCCAATCCACAGCACCTACTACTTCTTCCCTTCTTGTAACCATCACAATCGGTGTGGCCATCGCACCTCCAGAAAGGAACCCACACGATGAAGTTCCGCTCAGAACGCGACTCCCTCGTCGAGGCACTTGCCACTGCGGGTCGGGCTGTCTCGAGCAGGCTCACCATGCCCGTTCTCTCCGGCCTCCTTGTTTCGTCCCTCGATAACCAACTCACCATCACCGGTACAGACGGAGATCTCTCTGTACGAGTGACTCTCGAGGTGATCGGGATTGATGATGGGACCGCTGTGATCCCGGCTCGCTTGGCGACGGATATCACCCGATCTTTGGAGCCCGGAGCTGTCACCTTTGAGACCTCCGAAGAGCAGGTGGACATTTCTGCTGCTCGTTCACAGTTCACACTCCGGTCCTATCCAGTGGTTGAGTTCCCCAGCGTGTCGTTCACCAGTGAGGCAACTGCCCAAATTCCTGCAGGAACCCTGGCCGAAGGCCTCCGGCAAGTTGTCCGAGCCTCATCGAATGACGACGCCCGGCCTCTCCTCACTGGAGTTCTCCTGACGGGAAATTCGTCGTCACTCCGTCTCGTAGCAACTGACTCCTATCGACTGGCGCTTCGCGATCTCGAGGGAGCGGATGGAGTCGTGGGAGATGAGGACATCCTCGTTCCCGCGAAGGCATTGGCTGAACTCCAGCGCCTCATTAATCCTGGTGATGAGGGGACTGTTGGAGTGACGACGTCAACCTCAGAGATCACTTTCCACGTCGGAAATGTTGCAATATCAACCCGACTGATCTCCGGGACCTATCCCGATTACCGGCAACTGATTCCGGATTCTTATCCCAATTCGCTTCATCTCGGAAAAGAAACCCTTGTTGGGGCGCTCCGGCGTGTTCGCTTGCTTGTGAAGGACAACACCACCCCAGTCCGCCTCTCGATGCGCAATGGTGGAGTCGACCTCAAGGTCGTATCCCAGGAAATCGGTGAAGGAACAGAAACCGTCGATGGTGACTACACCGGTGAGGATCTCACCATTGCGTTCAATCCCAGTTATCTGATCGAGGGAATTGAAGCAGTTGCTGGTGACGAGGTCATCATTGAGACCTCGGATGCGACTCGACCGGCAACGGTGCGCAGTGGTGAGGCTGATAGCTATCGCTATCTTCTGATGCCAGTGCGCGTCTCGTAATCTCCAGGTAGGCGAATGGGTCTTCGGCGGCTCGAACTCACCACTTTTCGGGCCTTTGAACAGGCCACCGTCGAACCGGACCCCTCGGGAACCACGGTGTTCATCGGGCCAAATGGGACCGGAAAAACCTCCATCCTTGAAGCCGTGGGTTATCTCGGACTGGGGCGATCCCTGCGTGGGAGCCCCCGAGAGGCCATGGTCCGCAATGGTGCAGCCACCTCGATTCTTCGGGCTGAAATCACCTTTGCTGACCGCGAGATCCTGATCGAAGCTGAGATGGTTCGCTCCGGGCGATCTCGAATACAGATCAATCGACAACCAGCCAGAAACCGTCGAGACCTTGCTGACGCAGTGCCCGTCACAACGTTCGCACCTGATGATCTTCACGTCGTCCAAGGGGGACCTGGTGGGCGGCGAGATCTTGTCGACGACGCTCTGAGCTTGCTCAGCGCTCCAGCTGGTGCGCTTATCGAGGAGGTCGACAAGACTCTTCGGCAACGAAACGCGTTGTTGCGAAGTGCCGCCGGTCGAATCACTCCCGATATCGCGTCAACCCTTGACGTCTGGGATGACCGTTTGGCGAGCGTCGGGGATCAACTCATCGAAGCTCGCCGCGAACTTCTCGTTTCTTTGGCGGAGCCCATTGACGCTGCTTATCGCGCGCTGTCTGGTGACGAAGTCTCCGGGATCGCGATTGTTACGTATGCCCCCTCCGCCCCTCATGGACTAGCGGCGGGACTGCTTGACGCTCGTCGCGATGATGTTCGGCGAGGCCTCACGACCGTCGGGCCCCATCGCGACGATGTCGCACTCTGGCTTGAGGGCCGAGATGCCCGAACACAGGCTTCACAGGGTGAACAGCGCACCTTCGCGCTCGCACTTCGACTCGCGGTCCATCTGGCGGCTCGTGATATCCGAGGTGAAGCACCCATTCTCTTGCTCGATGACGTCTTCAGTGAACTTGATCCTGAGCGCGCACGCCGACTCGTCAATGAACTCCCCGTAGGTCAGGCTCTTGTGTCGACCGCATCCCCTCTTCCTGATGGAATCGATCCAGCCATGATCCTTGACGTCACAACGCTTTTCGGTAGCCATGGCTAGACGTCGTCGATCCGATGGGCCTCTTCCTCTCGGAACGTCCCTTGAACAAGTGGCGGGTCGATTCCAACGAGTTGATCTCGTTGGAATGGCTGCCGTGCATGCAGCCTGGCCCGACATCGTTGATGAACCCCTTGCGTCGCATGCCGAACCATTCAAAATCACAGGGAGCACCCTCGTGGTCACCGTAGACCGACCGTTGTGGACGACCCAGGTTCGCCTCATGTCACCGGTGATCTTGGAGCGCCTCGCTGAGCACGGCGTTGGTGGTCTGAGTGTCATCGAAGCGGTCGTGAGGGCTCGATAGGAACCCCAAAACACATACATCAGTGCGGTAGGATCATGGGAGATCGACAGGCTTTTCCCTGATACCACGCGCCCATAGGGGCCGTTCGCAGGGGTTGGCCGAAAGGGGTTACGTGGCTAAGGCGGAGAGCAAGGAACCGACGTCCTATAGCGCCAGCGACATTACGGTGCTCGAGGGTCTCGAGCCCGTTCGAAAGCGTCCTGGCATGTACATCGGCTCGACGGGGCCTGCTGGACTTCACCACTTGATTTGGGAAGTGGTCGACAACGCGGTCGACGAGGCCATGGCCGGTCACTGCACCAGGATCGACGTCACGCTTCTCGCCGATGGCGGGTGTCGCGTCACCGATGATGGCCGAGGGATTCCTGTTGATGAACACCCTCAATATCCAGGGAAATCAGCTGCTGAAATCGTGCTGACGGTCCTCCACGCTGGTGGAAAGTTCGGCGGTGGGGGCTACAAGGTCTCTGGTGGCCTGCACGGTGTGGGCATCTCGGTGGTCGACGCCCTTTCCA
>Ga0007827_10000643_pt1 | contig 11078 bp, 10 predicted proteins | sample CryBogCBE16Jul07_FD_60332 | JGI IMG/M metagenome (GOLD analysis project Ga0007827, IMG submission 60332) | Freshwater microbial communities from Crystal Bog, Wisconsin, USA - CBE16Jul07 | ecosystem: Environmental > Aquatic > Freshwater > Lake | place: Crystal Bog, Wisconsin, USA | collected...
TTCCACAATGTGATGTCTGTAACGATGATATACTTAGTGTAAGTAACTACCGTCGTTGGTTTACTGGTAATTTGTTTATTGATAAAATTGATGAATGTTTTGACAAAACCGATGATACAGGGTATACTACAATGGAACCTATATCATTTGATTATCGTTATAGCAATCTTTGTAACTTTAAATGTAGAATGTGCGGTGAGCAATTAAGCAGTAGTTGGGAAGCTGAAAAGAAACAACATAATATGTGGTCACCTAAATGGCAACCATTTATGATTCCTGAAGTTAAAGCTAAAATGCAAAAATTTCAAGTTGAAGTAGTTGAACCTGAATTTCGTGATGCTATTAGTCGCGGCATAGTTGAAGAATGCTATTGGGTAGGTGGCGAACCATTGATGTATGAAATACATTGGTGGGCATTAGAAGAAATGGTTAAGAATGGCAGCGCTAAAAATTGTTACTTGCGTTATAACAGTAATCTAAGTCGTACAAAATACTTTGGTAAAAACTTGTATGAGTACTTACCACTATTTAAAGATTGGCTAATGTGTGCTAGTATAGATGGCACAGGAGAAATAGTTGAATTTATACGCAAGGGTATTGTTTGGGAGCAATGGTTAAATAACTTTAAAGAAGGATTAACATTGCCCGGTGGACAAGACAGAATGCTATTAGATTTAACTATAACGGGTCCTGGCATGTTTAGTCTTAAAGATTTGTTTGATTTAAGTATAGAATTAGATGTTAAGATAGAAACTAAAATTATGTTTGCATTTCATCCTGATATTGTGTTTAGTCCATTTGCTTGGCCACGTAACGTATTAGATCGACATATTGATCAATTGTTAGAATACATGGAACCAAGGTCAACACGTAAACAGTACACATTAGTAAATACTTTAAAAGAGATGAAGAACAGACCAACGTTTGCAGAACAATGGCCTGATATACATAATGAACAATTTAAAAATGGTAGACACTATCAAACGCAATTAAACGCTATTCGTAAAGATAAAGTAAACATTGAGACAATTTATAGCCTTGATCCAGAATTATTAGCTTGGTGGAAAAGAGAAATACCATGAAATTTAATGTAGTTTTTACACAAGGAAAAGCGGATTTTTTTACATCAAATGTTGCGTATACACGTAACTTTATGGATATTAAAGATAATCCTAATAATACAAAATTAACTTATAGTTTTAATGATTTACCATTAACTAAAAAGTTTTTAAATTTGTGGCCTGAGTATAGAAAACAGCAGGCTGAAAACTTTAAAGAAAAAGACGGTACAGACATTTTAGATTATAGATATAACTACTATACAAATGTTAGTGAAACATCATTACTACAAGCCAAAAAAGAAATGAATGAAACACTAACTGAATTAAGAACATATGGTTATACAATTGATGACAATCTATTTCTTAATAATGATGTGTATGAACCAGAACATGATAAACTAAATGAACTACATTTTGTTTTTGAAAAAGAGTTAATCAAGTTAGAATTTGATGACAGTGTAGGTTCAAATTATCAACGATTGTATGAATTGTTTGAAAAAGTCAATAACGTAGTTCACTTTATTGAGTTAACTCCGCAACGTGATAAATGGGATAGCATAACTAAAATAAGCAATTTAAACATGGCTATTCGCACTAATAGCAAAGCCAAATACTATGAATTACAAGATATAGATTACGCTGATTTTGGACAACCACTTGGTGGTGATTTAGTAGCTGATTTTAGTACAGTAGGTAAAGATTTGTTTGTTTGCTCATGCACCAATGACATGGAATTGGTACGTAGAGGAGAAGTAAAGCAGCAACGTTTTTTAACTGATTATGTATTTTTAATGTTTAATAACTTCACACTTGATCCAATAATGAAATCTAGACATTATAAATGGTGCCAAGATAATAAAGTTGATCAATATCTTGATTATAATCAACCTAGATATAATCCAGGAAGACATATTTTAGGGAAAAACGATCAAGGTATTATTACAGGTAAAGATTTTTACGACTATGTTATTTCACGTACTCCTGCATTGTTAGGATGTTACTTGAGCGAAGATGATGGAACTCCAATTTATTAAGAGATAAAATTATGAAACTTAAAGCAGTATTCGGCCCAGGCGAAAATGATTATCATACAACAAACGCAGTGAAAGGGCATTCAGTAACTGAATTATTAAATATGTCACCAACTCAAACGTTGACTTATACATTAAATAACTTTCCGCTTACTAAAAAGTTCGTGTCACAATTCTTACGATTGCGTAATTCTTTTGACATTTCTAAAATGATCTTTCATACAAATTATTATCCTTCAGTTACCCCTGAGTTATTGGCACAAGCACGTGTGGCTATGAATAATACAATCAACCGTCTTAACCAATTAGGTATTCCAATGGATACTGCATTGCATTTAAACTTAACTGACGTAATGGATCCAGAGTTAAACAAATTAAACGAATTGCATTTTAGATTTGAAAAAGAGGCAATTGATTTAAAATCTGATCCAAACGATCCAAACGGCGATCCTGTTTATGTTGAAAAATATTTTTTATTAGAGAAAGTAAACAACCTTGTGCACTTTATTGAACGCACACCTAAAGTACCAGAAGAATGGGCTAATGTTGAACGTGATAGCGTGTTTAACATGTCTGTGCGTAATAACACTATTGAATTTAATAGTACTAACTATACACAATTAGAACCAATTGATTATCTAAACTTTAGCTTACCCTGCGGTGGAGATTTGGTTGCTGACTTTAGTACAGTAGGCAAAGATTTAAATTCTTGTTTTTGTACTAACGATTTAGAATTAGTTCGCAGGGGCGAGGTTAAACCACAAACAATATTAACAGATTATATATTCATGCATTTTGATAATACCAAACGTGCAGATATGTATGATGGAAGACGATCATTTTATCATTGGATAGAACAAAATAATTTAGGTAATTATATTGATACAACAGATGCTATGTATACTCCGGGAAGACATATTTTAGGTTCTATTGATGGCCAAATAATTACTGGTAAAGATTTTTATGAAAAAATTATTTCTACAACTCCAGTGTTTTTAGGATACTATATAACAAATGATGACGGGACATTAATTCATGACTGATAAAATCTGCGTATTGCCCTTTACTCATTTGGCTACACATCCACATGGTGGCGCAACACTTTGTTGTATTAGCGATCATACCCATGCAGCTAGTAACGCACGTACTAATGATAAAATATTAAGTCTTAATAAAGATAGTATTGAAAGTGTGATGAACAGTGATTTCTATAAGAAAACTCGCTGTGAGATGCGTGATGGTATTGAACCCAATGCATGTAAGCGTTGCTATGACGAAGAACGTGCAGGTATTAAATCTAAGAGGTTAGAAGAAAATGAAAGATATTTACAAGATAGCAGAGTTATCATCGATAGCATGTTACCCGATGGAACTGTCAATGTTGATTTTCGTTTTATTGAACTCAGACTTGGCAACATCTGCAATTTACGCTGCCGCACTTGTAATCCTGTTAGCAGCAGTAAATGGATCGCTGAATATAAAAAATTACAAAAAGACCTAAACTTTGTTACAGATTATAGTAACATTGAAAAAGGAGAATGGTTCGAACAAGATAAGTTTTGGGATGAATTGTTAGAAAAGAGCAATGGTCTTAAACGCATTTATGTCAATGGTGGCGAACCTACCATGGTTAAAAAGCATTTTCGATATTTGGAAATGTTAATTAAACGAGGCTTGCACCATCAAGTAGACTTATGGTATAATATTAATCTTACACAAGTACCTGAAGAATTAGTTAATCTTTGGAGTCAATTTAAAAGTATTAGTGTTAGTGCCAGTATTGATGATTTAGACAAACGCAATAGTTATATACGCTCAGGCAGCGATTGGAATACAACATTAAATAACTTAAAGAAGTTACAAGGTTATGATTTTATTGACTTAAGTATCGTACAAACTATTAGTACCTACAGTGCATTATATCTCCCAGAATTTTATGACTTTTTTAAAAATCAAATGGGGTTGCACGTACACTTGAATTGGTGTTATGATCCTAGTTATCTAAGCCCATGGACGTTGCCCGAAAATATAAAAAAACAAATAATTATAGATTGTAGTAAAGTTATGCAACCTTGGGATCTACATAACATAGAGCAAACTCTTAGTAAGCCCAGTGATAGTGTTGCAGTTGAAAGATTTTTACAATATACACAATGGTTAGATAATAGTCGTGATGAAAAGTTTGCAGAAGTATTTCCAGAATTAAATAAATTATTAAAGGAGTAAAATTATGACTGAAGCCTTGCCCTACATCTCAGAACACTTAAACTGGTCTGCTTATAGATTGAAAAAAACCTATAATAAAGATCAACTTGAAAAATTGTATGACCAAACAAATACTGCTATCCTTAAACAATGGGATTATCTACATTATATGTTAGCAACTGATGAAAATAGGGTTTTTGAAACAGCAAAGTTAACAAGTCTTAATATATTATCAGGCAATATTCGTCAAGCAATTGCTTCTGAAAACTTACATATGGGCATTGCTGACCTTATCAATAAGTTTGAAGAATTAGAACAAAAAAACAATTGCTTGCGTGTAAGATTTTATGATTGGCTTGCTAGTGTTTTTGAAAATTGGGCAAAGAGTTTAAAAGAACGCTCATTTAGAATTACAACACCCTGCGCAATTAAACTGCCTCCACCTAAAGAAGAACTAGATTGGTACCAGGTTATTAAGAAAAAACACAATAGAAAAGATAAACTTACAAACTTACAATACACTAATGGACAAAAAACAAGTTAGTGATAGCAAACATTTTTGTGTTCTGCCTTGGATACATATGCACGTATGGCCCAATGGTAAAACGTTTCCTTGTTGTTTGACACCCTATGAAAATGATATAGGTGATGCAAATATAGGGTTAAAAAAGGTCTGGAATAGCGAAAAGATGCGAGAGTTGCGTCTTAATATGCTTAATGATAAACCCAGTGTAGGCTGTACACGTTGTTATGAACACGAAAGCACAGGATATGAAAGTTTGCGTGTTAATGCAATAGAGATTATAATCATTGGTTTGATTATGCGTTAAACAACACTAACAATGATGGTTCAGTAGATGAAATGCGTTTAGTTTATCTAGACCTAAGATTTAGTAATCTTTGTAATTTAAGTTGTCGCACTTGCGGTCCAGAATTAAGTAGTAGTTGGTATGAAGATGGTATAGAATTAGGTAATATAACTAAAGATACCCCTAAGTTTCAAAGATTACGTAGCACAGTTGACGATTTATGGAGTGAATTAGAACCTAATTTACAACACGTAGAAGGTATATATTTTGCAGGTGGCGAACCTTTAATGATGGAAGAACACTATCGCATTTTAAATTATCTAATTGACAATAATAAGCTTGATGTAACTATCAATTATAATACTAACTTTACCACATTAAAATACAAAGATCAAGACGTAATTCAATTATGGAAACAATTTAAACGCCCAATACGTATTGGTGCTAGCATTGATGGAATGTTTGAACAAGGCGAGTATATTAGAAATGGATTTAAATGGGAACGTTTTGTTGATAATTTCAAACGATTGAAAAGTGAAATGCCAAACGTTGACATTTATATTAGTTGTACACTAAGTGTTTTTAATGCGTTACATATGCCTAAATTTCATATGTATATGGTAGATCAGGGGTTAATTAAACCCGGTGATTGGGATGTAAATGTGTTACAACACCCAGAACATTATAGATTTCAGATATTGCCGCAACATATTAAAGATCAATTTCTACAGCAATATGAGTCAATGGTATCTTGGTTAGAAAAACAACTAGGTGCAAATCGTGCAGTTAATGGATATCGTAGTGCTATTGGTTATATGAAACAACAAGACTTACACGAACAACAATGGGATAAGTTTATTAATTTAACTAACACCCTAGACAAACTACGTGAACAAGACTTTTATAAAACATTTCCAGAGTACAAACTATGAATTCAGAACAAGCTAAACAAATATTAAAAGATAAAAACTTGCCAGAAAATTTCTGCGTATTGCCTTTTTTAGGTTTAGAATGTAAAACCACAGGTGAAGCTAGTGTTTGTTGTGTACAACAAGAATCAGCAAAAGATATTAACGGAAAACCGTTTAACTTTAAAGATGTTAATATTGTTGATGTGTTTACTAGTAAATGGATGCAAAATATACGCAAAGACTTTTTAAACAATGAACAAGTTAAAAGTTGTTATAATTGCTGGGACGAAGAACGTGCAGGATTAACCAGCAAACGTCTACGTGAAGTTATTCGTTTTCAAGATCGTATGCCAGACGTGATCAACAATCCAGAGATTCATTATTTAGATTTAAAGTTTGGCAACATCTGTAATCTTAAATGTCGTATTTGCACCAGCTTTGCTAGTAGTAAATGGGCTGACGATGAAGTACGCAGTGGCATTGGCAATCAACATCATGCTGATCGTATGATTGAAATGGGAAAGTGGCCCAAGGATAATAATGCATTTTGGGACAATCTTTATTCAATCTCAGACAAAGTTGATACTCTTGAGTTATTTGGTGGCGAACCAATGTTACTTAAAGAACACGCACTATACTTGAACAAATTAGTAGAGATTGGTGGCACAGAAAACAAACTGTTAAGTTATAATACCAATGGCACACAAGATTTGTCACGTTATTATAATGCTTGGAGTAAGTTTAAAAAGGTACAGGTGTTCTTTAGCATAGACGGGGTAGGTGAACGTTTCACATATTTACGTCATCCTGCACCTTGGAATCAAGTCAATAAAAATATAAATGACCTATTAGAACATGGACCAAAGAACATTGAAGTAGCTTTTTTCTGTAGCGTCAGTGCATTTAATATTTGGTATTTAGAAGAAGTAGCAGATTGGGCTGCACAATATTCCAACTGTTACCTACATTGGAACATGGTCTATGCACCAGAACATTATTCTGCTAAATGTTTGCCTTCAGGTGTTAAAACAAAGATACGAGAACATTTGATGCACAGCAAATATAGTGATCAGTTTGAAAACATTATTAAATACATTGAAGATCAAGACAACAGTGATCACTTTCAACAATTTCTAATCTGGACATCTAAAATAGATCAAGTCAGGGAAGAAAATTTTGCTACAACCTTTCCCGAATATGCGAGAATTATACATGAACATCAAAGATAGTAAGACCTTTTGCCCGTATCCTTGGATACATATAATGACACAACCTACTGGTACTGCCAGCTGGTGTTGTGTTGCACGTGACAATTTTAAAAATGATGACGGCACAATGTTTGATCTTAACCGTGGGCATAATATTGCTGATACTTGGAACAGTAATCACATGCGCAAGATTCGTCAACAGATGCTTGACGGAGAAACTGTAAAGGGCTGTGAACATTGTTATGATTTAGAAAATATGGGTTTTCCTAGTTATCGAATTAATTATATACGTGACTGGTTTGAATACAGTGGTCATGGAGAATCAATTATGCAACGCATTGAACGTAGCATAAAAAATGACTATCGTGTAGAAGAAGCACCTTTGTACTTAGATTTTCGTTTAGGAAATCTATGTAATCTTAAATGTCGTATGTGCCAACCGCAAAATAGCAGTCAAATACAAAAAGAATATAAAAGTATTGAATTAGAAAATCAAAATGACGGTAATTTTATTAAACAAAACTTTACATGGGGTCAGTTTGTAGACAACTTAACACCATGGCAAGATGACCCTAGATTCTTACAACAAGTTAGTGAATGGTTGCCTAGCGTAGTTAAGTTATACTTTACAGGTGGTGAACCTACATTGATTGAACGTGTATATTGGATTATGGAAAAATGTGTTGAATTGGGAATAGCACAAAATATTGAATTGGTATTCAATAGCAATATGACTAATATTAAACCACGTTTTATTAATTTAGTAGAAAAATTTAAAAGTGTATTGATGTGTATCAGTGTAGACGCATATGGTTCATTAAATGAATATATCAGAGGTACAAGTCATTGGAACACAGTTGACAAAAACGTAAGATTGTATTGTGAAAGTAAAGTAGTTGGTAATTTGTTGTTCTCACCTGTTATTCAAGTATATAACATCTTAAACATCACTGAATTACTTGATTACGCAGAAAGTTTAGAATTAGAATATGGTCGAGAAATTCACGTTACATTCTTAATTAATGATTATCCTCGTAGTTTAGACTTTCGTATTTTACCCGATAGTGTAAGAATCAAAGCTATTGATAAATTAGAAGCATGGATTCCTACTAGTAAAGTGTTAACTAAACGTGAAAACAATATGCAGGCTATACAAGCCACAATCAATGCATTAAAAGAAAACCGTCATGACGATTGGGAAGAACAATTAAAGATATTTCACAGATATACCGATTTGTTAGATTTAAAACGTAAGCAAAGTATGAGTGAATCTATCCCTGAACTACATGAATTGTTATATAAAGGTAATGTCTAATGAATACAGCATATATCTTTGGCTGCAGCCACAGCATGGGTAGTGAAATAGAAGCCCCAGGTATAGGGAGTTGCACTCCGTATAACTTAGAAAACAGTTTTACTAGTCAATTAGCAAGAATGCTTGGCTATACTCCTGTAAATAAAGGATTTCCTGGGGGGAGCAACGATTACATTTATAGAATGATACACGAAGTAAACGCAACACCCAATGATTTAATTATTGCTGTATGGACTGGAACTGAACGTATTGAAATTTATGATGAAATATTAGAAGAATGGCTACAGTTTAGTAAAGGTATGGACTTAAGTGCATCAAAGTATACTAAAACACATCAGGCTTTTTATGATTTGTTTGCAAGATTAATGGCTGATAAGTTAGGTATACGCGGGCAATTAAACAAAGTCAAGAACATTATTGCAGGAAACACGTTAGCAAAGCTTAAAAATATTCCTATTGTTAATTTAGATGCTTTTATGCCAATGAATTTTCCAGGGAAAGAATCATTGAATTGGTTATTTCCAGAAACTTCATATTGGGAATGGGCTGAACGTAACAATTATAGTCATACAAGTTGGTATCATTATAGGTTAGATGCACATACAGATTTTGCTAAACTTGCATATAAAGAAATTCTAGATAAAAACTTATTAAAATGACACCGTTAAAAAATTATTGGGCAGAGTTTATTAAACTTAACGATGCCTTAATCATAGATAGAAATCTTGCTAGTAGATTTCAAGCTATACCAGAAGCTCATCCGGGCAATGATAGAAACTATGACAACTATTTTTGGTTAGACGGATGGAGTAGTGATGGACATTGGTCAGTATTGTCTGATTTGCTCAACAATCGTGATCAAGTTAAATACCCAACAGATTTAAAGTCAGGTACAACATTATTTTTCAATACAACAGAAGGGTATTGCACAGACGAGATTTTCAAAGCAATACACGCAACTATTGATTTTTGTAAACTAGATGCCAGCAAATGTTATTATTTTAACTGTGCGACAAACGTACAAGATATATACACAGAATTTTGTGACAATAATAACATAACCAATAGATTAGCTAAATGCTACGAGAACAATTGTTATAATAATTATAATCATAGTGTTTATCGTGACCCAACCATACCTGTAAAAGAATTAGCATATGAAGATAAAAAACTATATTGTTGTTTTAACTGGAATGCTTGGCATCATAGATTAGCAATTATCGCTGCATTGAATTATTATGATTTGATCGATCAAGGTTATGTTACAAGTCCAGGTATTGATAAGTTTAAATATAATCCTGAACAAGATTTTCAATTGTTAGTTAGAGGTAGTCAATCATATTTGATTGGGCAACCTGAATTACCAGACATATTAGATCGATTAAACAATTTAAGAAACAAATATCCGTTGATACTTGATGACAGAACTACGTTTAATCGTAATACAGACTTTCCGTTATATGATTTAGTATATAAAGCGCCGGGTTATGAAGCTAGGATTAACTCATTAATAGAGTTAGTAACAGAAACACGCTTCAACAAAGAACAGTTTTTCAGTGAAAAATCGTTTTGGTCAATTAAATTAGGGAAACCCTTTATACAATTAAACGCAGTACATTCATTAAAAGGTCTACGTAGCCTAGGATATAAAACATTTAGTCCTTATATTAATGAAGACTACGATGATGAAATTGATAATGGTCGCAGAGTGTTAATGATCGCGCAAGAATTGTCACGACTACAAACTTTAAGAATGGAAAAGCCTGCACAATTCAAAGAAATCTATGAACAGATGCAGGCTATTGCAAAATACAATCAAGAAAGATTTTTAGCCAACGCTTTGTAATTTTTCAAAAGACCAATTGTTTAACCAAGTTCCTTCGTTTTTAACAATATCATCAGCAGTTACTTCATATGGACCATGTAAGTGTGGGAACACACAACATGGAACTTGCGGATGTCCGTTACCTATTCTTACAATTTTACCTGTTGCTTTATTGCGTTTCCATTCAATGCCAAAATGACAATTTTCGTCTAATTTTTTATTAGGGTTAACAGCAACAGTATCCCAATCCCACCACTCTTGAACCCAAGCAGGTTGACAGATGCGGTTAATACTTACTGGCTTATCTGAACTTACAACACCCATGCCGCGTTTTTTACCGATATCTTCTATTTCACCGTTTTTATTTAAAAAGCCCTTGTCCCAATCGGGAATTAATTCACCTACTACATCAGGATATGTTTTAGCTATCCACATAACTTCAGCAGGCCAGTCATCATAAATCTCATCTGCTGGAATACCAAAACGTCCAGAACCTTGTGGGTCAGCTCCTGTGAATTTTTTATCAGGTCCAAACTTGTGGAAAGTACTTACTAGTTCACCATCTACAAATTTATTAATAGTTTGTCCACCGTCTGGGGTTTCGTATCGTAAACCTGGTACTACATCTACTGATGCAATTTTAGTATTAACATTATACTGCCAATCAAGTATCATAAATAAACTCCCGTCTAATAAAGTATTTATAACACCTA
>Ga0007827_10000645_pt1 | contig 11062 bp, 17 predicted proteins | sample CryBogCBE16Jul07_FD_60332 | JGI IMG/M metagenome (GOLD analysis project Ga0007827, IMG submission 60332) | Freshwater microbial communities from Crystal Bog, Wisconsin, USA - CBE16Jul07 | ecosystem: Environmental > Aquatic > Freshwater > Lake | place: Crystal Bog, Wisconsin, USA | collected...
TAGAGCGGTTTAAATAATTCTATAGCCGTTCTTTGGGGCGGCATCGGGCGTTCTGCTGTGTCGCATCGCTCGGGCAGTAGCACAACGACGACAGCCGCTTCGCTTGCTTCTCGCAGACCACCCCATGGCGCCCCCAAATTAATGGCCACATCTTTATTTAAAACGCTCTAGGGCAACAGAGGGGGCCCTTTTGCTTGGCATGGTGGAAAGCAGTTGATTATTCCCCATGGGGACGTTGTTTGGTTGGTGGTTAAAAACTCCAGCGGAGTTGATGAAGTTCTTCAAAAGGTGAGGAGAACGAATGACAACCAGAGTGGATTGGAAATCGGAACGGCAAAGAGGAGGGGAGTTAAAAAGGTTAAAACCGTTAAAAGGTTACAAGGTGGAAACCAGATAGCCCCGAGCCAAGACCGAGAGAAGGGTGTCAGAGCAAAGTGTCGTTCAAACAAGCCGCTGGGAAACGGCGCGTAAGACTACGACGGAGTTGTAGCCCGTGAGGGCGGCACCGCTTTGCGGGAGCAAAGTGCCGTTCAAAGATGCCTGCATGAGTTGAAGCCTTCTGAAGACTTCAGCCCCTTGTAACTCTTTTAACGATGCAACGGTTTTACCCCTTGGAGGATCATTATCCGGGGGAGCATCTAAACCTGCTCCTCTATCAGCTCAAACAGAAGGAAGAGGTGAAGAGAGTTGAGAAGGAGATTGCTGACCGAATAAAGAATCCGTTGGAAGAGGGAACTCCGTTGTTCCAGAGAGTGTTCGAGAGGTGTCTATCCTCGTAGAAGCTGATTCTATGGGGCTTTGGAAGGTGAGGTAGTATTTGTCGATTTGTTACAAAGTGAAACGGGAATTGGAACCTCTTTGATGTTATTCAGATACTCTCTTGCCTCTGGAAAAAACTTCGATGCTTGTGGAACATAAAATATTTTAGCTTTGGTAAGAGTGATGTCATTTTGTTCATCCATTTGATTAACCCAAGGACACACAGAGAAAACTGAATAAACAAAGGAATGCTTATCGAATGTATTCAAAACACTTAAAGTTCCTTGGGCGGCAGCAAAACAAAGCTCTTTTGCTCTTTTGATGTTCTGTAAATCAATCTGCCGATTAATCTCAGTAATCCACATTAAAGTGGCTATGTTGGAATCTTTGATAATCTTCTTAGTGCTTACAGAACCACCAGCTATGTAACATCCAATTCCAAAAAGGATCACCAACCCAACCATCGCAAGAGTCTTGAAGAGTTTCATTGTGTAGAGTGTGTTGTTGTTCCAGTGAGTGTTCGAGAGATGTCTATCCTCGTAGAAGCTGATTCTATGGGGTTTTAGTAGGTGTGTCTTTTACCTCCTTAGCTACTATAACACCAAGAATACTCTTCATTTTCCTTATAAGGACAGAGGAAGCATTGTTTTTTAACACTGTTTCCCAAAAAGCTGCATCGGATTTTCTTATTTTTGTTATTTCATTATCTGTTAAAACATGAGAAATATGTGGTTTAGAAGACCCAATCGAAACTGTTCCCTGAACTGGTAGTTTGACAATGCTTTTAGAAGTAACAGCAATTCGTTGCACCAAGAATGAAGATAATTCGATAAGGTCTTTTGAATCCCATTTTTGAGTGTGTAATGAAGTTTCTAATGCATCCATAAGAACATTTTTACAATTTAATGAATCAAGTGATTTGGAATCATCAAGATTATAATAGTTTTTAAACCCATTAAAAAATGAATCTTTCAATCCAACAGTTTGTACTTTAGAACATGCAATACCATATAAAAGATTTAAATAATCATCAGACATCGATTTATTTGTAATTCTTTTGTTATCCAAAAGCGCCAACGCTGATTTTATCTGGTTTTCATCACCAGATCTACCGACCATAGAATAATGTGATTCTTCTGACGGAGATGAACAGTACCCAACACCCAGCAACCCAACCATCGCAAGAGTTTTGAAGAGGTTCATTGGGAATGAGGGTTTTTTTTGATCTAGCGAGTATTCTATACTTGTCTATCCTTGTAGAAGCTCATTCTACGGGGTTTTATTAGGTGCATGATTTATTTGATTTATGTATCTGTAAAAGAACAATAGGCGCACTCTCAATTAAATTATTACTGATTATATCTGATGGTATTTTATTGGCCCTACTATTTAATTTCTTTTATCAGAACTGAATTAGTGCTTCCGCTATATATATAATCTAATGCGCAGTATAAATTATTAATGATTGGAGCTGATGTAAAAACAGTGTCGTTTTTGATTAAGATATAACCAGATCCTTTCTTTAAAAAGCTATTCCAAGCCACTATTTCAAAACCATTGTTACATTTTATTTGATAAAAGTATATTAAATCCACCCCGCCCAAGTTGCGTATAGTTAGAATTGGTTGAATTGACTTTATCTGATTACCCGTCTCATCAAAAATGCGAGACAATATTTTAGCATCAGAATCATATGATGAAAACAGTCTTTTAAATAAATCAACATTGTTAGGTGTGTTGGTTTGAAGTAAATAATGCCAACTTAATATTGCATCTAAAGGGTTATTGAAAATTCCATTTGAAGAAATATTCGTATTTAAATAATATTGAGAAATGTTAATTGGACTATTAGTTAAAAGATTGCCTTCGAATCTATGTTTTTCCCATTCATTAATATTGGAGCTAACTAATAAGCTATCATTTTTTAAATAGTTATCAGTCGGTATAGTAATTTCCAAATCTGATCCAAAACATAAAGAAGTAAATACTATAATTAAAGCAACGATCTTAATCATATTTATACATTATTGACTTTTTATCCTCTCCATAGACCATCCCAACACCCACCAACCCAACCATCGCAAGAGTTTTGAAGAAGTTCATTGATATTTCTTGTAATCAAGTCTTTCTTTTTCTCTGATCCATTCTTTTAATTCATCCAAAGTAACATTCTTTCCATTTGGAACCATCACTTGCTTACCTTGAATAGAGTAAACAAAGACTTGGTCTGGAATTGACCCACCATTTTGCATATCGCCTTTGAAATACCTAGCCAAGACGATTAATTCGCATTTTTTTGGAAGCCGTGTTGACTCTTTGAATTCCAAAGAGGCAAGTTGAGCGGCACTTGAATCTTTCCCGTACAGATAATCAAAAACGAGGTTTTCGGCTCTGTTGGGATCATATGAAACAAAAATGATAGCTTCTGCTTTTGTGCAATCACCTTTTACGTCTGTGCCAGCTTCTAAACAATTCGCCTTAACGACCATCCCAACACCCACCAACCCTACCATCGCAAGAGTTTTGAAGAGGTTCATCGAGGAGTGGGGGATTGGATGAAGCATCGGAGCGTCATCAGATACTGCAAGACATTTTTCCTTTCTTCCCTCCTTCAGTCTGTCCCTACAGAGAAGAACTGTAGACTCGGTAAGTCGGTACCGATTCCGTCGCTCTTTGGGAAACCCAGCAACCCCACTGTCCTCCTTCGGCTAGAGCTCAACGTACGTCGATTCGATGCGCACTTCAGTTTTGACGGAATTTGCGATGAAGCACTCTTCATGTGCCTCGTGATGCATTTGATCTATCTGCATTCGTGAGGGAATGAGCTCGCCGGAAAAGACGACCTCCGGTTTCAGCGTCACCAGCAACATAGCCACTTTCCCTTCGGCATTTTTTCCCATGACTCCAACCGCAGGATCAAAATACCGATCCACGCAGAATTTGCGTTTGGCTGCTATGGAGAGGAACCAAAGCATATGGCAGCTTGAAAGCGACGCAACGAACGCTTCCTCGGGATCAACAGCTGTGGCATCCGACATCGGAATCGGGACGACATGGGGAGATGATGAGGCGTCAATTTCGGCTCCACCATCGAACCGAAGCGTATGTCTTCTGCTATACCTATTGTCAGAAAAATCTTGTCCGTCACGGAGCCATAAGATTTCTGCGGTGTACGTGGCAGCCATGTGTTGATCTCTAATCTGTTTTAGAACGGAGTGTTATTCCATTTCTGAATGACAGGTGCTCTAGCGATTTGGAGTTGTGAGGAATCTGAAAAGAAAACCCATCCCGATGAAGAGGATGGGTCTTCGGTGTCAGTCTGAAAAACTTTAAGTGGTCTTCTTCCGGCGCATCGCCAGCAGTATTCCGAAGGCACCAAGTCCGAAGAGGGCATAGGTGGAGGGTTCGGGTGCGATGGTGAGGGCAATTTGGGGGATGAGCGTCGGGTTGTTCATGAGGTCAGTCATCTGCGATTGATTGGCGGCGCCATTAATAATGAAGACATTGTCAATATAGCCGTTCCAGTATCTCTCTGTTCCGGCATCACCACCGATTGATGTGAACGAAGGGCTGTTATTGTTAAAAGAAGTTACGATGTTTGAAAAAACCTGATTGCCCACATACATCGTGAGGAGTCCACTCCCTTGGGAAAAATAGTTGTTTTGATAAACCCCGCCGATGAAAATCCAACTATTGGTTACAGGAGCAAGCCCGGTATTGTAAAAATAGGGAGATTGGTTACCTGTGATCGCCGCATAATTGTCGGACGCCCTGTTATCGATGCCCAAAGACCTTCCCCCATTATACTGATCACTGCTGATCACATAGCGTCCGTAATCAACCTGCATGGGATTGATCCAAGCCCCCCAAGTCATGTTAGACATGGCACTAGGACCAGTGTTGATAGGCACATTGATGGTGCCACCTCCGCCCTGGAAATTCTGATTTTGGTAGTTAAAAGTTCCATCAAAGTAGGCTGAACCACCGCCATCAATACCGTTGGATGAGTAAACAGGCAGGATGCCGTCGTTATACAACGTGCCGTTATTATTGTTGCCGCTCGAATCCAAACCCAAGTTGTTCGAGTTATTGAACTGATACCATCCAACAAGTTCGGCTGCCCGAGCGTTTCCAGCAAATGAGGTGAGCCATGCCGCCAGGGCAAGCGCAAGGATGGGAGTTTTCATGGGGGGGTGTTTTAGGGGGGGTGACGTCAACTGTTGTCGCCCCGCTCTATTTGTAAAGAGGAAAGGAAAGGGTTCCATCTCCCTCAACGTCCCGGTAGCGATTCCGTCGCTCTTTGGAAAACCCAGCTATCCCACCATCCCGCTGGAACCTCTTCGGAGGGAACAACCTCTCAGGAAGATCGAGAACTCGGGCTGGCGGGAATCGAACCCACGACCTCTTGAACCCCATTCAAGCGCACTACCGAGCAGGGAGCATGGGATGTCTTGAGGGGATGGGGAAGGTCTAAGAGAGCGGGGCATTGAGGACATGATGGTGAACCCGAGAAGACAGGTCGTGAGCCCCACCTTGAACTTTCAAAAGGCCAGAATTATCATTTGTCGATGAAGAATCCGTTGAGTGAAGAATTAGCAGACGTTCTTACTCTTTTGCTCAAACGCGATTTTCTATCAAGTCTTGGAAGAAGACTACAAAAGCTGAATTATCGTACCATTGAGTTGCTCAAAGGATGGGGCAAGTTTCGCGTCATTATCTACGGGGAACATAGTCCGGATTGGATGACGGCCTTGGGACCTCAGGGACCCGTCTGGCGTTTGCTTCCCAAGGTAGCAGAGGTGATCATCGTGCCCGGCACAGCTCAACTTCCTTTGACTAAATTCCGAAAACGATTGCGACGCACGGTCATTATCCCGTTGATGGAGCAACATACTAGGCATTGCCCTCGGACAGCCCGCACACTGATGCCGGATCATCAAACTCTTGAAATATTGGCCGACAAGTTGGCCTTTGCAGGCTATGTTAGGGAGCATCAGTTGGAACATTACTGTCCGAAATTCTTCGCTACTCCAGAGGAAGCAGAATTTCCATGCGTGCTGAAACGTCCAGATCTCAACGCTGGTAACGGCATTGAGATGGTCTCCTCACCCACACACCTGCGAGAACTTCTCGTGCAGGAGCTATGGCAGGAAAACAAATGGTTGTTGCAGGCCTATGTTCCGGGGGGGAAGGAGTATGTGACGCACTGCGTCTGCAAGGGAGGGAAGATCCTATGGCACTGTTCTTTTCTTTATGAACATGACGGTTCTTCGGTCATTCGCCGCTGGGACACGAGGGTCACCACTCGCGCTGTCCCAACCGACCCACGCCACCTTTCCCAATTTCAAGAACTGCTCGCCCCCATTTCCTATGATGGTCCTTGCAACATTGACTACAAGATTTCACCTGCGGGCGACCTCCTTGTCTTTGAGATCAATCCGCGGTTTGGCGGTTCCTTGATGCCTCCCGAACATATCGGTTATTTACGAGGAGCATTGGCAGTGATCCTAGAAAATGCCACCTGACTCCGTGCTGTGTTGGTCTTGTTCCGTCGCTCTTTGGGAAATCCAGCTAGAGCGGTTTGAATAATTCTATAGCCGTTCTTTGGGGCGGCATCGGGCGTTCTGCTGTGTCGCATCGCTCGGGCAGTAGCACACGACTACAGTCGCTTTGCTTGCTTCTCGCAGACCACCCCATGGCGCCCCCAAATTAATGGCCACATCTTTATTTAATACGCTCTAGAGAATCCGTTGGAGGAAGGGACTCCGTTGTTCCAGCGAGTGTTCGAGAGGTGTCTATCCTCGTAGAAGCTGATTCTATGGGCACCAAGCATCAACGCGTTCAAATTTATTTGATGTATCATCTGTGAAGATTGTTATGTGACCTTTTTGTGCTGCTATATGCCAAGGATTCTCTGGGGTCTTAAATCCTACTTCCTTAAGTTCTTTGCGAATACTCTCAACAGATAAGTCCTGGGATATGACTACTCCCTCCACCTGTAGTTTTCCTTTGTAACTCTCAGTGTGCTTATCTTCAATTGTGTCGTAGCTGCCTGTAAGTAATACCTGTAACTTGAACAGTTTGTTTTTTTCGGGTTCGCGCCATCCCTCTTGAATGTGTATTCCAAGACGTGTCCAACTATATACACGAACACCAAGCCCTGCTAGGTAGATGTCTTGCGGTTTTCCAATGAGGGTTTCGACAGTAGGTAGCGAAATAAAGCCGCCATGAGCGGTACGTATCTCGATATCGTTGATCTTGATTGACTGCTGTGTGATTTTAATGGATGGAGGCTGCGCGTTCAGGTGTGAAAACGATACTATCCCAACACCCACCAACCCAACCATCGCAAGAGTTCTGAAGAGGTTCATTGGGGAGTGGGTTAATACCATCTCTTTTGGATTAAGACGCTCCATGCATGATCTTTTTGATTAGTCGGCTCAAATTTCAGATTGAATATGTAATCACCTGATGTACCTTTCGGTTTCGCGAAAAAGTCATATGGTGCAAATCTTTCTCCTGCATGATCTCCTACTAATGGACGCATACATCCACCCGATGGACTTACTTCAAAAGTCTTATCAATGAATCCGATTAATTCTTTATCCTGAGCTTGAATCTCTTTATGAACCCATTCCCAAGGAATACTTCCCCCAGCATGGAGGTTTGGGCTTCCAATGATCATCCCAACACCCACCAACCCAACCATCGCAAAAGTTTTGAAAAGGTTCATTGGGGATCAAAAGAGATTTCTTATTTTATCTTTAACATCTTGGATGAAGGTTGGCTCTTTACTCTCATCTTTTGTAACTTTTACGTTCGGAGGAAGTTGGAAGAAATCTTCGGGGAAAGTAACATTAGTTTCAATATTAGAAATTGTATTTGAATAAGTAATCTTCCCTTTTTGATTCAAACGAGAAGTTCTAATAACTATTCCTGTTTTTTTATCAATAGCCATTAAATCTCTTACAGGCATATCATCAACCATCAACTTAATTGTATTAGCTATATTACTATCTGAAATGCCAAATTGCTTACTTGTAATTAAAGATCTGAATGAATAACTCTCCATTATATCTTTATTATTCTTTATGGTAGCATCTGAAAGCTTAAATTCTATTAAATTACAATCATAACCATTTATTGATGAATTGGTGATTGAGATTGATGACTCTTCAGCAATCATTTTAAGACCATTTTTCTTAACTAGACTTACACCTTCAATTGCTGCCTTTCTAATGACTTTTCTTTTTGGTAAGGTTTTGACTGCTTGATCTCCACTTATAGAATATGATGCTTCTGGAGTTTCTAAAAATGAAATATGAATCACTCTATTTTCAGTAGACTGATTTGATTTAGGCGGAATTAAGGATTGAGTAATTGCAACCACACCGTTTGACTGAATCAAAGGACTGACCTCACAGATAACTGTCGATTTTGGTAATTGTGTCTCTATTGTTACTCTATCTTGACGTTTATACTCTCTACCATCTGGAAGCCTTTTGATGTAGGTTACATAATTATTTGTGTAGTTATTTAATCCAGAACTAATCCATTCTTCATTATACCTGTAAGATGTAAGCCTTTCCCTTTTTTCTTTGGCTTCATTTATGATTGCTGAAGCTTTTTGTTTTATTGGATCAACTGGATTACTTTTCTTGCATCCAACCATCCCAACACCCACCAACCCGACCATCGCAAGAGTTTTGAAGAGGTTCATTGGGGAGTGGGGGGATTGAATGAAGCATCGGAGCGTCATCAGATACTGCAAGACATTTCTCCTTCCTTTCTTCCTTCGGTCTGTTCCTACAGAAAAGAACTGAAGAACCGGTAGCGATTCCGTCGCTCTTTGGGAAACCCAGCTGTCCCAGCATCCCGCTGGAACCTCTCCAGAGAGAACAACCTCTCCGGAAAATCGAGAACTCGGGCTGGCGGGATTCGAACCCACGACCTCTTGAACCCCATTCAAGCGCACTACCAAGCTGTGCTACAGCCCGTTCTCGAGCCAAAGAGCATCGGGTTTCACGATGCGTGGTGCAAGAAAAATGAATTGGGATACATCGCCACAAGATGCACAAAAAGCACATGGGCCTAGTGCAAGAAAGGCTCGCTCCCCAATGGATCAGGGCTGGATCAGGCGGATCTTTGGGAAATAGGTTCTGAGGTATCCGCGGTCAAAGGTCGCCAGGGCATCGGCCTGAACGGCTGCATGGGCGGCAACAAGGAAGTCCGGCAGGATCGTGGAGCGGGGGCCGCCTTTGGCCCGGTAATCACGGAAGATCTTTCCGGCCAGGAGGGAGGAGTCCTTGTCGAGGTCGCTCACCCGGAGATCCAGCGATTGGATCGTCTTCATGCAGGCGGCATCGGACGGGAAAAAGGAACGGATCTCGCCGAGCACGATGGCGGAGATGATCAGGCTTTTGGTCTGGGACATGGTGTGGAGCAGTTCCAGCCATGCCTCTCCCTCGTCCTCCCCCTTGAAGATAGAGAGCAACGCGGAGGTATCGACGGCGATGACGGTCACCGGTGACGTTTCTGGGGAAGGTCCATCTCGCCACGCAGGTCGTCGAGCAGGGCGGAGACTTTTCTGCCCGTAAGTTCACGACGAAGGCAGCCCAGAGCCGCCCCTGCTTCTTTCTTCACGACCTTGCGGAGATGGATGCCGTCGGGGGAAGCCACAAAGTCGATCCGGACACCGGGGCGGATGCCGTAGCGGTCCCTGAGCTTCTTCGGGATGGTGACCTGACCCTTGGTGGTGACGAGCGTGGCCATGGTCAAAAAGTAATACTCAATTGTAAGAATAACAAGTATTACCATTTTCAATCCCTTGTGCTTGGTGTTTTGGCGCCCTCTTTTCCGTGTCTCTTGTGCTTTTTGTGGCCTCGCTTTCCAGGATTCCGGAGTCGTTTCAACCGTTGCGAATGCCGTCAGGTTCACTACTCTGTTCGCATCATGAGTCATTCATCCTCCAAGGCCGATCCCGCTCTCCTGAAGGTGGCGATTGTCGGAGCCAGCGGCTACTCCGGCGAGGAACTCTGCGCCCTGCTCGACCGGCATCCCGTGGCCGAGGTGACGGCGGTCTTCTCGCGCCAGCATGCCGGCAAATCCCTCGGGGAGGTGATGCCGAGGTTTTCCGGCCTCAAGATTTCGCGGTTGGTCTTCACCGAGGCGGATCCCGCCAAGGTTGCCGCGTGCGATGCGGGTGCGGTCTTTCTGGCCCTGCCCCACGGTGTCGCCGCTGAGTATGCCTCGGCGGCGCTGAAGGCCGGCAAGGTGGTCCTCGACCTGAGCGCCGACTTTCGGCTCCGGGAGGCGGAGGTCTATGCCGACTACTATGGCGGGGAGCATCCCGCCCCGGAGTTGCTCAGGGAAGCGATCTACGCGATCCCGGAACTCTCCCGTGAGGCGATCCGGTCCTCGCCGCTCATTGCCTGTGCCGGGTGCTATCCGACGAGCATCCAGCTGCCGCTGATTCCCCTGATCCGGTCCGGGGCGCTCGATCACTCGGGCATTGTCGTCTCCAGCGCCAGCGGTGTCAGCGGGGCGGGTCGGAAGGCCGCCGTCGACTACCTCTATGCGGAGTGCAATGAGTCGATGAGGGCCTACGGACTTCCCAGGCACCGGCACCTTTCCGAGGTGGAGCAGCAGCTCTCACTGGCCGCCGGATCCAAGGTGGTCCTGACCTTCATCCCTCACCTTGCGCCGATGAACCGGGGTATCCACTCCACGATCATCGCGACACCGGCCAAGGGAAAGACCGCGGCCGATCTCCGGAACATCCTCGAGGAGACTTATGCGGACGAGCCGTTCGTCCGGATCAGGGAGACACCGCCCGACACCAAGCATGTTACCGGGACGAACTTCTGCGACATCGCCCTCTACGACGAGCCGAGGACGGGACGGATCGTGATCCTCTCGGTGATCGACAACCTCGTGAAAGGTGCTGCCGGACAGGCCGTCCAATGCTACAACGTCCGGGCCGGATTGCCCGAGACGGAGGGGCTTCTTTGAGAAATGCAAAAGGAAGAATGAAAAATGCAAAAGGTGCTGATTGTTAATAATCCCTTTGACGGCACTTGCCTCCCGGCAAGCGGTTGCACCCCATTCCCACGGGCTTGGTTCACCTTTCCACTTTCTAACCTTTTAACTTTTTATCTATCTCCTTCATCCCTGTGACTTCTTTCCGTTCCTGCATCCTAGCTCCAACCTTTTAACCTTTTAACGTTCTAACTTTTTCATCCATGTCTCTCAAACGCATCACCGGTGGCGTGAACGCCGCCAAGGGTTTCTCCTCCGCCTCCGC
>Ga0007827_10000649_pt1 | contig 11033 bp, 13 predicted proteins | sample CryBogCBE16Jul07_FD_60332 | JGI IMG/M metagenome (GOLD analysis project Ga0007827, IMG submission 60332) | Freshwater microbial communities from Crystal Bog, Wisconsin, USA - CBE16Jul07 | ecosystem: Environmental > Aquatic > Freshwater > Lake | place: Crystal Bog, Wisconsin, USA | collected...
GGCCTACTACACGGAGGCCCCGCTGATCATCCGTCAGGCGCGCCAGTTGGGCATCACCGCTCCCTTCGTCGGTGGCGACGGATGGGACTCCCCTGAGCTCGTGACCGTCGGCGGATCTGCCGTCGAGGGATGCTACTTCTCCAACCACTTCTCCAACCAGAGCACCGATCCGCGCGTTGTCGCCTTCGTGAAAGCCTACCGCGACGCCTACCACGAGGATCCCGACGCCATGGTGGCCCTCGGCTATGATGCGCTGAACCTTCTAGCCGACGCCATGAAGCGCGCCGGAACGACCGATCCGGCGAAGGTCAACGCCGCCATCGCCGGGACCAAGGACTTTCCCGGCGTGACCGGCAAGATCACGCTCGACGAACACCGTAATCCCACCAAACCGGCGGTCATGCTCCAGGTGAAGGACGGAAAGTTCGCCTACGTCGAGACGATCGCGCCTTGATGGCCGATGAGGCTGTTCGATTTTTGAACGGCGATCCATCCGGGTCATCGCTCTCCCTGAGCGACCGTTGCGGTCGTTGCGTGAAATCCCCCCCCTCATTCCCTGGGTGACGGGACCCCTTTCCCCGCGTAGGATAGGGATCACATGGAAAAACAACGCTTCGACGGTCTGGGTCTCTCGCCCGAAATTCTCAAGGCGGTGGCGCAGCTCGGATTCGAGGAAGCGACCCCGATCCAGTCCGCCGCCATTCCCGTGCTCATGGCCGGGGGGGATCTGGTGGGTCAGTCCCAGACCGGCTCGGGCAAGACGGCGGCCTTTGCCATCCCGGCGATCGAGAAGGTCGATCCCGAGGATCGCTCCGTCCAGGTCCTGATCCTCTGCCCCACCCGCGAGCTTGCCGAGCAGGTCGCCGACGAAGTGCACCGGCTCACGGCGTTCAAGCGCTCGATCCATTCCGTTCCGATCTACGGCGGGGCCTCCTACGACAGGCAGCTGTTCGAGCTGAAGAAGGGTGTCCAGATCGTCATCGGCACGCCCGGCCGCATCATCGATCACCTCGACAGGGGGACCCTGAAGCTCCAGAACCTGAAGGTCGCCATCCTCGACGAGGCTGACCGGATGCTCGACATGGGCTTCCGAGACGACATCCAGCGCATCCTCGACTCCACTCCCGAGGACCGCCAGACGGTCTTCTTTTCGGCGACCCTCTCCCGCCAGATCAAGGAACTCATCAACCGCTACTCCCGCGACCCGCAGACCGTGGCCATCGAGCGGAAGGATGTGACGGCTCCCGCCATCGACCAGTGGTTCTACGAGATCCCGCCCCGGGGCAAGACCCAGTCGCTGATCCGGCTCGTCGATTTCCACGGCTTCCGGCTCGGCATCATTTTCTGCAACACGCAGAGGATGGTGGACGAGTTGGCCGATGCACTTCTTGCCCAGGGGTTCTCGGCAGACCGTCTCCACGGCGGCATCACCCAGGCCCAGCGCACGCGCGTGATGAACAAGTTCAAGAACTCGGAGTTCGAATTTCTCGTCGCCACGGACGTTGCCGCGCGCGGCATCGACGTCGATCACCTCGAGGTCGTCATCAACTACGACCTTCCCCACGATCCCGAGGACTATGTCCACAGGATCGGACGGACGGGCCGCGCAGGGCGCAAGGGCATGGCGGCCACCTTTGTGAGCGGTCGGGACATCTACAAGATCCAGTACCTCGAGAAATTCACCCATTCCCGCATTCGCAGGGGTGTCATCCCGACCCCTTCGGAAGTCGAGGGACGTCGATCCGAGGTCCTCTTCGAGAAGGTCCGCGAGATCCTCTCCTCGGGGCGCTACGCCGATCAGACACAGTTCACCGACCGGCTCATGGAGGAGGGATTCCAGTCCACCGAGGTCTGCTCCGCCCTCTTCTCGATGCTTTTGGGGAATGTGGGGGGAACCCCCGAGCCGCTCTCCGCTCCGAAGGCCCCCCCCTTGCCCGTGGAGATTCCCGACAACGAGGGATTCGCCCAGCCCAAGGGTTTCAAGAAGCGTCCTCCCTTTGCCGAGAGGGGACCGACCTCTGTGAAGCCGGGATTCAAATCGGCAGGCAAGTCCGGCCCCGCAAAAGCCTTCGGGCATGCCCCGAAACCGGGAAAGTTTGCCAAGGGCTTCAAAAAGGAGCGGGGTCCCAGGCCGTGAGAAGGTCGGTCGGGTCCTGGGACGGGTAGGCCTTAGGTTGCCGAGATACGGGGGCATATCGTGAAGAGAGCTTTCCTGATCCTTTTGGGGCTCTTCCAGACGCTTCGGGCGGAGGTCTCCCTGCCGGAGATCTTCGGCGATCACATGATGCTCCAGCAGGGGGTCACCCTGCCTGTCTGGGGAACCGCCGCGCCGGGGGAGCATGTCTCCGTCTTGCTGGGAGAGCGGCAGGCCTCCACCGTGGCCGATGCCGCCGGACGATGGAGGGTGACCTTGCGTCCCTTATTCGCCAGGGGAGAGTCCCTCACCCTCGTTGTCAACGGATCCAACCGTCTCGAGTTCCGGGATGTTCTTGTGGGAGAGGTTTGGGTGGCGGCCGGCGGTGCCAATATGGCCATGCCCCTTTCCGAAGCCCCCTTGGGGCGACAGCCCGGAGCTAGCGATCCGGATCTCAGGTTCTTCCTGTCCGGGGAGGGTCTGACCAGGGGGCGCTGGGTCACCTCCCGACCGGAGGATGAGAATGTCATCCCCGCCATCGGCTATTTCTTCGCACGGGATCTTGCCCGGGTCCGGCATGTTCCGGCTGGGGTGATCCTCGTCACCTCCGAGGCACCGATCCGCGAGTGGATTCCGGCGCGGAATCCCGCTCAGGTGAAAGGGAATGACGGCTCTCTCTTCCGCAAATCCGTGACCCCGATCATCCCTTATGCGGTCTCGGGATTTCTCTGGTATCCCGACAAGTCCGACGAGGGACCGGATGCCCCTCTCTACAGGGTCTGGCTGACTCGTCTGATCCGGTCGTGGAGAAAGGCATGGGGCGAGGGCCCCCTTCCCTTCTACTCCGTCCTGCCCGCGGGATTCGGCGATCCCGAAGGAAGTGCGGTCGAGTCGTTCCGCTCCGCCGGGATCACGGGCCGTGGCCTTCCCTGGATCCGCGAGGGAGTGCTCTGCTCCCTTGCGCTTCCGATGACCGGGGTTGCCTCGGCGACCGATCTGGGGGAACCGGATGACCATCTCCCCGTCGACAAGCTGGACGTGGGGCGCAGGCTCGCCTTGCTGGCCCGCGGAGAATGCTACGGGGAGGAACGATGCGTCACGGGGCCGCTCGTTCGATCCTACACCCGGGAGCCGGGATGCCTGCGCGTCCTCTTCGGTTCCACGGGCGGGGGGCTTGTCATCGGCCAGTCCCCGTGGAGGTCCCGTTCGTGGTCGCCGGAGCTTGCCTCGGAGGTGAGGGGATTTGCGCTCTCGGGCACCGACGGAAAATGGTATCCCGCGACCGGACGGATCGAGGGGGAGAGCGTTGTCCTGAGCTCGGATTCCGTTCCCGATCCCGTGGAGGTGCGTTATGACTGGAAAGGCTTCCCCGTCGGCAACCTCTACAACAGGGAGGGACTACCCGCCTTCCCCTTCCGAAGCGACTCCAGACAGCCCGAGTGAGGCTGATGCAGGGGGTTGGCAAGAGCCCCACTTCTGGGAAATGATCATGCCATGAGGCTTGCCGCGACTTTCCTGGCCATCCTGATGATCCTCAGCACGGCCTCCCTGCATGCAGTCGGTGGTGGCAAGGGACAGCGTCTCCTGGTCTCTCCCACGCCCGCCGGAGAGGTCGTGAATGAACCGCTGTCTTCCTCCGTGCTGAAAGTCGCCCCTTCCCGGATGTTTCTGAGGGTCGTTCAGGCCCGTCTCTTCCATAACGGCGACTGGACGCTCTCGGGAAGTTCCCGGACTCCGGTCACCATCGGGAGGACGTTGGCCGCCCTGCATCCCACCTTTGTCACCGGACTTCTGCGCGCCCCCGATAAGGGAGCCCTCAGTGAGAGGGAGGTCGAGGGATACTCCGCGATCCGGACGGCCGTTCAGGGCTCCAACAAGGGGTGCCGCTTCGACGTCGTCGTCAACGCCGGTGCCGAGATCTCCGCCGATCTCTTCGTGAAGCGCCTGAAGGAACTCAGGGTCCGTCTCCATCCCGACGCCTGGACGTTCTATGTCGCTCCGGAAGATGTCTCCATCAATCCCGGGGTCTTTGCCGAGGGCATCGCCGCCGCCCATGCCCAGGGAATCATGGTCGGCTACGACGGACCTCTCTCCCTCATCCCCCAGGGGATCGATTATCTGGTCGTCCGGGCCTGGGATCTGAAGCTGAACCGCCATCAACTCGACCAACTGCATGAAAGTCACCGGATCCCGATTCTGGTCGAGCTTCCTACAAGCTTCGGATCCAAGAACTATCCCGAGGTTTCCAAGTATCTCGAGGAGATGGATTCGGGGGGCAGGTCCGCGATCGTGACCGGACTAGCCGAGAATCAGGGAGCGTGGGGATACCGCTTCGCCTATCCGGTCTTCTATCCCGTCGGAGAAGATCACAGGGCCTTTGATGCCACCGGGGACAATATCCTCATGGTCACGATCCGCGCCCTGCTGGCCCGTTTCAACTGAGGAAAAACGCCATGAAGGCCATCACGGAGAGTTTCATCGTCCCGACGCGGGGAAAGGGGACCTACGAGATCACGGATCATGTCGGGGAACTCCTCCGCTCCAGCGGGATCACGACCGGACTCGCAACGGTTTTCGTGCGGCACACGAGCGCGAGTCTCGTGATCTACGAGAATGCGGACCCGACGGCCCGAGCCGACCTCCACAGCTACTTCGAGGATCTCGTGCCCGAGGATCACCCCGGCCTGGTCCATACGGCGGAGGGACCCGATGACTCGACGAGCCACCTGAGGATGGCCCTGACGCGAACCAGCGAATCGATTCCCATTTCCGGGGGACGACTGACGCTGGGAACGTGGCAGGGGATTTATCTTTTTGAACATCGAAACGCACCCCACAGGAGGACTGTGACGGTGAGTCTCCTCGGTACTTAGAGAAGGAGTGCCGGCAGGCTTTGGGACTCTGGAATGACCAGAAATAAAAAGATCGTGTCCTGATCAAAAAGTTCCGGGGTGGGACACCTGGCGACTAGGGTGCCGTGCAACGATGTCCCGGTGAAATCAACGGACATTCGCATTCCCCCGGAAGTCTTTGCTCTTCTTGAGGCAACGGCACTTGCCAATGGATTCCAACCCGAGGAGGTAGTGCTCGCCGCAATCGAAGCCTTCCTGGACTGCGATAAGGAGCCAATGACAGATTCGATGGAATGAATCGCTTGAGCTTTGAGTAACTCTAGGACAGAAGGAGTCCCATGTGTGGCGCCAAAGTAACCCTGAAGTCCAATCACGGCCGCTCTGCCCGGCAGCCGATGAGCCGGATCATCCAGATCCATGAGCTCATCAAAAAAGGGAAGTTTCCAAACTGCCAGAAGCTCTCACGGACCTTTGAGGTTTCGTACAAGACCGTCCAGCGCGATGTGGACTTCATGCGTGATCACCTGAAGTTGCCAATCGCCTACGACTCTGTTCGCCGTGGTTTCCATTACACCAAGGAGGTAAAGAACCTCCCCGTGCTTTCTCTCCAAGAGGGGGAAATCTTTGCCCTGCTGGTAGCTCAAAGGGCAGCAGAGCAATACCGTGGCACTCCCTTTGAAAAAACCCTGCGCAATGCTTTCACAAGACTGGTTGAAGGCATGCCCAGTTGTTCGGAGGTTTCGATCAAGGATATCAGCGAAGCCATTTCTTTCCGACCACCCGGACCCCCGGCGGCGGATCTCGAATGTTTTCAGAACATCACCACGGCTCTTCATGACGACCATGAGATTTCATTCCGGTACAAGAAGCTGGGAGATGGAGCAGGGACTGAACGCCAGGTTCAACCGTATCACTTGGGATGCATTGCCGGCGTTTGGTACCTGATTGCCTTTGATCTGGGTCGCAAGGCCATCAGGACATTCGCCCTCTCGCGAATCACCCGGTTCAAAAACCTCGAGCGGAGCTTCCATCGACCAAAGGACTTTTCACTTGATGACATGCTCAGTGACAGCTTCTCAGCATTTGAAACCCACGATGCCCAGCCTGTACGGATCCTCTTGGATCCGTTGGCCGCATCGCTGACCTCCGAGAGAAAATGGCATCCGTCCCAGGAGTTGAAGTTCCGAAAAGACGGGTCTGCGGAACTTTCCCTCAAGGTGGGCCTGGCACCCGATCTGGAATCCTGGATCAAGGCCTGGGGCCATAGGGCCACGGTCATGTCCCCTCCGGAGCTGAAGAAACGCATCAAGGATTCTTTGGAAAGGGCAGTGAAAAACTATCGGTAGTCCGTAGGGTAGGACACCCAGCGACCTAGGGGCTGTGGAACCATAGTGGCCCATGAAAATCACGTTCCTATTCCTGCTCAGCGCCAGCGCCTGTATGGCCCAGGATTTCTTGGGTCAGATCAGTGCGAATCCCTACGCCCCTGAATCCACCGGCAATCCCTACGGCCAGTACGGCAGCCCGTATACTCCCAATAGCATCAACAACCCCTACGGCCCCTATGGGAGCCCCTACTCCCCCACCAGCGTGAACAATCCCTACACCACCGATGCTCCACGGATTATCGCTCAGGATGGCACCTATCTTGGCCGTGCCAGTGCCAATCCCTACGCTCCCGACTCTACGGCCAATCCCTATGGCCCCTACGGGAGTCCCTACAGCCCTACGAGTATCAATAACACCTACGGTCAGTACGGCAGTCCCTATTCCCCGACCAGCGCCTGCAACCCATACGCCTCCGAGGGGCCCGAGATCGTCAGCCCATGAACCATCATGACACCCTGATAGTCTTCCTTCTCCTGACGATCATACTGCTCATCGCAGATATCGCCAGGATCGCCCGGGAGATCGAAGAGCATGGCGGTCAGATCACCGTTGAAGAACTCCACCTTGCCGCCCAGCGCATCTGCAGGGATGTCCGTGATTATCTGCAGGGAAAGAATTGAAAAGCTCCCAACTCCCAGCTTCCCCGCTTCTTCCTTCAGCTTTTGATTCGAGCCCTCGTCCTTCGACCCTCGACTCGGCTGCATCCTAGCTTCCAACCAACCATGTCCCCATCCGCCATCAGTGAAGCGCTCGGTCGTCCACCCCTCTGGATTACTCGGATGCGGAAGCGATTCGGACTGCCGGCTCTGGAGGACTGCGAGTTTCTCCTGAAGGAGCGGCGGAAGAAGGGTTGGTCAGTTAAGACCACCCTTTTTTTAGTCATCAAGTGGAGATATCCTGCTCTGCCCTCCGAAGTATTACTGGAGGTTTAACGACCATCATGCATTCTCATTATATGGTAAAATCAAAGATTCCAAGAGCTTCGTACGACCTGATCCTGAAGCACGTGCAGGACGGCTCCCTTTATAGTGTTTCTCTTACCCCGTGGCACAAGGGATGTGACCGTGAAGTCTACGGAAAGGGAGATCTTTCGGATGTGGGGGAGGCTATCGAGTCCTGGTACTACGATGAACTTGGAGAGGAACTCTGCAGTTATCCGCACACATCGCTGAGCATCAGATATAGTATCGGAGAGGAAGGGCTAGTTATTGAGTGTGATCTAGAGAATGAAGAATCGTGTGACGGGTGGGACGATTCAGAGTTGAACGATGCAGTGCACGGATTACTACCTGCCAAAGTCCGTAAGTCAATTGACCCATCCAATCTGATGGTTGAGCTGCATATCAGCGCTGAGAAGGGAAAGGGTACGATGGACAACCTTAGCGTGCATGATTTGGAGGCTGAAATCACTGAAGACATCGGTGATCAGATTAACAAAACAGGACAACAGAAAATAGCTGATCTCATCGTCTCATGGATCAAGGAACACACCGATCTGGGAAATGATTTCTCGTGCCATCTGTCAGAAGGAGAATTGAAATATCAATCAAATGAATCGGTCGGTTTTCTAGCCGTTCCAGTTGAAGAAACATGAAGTTAATGCGTGAGGTTGATCCCAGTACTGCGATCCCCGAGATGATTACAACTTCTCCGGATCTTCTGAGAATATTCCCCATGCTGAAAGCGCCATCATTTGCCCGATCGCTGAAACGGTGCTGGCGTATCCTTGAGGGGCAAGTCTCGCAAGGATTTGTCATGGAGCGAAAGCCCGATGCCCATTTCGCTAGGTTTGGTTCGACAGAGATCCTGATATCCGTCCATCCCGCTCATCGTCGGCAGGGAGTGGCCACGAGGGCTTTGGAGCAATTACTCAAAAAAATGGACGACGCCTTCGTTTTGGTGAGTCCTGAGAATCCAGCTGCATTGTCATTGTTTTCACGCATGAAGGGATTCAGCCAAGTTCATGACCTTCAGCAGGCTCGCGTGTATTGGCAGGATAGAATGGATTCCATGGACATATCCTGTCCATCCGGTCCTGCTACGGTACCTCTATTGAAACACAGTAGTGGAACCATTGTGCTCTCCTAGTCATGAGTGACCCGGTTGACATTGAATCCTTCCTTCCCGACTTGCTAGCCTCCGAAGAGGTTAAGTCAATCATCTGGAAGGAGTATGGAAAGAAAGAGGCTCCCAAGAAGTGGGAGACATTCCAGAAGGGTGAAGAGATAGACGAATTGTACGACCTACTAGAGAACAACAAATGTAATAGTGATTTTGGTGAAATGGTCGATGCAATTGATGGTGCAGCTCCTGACAATGACATTTTCCAGATCGAGATCTGGAGACTCGTGACAGCATATTGGATTAGGGCCAATGAGTTCGATGACATCGGCTATTTCCGCACTCAAGAGGAAGCCTATGATTATGCCAGCACGGAGTTTTCCAGCTTCATCGATGAACTGAACGAAAGGCAGAAAGAGGAGGATGAAGGCTGGGAGGAGATTGCTTCTGCGGACGATGACGTTTCCCAAGAGCTACTAGAATGGGCTGGGCTTGATGCCGTTTGGTATAAGTACTATCTCTCCGAGTTTGAGCGGTTTCAGGATCTGGCCGAAAAATCGGATCACCTCATCATCGAGGGGGAACAGTGGGGTGGAGAAACCCCTGGTCTGAGTGGCTCGTGGCAGACGGCCAAAACGGACAATCAACATGCCTTGAAAGATGATCTCCGTGTTCTGATAGCCGGGCTGATTTGGGAGAACCGCCAGCAGATTCACAAATACAGGAACGAGTTTGGCAAAACGGGGTAAATATCCCCCATTCCACCCTCGTCACTTGTAGGGCAATCCGATAAATAAAGACGATTCACTTGCCAAACCGATCCCCCAGCTCGAGTGCCCCCTTTCTGCCCGCTTCCAAATTGGGAAATGGCTCATATTCCTTTTCCTTTACTTCCGCGTCCCTCAGGCCCGAGTTGATGAGTGCAGTCGCTGAGATTTTCCTCCGATCCGGCTCTTGGGAGGAGGCGAAGGAGATCGTTCTCAAAACGAATGCCCTTCAATGCCGGTCAGCAGCCAGTTCTCAGCGTCTCGAACGTGAAATCCGCCCGAGGCTTCAGCGGATGACTCATGAGCAGCTCCACGAGATTGCCCACTCTGATTCTCAGTCTAGGATATGCCTGTCATGGCTTGCTGCCGTAAAGCACTCGGCATTTCTGTACGAATTCGCCGCAGATCTACTCAGGAGCAAGTTAGAACTTCATGATCTCACCCTAAGGGAGTCTGACTACAGGCGGTTCCTCGAGGAAAAGAGAATAGTGCACCCAGAGATCACTCGCTTGAGTGCTGTAACCGAAGGAAAAGTGAGAAGAGTCCTTTTTGCGATGCTTCGAGAAATGGGGATTCTGCACGACTGCAATGATGGAATCGGCAAAATTGAGCGCCCACTCATACCGTATCAGGTTGAAACTCTAATTCGTCAGGAGGATCCCGGCCTCCTTGCGGCATTCCTCGTGCCAGATAGCGAAATCCGAAAGTGATGCCATGAACCAGACCTTTGATCGCCTTTTTGAGATTCTCTCAAGCACCCGCTTTTTGCGGATGGAAGGCCTTGCGAATGAGGTCCCGATCTTCATCAAACCTTACAAAGTTGAAGATGAAGAGGTGATAGCCCCCATGATCCGCTCTTTGGGCCAGCGCCTAAAAGCTGCAGGCATCAAAGTTGCTGAGATTGACCTCTTTACTCTGCTGCTTGAAGAACTCAAAAACGACGGGCTCCTCGATGACCTCATTCGTGATGAGGCAACTTTTGGCAAAGAGGAATTGTTGGAGACGCTGAAAAACTACGCCGATAGCAGAACCAGAGTGGTTCCACGCCTTGTCGATGTCATGCAGCAAAGCGGCAATCAGATGACCCTCATCACTGGTGTAGGGCATGTGTTTCCATTTTTACGAGCTCACACGCTGCTCGATTCGATTCAGCCAGCCATGATGCGCCATCCGCTGGTCATGTTTTTCCCTGGCGAATATCAGCAGATGCTCGGAGTTGGCTCACAGCTTCGACTTTTTGGCTCTCTTCCTGCGAAAGGATACTACAGGGCTTTCAATCTCGATCACTACCAACTCCCCACCTCATGAAAATCAAAGACCTCTTCGTTAAGCCAATTGATCGCCCGATCGATGGCGTGATCAAAGCTGATGATCAGCGGCATATCGATACCGAGCTTGAGGAGTTTGTCGTTACACGCGAGATCGAGCGGGGACTGGAAAGTTTCATCGAGCGGTATCTTGAGGATCAGTCGTCGAATGGAGTGTGGATTTCGGGATTCTTCGGATCGGGAAAGTCGCACCTCCTGAAGATTCTCTCTCTACTGCTGGATGAGCGTCCTACTCCTAGTGGAAAACGACCAGCTGAGATCCTCCTCCCGAATGTCGACAACGAGATCCTGCGAGGAAATCTCCAAAAAGCTACTCGGGTTCCCTCACGGAGCATTCTCTTCAACATCGATCAGAAAGCCGACCACATCGGGGGTGATGCAAACTCTCCGATCCTTGAGGTCTTTGTGAAGGTCTTCAATGAACTGCGTGGCTACGATAGCAAGCAGGGATATGTGGCGAAGTTAGAGGCTGACTTGGATCGCGAGGGCCAGCTAGCTCCAT
>Ga0007827_10000651_pt1 | contig 11020 bp, 9 predicted proteins | sample CryBogCBE16Jul07_FD_60332 | JGI IMG/M metagenome (GOLD analysis project Ga0007827, IMG submission 60332) | Freshwater microbial communities from Crystal Bog, Wisconsin, USA - CBE16Jul07 | ecosystem: Environmental > Aquatic > Freshwater > Lake | place: Crystal Bog, Wisconsin, USA | collected...
GCGGTGCTCGAGAAAAGGGTGACCTTCTCCTCGGAGGCCTCGGTGATCTGCGCCCGCTCGCCGCGGGGGGAGACGGTCTGCTTTCCCCCGCAGGCCAACGTCCACCGAGGCGGCATCCTCGACGTGACGACGGCCCCCGCCTCCCTCCCCGGCACCGCGGCCCGGGAGGCCCAGCGCATCACCTCCTCCATCGCCGAACGGCTCGGGGCCGTGGGCCTGATCACCGCGGAGTTCTTCGTCTTTCCCGACGGTTCCCTGGCGGTCAATGAGCTGGCACCCCGCCCCCACAATTCCGGGCACCATACCCTGGAGACCGCCCTCACCAGCCAGTTCGCCCAGCATTTGCGCGCCGTCTGCGGACTCCCCCTCGGGCCCGTCGGTCTCCGTTCCCCCGGTGCCATGGTCAATCTCCTCGGGGACCTTTGGGCCGAGGGCGATCCGGACTGGGAGGTTTTCCTGAGGGAACCGGGATGCTTCCTTCACCTCTACGGCAAGCAGGGGGCCAAGCCGGGGCGCAAGATGGGCCACGTCACCCTGCTCGGGGATCCTGAGGAATCCGCCCCGCGCCTCCTCCGGATGAGGGAGCAGGCGGCGGGACACCGTCAGTCCCCGGAAAGGCAGGCCTGAAAATTGCAAAAAACCTTTGAACGGGATCGCCCCGAGCCTGTCTCATCTTCCGGTGCCGTTCCGGAAGGGAAACTTTCCGGAGGGGCCGCAACCCTGACATCCTTTCAAAGACTCCACTGAATCAATCATCCATTGCCATGAACGCCTCCGTCCAAGAACTCGACCGCCGCGTCCAGGAAACAAGCTCCTGGGTCCGGCCCCTCACCCAGGAAATGAGCCGCGTCGTCGTCGGCCAGCAGGGCCTGGTCCGCAGCCTTCTGATCGGCCTGCTCGGCAACGGTCACGTGCTTCTGGAGGGCGTCCCGGGGCTTGCCAAGACCCTGACGGTCCGCACCCTCTCCTCCTGCATTCACGCCGACTTCGCCCGCATCCAGTTCACCCCCGACCTTTTGCCGGCCGACCTCGTAGGGACCCTGATCTACAACCCGCGCGAGGGGGTCTTCACGACGCGCAGGGGGCCCATTTTCGCCAACCTCGTTCTGGCCGACGAGATCAACCGCGCGCCGGCCAAGGTTCAGAGTGCCCTGCTCGAGGCGATGCAGGAGCGGCAGGTGACCATCGGCGAGGAGACCTTCCCCCTGCCCGATCCCTTCCTTGTCCTGGCGACGCAGAATCCCCTGGAACAGGAGGGAACCTATCCTCTTCCCGAGGCCCAGCTGGACCGCTTTATGCTCAAGGTGGTCGTCGGTTACCCGACCCGCAGCGAGGAGCGCTCCATCCTCGACGCCATGGCGACCTCCTCGCCGAGGCTCGGGGTGGACGCCCTGGTGACCACCCAGCAGATCCTGGAGGCGCGTCAGGTCGTCAACGCGATCTACGTCGACGACCGCGTGAAGGATTACGTCGTCGACCTCGTCTGGGCGACCCGGGAACCGCTCAACTACAACCTCAAGCTCGACGGGCTCATCCGCTACGGGGCCTCCCCCCGCGCGACGATCAATCTCACCCTTGCAGCCAAGGCCCATGCCTTCCTCAACGGGCGCGGCTACGTCACGCCGCATGACGTCAAATCGGTCGGCCCCGAGGTCCTGCGTCACCGCGTTGCGGTCAGCTATGAGGCCGAGGCAGAGGCGATCACGCCCGACGAGATCGTCCGCAGGGTCTTCGAGGGACTGCCGGTTCCCTGAGCGACGCGAAAGGGGCAAGGGAAGCTCCTCCGGACTCCCGGGAGCCGCCCGAAGATCCCCCCGACCTGCCGCACCATCGCCTCCGCGACCACGCCCATGAACGACACCCGGGATATCCTCCGTAAGATCCGCAGGCTCGAGCTGCGCACGCGCAGGCTCGTGGAGTCGTCCTTTGCGGGCCAGTACCAGAGCGTCTTCAAGGGACGCGGGATGAACTTCGAGGAGGTCCGCCCCTACACGCCCGGGGACGAGATCAGGGCCATCGACTGGAACGTGACGGCCCGGACCGGGGAGCCGTACATCAAGAAGTTCACCGAAGAGCGGGAGATGACCGTCATGATCGTCCTCGATGTGAGCGCCTCCGGGGATTTCGGGAGCGTCCAGGACAGCAAGAGGGAACTGGCCGCCGAGGTGGCCGCGATCCTGGCCTTCAGCGCGATCCACAACAACGACAAGGTGGGGCTTCTTCTCTTCAGCGACAGGGTGGAGCTCTTCATCCCCCCCAAAAAAGGACGTCTTCACATCCTCCGCCTCATCCGGGAGATGCTCTTCTTCCGCCCCGAGGGGAGGGGAACCGACATCGCCGGAGCCCTCGAGTACCTGAACCGGATCGTCACCCGCCGCGCCTTCCTTTTCCTGATTTCCGATTTTCTCGACGGCGATTTCACCCGCCCGCTCGCCGTTTCGGCCAAACGCCACGACATGGTCGCCATGGCGGTGGTCGACCCCGCGGAAGAGACCCTTCCCGATGTCGGGGTGATCCTTCTGGAGGATCCGGAGACCGGCGAGCAGATCGAGGTCGATACCTCACGGGGAGCGATCGCCCGCGGATACGCGGAGTTGTCGGAGAAACGCTACCGGGAACTCTCGCTCCTGTTCGGATCCCGCGGCGTGGACATGCTTTCCCTCAGGACGGACCGCGACTACCTCCCGGTCCTCAGGGCCTTCTTTGACCGCCGAGGAAGGAGGCGCTCCCCATGACGAACGCTCCGCAACATCCCGGCCTGAGTTTCGCCCCCGGGGCCGTCGGGCCGACCCCCGCCCCGATCCACGACATCGTGGGGCCGATCCCCTTCTTCACCGGATTGTTGCTTCCGATCGTCGTCGTGTTGGCCCTGGCGATCCTCGCCGGCTTTCTCCTCCAGCGCTTTCTGCGTCGCAAGGAGAAGCCACTGACTCCCGAGGAGGCGGCGCTGGGAGCCCTTGGCCGTCTCCGGGAGAAGGTCTCGGAGGGGAGCGATCAGGAATTCGGGGTCGGCGTTTCCGATGTGCTCAGGCGGTTTCTCGGGGAGGCCCTCGGGCTTGCCGCCCCCCGGCAGACGACCGAGGAGTTTCTTCAGTCCCTCTCCGGATCGCTTCGCTTCCTCCCTGCCGAGCAGGAGTCCCTCGCGGCCTTTCTGAGGGAATCCGATGTCCTGAAGTACGCGCAGGGAGAGGCCTCCCTGGAGCAGAGATTGGCCCTCATCGAGGCAGCCGAGGCCTTTGTGCAGAGTGGCGGTCGTAAGGATCCATCGGAGAGGGATGGAACGGAGGGCAAGCCATGATCACCCTCTCCCCGATTCTCGCCTCGGGCACCAGTTTCTCGTTCCAGCATCCCTGGTTGCTCGCCCTGTTGCTCCTCATCCCGCTTGCAGCCTTCCTCCGCGGGCGGATCGGCGGGACTCCCGGGATTCTTTTTTCCTCCACCCGCCTGGTCGTGGCCGTCGGGAAACGGAGGAAGTCCCGTTCCGGTGCCCTCCTGAATTCTCTCGTTTACGCCGCCATGGCCTGCCTGATCGTGGCCCTGGCACGACCACAACTCGGGAGGACCCTGGAGCATGTCACCGCAAGCGGAGTGGACATCATGCTGGTGCTGGATGTTTCCGGATCGATGAAGGCCGAGGATTACGTGGTCGGCGGGCGACGGATGAACCGGATCGAGATGGTCAAGCAGGTCACGCGCGAGTTCATCGAGGCGCGTCCCAACGACCGGATCGGCATCATCGCGTTCGCGGGACGCCCCTACCTCGTCAGTCCGCTGACCCTCGACCACGATTGGCTGATCCAAAACCTCGACCGCGTCCAGATCGGGATGGTGGAGGACAGCACTGCGATCGGATCCGCTCTGGCCTCCGCCGCCAACCGCCTCAAGGACCGTGATGCGAAGACAAAGATCGTCGTTCTCCTGACCGACGGGGCCAACAATGCCGGGAAGGTTCTCCCGAGGACGGCCGCGGAAGCCGCGAAAGCCCTCGGCATCAAGCTCTACACCATCGTGGCCGGGAGCAACGATCCGATCCCCTTCCCCGTGAAGCTTCACGACGGACGGACGGCCCTCATGAATCTGCCGGCCGGATATTTCCCGATCGACGAGAAGCTCCTCTCCGAAATCGCCGCCATCGGCGACGGCCGCTATTTCCGCGCAACCGACACGGCCTCCATGGCCGGGGCCTTCCAGCAGATCGACAAACTGGAAAAGACCAAGGTCGAGGTGGAGAAAACCGCCGATTACAAGGACCTCTTCCCCGTCCTGCTCCTGGCGGCGGCACTGCTTGTCGCCGCCGAGGCCCTCCTCTCGAAGACGCTCTGGCGCCGCCTTCCCTGATGACGACGATGACATCGATGCCGCTTGCCATGACCGACGACAGGCTGACCTTCGGGGCCGCGGGTTGGCTCTGGGCGCTGTTGCTCCTTCTCCCCCTGCTGTGGGTCTACCGCGACGCCGCCCGCCGTCGGGCCCTCCTCTTGGCCAAAATCCTTGCTCCGAAACTGCAGGCCTCGCTGGCGGGTCAGGTCAGTCCTTTGAGGAGAAATCTCCGTGCCGCAGCCCTCCTGATGTCCCTGGCGCTCATCCTTCTCGGGGCCGCTCGGCCGCGCTTCGGTTCGGTCGACCAGGAGATCCGTTCCCGGGGTCGCGACGTCATCATCGCGATCGACACCTCCCGGAGCATGCTCTCGACCGATACGGCTCCCACCAGGCTGGGGCGGGCCAAGCTGATCTCACAGGACTTGCTCAACCTTCTGAAGGGAGATCGTGTCGGTGTCATTGCCTTTGCCGGCACCGCCTTCCTGCAGGCCCCTCTCACGCTCGACAAGGGTGCCGTGCTCACCACGATCGACGATCTCGACACCAGCACGATCCCGAAGGGGGGGACCGACATCGCCTCCGCGATCCGCCTGGCCATCGCCGCTTTCGGAAAAGGGGAGACGATGAGCCGCGCCCTGGTGCTGATGACTGATGGAGAGGAGCTGGACGAGAGCGCCGTCGCGGCGGCTCAGGAAGCGCAGGCTGCCGGAATCCGCATCTTCACGATCGGATTCGGATCCCCCTCGGGGTCCCTCATTCCGATCCGGACCGAGGACGGAAGGAACGATTTTGTCCGCGATGAAAACGGTCGTCCCGTCAACTCGAAACTCGATGCCGCGCGCCTCACCGAGATCGCCAAAGCGACAGGTGGCTTCTACGAACCGTACGGTCAGGACGCGGCTGAACTCATCTATAAGCGTGGGATCGTCCCGATGGAGCAGGAGGAGACCGGCGTCCTCAGCGCCCACAAGCCCATTGAACGCTATGCCTGGCCGGCCTCCGCGGCCCTCCTGCTTCTCTTGCTATGGTCCGTGCTCGGAGAGGGAAGAGGGGGACGTGCCGGCAACCGCTCCGCTTCCGCGGCGACGCTCGCCGTCCTGGTTCTTTTTCTGATGCCGGCTCACCTCCGGGCCGATCCCGCCGGGCTCTCACGTTATCGTCAGGGGGACTACCGGGGGGCGCTGAAGGATTTTGAAAGCCGCCTTCAGTCAGGTTCCCGCTCCCCCGAGGTCCGTTTCGATGCCGGTGCAGCGGCCTACAAGGCGGGAGACTTCAAGAAAGCGGCGGAGTATTTCTCCGGGGCAATGACCTCCGCGGATCCGAAGATCCGGCAGGCCGCCACCTACAATCTCGCCAACTCCCTTGTCAGGACGGGAGAGGCCGCCCAGGAAAAGGATGCCAAGCTCTCCGACTGGAACAACGCCCTCCAGCACTACGAGAGTGTCCTGAAGGAGCGTCCCTCCGACGCCGCAGCCAAGGAAAACCGCGATATCGTCAAGAAGCTGATCGAGGACCTCAAGCGTCAGGAGCAGAAGAAAAACCAGCAGAACCAAGATCAGAAAAAGAACCAGAACAAGGACGACAAGCAGGACAAGGACAAGAGTTCTTCGGACAAATCCCAGGGAGGAGGCCAGGGTCAGGACGAGAAAAAGGATCAGGACAAGAACAAGGACTCCAAGGAGGACCAGAAGAAATCCGACCAGTCTCAAGGAGGAGGTCAGGGAGAAAAGGACCGCAATCAGGACCAGAACCAGGATCAGAAAGATCAGCAGAAGAATTCCGACAAGGATTCGAAGGACTCGCAGAATGACAAGGGCAAGGGCGGAGCCACGCCCTCACCGACTCCCTCCGCTACGGCTTCTCCCTCTCCCGGAACATCCGGTGGTCAGAATCCCAAGCAGGGACAGGATGGAGAATCGCATAAAGATTCCGCTAATCAGCAGCAGAACCCTCCGGACGACAAGGGAGCCGGTCACGGCGTTCAACCGACACCAACTCCATCTTCAGCCGGCAAACAAGACCAAGGGGCCGCTGCTTCACCGACCCCATCCGGAAGTCCCCAGCAATCCGCCGCCGAGGCTGCGGAGGCCGAGGAAGGAAAGGATGGCAGAATGTCCACCAATCAGGCCAGGGCCCTGCTCCGGTCGGTCGAGGACGAGGAGGCTCACCAGCTGATGAATCAGCAGAACCGTACGGTGGAACAGCCCTTCCGCGACTGGTAGCATCGCCGCCATGAGAGATCCTCGAAACAGGATTTGGGCCGGTCTTCGGAGAGGTGTTTTCCCCATCCGGAGGCTGGGCATCGGCTCCCTCCGGGTCGCTCTGGTTCTTGTATTCGGCTTCGGCATCGTGCTTGCACCGCGCCTTGTCGCAGCCGAGGTCGGGGTCACCGCCGATCTCACCCGTGACAGGATCAATCAGGGGGAGATGACGGAACTCCAGATCCGGGTGACGGGTTCCCAGCAGGCCGATCCCCCGAGGGAGATCCCGGCGGACGGTCTGCAGATCCGCCTGACAGGGCAATCGACGCAGGTGCAGATGGTCAACTTCAAGGTCTCCTCCTCCGTCATCTACAGCTACATCGTGATGCCGTTGAGGACCGGTTCGTTCACGATTCCGGGGGTCAATGTCACGGTCGAGGGTCGATCCTACAGGACGGCCCAGCTCTCCCTGACGGTGGAGGACGGACGCAATGCCGCCCCTCCCGCGCCCCCCGCCGCACAGGCGCAACTCCCCATGCCCGGGTTCCAGCGACGCCAACGCACCGCTCCGCAGCGCCCCGACGCCGGGCGTCTTGCCTTCGGCGAGATCATCTGCCCGAAGAGGTCCCTCTACGCCGGAGAGATGGTGCCCGTCGAAATTCGCTACTACTTCGACGGGCGTTACCCCGTGCAGGTGCTGGGGAGGGTCGATTTCGGGGGCGAAGGGATCCTTGTGGAACGTTTCCCGGATCCGAAGGAGAGTCGGGAGGAGCGAGACGGGCAGACCTACAATGTCCTGACTTTCCATTCCCTGCTCTCCGCCGTCAAACCGGGCCCGATCGACATTCCTCCCGCCAAGCTCCAGAGCCAGATCCAGATGCCAGCTTCCCTGCCGGGATTCGACGATCCCGTTTTCCAGCAATTGATGGGTGGGCAACCCGGCTTCAGTGAATCCAAGGAACTGACCGTCAAGACGGCCCCGCTGCACCTGGAGGTGCTGCCCCTTCCCAAGGAGGGTCGGCCCGCTTCCTTCGGAGGGGCCGTGGGACAGTTTGACATCGACGCCATCGTTTCCAATCCCAAGCCCGCCCCGGGCGATCCGCTGAACCTCGTGGTGAAGATCGGGGGGCGCGGCAACTTCAAGGCGATGGGTGCCCCCGTTCTGACGGGACAGGAGGGATGGAGGAGTTACCCCCCCTCCGACAAGTTCGACGGCACCGATGAACTCTCCCACACCGGTGTGAAATCCTTCGATTTCACCCTCATCGCCCAGGAGCCGAAGCATGCCTCCCCGGGGACCGAATTCTCCTACTTTGATCCCGTCTCGGCGAAGTATGTCACCCTGTCGACCAAGCCCCTCCCCGTCAACGCCTCCCCCGGTGGACCTGCTCCCTCGCCTGCTTCCGGGGCCTCCGCCTCCCCGTCTCCCTCGGGATCACCTGCTCCTTCCGTACCCTCTCCCCGCGCTCTCGTGGCGCAGGGAGAACCCCTCCCGGGCCTCACGCTCCGGTCCTGGAAAACCCCGGCTTACCGGACCGAGTTCCTGATGGCCTCCCTCGCGATGCTGGCTGCCTCCTCGGCCCTGGCCGTGATTCTCTATCTGCGTGATCTCCGGCTTCGGGGGGGAGGGGAGCGAACCCGTCGCCGCAGGAGGATCGCGGAACTCCTTGCCCGGCTCGAGTCGGGAGAGGGGGATGCGGCCTCTTTCTACGATGCGGCCCTCGAGTACATGACGCTGGCCCTCTCGCCATCCCCACGATTTGAGGAACTCACCGCCCGGCTCTCGGATCGCCGCGACAGGCTCAAGTACGGGATCGGGACGAGCCGTCCCATTCCGGATCAGGAGCGTGCCGAGATCCTGGCCTCCCTACGCGAACTCTCCGCCACGGACCACCGCCCATGAATTCCCGGATCCTGACGCTTCTGCTCCTGCTCCTTCCGTGTGCGCTGAGGGCTGGCCTTCCCGAAGAGGCTGCCTCCGCCAATGCAGCCCTCTCGGCAGGTCGTCCCGAGGAGGCCCTGAACTCCTACCGAACCCTGCTGACCTACCCGCAGTTCCGGAACGCGGGATCCGCGGAACTCTGGTACAACCGGGGACTTGCCGAGACCAAGGCCGACGATCCCGTGGCCGCATCGCTCTCTTTTCGAAGAGCCCTGCTCCTTGATCCCTCGCTCGTGCCCGCCCGGACGGAACTCTCCAAGACACTCCTCCAACTCGGTGTTCCCGAGAGCCGTGCCTGGAATGACCGCATCCCCGCAAGCCTTCCTCCCGAGACGCTGGTGATTGCGGGAAGCCTGATCGGATGGGGTGGCGTGATCCTTTTCCTGTTGGTCTTCTTCCTTGTACCTGCACGACGGGGAGTGATCGTCCTTTCGCTGCTCCTGATCATTCTGGGACATGGGGCCGCCGTCGCCGGAACATGGCTTGATCCCCGGCGGACGGCCCGGGATATGGCCGTCGTGACGGCCAAGAAAGCCCCGACCCTCAGGGCCACGCCGGCGGACAGTGCCGACTCCCCGGGAACCCTTGCTCCCGGAACGCTCGTCGCCGTCCTGTCCCGCAACGGGGCTTGGTGGTATGTTTCCGGAGGCCAGCGCCTCTCAGGATGGATTCCCTCCCAGACACTCACCCCCTTGCTCGCCTCGCGGGATTCCTCCTGATCCTCCTGCTCTGCGCCGGAGTGCTTCGTTCCGTGCCCTCCGATCCCTACGCCGCGTGGGACGGGAGCCTGACGCCTCCACCGGCAATCCCGTTTGCCCCCGTGCCTCCCTTTGAGGCGTCCTATCGTTTCGGATGGGAAGGTGTTCCGGCGGGCGGAGCGGTTGTCAGGGTCACAGAGCCCGCCCCCGGACGTCGGGCAATCACGGCCGAGGGAGGTCCCTCCGGTTGGGTCCGCTCCCTCTGGAATTATCATGCCCGTTATCAGGGAGAGGCGGGACTCAATGGTGAGACGCCTTCCTGGTTCCATATGGACGAGGAGGTGGCCCGCGGGGCTCTGGTCAGCGACGCCTGGTTCCCCGGAAATGCCGTCTGGGCGTGTCACCGCTTCACTCGCGAGAGCAAACCATGGTGGTTCACCCCGCTGCCGGAAATCCGCGATCTTTTTGCGTCCATGCTCTTGGTGCGTTCCCTGCCGCTCCGCGACGGAGACGTGATCAGGCTCACCACCTTTCCCGACCGAAATCCCTACCTTGTGGAACTGACACTTTCCGGACGCGAAACGATTCGGTTCGCCGGACGACCGCTCAAGGCCATCCGCTTCACGGTCCGGATCTGGAGCATCGAGACGCTCGGCGAATCCGCCGGCAGGATCACCCCGCATCGGAAATTCCGCTCCGGGCGTATCTGGATGTCCGATGACGCCCGGAGAATCCCTCTCAAGGCCGAGGTCGATGTCTTCGTTGGCTCGGTCTTCGCGGAGTTGGCGAAACTCGATCCCGAACGGTAACGACAGGGGAATGCCTTCCCCGGAACCTCAGAGATTCTTGTGGGAGCCGTCGCAAAGGGGACCGTTCCCGCTGTGCTTGCAGCCGCAGAAATAGACCGTTCCGTCCTTCTCGGCCGTGTACGGTGTGGGGCTGAAACCGCTCCCTTTGTGGGAGCCGTCGCAGAAGGGTTGGGTCGCGCTTTTGCCGCAGGAGCACCAGTAGGAGGTCTGGCCGGCCTTGACTTCGACGGGGATGGGGGATTTCTGGGCGATGACGGGTTCGGACATGGGATGGAAGAGTTGGTTGTGATGGTCGCCGCCCATCGGGGAGGCTGACACGACCATTCATTACCCCATGGCGGGAGGAAAGCCAAAGATCCAGTTCCTTTCCTGGGCAAATCCCAAAGGGATGGTGGTGTATTCGGGCCGGATCAGGCCGGGGTACGGAGAGCTTCAAGGAAAGGAAGGGCCGCCGCCGGAACTTTTTTTCCCCTCCAGGCCGCCACCAGCGTGACCGCGGTTTTTCGCGGTACCAGCGGCAGCAGGACGATCCCGGATCCGGCCAACTGACCGATTCCCTCGACGACCAGGGCCGCTCCCTGTCCCGACTGGACCGCGGCGATCAGTGCGGAACCGCTCTCATATTCCTCCGCAAAGGGCGAAGGCTGTTTTTTCCCTGCGGCTTTTCCTCCAAGGAGGGTCAGGACATCACGGAAATACTCGGGATAGTCTGCCCGTGAGTATCCGAGAAGGGGGATGTTCCGGAGATCGGCGATCCGTAGGGAGCGGCGTTTTGCCAGCGGATGATCCTTTGCGATGGCGATACGGTAATCGAGATCGCGGATCGGTTGGGCTGCGAATCCCTTGGGAAGAGAGCGTCCGGGGTGCGCCATCAGGGCCAGTTGGAGATCTCCCCGTCGCAGTCCACCGATCATCCCCTCCGAACTCAGGTCATGGAGCGAGACCCAGACGGAAGGATGGGATTTCTGAAAGCGGCGAAGGGCCTCGGGGAGCAGGTCCACCGTCAGCGATGGTGCGAATCCCACCGAGAGAGGACCCTCCGGAAGATGT
>Ga0007827_10000653_pt1 | contig 11010 bp, 7 predicted proteins | sample CryBogCBE16Jul07_FD_60332 | JGI IMG/M metagenome (GOLD analysis project Ga0007827, IMG submission 60332) | Freshwater microbial communities from Crystal Bog, Wisconsin, USA - CBE16Jul07 | ecosystem: Environmental > Aquatic > Freshwater > Lake | place: Crystal Bog, Wisconsin, USA | collected...
TCTCAAGATGCATCCCGAGGTGGCTGATCGTGCTGTCACAATCCACAACACGGTCTCGCCACACTACTTCCGGGAAGAGACCCCCTTTGAGCGAGTGCGCGGCATTATTCGATCCCGGATCTATGGATTTGACAATAATGCCAAGGGATTGGGCCTCTCACCCGAGTTCTTGAACCTCAGAGAGCAGGAGACCTTCTTCAAGCGGAACCTCTTTGACAAAGAGTTCAAGTATCTCCTCGTGGTCTCCACGATCGAGCCAAGGAAAAATCACGGCAGGGCCATTGCCGCTTGGGAAATTCTCAAGGAAGAAATCGACCCTACGATCAAGATGGTAATCGTCGGGACGTTGGGTTGGGGATACAAGGATGTGGTGAAGGGCCTCCGCACCTGGATCGACCGCGGGGAACTCTTCATGCTCAATGCCGTTCCCGCACCCGATCTTCGCGTCCTCTATCGGCACGCGGCGGCAACGATTTGTCCAAGCGTTCAGGAGGGTTTTGATTTCAGCGGGGTGGAGGCCATGCGCAGTGGCGGGATTGCCGTGGCCTCGGACATCCCCGTTCATCGCGAGATCTACGAGGATGCGGCGGAATACTTTGATCCCTACTCGACCAAGAGCACCGTCGAGTGTCTCAAGCGGGTCCTCTACACTCCGAACGCGGAGGCCATCCGCGAACGAATGGAGAAACGCGGTGATCAGATAGCTCGACGCTATAAACCGGATCAAATCCAGCCAAAGTGGGAGGAATTCCTGAAAAAAGTGAAGGACTCAAAAAACTGATTGCATGCCCATGAAGCGCATGAAGGAAAAACTCTACCAACTTTTTTCACGATTCTTCCGGAGAGAGATCATCCGGGATGGGTTTCGTGGAATCTTGGGGAGGGATCCTGAAGAAGAAGCGCTCAGGGCCTATGAGGGAAGCTTGCCGGCCTTAGGGATGGAGGGATTTGTCAAAGATCTGACGACATCCAAAGAGGCTTGGGAGACGCAGAAAGTGGTCCATGCCGAGGAACTGATCCGGGAGGCTTATCAGGGAGTTTTGGGGAGGGAAGTGGAAGAGACGGGGATGGATTCGTATCGGCGGATTTTTGAGAGCCAAGGAATTAACGGTGTTCTGAAGGGACTTATTCGATCCGCCGAATACTGGCACCACGTCTCCGGGCTGAATCCTCATGAATTGCTTCGTATCCTCTATCGCGGAATTCTAGAGCGTGAAGCTGATGAGGGAGGAGTGGCCGGGAAAGTGGAGAAAATCCGCAAACAACTTCCCTGGGAAGAGATCATTGCAGAGATGATCCGGTCACCAGAGTTTCTTACCAAGCACGGATCCCTGTTGAAAAGTGGCACAAGAGACCCTTGGGATGATTTTCTGGAGGAGCTTTCCGATTATCGGGGATACCATGTGCATCATGATCGAAAAGTTCCCGAGAGGGAGGAGATCGCTGCCTTTATTGCCTCAGGAAAACGGGTTCGAGATCTGAAGCGGGATCGCCTAGCACAGGAGTTGGAAACCCCAACCTCGATGAAGGTTCTCCTCATTGGCGCCTACGGAAACGGGAACCTCGGTGATGCTTATCAGGCCCTCGCCGTGGAACAACAAATCAGGGAACGCTATCGGATTCCCGAAGAGAATATCTTTGCCGCAAGCCATAGCAGCGTAGCGGCATTCCCTTTTGCCTCGGAGCGGACACTCGCAAGGGAACAGCTCATGGATTCGGATTTCATCAATACATTTGGGATGATTGTGATCGGGGGTGGCGGAATCCTTTCCCATCCCCACGCGCCATTTGCTGATAAGGATCAATGGATCCAATCGATTCAGACCCCCATCATCATCCTTGCCGTGGGAGCCGGTCGAAAAACTCTCCAGGAATGCAGGTCCCTCATCCGAAAGGCCGTGGAGGTATCGGGTCGTGATGAGGAATCCATAACCGCCCTCAAGGAGTACCGGGAGGATTGCAAACTGGAGAAGGACCCGATTCTGATGACTACAGCTCCGCGTGAACTTGAGCGTTTTGATGGGGCTTATTCAGCCGAAGATCTTAGCGAGGGATGGGACTGCCTCTGGATTCTGAAATATCCAGCCGATGAGAATGATCGGAAGGCCTTAGAAGGCATCAAAGGGATGATTGATGAAGGAAATGGGAAGAGACATCTGATCGTGGCCATCGAACCGGAAATGGACAGGATTCTAGAGACATGGTTTCCAGGAATGGTGCACTATTGCACGAGACTCACAGATCTCAACCGATTCATTAGAAAATCAGAGAAAGTCATTAGCATGCGCTACCATGGGGCAATTTTTGGCATCCTAAATAAGAAAAAAACTTATGGTTTCTCTCAAATTAAAATTCAATCAATTTTACCAAAAGAAGATTACATAAGCATTTTTCATAGTATATAAAATACTAACTATGGATTTAGAAAAAAAATTCGTGTTATTGGATCGGACATCCTTCATTGCTGTTTGGTGCAGTGTTTTAGGACGAGAACCAGAAGGTGAAGAATATATACAGAAACAATTAAAACTCCATAAAGGTAAATCGGTCTTGGAATATGCAAATGAATTAAAAAAATCTCAAGAATATCAGGATAGTCTTAATTTATACTGTGAAACAAAAGTTCACAAGGAAGATAGTGCCGTAAGCGATATAATTGATCCGATAGGATACTGCCAAGATTTATTTAAAAAAAATAAGGTCGGAGTGATTAATTGGCATGGGGGCTTTACACAAAACATACAAAGAATTTATAATAATGTAGTTATAATTGATAAATTTAGCTCTCCGGAACAGGTTGCAGCGCTAGAATTAGATGTCTTAGTTAACCATCATGACGTAAGTAAAAATAAAAGCTACGGTGATATAAATTATATTGCTCTCAATTATTGGACTATCACTAAAGAGCACGTGCGGATATGGAATGAAGATCCGCAATGCGTGGGAATCATTGATTTTTCGATGATTCTGAAAATAAGATATCCTAATTTATTTAAACCGGTTCGATTTCTAAAACCGAAATATAAAGATCTAAATATCTATAAAAATAAAGGATCAAAAATAATAACTTTGATTCAAAATTATGAGCAACGGTTTCAAGAAAGCTTTAACATTTCTTCTGAAATTACGCCGTATATTTGCCAAGGTGTTTATGACGTGGACGCTTTGAGTGATGCAAAATGGTTGCTTCACATTAGACCTAGAGGATTTGTTTGCAATGCCGTAATGAGGGCATTAGGATCAGGCGTTCCAGTCATTATGGATACAGAAACATGGCATAATGGCTTCTTCGGAGCCCACGTGAGGCATAATGATAATGCAATAGTCCTTCCAACTAATAAAATCAAAGAATTTTTAGATAACTGCCCAGATTCTCTTTACGAAAGAATCAAAAATAATTGTGTCAGGTATGCTGAAAGAGATAAAGCGGAATTTGATCTAAACTAAAACGGTTTTCATTTCATTTATTAGTACACTTAAACAATCAATGTTGATGGCACATAAATCTCCAATAAAATTCATCCTGAAAAAAATCACTAAAGGAAAATTAGGTAATCTCCTTGAGATCCATGCTGAAGAAATTGCCCAGCAACTCTTTTTAGCGATCCTCGGACGAGAGGCTGAGGAGGAGGGATTAAGGGGATACATGGGTGCAATTTGCGAACATCATTCCCTGATTCCGGCTATCAAAGGGCTTTTGGAATCAGAAGAATTCTCGCTTAAAGCCACTGCCCTTGCAGCACCCGAGATCGTCGATGCCTTGTATCGTGGAATTCTTGCTCGTGAAGCTGATGAGGAGGGGCGTAATAACTACATTGACTTGCTTCGCTCAGGAAAAAGTCTCACGGAAATCACCCAGGCATTTAAAAATACCTTAGGCACCGAAGCTTACGGAGCCTTGGATTCTTCCAGGCCCATGATGTCGTTATACCATGGTCAGATGTTCAATGAATATCAGGGAACCGAGGAACAACTTCGCGCCATCTCTGCCATCATCAAGAGCACATGGGAGCATCTGGGAAGTGAAAGGCCCCATCACTCGGTAATTACCGATAACTCCTATCTGCCAGAAAGTCTGGATGGGAATATCACTCATTTCTGGGAATCAGGAGTCGCAGAAGTGGAGCTTCTTGCGGAACAACTGAGTCGTCACGGCATTGACTTGCGGCAGGTGCAATCCTGCGTGGAATACGGTTGCGGCGTGGGTAGAATCACGATTCCCTTGGCTAGGTATGCCAAGCAGATCACGGCCTATGATATTTCCCGGGATCATTTGGGTCATGCAGTAGCAAGGGCCGAAGAGGTTGGAGTGAGCAATTGCCGGTTCAATCTGGTCTCGGATCCGATGGAGCCTCTCGGAAAGTGCGATCTCTTTTACTCGAGGATCGTCTTCCAGCATAATCCCCCACCCATCATCCATCAGCTGATCAAGAACACTTTGGTTTCGCTCAATCCCGGAGGGATCGCGGTTTTCCAAGTGCCCACCTATATTGTCGGTTACTCGTTCCGTATCCAAGAGTGGCTTAGTCGCGACCATGCAATGGACATGCAGATGCATTGCATTCCCCAAAGCGCCGTATTCAAGCTGGCGGAGGCATCAGGATGTTCCATCCTTGAGGTAAGGGAGGATAATTCCTGCGGAGATGCCTCACGTTATCTCTCCAATACCTTTGTCATTCAAAAAGGAAAATAATGGATAGTATTTCCCAACTGATTTCGTTGGCAAAACGACAACTTGATGAATATTCATGCGAATCGCGAATTTCCATTGAGGAAATGATAAGTCAGTTTAATCGCTGGAACAGTGATGATATCGGCAAGGTAGTCATCACCCTGGATGAGGGGCGAGTCTATCTGCATCGCAAGAATCCTGATCAACATATGGGAGATAAGTTGCTTCCCCGTCTCGAGTGGTATCTGGAGCTTTTTCAAGAGGTGGCATGCCTATATCCCGGGCTTCGGATCACACTCGCGGTTTCTCTTTGGGATGAGGCATCTCGGGAAGAGGCGCCTCTTTTTGGATACCAAAAAAACCGCCATGAGAGAGGGCTCCTTCTGCCGGATGTTGATCTGCTGGCCAACCGAAGTTTTGGTCCCGGATCCTATGATGATGGGACTCCTTATGATGAAAAAAACAATCGTGCTGTCTTTGTGGGAAGTACGACGGGCGGTGGATTGATTACCCATAAAACTCTGGAAGAAACACCACCTGCGCGTATTCGCTCCGCCTTATTCTTTAAGGGTAATGAGAATGTGGTTTTTGAACTGCCTGTCATTGCCCAGTGTGACTCACCCGAAACCGAGGCATTAATCCGTGCTCTCGGATTGGGTGATGACATCCGATCTTGGGAATGGCAGCTTCGAAACCGATTTATTCTCTCCATGGATGGTAATGGAGCCACATGTTCCCGCGTCGCAATTGCGCTGAAAAGCAACTCGGTTCTCTGCAAGTATGATTCTCTGAATGAGTTGTATTATTTTCCGCTGATGATTCCTTGGGTACATTACATTCCAGTCGCGGAGGATATCCAAGTGGAGCTGATCCTGGAGATGGAACGTAAAACACCGGGCCGCTTTCGGGAAGTTGCTGAGAATGGAACCAAGTTCTTCCGTGATTATCTGAACCGTGATTCTGTGGTTCAATACTCAGGGGCGCTTCTCGGTGAGTACGCACAAACATACCCCGGACTTAACCGGCAGAGGCTCCGGGATCAGGAACTGGTATGCTACAGTAGAGAAGGCTCACCTCTTGCTGTTCAAGCTCACGATGACATGATCGGAAATCATCACGGGATGGATCAAATCCTTACCCATTCCATGGGCCATGTCTCCAATTACGGAGATCATGTTGGTGCAAACCCATCTGTAATCGGCCTTGTAAATAGCGGCAAGTCATTGGAGGGCATCAGTTTGACGCTTAGGGACCATTTTAGGAATGATTTCAAGTATCGGGTGCACTTTTCAAATGGTTCATCTTCCGAATGGGTGACATCCGGGGAATATGCAGGCACCCGTCTTCAAGCACTTTCTATTACGGATTTTGAGGTTCAATCTTCGGAATTATTCCAGAAAGTCTTTGAAATATTTTTTGAACTTCGAGATGTCAACGGTGCCGATAGGGGAAGCTCCCTGGGAAAATCAACATCATTCAGTGAAGCGTCTTCAGCGTATGCCCCTCTTGAGAGTATAACGCTTGGGATTTTTCGCCGTCGTCACCAAGGCAGTCGGGAGCACCATACCCGTCTTCATGCCCGACTTGCCGAGATCAGCGACCCTCATCTGAAGCTTGTTCACATCCATCAGAGCCTGCAACTCCTCCATGAAAACTTTGACGGAGAGATTGATGAGCAGCGCCTTTTTAGTGAATTTATTGAACCCAAGATGAAAGTCCTTGAGATCGGTGCGAATGTGGGCAGAAGCACCATGGTCATTGCGGCGTTGCTGGATAATCCTGAAAACCTTCTCTCCTTTGAGTGTGATCCTGTTTCATATCGCCGGTTAACCGATAATAGGGATTGCAATGGTCTGACCTGTCAGTGCGTCAACGCCGCCATTTCCGAGCGTAGGCTGATCCAGTCCGGATGGAGTACCATTCCATCAGATACTGTCCTTCCCGGTTTCACTGAAGTTCCCACGATGACTCTGGCCGAGGTACGTGGGAAATATCCGATCTCATTTGATACTCTGGTTCTTGATTGCGAGGGGGCTTTCTATCATATCCTCAAGGATACTCCGGAGATCATGGGCGGGATCACGACAGTTATCATGGAAAATGACTTTGCTGAGTTGTCACAAAAGGAGTTTGTGGACGAGGTTTTCAGAAACCGGGGTCTGAAAGTCGAAATTCAAAGGCCTGGTCCCTGGGGTCCCTGTGCAGATCGCTTCTACGAAGTCTGGAAGAAGCATTCACGCGTGATAAAATGAATAAAGGTATGACTCTTTGGTCTTTATTTCAGAACAATACTTCCAGACCGATTCATAAGTGGAATCACTACTTCCCGGTCTACGAAAGCCACTTTGCAAGATATGTGAACCGCCCGATGGTTTTCCTAGAAATCGGATGCGGCAATGGAGGGTCACTTAAAATGTGGAAGAACTACTTTGGTCCTTTTGCCCAGATTGTTGGTATCGATATCAATTCGGAGTGTAAACAATTTGAAGAAGATCAAATTGCAGTACGTATCGGAGATCAGAGTGATGAGAAATTTCTTGAGTCTGTTTGTCAGGAATTCGGCGAGTTTGACATCGTTCTCGATGATGGAAGCCATGTGATGGAGCATATCAAAGCGACTTTTTCATTTCTGTATCCGAATTTGAGTAAAAACGGAATCTACATGGTGGAGGATCTCCACACTGCGTACTGGAATGAATTCGGTGGTGGAGTCCGGAGTTCGTCCAGTTTCATTGAATTCGCTAAAGATTGTGTAGATCAATTGAATATTCAACACACTCGAGGGAAACTGGATCCAACCCCTATTTCTAAGTCAACCCAATCTATTCATTTCTACGACAGCATGGTTGTATTTGAGAAAGCGATCCAATTTCCAAAAAAAGCCACGTTTATCTGATCAGTCATTCAGTTGCCGAAAGTGACGTATTTTTAAAGTAATCACATGCTTGATTTGATACCGATCATTTCTTGAAAAATAAATAACAATGATTAAAAACGATAACAAAAAAATCCTAATTGGAATTCCTACAAAGAATGCGGAAAGTTATTTAGGCAATCTTGGGGATCAGCTGACGGCTCTTGATTATCCGAAGAATCTCATAAGCGTTGCCTTGGTTATTGGTGACTCGATAGACAACACAAAAGCATCGGCTTTAAATTTGAAGAAACGGCTTTTGATGGCTGGATTTGGAGAGGTCCATGTTAATGAATTGCGTACGGGATTTCATCTTACATCAGAGTCTAGGCACATCGAGGGTTATCAAAAGCAGAGATTGTTATCGCTCTGCATTACAAGACAATTCATTGTAGATAATTTCCTAAGGGATAACGATTACCTCTTTTGGATTGATTCAGACTACAGCGTTATTCCAAGCAATATTCTTCAAATATTACTATCATATAATGTCGATTTTGTTATCCCAACACTGCGCCTTCCTGATGGAAGTTTATATGATGGTGGAACCCATCTCAATCACAAATTGATTGATGAGATCGAGGGGGGGGATTTGGTGGAGATTGAAGAGGCAAGTGCCCACGCATTTATTAAGTCTGATCTGTTAAAAAAATGCAATTACTTCAATGAAAGACAGTCAGATACATTTCAAGAGCAAGAGGGAAAAATATTTTCTGATAATGCAAAGCGGGAAGGAATCAAGCTGTATGCTTCTAAGAAGGCTATCATTACGCATTTGCTCATCAATGGAACCAATGAGGAAACCGTTTTTCCTGTTTCTGAGAGAGGCATCAGGATTTTTCATCTGTATGAAAAATACCTAAATAGAACCCCTGATTTAGTCGGATTTCAATCTTACCTGAATTCCTCGATTACCACGGATGAGATTGAGAATTGTATTCAAAACTCTGATGAAGCAATCGATCAAAAGAATCTGCCTCAAATTCGAACACTGCTTTCATTATTGAAACCAATGGATGTCCATGGTTTGAATCTTGTACGGAAGGGACGCAATTTTGACGGTGGCTATACGATGCTGGACTTTAAATTAGAAAACTCTCTCTGCTACTCGCTTGGTATTGGCGATGATGTGTCATGGGATTTAGAGATGGCTGAAATGGGATGTCAAATTTATCAATATGATCATACGATCGAAAATTTTCCCAAGGAGCATCCAAACTTCCACAGTTTTAAGATAGGGATCTGCGCTCTTCCCGCCGACGAATCCAACTTAAAAACGATTGATGAAATTATCTCAAGTAATCGTCATGAAAATGAAGACTCTATCATATTGAAAATGGACATAGAGGGAGCTGAATGGAGTATCTTTCGAGAAATTCAAAACTCTACTCTAGAGAAGTTCTCCCAGATCATCGTGGAGATCCATGGATTGGAACGATACCGCGATCCCGACCATTTTGCACTCTATCTAAAGGCCCTTGATAAACTTTCAATAACACATCAAGTGATTCATATTCATGCTAATAATTACGGTTCGATTTCAAAAATTGGGCGATATCGAGTTCCTGATGTTGTTGAGTTAACCTACGTCCGCAAGAAAGATCATATCTTCACAGTGTGCAATAAGCTGTTCCCTACCTCTATTGATATGCCCTGTCACCCCGGCAGACCTGACTATTTCCTTGGTGCAATGGGGTTGCTGTGAATGTGTCCGTAGCAGTCCCATCGGACTCTCAGTTGGTTGCTTTTGCCAAATGAAGAGACCTCATTTTTCCAGTTCTTATCCCAAGGTCCTCCTGATCGGCTCCTGTCTGTCGGAAAATCTCGGTCTGCGAATTCGGGCGTGGTTCAAGAAGGAGGGGCTAGCGCCTTCCGTGATCCATCACCTTCTTGTCAACAATCTCTCGGAGCTTCCCTCTGAGCCGGAAGCGCCCATCGATTCCTATTCCTTTCAGATCATCCAGCCTCCTTTGCGAGGTATGCTTCATGAGACGATCTATCTGGGGAGGGATTTCCGGAATTCCGATGCCATGGACGAGCTTCGAAATCATGCCATCATTCATCTGGAGGCCTTTTTGGAGAACTATCTCGGCTACAATGCGCGTCACGGGCTGACCTCCTTTGTGACGGGGTTCATTGTCCCTCAGCGTAATCCCCTGGGGCGAATGATGCCGCGTCATGCACTTTCCAATCTGCAGCATTTGGTTCGAAAATTGAACGAACGTCTTGAGGAGATCTGTCTCTCCCGTACCAATGTTCATTATGTCGATCTCGATGAGATCGCCTCCCGGATCGGCAAGCGGCATATTCTGGATGATTCCCTCCATGCCTTGAGTCATGGGTCGATTGCGGGGGATTTTGACTTTGAACATGATCGCCGTCGCCTTAAGCCGCCCCGTAAGCCTTTTAGCAAGACCCGTGAACTCAGGACGGAGGAGTTCATGGATGAGGTCTGGGAGGATATCCTCCATCGCTATCAGATCCTGACCTGTCGTGATCCGGTCAAGATCGTGATCGTCGATCTCGATGATACGCTCTGGCGCGGGGTGCTGGCTGAGGACGGAATTCACCAGCAAGGGCTGGAGGGGTGGCCGCTTGGTGTGGTGGAGGCGCTTCAGTTTCTTAAAAAACGCGGAATTCTCCTCGCCATCGCCAGCAAAAACGAGGAATCGCTGATCCGGGAGAGGTGGGGGGAGATTTTCCACGGCAGGTTGCGGCTCGAGGACTTTGCCTCGATCCGGATCAACTGGAATCCGAAATCCCAGAGCATTCGCGAGATCCTTGAGGAGACAAACCTGCTCCCCGGCAATACCCTCTTTATCGATGACAATCCCGCGGAGCGTTCGCTCGTGAAGCGGGAATTCCCCGAGTTGCGTATTCTCGGGGAGGATCTCTATGGCATCCGAGAGTATCTGCTGACGGCTCCCGAGCTGGATGTTCCGTCGATCTCCGAGGAGTCCACCCGCCGCACGGAAATGATCCGGGCCCAATCGGAACGCGAGAATGCGCGGAGTTCCATGAGCCGTGAAGACTTCCTCCAGTCTCTGAATCTCAGGATCGGGTGTCAGGTGATCAGGAATCTATCGGACAAGGATTGCGAGCGCGCCGTCGAACTGCTGAATAAGACGAATCAGTTCAACACCACCGGCCGGCGCTGGACGCCGGAGGAGATCCTGCGGTTCTTTGAAGAGGGGGGATCCTTTTATGCCTTTAAGGTCACGGACAGGTTTACGGCCTACGGGCTGGTGGGCTGGTCCTGGTGCAGGGCAACTGCCTCCGGCAATTCGTGATGAGCTGTCGCGTGGTGGGGTTGGATGTCGAGCAGCAGATACTGCGGGAAGTGATTGATCGAATCGATGCTCCGGAGATTGCCGCCGAGTATGTGAAGACCGAGAAGAACCACCTTTGTGCCGAGCTGTATCCC
>Ga0007827_10000657_pt1 | contig 10960 bp, 9 predicted proteins | sample CryBogCBE16Jul07_FD_60332 | JGI IMG/M metagenome (GOLD analysis project Ga0007827, IMG submission 60332) | Freshwater microbial communities from Crystal Bog, Wisconsin, USA - CBE16Jul07 | ecosystem: Environmental > Aquatic > Freshwater > Lake | place: Crystal Bog, Wisconsin, USA | collected...
CCCTCCTTGCCGACGAGCGGCCCGTCGTTGATGCAGATCTTCATGCTGATCGTCGGGGGATCGATGTCGACGAAGGCGAGGGCCTCGCGGGACTCGTTGTCGGTGATGGTCTCGCCGATGAAGACCTCCTCGAAGCCGCAGATGCCCACGATGTCACCGGCGCTCGCCTCGGTGAGCTCGATCTTCTGGAGTCCCTTGTGACCGAAGATGGCGGTGATGGGAGCGGTCTCCTTCTTGCCATCCTTGTGGATGCAGGTGACACGCTGACCCATCTTGACGCTGCCGCTGACGATGCGACCGAAGGCGATACGGCCCAGGTAGTCGCTGTAGTCGAGATTCGAGACGAGCATCTGGAAGTAGTCGACGTCGGACTTCTTCGGAGCCGGGATGTGCTTGATGATGGCCTCGTAGAGGGGCTCCATCGTGGTGCTCTCCTGATCGATCTCGTTCTTGGCAAAGCCCTGCTTGGCGCTCGCGTAAATGACGGGGAAGTCGAGCTGCTCATCGTTGGCATGGAGCTCCAGGAAGAGCTCGAACACCATGTCGAGGACCTTGTGCGGATCGGCGTTGTCACGGTCGATCTTGTTGATGACGACGATCGGCTTGAGGCCGTTTTCGAGCGCCTTCTTGAGCACGAACTTGGTCTGGGCCTGCGGGCCGCCGAAGGCGTCCACCACGAGCAGCACGCCGTCGACCATCTTCATGATGCGCTCCACCTCGCCGCCGAAATCGGCGTGACCCGGGGTGTCGACGATGTTCACGTGGTAGTCGTTCCATTGGAAGGCGGCGTTCTTGGCCTTGATGGTGATGCCCTTCTCACGCTCCAGATCCATGGAATCCATGATGCGCTCCTCGGAGGCCTTGGCCTCGTTGGCGCGGAAGGTGCCCGACTGCTTCAGGAGCTGGTCGACGAGACTGGTCTTCCCGTGATCGACGTGGGCGATGATGGCAATGTTACGAATTTTATCCATGGTCTTTTGAGTAGCCGGTTAGTATCTCCTGCTCTGTTACGGGTGTCAACGAGGCAGGGGTCAGGCGGGTTAAAAAGGTGAAAAAGTGAAAAGTTACAAGGTGCCGGAATGAGAGAAGACGGCTTGGACACTACCCACTCCGCCAATGTTCCATTTTTGTAACGGATCCAAGGGGCCACAGTTTTACTGCAACCAGACGGCCAACCATTTTAACTTTTCAACGTTTTAACGCTTTCGTGCCCATGCGCATCCTCATTCTCCAGCATGATCCGCTCGACGGCCCCGGTGCCTTGGTCGACTGGGCCTCGGAACGCGGCCATACCCTGACCATCTGCTTGATCTGTGATGGGGATACCCTGCCCCCGCTCGACTCCTTTGATCTCTTGGTCAGCCTGGGCGGTCCCATGGGTGCCTATGACGGGGAAAAACACGCTTGGCTTGCCGCGGAGAAGGAATACCTGAGGCAGGCTCTCTCAACCGGCAAGAAGATCCTCGGACTCTGTCTTGGCTGTCAGTTGATCGCCGATGCCCTGGGTGGGAAGGCCTTCCGCCACACCTGCAAGGAGTTCGGATGGCAACTAATCGAGCCCCTGGAGGCTGGGCGGAAGTGGTTCGGGACGGATCAGGTTTTCAAAGCATTCCAGTGGCACGGGGACACCTACTCACTCCCGCCGGGAGCCGTGCAACTCGCCCGCAACGAGGCCACCGAGCAGCAGGCCTTCCTCCTCAAGGGCCCCTCCGGCAACACGGTCATCGGTCTTCAGTTCCATCTGGAATGGACCGAGACGATGGCCCGTGAGGCCCTGGCCGAACCGGGCGTGGCACCGCCGCCGTCGCCCTCCGTACAGACTCCGGAGGAGATCCTCTCCGACCTTTCCCTTTTTGATTCGGCGCGATCCCGATTCTTCATGCTGATGGATCGTCTGGCGGCGGATTGATTTTCTCTCGCCCGGCTTTCGTCAGGGGGTATGCTGTGCAGCCTGCGGGTTGTTTTACCCGCCGATATTCGGCAGCCGTAGCTCAATTGGATAGAGCGCTTCCCTCCGAAGGAAGAGGTTGTGGGTTCGACCCCCGCCGGCTGCACCATCTCTCCCGGAAAAGCCCGGAATCACGGGCTGGATGTCCGCCCGGACGCCCTTGGAAATCGTGGCGATTTTGGATCACCGAGTCGGGTTACTCCATCCTGATAGTCTTGATGATGATTTTTTCCGTCGGGAAATCGTTGCTGTCCGTGGGGGAGTTGCTGACCGCCTGCAGGACATCCAACCCCTCGATCACCCGGCCAAAGACGGTGTATTTCCCGTTGAGCTGGGGCAGGGCATCGATGCAGACGAAAAACTGGCTCCCGTTGGAAAGGCGCGCCGGGTTGATCTCGTCCGGCAGACGGGCGGTTGCGACACTGCCCTTGGTGAGCTTCAGTCGGATCTCGGGGGGTACCGTGTAACCGGGCCCTCCCGTCCCGGAGCGCCCCACCTCGCCATGACGGCTCTTGGGATCACCGGTCTGAACGAGCTTGTCAGGGAAGGCCCTGTGAAACCTCATCCCGTTGTAGTAACGGCGGGAGACAAGATCCCGGAAGTTCGAGGCGGTGGCGGGAGCCGATTTGTCATCGAGTTCGATCACCACGCGGCGGTTCTTTTTCTCCTTGGGGAAGCGGATTTCCATCACGGCGACGGTGGAGCCGGTTCCGGCCGCATGTGGAGCGGTGGCACAGGCTGAGAGAAGCAGGGAGACGCCCAGCAGGGCTGGCAGGAGTGGGATTTTCATGCGGCGAAGGTATCGGTGATGCTGATCGGGGTCTTCTCCCCGGTCAAGGGATGGCGGACCAAAAGACCTTTGGCGGCACCTGCCGTTCCACGCTGCAGATAACCGAGTGCGACGGATTCACGGCATCCGGACAGGGAGGCGGCACTGGTGATCGCCCCGATCTCCCGCCCCTCGTCAGACAGAATGACGGCTCCGGACGCCAGCGCTTCTCCCCGGAATCCGTGGAGAAGACGGTTCACCCTGCCGATGCTCTTGAGGCGCGAGATCACCTCCTGTCCGGGATAGCACCCGCGGTCATAATCGATGTGGGTGCGGTCGAGGCCAGCCTCCGGGGGAAGCGTCTCGCTATCGAGCTCCCTACCCCATGCCGGGACACCCCGCTCGATCCGAAGGATCTCCACGACCAGGGAATCGGCCAGTCCGGCGGACACGGCATCATCCACGGGGACATCCCTCCCCGGGACGCCAAGGCGCGCGAGGGAAACTCCGGAATCCACCCCTGCCGGCAACTCCTGCCCCTCTCCGGCAAAGAGGTGCAGACGCGGCCGCCACGGTTCGGAAAGGATTTCCACGTCATCGGCGACAAGGTAGCGCTCCAGCCTCTCCCTCAAGGCCTCACCGAGAGACGCCTCGGCCTCGACGATCAGGTCACCACCATCACGGGTGATCGCCACCACGGCGCTGAGCTTTCCCTTCGCAGTGAGCAGGCAGGCGCGAAGAGCCTCTCCATCCGGAAGACGCTTGAGATCACGCGTGATCTGGCCATTCAGATAGCGAAAAGCATCAGCACCGGAGAGGCGCAGACGGATCCCCTCGGGAACAAGAAAAGCCCCGCCCCGCTCGCGGGCATGGGAGAGTTGTTCGGCAAAGTCGCCCATAAGACCGTCCCCGCCGCTCAAGACTTTGAAGACTTTCCCGCCGCCTTCTTTGCCGAACGGCGACGCATCAGCAAACCGATCAGGCCTCCACCGGTATCAAACGACTCATCATCCGCCGGATCAGGATCTTTCTTGGCAAGAGAAGGTGCTTTGACGGAGGGCGTGGGATCGACCGTTTTCTGCTGTTCCTCTGCCAGCTTCACCGTGCCCGGGTAGGAATAGTGGCGGGCCAGTGAAGCGAAGTCATCCTCGGCCCATCCCGCCTGAACGGCTCCCATGAGCGCTCCCGTAGCGGCCGCGGTGAGGGGGAGGTCGATTCCCTTACCCTCGACGGCACGCAGGCCGATCTGGAGATCCTTGAGCATGTTCTTCACCGAAAAACGCGTGGCGAAATCCCCGGTGAGCATGAGCGGCAACTTGGCCGAGATCACCCCTGAGTTGGCGACATTCTGACCGAGGGCCTCGCCAAGCCGCTCGAGCGGCACTCCTCCGCGATCCAGCAGGGCCAGGGCCTCCGCCAGCACCCCGACCTGCGCCGCACTGATCATGTTGGTGGCGACCTTCACGTAGGTGGCGGCACCGACGGGCCCGAGATGAAGAACCGCCCGGGCCGAGGCCTCGAGTACCGGAAGGGCGCGTTCCAGCACGGACTCCTCGCCCCCGACGTAGTAGGTGATCTGCCCCTCGGTCGCCGCATCGCGACTCCCCGTGAAGGGGGCGTCGAGGAAGGCCGCCCCGCGCTCGGCCACCATCCGGGCGGCCTCAAGCGTCTCCTTGGGGCCGACCGTGGCATGATTCATCACGACATGGGAATCGCCCAGGGCGTTGCCCATTCCTGCAATGACCTCCAGAAGCGCGACGCCGTCGCTGACGAAGATCTGGATGAAGTCGGATGTCTCCGCGACCTCGCGCGGCGAGGAGAGGAAGTTCGGCTCGGGACGCGGGGAGCGGTTCCAGACCGAGACGGAATGCCCGCTTCGCCGGAGGGCAGCCGCAACACGGCTGCCGATGATTCCCAACCCGATCACCCCGACGGAGGCCGCGGACGACTTCGCCATCGGGGTGAGGAAGGGAAGGAGGCGCCTTACTTGGCGACGGGCGCGACCGTCGGGGCCGGCAGATTGCTCTCGATCTTGGCGGACTGACGGAGCTCCTGCATCACGCCCTTGAGGAGCTCGCGGCGCTTCTGAGCCTGAAGGAACTGAAGGATCTGCGCCTTGGCCTCGGCGAAGGATGCCGTGCCGGCGGGCTTTTTGTCGGTGACCTTGATGACATGGAAGCCGAACTTGGTCTTCACCGGCGTGGCGCTCACGGAACCCACCTTCTGGGCGAAAGCCGCGCTGGCAAACTCAGGCACCATCTTGTCCTTGGGGAAGTAACCGAGATCACCGCCGCGCTGCGCGGCACCGGGCTCCTCGGAAAGCTCCGAGGCAAGCTTGCCGAAGTCCTCGCCTTTGTTGGCGCGGACGATGGCTGCCTTGGCCTTGGCCTCGGCGGCCTTCAGTTGGTCGGGCGTGGCATCCGGGGGCGTGCGGAAGAGGATGTGGCTGGCCTTCACGAGATCGGGATTCGCGAACTCCTTGGTGTTGGCGTCGTAGAACTTCTTGGCGTCGTCGTCGGTGACGGTGTCCTTGCCCTGCACCTGCGCCTGCATCCACTTATTCTGCCGCAGTGAGCGGACGAGATTCGCGCGGAACTGGTCGGCGGTCAGGCCGGCTTTCTTCATCTCGTCCTGGAAGACCTGCTCGCTGGGGAACTGGGACTTGATCTTGGCAAGTTGGGCGTCAATCTCTGCATCGTCGATCTTGAGAGCGGCCGCCTGCTTGTCGACGAGCTTCTCCATGATCATGCCGTCAAGGATCTGGCGGTAGCCCTGGAGCTTCTGGTCGGGAGTGAGTTGCGCGACGGGCACCCCCATCGCCGCGGTGGCCTGGGTGAAGTTCTTCTCAAGATCGGCCTTGGAGATCTTCTCGCCGTTGACCACGGCGACGGGATCCTTGAGGGCGAGGGTCGAGGAGCTGGAGCCCCCCTTGGAAGCGACCGCGCTGGAGATCATCTTGTCGAGATCGGCGGATGAGGAGTTGGACTGGGCCTGCGCAAGGCCGGTCGAGAGAATCAGGGCGATAAGGATGCAGAAACGATGGCTCATGGGAATGGATAGGAACTTCCTACTTTGCACGGCTTGCGGAGTCATGCCAGCGGAAATTACCGGATTCCGCGACCGCCCCCCAAAGAGGCCAGCTTGAGGGTTTACTTTCCCGGGGGGAAGGGTATGCTCCGTTTCCTTGCTCACGTGGCGAAACTGGCAGACGCGTACGTCTCAGAAGCGTATGGGGCAACCCATGGAGGTTCGATTCCTCTCGTGAGCACTTTTTTCCTTTCTCTCCGCCCCCGGCGGAACACGCCGCACCCATCCCGATGGAAATCAGCAAAGAACAGCCCGATTCCGTCAGGGGACTCTTCGCCTCCATCGCCGGACGCTACCAGACGGTCAACCACCTCCTGAGCGGCGGTCTGGACTGGTACTGGCGCGCCATCGCCGTGCGGCTCCTGCGCCCCTGGAATCCCAGCCTTGTCCTCGATGTGGCGACGGGCAGCGGCGATCTCGCGGCGGCGATCCGGAAAAACTTCCCCTCCGCGCGCGTGGTCGGCGCCGACTTCTGCCGCCCGATGCTCGAGGTGGCTCGGCGCCAGGGACTCCCGGAACTCGTCGAGGCCGACGGACTCCATCTCCCCTTCGCCGACGGCACCTTCGATGCCGTGACCGTCGCCTTCGGCCTCCGGAACATGGCCTCCTGGGAGGGGGGCTTGCGGGAAATGGCCCGCGTGCTCAAGCCGGGTGGCCATGTCCTGATCCTCGACTTTTCCCTGCCGACGCTTCCGGTCATCAGGCCTCTCTACCGGTTCTACCTCCACCGGATCCTGCCGATCGTGGCAGGGATCGCCACCGGAAGAACCGATGCCTACGAGTATCTCGGAGGCTCCATCGAGAAGTTCCCCTCCGGCACGACCATGACCACCCTCATGGAACGCTGCGGCTTCGGATCACCCTCCGCCAACCCCCTCTCCCTCGGCACCGTCTCGATCTACACGGCGCGAAAGAGTTGAAGCCGCCCCGTCAGGGATCCCCAGCCCATGCGGGCGGAATTTCATTGGCCCGCAGGAGCCCTCAGGCTTTGTTGTCCCATCGGCAGATGCCACCGAGGGCACCCGTTTCCTGAAAAGACCATGAAGCTCCCAACGACCCTTGTGCTGATCATCGCTTCGGCGGTCGCACTGATGATCCCCGCCGGAGCGTCTGCCGGGATCCCCTACAAGGGCTTCACCATCCATGAGTCGGAGTGTGCGGGGCTGCCACTGATGGACTCCATGGTCTCCCGGGCCGAAGAGCAGATCGACATCGCCTCCGGAGTCGGGGAACCGCAGGACCTGCTCCAATTTTTCCAAGGCCTCAGGATCTCGTTGAAGCCGGCACAGATTCCCGGCGGCACACCGGGCCTCTACCTCGGAGCACCGACACGAGAAGTGGAAATCTACCCCAGCATCACGGTCACCGGTCACAAGCCCGTGCTCCTGCACGAAATGTTGCATGCCTACCACGACCAGAAACTGCCGGATGGGTTCATGAATGCCGAGATCCTGCGCTACTACCTCGCAGCCAAATCCGCCCATCTCTTCGACAATCAGTCCCACATGATGTCGAACCAGCGGGAGTTCTTCGCCTGCGCGGCAACCACCTACCTCTTTGGAGTAACGGCTCAGGAACCCTTTACCAGAGAACGCCTAAAACAGTGCGACCCGGAATTCCACGCCTATCTACAGGCACTCTTCGGCCCGGGAGCGGGAACCTTCGCGGGCAGGCTCTCCCGCTAGATCGTTTTAAGTAAAGATGTGGCCGTCGGTTTGGGAGTGCCATGGGATGGTCGGCAAGGATCTTAACCTGCGCTCCAGAGAAGCGGGGGGATATTTTGACCTGGAAGGCAGTATGGGATGCCTTGGCCTTAAGCACCCTCTCGCTACTTGATGGTGACCTGGTTGGTGACCGGGGTGGCGGCGTTGTAGTTGGCATTGCCGGCCTGGGTGGCGATCACCGAGGTCGTTCCCTTGCCGAGGATCACCGCATTGGTCCCACTCACGGAGAGGACCTTGGCAGTCCCTCCACTCCATTGGATCGGCAGACCCGTACTGGAGGATCCGACGAGCTGGATCACCCCTCCCAAGGAATAGTTCACCGAAGAGGGGATGCTCGTGGTGATGGTCTGGGAGGCCTTCTTCACCGTGAGAGATATCTTGTTGGTGGCGCCGTTCCAGAGGGAGTTGGTTCCCACCGATGCCGTGATGACCGCTGACCCCGCTCCCTGCACGATGGCATTGGAGCCGCTGATGCTCACCACATTGCTGGCGGAACTGGAGTAGGTGACGGCACGCCCGGACTTGGTCACCGCCTGAAGGGGGATGCTCAGGTTGGTCGCATAGGTCACAGGGGCATTGGTCGAGAAGGTGACGGCGTCGTTGCCCGGGGTGATGGTGATCGGCAGGGCGAAGGACTTGCTCAGGAAATTGGCATTGCCCGGCTGGGTGGCCGTAATGGTGGCTGTTCCCGCACCTGCTGCAGTGAGGATCGTGTTACTCCCGTTGGTCGAAAGGGAGGCCACTGTGGAATCGGAGCTGGAGTAGCTGATCGGCAGTCCCGAGCTAGCTCTGGCTGTCAGGGTCAGCGGCGCGGAACCGTAGGGCTTTTTGGGCAGAGCGCTGAAAGTGATGGTCTGTCCTGACTTGTTGACGATCAGGGTCTGACTCACCGGAGGGGCCGGGTTCCATGTTCCATTGCCGGGCTGATAGGCGGTGATGAGTGAAGTTCCTGCTCCTCTGATCGTCAGGGTGGAACCGCTGAATGAGGCCACATTGGTGTTCGAGGAGACATAGGTCACGGGGAGAGAAGAACTCGCCGTGGCACCGAGGGTAAATGGGGTGCCGCCGTAGATCCGGGCCGCAATCGTTCCGAAGGTGATGGTCTGGGACTTCCGGTTGGTTGGGCAATTACCCACCGTGAAGGTATTGGTCACCGAATTGGAGCCATAGACGGCATTGCCGACTGCGTCGTAGGCCAAGGTGACGGTTCCCAATCCCGTGATGGTGAGGTTGGTTCCGTTGAGGGTGGCAGGACCGGAAACCACACGCGCTGTGACGGGTAGGCCCGAGCTATTGGTCGGAAGGGTAATCCCGAAGGGGAGGCTTCCGTAGATCTGGTTGGAGATGGTCGGGGCGGTATAGCTCTGGGGAGCGTAGGTTACTACCAAGGGATTGGTCACTGGCGCGGCAGGCATCCAGTTAGTGTCTCCGGCTTGTGAAGCGACGATCGTTGTCGTGCCGATGCCGAGCGGAATCAACGATCCGTTCGTAATCCCAGCGATCGAAGAGTCTCCGATCGTGTAAGAGACAGGGAGACCTGAGGAAGCCGTTGCACCCAGGTTGTAGGAAGTATTCGTCAGCGTGAGCGTAGGAATAGAGGGGAATGTGATCGTTTGAGGATTGGTCGGGCCGGGAGGAGTGCTTTCCAAGGCGTAGAGCGAAGCCAGCTCATTGGATGAGAGGGCGCGGTTGAAGATGCGTAGCGAATAATAACATGCATTCAATCGTGCAGAGCTTGCTGCCCCCCCCCACCATTCATGGTGCCCTAACCAAAGAATATCACGACTTGGCAGCTGAAGATTATCGTTGGTGGAACCAATGCATGATCCATCTAAGTACCCACTAATTAAATTCCTATTTTTAACCAGCGTTATAAGATGATTTTTTGCGTAAAAACCATCCGGGACATTAGTACTAATTTGGGCTTGTTGATTATTGTCCCAATGGCCGAATCTTAATGGATTAACTGTGTAATATTGGGGTCTATTATCCTGATCCCCAGAAATTTCTATAACATTATTATTTTGCGTATCGTTCCATTGCATTATTGTCTCATCACCATCTTCTCTAGACCTTGAAATTTTTCCCACGATAAATGAAATTGTAAAATCACTAGTGATTTCTTTAATAGGTATGGAAATATAACCTCCTCCTGCATAATATGTCTGTCCATCTCCAAAAATTTGTATGCCACCATTTGTAATGTAAGAGTAAGTCCCTACTGCCGTGGCATCGTTACCATTTCCACTCTCATCATTTGCATTCCCACGAAACGGATAATATGCCACCAAGCCTTGCCAGAGGTTAAAGTCTACTCCAGTGATGTTCAGGGCGGCGTTCGAGCTGGTGACCGTTGTTCCGTTCTGATCGGTGACATCGCAGGAGTAGTAGCCGACTGTATTGGCCGCGGCATTGCTTAGGACCAGAGAGGCATTGGTCTGATTCGTCAGATCCACCCCATCCTTCATCCACTGGTAGGCATAGGGAGGCACCCCATTCGTCGCCACTACACTAAACGTAGCCGTTTGACTATTCGTCGCCGTCAGAGAGACATCAACAGGTTGGGTGGTGATTTGTGGAGGTGGCGTGCTTTCCATGGCATAAAGGCTGGCAACCTCATTGGAGGAGAGAGCGCGGTTGTAGATGCGGACATTGCAGATTAGTCCGTTAAAAAACCATGGTGCATTTTCAGACTGCGGGGCTCCTCCAATATATAAGTTATTAAATCCATCATATTCATTTTCATGAAGATAACCTGTGGATAGTAATATCCCATCGACATAAATACAACTGTTGGTGCTATTGGTTGTCCCGTCAGATACAACTACAGCATTATGCCATGTTTTAGTAAACGAATTCGAACATATTAGATTGTATCCCTGCCATTCCCCCCAAGTGTATGCTGACAATTTACCATTTTCTGGTTCATTAAACTCCAGTGCATATCCATAGCTCCAATGGCCGGGCTCCCAACCTGCATTTAACAATGGGGCTCGGTTCTCATCTAAACTATAAAACCAGCATGAATAAGAATATATATTGTTTGTGAGAAGAGCTTTTTCAACTCTTATATATTGAGAATTTCCATTAAAACTTGCAGACAGAAGCCCATTGTAGCCAGTTGTAAATGTCACGCCGTTTGAACAGGATCCATTATTACCATTCCCACTGTAATCATTAGCATTCCCATGGAGTGGATACCATGCCACCAACCCATTCGTTAGCGTATTGGTTCCAGATTGAGCAAAGGAACTGCCAAGAGACGCCATCAAGGCACCAAAGAGGAGTAGTTTTTTCATTTTCGTTTTCAGTGGTTGGTTGAAAAAGCAGTCAAGGCTTCGATCCCCCGCCTGATTGCCTCGGCGGCGAGGATTTCCTGCGGCAGGCGGGTTGCCTCCGACACCTTCTGCAGGGTCTCGGCCGCCTCCTTGG
>Ga0007827_10000658_pt1 | contig 10957 bp, 12 predicted proteins | sample CryBogCBE16Jul07_FD_60332 | JGI IMG/M metagenome (GOLD analysis project Ga0007827, IMG submission 60332) | Freshwater microbial communities from Crystal Bog, Wisconsin, USA - CBE16Jul07 | ecosystem: Environmental > Aquatic > Freshwater > Lake | place: Crystal Bog, Wisconsin, USA | collected...
AAGGACCATAATTTTCGGCGTGACACTAGAGACATTAGTTCTAAGTGGAGTTTCTGTTAGTCGTGTTTAGGCCCTATACACTGTGATGTTGGGTTGGGCCTAAATGATTGTGAGTTATAATCAATTAAAATGACGACCGTCACTAACGTATGGCCTGGCAAACTCCCAAAGTCTGCTAACAAACCTTTTGTAAGCATACTCACACCCACCTACAATCGTCGTAAATTCATTCCTTTCTTAATCAAATGTATCAAAGATCAAACATATCCAAAAGAACGTATGGAATGGGTCGTATTCGATGACGGAACCGATCTCATAGAAGATTTGTTGAAAGAGGAAATGACCGCCATGAACATCCAATACATTAAATCGGATAAAAAACTCACAATCGGCGCAAAACGTAATCGGCTACACGATGCCGCCCGTGGTGAAGTGCTCGTCTGTATGGACGATGACGATTACTATCCGCCTGAACGTGTCGCTCATGCCGTCATGATTCTCGCGGCTCGCAAAACTCAAATCGTCGGCTCCACACGCAATCAGGTCTTCTTTCCAGATGACGGTAGTATTTGGGAAACCGGTCCATACGGACAGAATCACGGCACCTTCGGTACCATGGCTTTTACCAAAGCGTACGCTGTTGCGAATCGTTGCGATGAATCACGTGCCTACGCAGAAGAGGTGGAGTTTACAAATAAATATTCAGTTCCGCTCGCCCAACTCGATCCGCTCAAAGTGATGTTAGTAATCGCTCATGATGGTAATACTTACAACAAAGGTAAGCTTCGCGTACCAGAAAATCAGTTTATTCGTAAAACCAGTCTCACCCTTAAGAACTACATTCGGAATAAAGATATAAGAGACTTTTATGCATCCCTCAAACTCTAGTCTCTCTTCTAATTAGGAATGGCTTCTCTGTTTGAAGATGTGCCCGGTATGTTTTCCAACTTTGCGTCCAATACTGCCGACAAAGCGGCAAAGGCAACACAAAGTGTTGCCAGCATTGGTCCCAAAAATCTTCTTCTCTACGGGCTTCTAGTATTAGCGGTCATCGTAATCTATCTGATGCTCACCGGTTTCAAACCTCCAAGTTTTGACTCTCTCGACTTCCGTTCTAAGAAAAGCAAGGCGATGGATAACGCTCATACATTTTGGAAGTCTGGTTCTACCGGAATCGGCAGCAACTTACGTATAACTGACGATCTTCTTCCTGCCGATATGAATAATAGATATACCTACCATTTTGATTTACTTTTGACGAATAGTCGTAATGTATCGAATGTCGCCGGTCCATATCGTCATATCTTCCATCGCGGCAGCAGTGAACTTTATACCGATAATATTGTATCAGCAATAACCGGACCAGCACAACAGTTTCCATCATTCGGCCTACCAAAGCGTCTCAATCCCGGTGTGTTTTTAGATCCTAACACAAACGATATTATCATCTTTGTTGATACCAAATCAAAAACCGGCGATGTTTATCGCGAATCGGCTCGTATTGCCGATGTTCCATTAGATAAACCACTCCGTCTCTCCATCACAGTCAGCAATAAAGTACTTGAAGTAAATCTTAATTGTAAGCTCGAATTGACTAAAGTTTTAGCAGGCGAACCCAAGCCGGTAGAAAACATCCTTTACGGTCTCTGCGGACAAGGTGCCGCCGAAGCAGCCGTTCAGAATCTCATAGTATGGCCATTCGCACTTCCTAGCGACACGCTTTTAGAGTTCTGTCCTATGCCTGTTCCCGCATTTACCGCGCCAAACCTACAAGGTGTCCAGTGCGGTTCAAAAACCGATAGTGCTCTTATGCCTCCAACAAGTGATGGAAAGAGCAGCGGAATGACGCCTGACCAGTGGCTGAAAAACACATTATAACGTTAAAACATACTTACAGTATAAGAAGAATGAATCAGCGATTTATATTTCTTATAGCAGTCATCTTAGTTGTTGTTATCGGAATATTATACATCGTATATTTCATGCCAAAATCGGACGAAACGACAGTACTCGGTCCATTCGTTCTCCACGGTACTCCTTCCGAAAGCGAAGGTGTGGTTGGCGGTTCATCGCTTACTGCGGTTCTAACACAGGCACAACTCTCCCAGTCTTTGAAAAGCAACTTCACTTTCAGCTACTTCTTCTATATGGACAAAATCAATATGGAGCGAATACCATTTGCCGGACCAGAAGGAGAGTTCCGATTCAAACCGCTCGTCAAACTCATCGGTTTCGGTGAAATGGTGCTAAACCCCGTACATCAAAATGCTCTCCTCCGTCTTACTCCGCTTGTACCAATAATGATGAACGGCAAATTCAACCCTCCTCCATCGGTCCAAATTGATAATGTATTAAATTCCCGATGGAATCAGATCACTATCGCAGTTGAAGGTCGCTCAATAGATATTTACTTGAACGGCAATCATGCTACATCTCTTATACTTGAAAATCTCACTTGGACCAATCCTACCGGCGTACTCCTCGAAACTTCTCCGGATTTTTGGGGACAAGCCGGTATGATACAAGCATGGCCTCGTCGTTTAACGCAGAGAGAGATAATGGAAAATTATAAACGTGTAACCGATTTACGTGGTAAGCCAAATATCCCGGATAAAGGACCAACTTTCAAAAGTATCTGGCACGAACTATATAAATTGATGTGCCACGCAGGATTTTGCCCGAATAATGGAAAAGGTATGCGTAAAGGCATTGGCGGAATTGGAGGTACTCCCCAGATGAATGGACTCGATTATGTAGATTACGAATACGCCTAAGATAAAGTTTTTAACACTCTAGTTTAGAAGAACTATGAACGCCGCTAAGCAGTTTTATGCTCAGAATTCTGGTCTCGTCCAAAATGTTATCTACATACTCGCACTCTTGCTTGTATTGAATTTGGTATACACCTATTTGACTGCCGGTTCTGATATTGAACGATATGTCATTCAAATTAATATGGCCAACGGAGTCTACGGAGTTCCAGGTAACGCCTCCTCCGCTTTAGTTCCAGCCGGCTCAAATCTTGCCACAAAAACACAATTCCTTCTCAACTACGATGACAGTATCACCGATCCAGGTTTTATTCCTAATCCTCTCATTCGTATCACCGAAGGTGCCGACTTCAGTATCAGTTGGTGGATGTACATCAGTACCTGGGACAACGCCAAGATGGGAGTTATCAAACCAATCATCACCATCTCTGATGATACTCTCAGCACCACTGGAAACAGCAACGCCGCCTACATCATGGTTGCCTTCCTTTACCCATCAACCAATATGTTAGGTATCCGTTTCCACACACGTGGTGTTGATGCCAACGAACTCACCTGGATGCAGAACTTCTTGACCAACGCTACTAGTGCCGCTACCGCCCAACAGACCCTCACTACCGCTGCCGGTATACCAGTATGCGATATAAATGACATTGATATGCAGCGTTGGTTGAACATCACCTGCGTTGTCAGTGGACGTGTTCTCGACGTCTATTACGACGGTAAGTTGAACCGCTCTTGCGTTCTTCCGGGCAACGTCGTCGGTACACCAGCAGGTTCCGGCAAACAATACATCAATTCCTCAATTGGCGGTGGTTTCAACGGTTTCCTCAACGGTGTATTCTTCTCCGCTTCCGCACTCACCCCGGACCGAATCTACGGTCTCTACCAATCCGGTCCACAGGGTACTACAAGCATTATTCGCGCCCTCTTCAGCAAACTCGGTATCAATCTCAACTACAACGGTACTGGAAACTGGGCCAACTACTTGTAAACTAAACGTTTTCGCTCAATATACATCATTGTATATTCTTTCTCCATTTATAAAACCGATTATAAATAGAGGAAAATGGAATCAGTTACCGGCTTTTTAGCAGGCGAAGGTTTAGCACCACAGCTTCTCATTGTTTTTTTAACAATGTTAGCACTCCAAGTCGTAATGCTTATGTTTGAACAAGTCAACGCTTTCTTGTCTAAATTGGACAGACAGGCAGTTGTTCTTTTTGATAATACAACAACCACATCTGTAAGTATTCCCCAGGGTCCTAACACAGGATTACCAATCTTATACAACAGTCGTGATGAACAGGTCGGCTCCGCCTTCTCGTACTCAATGTTCGTATTCATCCATCCCGATACATTCGATAAAACACCTAACGCCGCCACCGCTGATCAGTGCGGCAATATGCTTCCACCACCCGGTCAAGCACAAGGTTTCTCACAAACCAAACTCAAACATATCTTCCACAAGGGTAGCGACAGCGGTTTCCCCAACTTAGCACCAGCCGTCTTTGTAGAAAGCGACAAAAACACCCTCCGCATCTACATGAATACTATTGATGCCTGGGATAACTACGTCAGCGTACCAAATGTACCAGTCGCCAAATGGTTCCATCTTGTTATCGTTCTCAAAGGTGTAAATCTCGACGTCTACGTCAATGGTAACATCGCAGTTCGTATGAAACTCGCTACTGTACCACGACTCAACTTCGGACCACTCTACGTAATGAAAAACATGTACTTCCCTGACAAGAGTGGTTACGACAAGGCTCTCTTTGCCGATTATACAGTAGTTGGACCAATGAAGGGTATGGTAAGCCGTCTCAAGTACTTCTCATACGCACTCAACTACGCTCACATCGATTCCCTCTACCGCGAACGCGCCAACATGAACAGTATCGTTTCCCAGGCTTCTGAAACCAATGGTACTCAACCACCATACTTCTGGGACGACTGGTGGGTCAATAAATACTAAACTATCTGTACATGTTGAGTCCTGTTACGATGGTTCAACCACGCATAATATATGCGCATTGCTAACGCAATAAAGTCTAAACACAGAATCGGTCCGTAATTAATCAACAATGCCTCATTGTTATTTAATACAGAATAGGCGAACGCAAAAGAAGTTCCAACCAAAACTACCACTTTCTCAGGAACATTCCAAATATTCGCATTTTTGTTTTTATAATTCGCATAAAGCTCAGGAATGTAGCATACTATGTATAATATAGATGCTACATTCATTAGGTATTCGTAATCCATGACTCCTAACAAAAGAGTTGGAGTGTGATAAGGATTTCAATTTTGAGATTAACGAGCGAACTTGAGACCGCCCAAACCAGAACTCACTTCAAAGAAGTTCAGCGTTTCAACGAAAGTGTATAAGTTGTATGTATAGTTCGCTAAGTATGGAATAGGCCATACGTCTACATCCATTTCAAAACGGTCAATACGACTCATATTAAGAGTGCCCGTTGGCTGTTCGACCGATGATCCGTTCAACGAAAAGCTGTAGGCACTGATTGGCCACATTTCGTATTGCGACGCTTCTCCTATAACATCAACGGCCGCTGCGTTACCTTTCATATAGCGGTATGGAACGTATTTTGTGAAATATTCGTTGTCTTCGCTATTGAACAACGGATTGCCGTTAACTGTAAAGAAGGTATTCAACAGAATGTCTCTTTGTATGCCCGCCAAGTTAATACCAGAACGACCGATTGGGGCGTTGATCGCACCTGGATACGGTGTCGGACTGTAATATGGCAAAACCGCTAACGAGCTTGCGTTTGTACAAGTAAAGTTAGGATAGGCCCAGTACGGTGCCGGAGTGACGAACGGTCGTTTAGCACCCAACGTATACATCCAGTTCGTCAAGTTCGTATTCTGGTTGCGGTAAGTGAGCGAATCACTTCGTCGCGCAAAGAAGACCAGCCTTGACGCCACATTATGAACATCCAACCTATACGTATTCCTTGACGTTATACCGTAGAACGTAAACCATTGAACCTGTCTCACGTTATATCGTAGGGTTCGGTTTGTGAACATAAGACGAACATCATCCTGTAAGAACGTATACGTCGCCTCTAGCGTTGCATTCAGCGGCCAACCATCCAAAAGCGGAATCGCACCAGAAATATCGGTCAAAAAGAACTTCATAGACCCGCTCAAATCGGTGCTTCCTCCGTACAAATTGGTCATATTGAGCGGAATATTGCCGTAGAGTTTTTGATTCCAAATCTGTGTATATAGGTCGGTAGAGGTTCCATCTGGTAAGTAGTTTGGTGCTAGTGTCTGGACTCCTGGGCGTACTCGTGCTCCTGACAAATCAAGAATAGTGTATAAGTCGCGAATAGGGCGCATCTGAATTGTGATTTCGCAATCGTGATATTGAAGGCCGACCAATGGGAGCGAATTGGCAGTGAAATCGCTAAACCATAGACCCAGTGGGACACGAATAATACGGCCAGGAATGGATGGGGAATTGTTCTGATTCGGAAATGGATTGTAGGTGGTACCACGCCATGCGATAACGTTCGGATAACCTTGACCTACTGGGACGCTTGGATCGGCGTAAACGCCCGCTGCGGGGTCAAAACATTCCGGTACGTCTCCAATCATCACACGCCATTTATTGTAAGTATCACTATCGTAATCTAACATTGCGCGAGCCGAAATCCAATCGCTATTAAACTGTTGAATCTGTTGGCCGCCGACCGTAAATGTTACCGTTTCAATCATACGAACACCGATTTGTCGGACCCAGGCGAATTCGTAAACTCGGTCAATCGTGGTCTCCTGGTTGCCGTTCGCATCCAAAATAGGATTTCCGTTGGTATCCACTGCCGGTCTCAAGTACGCTTTACTAAAAATATCGGGTAATTCAAATCGTAATACTAAATCACTCAACAAATCACCCTGCCGAGGAATTTTTGCTTTCAACAGGATCGGTGCATCGGTGAGCAGTAAATTTGGTCCATCTACTGTGACTTGAATCGGTTCCTGGGAGAAATGTGTATATCTCTCAAACGACTTATAGAAATTCGTCGTCTGCGGATTTCCGTTTAAAATAATATTTTCGTTTCCGTAACAGACCAATGATAGTAAGCCGCCCGGCATATCTAATCGGGTAAGGATAATTCCTAATCACTAAAAGACGCACACTAGTTTAGAGGCTATATGTCTGCCAATATTAATCCTAATTCTCTTTTCACCGGCACAGACGTAATTCCCACTTACTCTTCTTTTAGCATACTCGGTGTAGTGATTGTGGTTATTATTTTAGGTGTCGGGGCGGTGGTCGCTTATCATTACTACCAACTTCATGAAAGCCCATGGTGGGACCAACGGGCTAAAGCGAACTCATTCATATGGGACTGGTTGGACCGCTTTCGTGATTCACCCTCTCTTGGTGCGCTCGGTAACTTGAACGATGTGCCAAGTCCGGTCCAGTTGTCCGCTCCGCCTCCACCACCATCACCCACCCCTATGGCTAGTCCATCACCTCCACCGGTCGCCTGGTGTTTCATCGGCGAAGACTTAACGGGCCGTTATTGTGTAAAAGTTCCATCCGCCGCCTCATGTGATCGCACACGTGTCTTCAACTCCCAACAAGACTGTGAACTTCAGATGGGCAACGCTATGCCGGCCGGTGTTGTTTCACCACATGATGGACGTGTTAAGAGTCCACTTAGTTCCGCTCTTTTGGCACCATAATGTGCGTCGGTGCTTATAAATAACATTAGGCGGAAACAATAGGGAATGAGCTGGCTACTCGGCAATTCAGATAGTTCTTTAATAAAGCAATTAACTAACACTATTAATTATCAACTCCATAAAGCGACATATAGCCCCGAAGCAGAGGAGTTCGCAAAACAAAAAGAAGCAGAGGCTGATGCTGAAAAAAAACAACGTGAAGTTGCGGCTGCTCCTGCTGATACACCTAAGGCTGATTTGAGCGGTGCATCGCCACCTGAAGCCGAACAAAAGGAGGCTGAACCTGAAGATATGAATAAATTCAGTGTCAATCGTCTTTTCAAACGAGCACTTGATATCACTCTTCAAATAGTTAAAGTATTCGTATTGATTGCGCTTATATTGTTCGGTGCTTCATTGGCAACCAATCTTAATATCTATCGTACATTGCCATATCGTATATTCTACGCATTTTACGGTGCCCTATTCTTCTTTGTAGTAATACCATACGTGTTGTTGTGGCGTTGGGCTTACAAAGGAAAGCGACCCAAATTCTACGGACTTTTGCCAATCCTTGACTTTCAGATCAGCAATCCAATACTCGCTGCTCTCTTCAGTTGGATGAGTTTTCAACCAGATGAAGAAATGTATGCGCTAGACGGTTGTAATTAATACTTACCGTTGAAATAGTGTTTATAAGCGTAATAACCGGCCACACCTAACCCAATCCCTGCTACCAAATATAGCAACGATTGTGTATTCGGAACAACTGATGGTCGCTGGGCATTAATTGCATCTGTGAAAGAAAACTTAGGGAGAACCGCTAATTCCGCAATTGAATATACAAATTCTCGCCACGTGATTGTCGGTTTTCCAAGTTGACTGTTAATCGTATTATGTAAGTCAAAAAGCCATCGGACGAGTTTTTGCTTATTTGCCACAGCATCTTTGACAGGAAAATTCTTTAAATTGTCTTTATAATGTTCCTTACATATCGGACAAGGAATCATAAATTGAAGGGAATCAAAGAATGCAACGGCAGCAATTTGTTCATCTTCTGATGGAAAGGCTGGATACCCGATGGTAACAAGATGCATTGTTCGCCAGAAAATAGGTCCCCATACCGCTGGACCCATTCCGATAGGTGGAAATTCATCCTGTGGTGCAGGTGGGACACCTTTCATATTTTCAGGTAGTTCTAACTTTGTTTGATGCTCGCTGGACATACTCTACTATTTTAACGGATTCAGTTGAAGACCAAATGACGCATGACGTGCGGCGGTGGGTTTGAATAATTAAAAAAAGTTGAAGCACCAATCTAATGGAGTGCTTAAATTGTGGTAAATACGGCCATACATTCCGGGATTGTACAGCACCGGTAATGTCATTTGGCATATGCTCAATAAAAATCGTAGACGGAATTCCTCACTATCTCCTTGTACGGCGAAGAGATTCGCTTTGTTATATGGAGTTTTTACGAGGCAAATACAAATTAGACAAAATAGACTATATTAAATTGCTGATTAACGGAATGACTGTTGAGGAACGAGGACGATTGTTATTAAAACCGTTTGAAAAACTATGGTCAGATCTATGGAACGGTCAAAATACCCGACAGTTTCGTACTGAATTTGAAAATGCTCGTCGGAATTTTGAAAATCTCAAAAACACTGGCGATTGTAACGGTAAGACACTCGCCTCATATATTGAAACCGCTACCGAACATTTTACAGAGGCAGAATGGGGATTTCCTAAAGGTCGCCGTGCCTCAAAAGAACAGGAACAAGAATGTGCATTACGAGAATTCAAAGAGGAGACCGGTATTCTCTCTAAGTTCATAACATTGTTAGAAGAACCACCACTCATTGAAGAATATGTTGGAACAAACAATATTCCTTACAAACAGACGTATTTCATAGGGTGCTGTAAACCTAACATAATCGCCACTATTCAGCCAAATAATCATATAATGAAGCGCGAGATAGGAGATATTGGATGGTTCAAGTTTGACGATGCATTGGCACGCATTCGTCAGTCAAATACTGAGAAAAGAGCCTTGTTGACCGAATTAAATCGCCGTATTTGCGAAGGTGATTTGCGCGATAAATTGATTAATGTATTAGAATGGGAAGTTTCATGATTGCGGTAAAAATTGTACGTTACTATTAGAATGGTTAATAGCATCAACTTTAACACTGCTCTAAAACAACTTAATGACGATATACCTGTTATTAAGTCTAAGTTTAATAGTTTGAATTCTAATGACCCGGATAAGAACTCGTGGAAAGCGGCACTTAACTTTTTAGAAGAGCATCGCACAATTGTTGAAAAGAAGGGTAATAGCAAGGGTTCTGTTAATTACATTGGTCGCGTCAATACATTTGTCAAATCGCGTAAAAATCTCAATCGTGGAAACAACAAAGCAAACAACACTAAGAAGAATAATAGCAATAACAAGGCCAATAACAAGGCAAATAACGTTGCTAATAACAAGACCAATAACATTGTTAATAACAAGGCCAATAACAATAAGGCCAATAACAATAAGGCCAATAACAATAAGGCCAATAACAATAAGGCCAATAACAATAAGGCCAATAACAATAAGGCCAATAACAATACTAAGAAGAATAACAAGGCTAATAACACTAAAATGAATAACAAGGCCAACAACAACACTAAGAAGAATCATGCTAATAACCAGATTAACGAAGTGAAAATTAATGAAGTTAAGGTCAATGAACCTGTGGCCAACTTACCAAAAGGTAAGGATGATAAGAAGATTTTAAAAATTAACGAGCATGAAGCGTCATCATTTAATGTTGTCCCTAAAACCTCACATTTTATGTAAGAGAAGAGACAGAAAGCGTTCGTGGTGGTAAATGATTTAAATCACACTAAAAACAGAGAGGATGGCAACTGACCAACCTATTAATCAAAAATCTTCCCAAAATGGGATAACTTTTGACTGGCAGAAAGAATTCAAAGCGGAAAGTGATAAGAATCTACAGAATTACATTTATCGTTCCGAAGATAGACCTGAATTTAAACCACTTGTCAACTTAGCTAAAAGTATTATTAATGAACGTAAAGAAGAATCTCGTAAGCATGATCAAAACTATGGTATATATCCCGATGTATCTGATCCTAATTTTGCAGCACGATTAGCTCGTAAAACCGAATTTTATAGACTACGTTCCGAACAACTAACTGACGATAATGACCCCTGTAAGCAATCATTAACAGAATTTACTCCAACTTCTATTCAACGACTTGTTAGTCGTTTTCTAAATCCTATGACTCCTTACAATGGCATGTTACTATATCACGGTGTAGGTGTCGGTAAAACATGTTCGGCAATAACGGTCGCCGAAACGTTTCTAGAAGCCGCGCCCGAAAAAATGGTCTACATTATTGCGCCTCAGGCAATAGCCGACGGATTTCGCCGTACCATTTTTGACATAAATCGTATTGAACCTAACTCTGCC
>Ga0007827_10000659_pt1 | contig 10945 bp, 8 predicted proteins | sample CryBogCBE16Jul07_FD_60332 | JGI IMG/M metagenome (GOLD analysis project Ga0007827, IMG submission 60332) | Freshwater microbial communities from Crystal Bog, Wisconsin, USA - CBE16Jul07 | ecosystem: Environmental > Aquatic > Freshwater > Lake | place: Crystal Bog, Wisconsin, USA | collected...
CGGGACCCCGCGCGTGAATGACGGAGCGCTCCTCTTCCTTCAGCACATGCTCTCGAAGGTGCGTTCCCCACAGGAAGGAGGAAGCCGCCTCGCTATCGTCTTCAATGGCTCCCCCCTCTTCACTGGTGATGCAGGAGGCGGAGAGAGCGAGATACGCCGCTGGATCATCCAAAATGACTGGCTGGAGGCCATCGTCGCCCTGCCTGAGCAGCTCTTCTACAATACCGGCATCTCTACCTACCTCTGGGTGCTGACCAATCGCAAAGAAGAGCGCAGAAAGGGGAAAGTTCAGCTCATCGATGCACGCCAGTTCTGGGTCCAGATGGAGAAAAGCCTTGGGAACAAACGCCGTCGCATCGGCGACCCTGCGGATAAGGCCAAGGATCCAGATCACCTGGGCGAGCTCACGCGGATTTTCGGAGACTTCCGAAATGGTGAGACTCGTGTCTTTACAGAAGAAGATCCCATCACTCACCAGCCCAGAGAAGTGGTTCGTGTTGTTTCCAAAGTCTTCGACAATGAAGACTTCGGCTATCACAAGATCACCGTCGAGCGACCGCTCCGGTTGAACTTCCAGGCTACTGCCGAGCGGATCGCTCGACTCGATGAGGAAAGCGGATTTAAGAATCTTGCTACGAGCAACAAGAAAGATCCTGCCGTCCGTCTGCAGGAAATCGAGACGGGAAAGGCCCGACAGGATGAGATCCGCGCCTTTTTGGGTGGCCTTGGCGGGGAACTCTACAAAGACCGCACCTCCTTCGTCGCGATGATCAAGGAAGCTGCATCCGCCAAACAGATGCGCTTCACCGCCTCTGAGTTAAAAGCGATTCTCGGTGCTCTTGGCGAGCGTGATGAGACTGCCGAGATTTGCAGAGATCGTGATGGTGATCCCGAGCCTGATTCTGATTTGCGCGATACCGAGACCGTCCCCCTGAAAGAGGATATTCAGGAGTATTTCCGGCGAGAGGTCCTTCCTCATGTACCTGATGCCTGGATCGACGAGAGTAAGACTAAGGTGGGATACGAGATTCCTTTGAACCGTCACTTCTACGTTTACGAGCCCCCGCGTCCCCTGGAAGTCATCGAGAGTGATATCAAGAGGCTTGAAGGAGAGATCTTGGATCGACTCAAAGAAGTCACGTCATGAAATTCCAAGCTTACCCAAGCTACAAAGCCAGCGGCATCGAATGGCTCGGTGATGTGCCGAAACATTGGGAAACAAAGAAGGTTACTTATGGTTTCTCTCGTATAGGAAGCGGAACAACGCCGAAGAGCGATTCTGAAGATTTCTATGACGGTGACATTCCTTGGGTAACCACCTCTGAGCTCCGTGAAAATATAATTACGAATACTAAAGTGAATGTCACGCGCTCAGCTATCGCTGCCTATTCGTCTTTAAGGCTTTATCCATCTGGCACGTTACTATTTGCAATGTATGGGGCGACCATAGGGCGTCTTGGGATACTTGGAATTCCTGCAACGCTCAATCAGGCTTGCTGTGCCTTCTCTGATCCAACACTTTTTGATACTCGGTTCGTTTTTTACTGGCTCTTGATGCGACGGCCCATCCTCATTTCGTTATCAACGGGTGGAGGTCAACCCAATCTCAGTCAAGATGATCTCCGACAAATTCGTATCTCGATACCACCGCCCTCTGAACAAATCGCCATAGCTTCATTTCTCGACCAAGAGACAAGCAGGACTGATCAGTTAATTCATAAAAAAAAGGAATTGATCGAACGATTAAAGGAGAAGCGCTCCACACTGATTTCCCGCACCGTCACACGAGGCCTCCCGCCGGCCGCTGCTCGTGCCGCAGGTCTTCCCGAAAATTCATCTCTCAAAGATTCTGGTATCGAATGGCTTGGGGAGATTCCAGAGCATTGGGATGCAAAAAAACTCGGTTATGGCGCATACCTTCAGGGTGGCTACGCATATGCATCCGAAAAATTCGATTCGGAAGGTGTTCCTGTCGTCAGAATGAACAATCTCAAACGCGGCGTTCTGGATACGTCATATGCGAGCTGTATAGCCCCAGAAAACTGCCTTGATGACTTTGCATTGACCGAAGGCGATTTGCTTTGGGGCATGTCCGGTAGCATCGGAGAAACGGGAAGCCTCGGAAACTTTGCACTTGTGAAGAAGTGTGATTTACCGGCCCAACTCAATCAGCGAGTTGGGCGTTTCCGCATTATTGATAAATCCATTAAGCTCTGCTTTCTGCATTACGTTATCCAGACAAGGTTATTCTATGACCAGGTTCTCCTGTGTGTCACTGGCACGGCTCAGTTCAATGTCAGCTCGGAACAAGTTCAGTCGGTCAAAATCACGTTCCCGCCTCCCTGCGAACAAACCGCCATCGCTGCTTATCTGGATCAGGAAACGGCGAAGCTGGATGCCTTAATTTCCAAAGTCGAAGAAGCTATCGAACGCCTCCAGGAATACCGCACCGCCCTCATCACCGCTGCTGTGACAGGGAAGATCGATTTACGAAAATCAGCCGTATGATTATCGAATCAATAAAATTTCAAGGTCATCGCTGTTTCAAAGAAGGATGGTCAGGATTCGATGATATAAAGCCCGTAAATGTGATAATAGGTCGAAATAACACTGGTAAATCACATTTACTTGATTTGGTGAGTACCCTTTGTAAGGGAGATTTAAAAAAATCAGGCTGGGAGTTTCTCTGCTCTGGGAAACTGGATGAAGAGTCTCTTAAAACGCAATTTAGGCCAGGAACAATCGGCGGAATGTTGGGCGGAGATTTTTGGGGGTCGCATGGACAATTCTTTAAAGGAAAAAATATTTCTTGGATACTTGATAAGACAGGAAATATTCCGATCGAATCGATAAGATTTGAATCGGGATTTGAGCCATCCATTTCACTGCCTGCTTACCACGCAGCAACCATAACAGAGGCCAGAATATCCGGGATAAGAGATGTTTTACTAAAAACTGCTAAACCTATTTTATCAGGATGCAACTTCAAGCACCTAGCGGCTGAAAGAGATATTGTCTCAGCAGGTGCAAATTCCGAGATGCGTTTGGAGTCAAATGGACAAGGGGCTACAAATATCATCCGCCGATTTCTCAATAGCTCATCATCTGCCATTTCAAGAGACTTGATTCAACGTAATCTCCTGAAGGCACTAAATGAAATATTTGGAAATGATGGGAAGTTTACTGAGATTCAGGTTAAAGAACATGATGACCAACAGGAGTCCGGGGCTCAACATGGACAATGGGAAGTATTTCTCGGTCAAGAAAAGAAGGGACTTGTTCCATTAAGTCGCTCAGGTAGCGGTCTTAAAACCATCATCCTTGTTTTGCTTTTATTGCTGGTAATTCCATCCATAGAGAAAAAAGAAAAGAAAGACTATGTTTTCTGTTTTGAAGAACTTGAAAACAATCTCCATCCGTCACTCCTTAGAAGGCTTTTTGAATTTATAAACAAGTACTGCATTACTGAAGGCGCAAAAGTCTTTTTAACAACTCATGCAAGTACTGCATTAGATTTCTTTGGTTTTTCAAAAGATGCTCAGATTATTCATGTAACCCATAATACAGATTCAGCACTTGCAACGACAGTATCGGCACATTTTGATAAAATCAGAGTCGTTTCTGAACTTGGGGCCAAACCCTCTGATCTCCTTCAAGCAAATGGAATTATTTGGGTTGAGGGGCCATCCGACTGCATCTACATCAATCGATGGATAAGCCTCTACTCTAATGGCCAGATTGTAGAGGGGCGCGATTATCAGTGTGCATTTTATGGTGGTGCTTTACTGTCGCGAACCCAATTTACAAGTCCTGAAGAAGCAGAAAACGATTTGGTGAATTTGTTCCGAATCAACCCAAATATTGTTGTTATATGTGATGGTGACAGGGCTGCAAAAAAAGCTCGTGTTAAGGATCGTGTTAGAAGAATCCGCGGGGAAGTATGTAAAATTCCAGGCGCTCATATTTGGGTGACACGGGCACGAGAAATAGAAAACTATATTCCTGGAAATCTAATTGCAAAAGCCATCGGCATTTCTAGCGTTCCCGACCCTGACAGGTACGAACAATTTTTCCCTAGAAAAGTTACGCCAAACAACTCTTATGTAGAGCGAAGGATGAAGCGTAAAAGTATAGACAAAATGGAGTTAGCAACTCTATGCGCTCCCAATATGGAGCTTCCAATGATGAGTGCCCGATTCGATTTGGATGATCAGATGAAGCAGATTATAGAGAGAATTAATTCTTGGAAGAAATAATCCGATATAAAAGAAGAATTTCCACATGAGCTACAGATACCCCGCACACCAGATTCAAGAGATCACTCGGGCATCCAAGGTGCTTCGCGAGAATCAGTCTGTTACCCCGGAGAAATTAGGAGAGCATGGGGCCAAATTTCATAGCTACCTTGATCTCGTGGATGGACCTGCCTTGGTGGACCTTCGATTCCATGGGAGAGCAGGCTCTCTCACGGCCACAAGCTCCTATGCAGCCACATTAATTCTAGATGCTGAACGGGTTAGAGGTGTGGATTATTGCCCTGTTGGGCGCAAAAGGTTACGCACCAAAGAGCGAATTCCTCCCGGATGGCATCAGAATCTCTGTGACCCGAATCTCCCTACCAATGACTTGAGGGCGAATCGGCATGATCCTCTACCAGAGTTTCAGCCAATAGATTTCACGGATTTTACAGAGAAAATTGCCGCCATGTGGAACATTGATCTCGGTTGGGAGAAGGGTCTAGTATGAGCACTGTCGATAACAATCTCTCTGTCTCCACTCTGCAGGACGCTTGGCTGACCTTTCAGCGCGAAGCACTGGAAGTCGCTGCTATCCCCAACGGTCTCGCGGTCGCCCTGCCCCAAAGCCTACCCGACGGATGGCAGATGATCGTCGAGTTGCATCGTGGTCCCGGGGGAAAGTATAAGCTGACGGACCTCGGGCGGACTCTTGGATGGATGAGCAGCCGTGGGCAGAATGTCGAGACGCCGGTTCTACGGGAGCATATCCAGAGGATCAGTCTGGAATCAGGCCTGACTCAGGAAGGATGGGAATTTACGAAGTGGCTGGATTTTCCGATTGCTGGATTGGAACTTCATGTTTTCGCCGAAGGGCTCAGCAATATTGCGCATCTCTACTATCTCCATGAGCCGACTGCTCAGACTGCGCAAATCGCCGATAAGACGCTGAAGAGAGTCTTCAGCGACTGTCATTTGAAGGCACTCGAGGGGCAATCCTTGAAGGGGAAGACGGAACATGCCGTGCGGATCGATTATCTCGTTCCCACGGAGCATCGTGTGGCGTTCCAAGTGCTCCGCCGGAGGGGGCGGATTCATTCGACCATGGAGCAGTGGGGATATCGTTGGCAGGATCTTCGCAAGACCAATCCAGATCTTCGCCCTGCGATGGTCTATGATCCCGAAATCCAAGATGTGGATGAAGCCTCTAAGGCTATCGGTGAAGATGTCTGCGATCTCTTCTGTGCCTACACCGAGACCGATCGGATTCATGAACTCATCGAATCCTCAAGGGGGTAAACTTTACTCCGAGTTATGAGTTTCCAAATCGAGATCACTAGCTTTCAAGATTATCTGGATACGGTTCGAAATGAGTTGCCGATTGGCAAACGGATATATTTTCGAGGCCAAAAGAGGCTTGTTTCTGAAGGGTTTGAATTAAAGCCGTCGATTGGACGCTACGAAACTTTGAAATCACGTTCTCTCTTTGAGAGAGAGCAGAAAGAGAAAGAAGTTTTGGAAGTATTTTCCAATCATTTGATGACCTATGTAAATCATCTTCCACGAAATGATTGGGAGTCTCTAGCTATTGCTCAACACCATGGATTACCAACGCGCTTCATGGATTGGACCACCAATCCGCTCGTAGCGCTTTACTTCTCTGCAAGGGAGACTGCATTTGATGAAAAAAACAACGCTCAAAATAGTGCAGTGTATGTGCTTATAAGCACTCCTAGAAGATACACGGAAATATCTGCAAAGACCGATTCTGAGATCATACCAGTGGGCGATACCCAAACTGCCTTGGCGAGTCCAGAAACTGGCTATGTATCAGATGGTAGCTTAAATGACTTTGGAAGCTCCGTGAACAAGTTTGATGAAGTTTACGAATCGGTGATGGATCGTTTAGAAAAAACCCCTTTTAAAGAGGAACCAACCCAAGAGGTAGATACCTCATTAAAATCTCCTTTCTCGATTTCTGAGAACATCATTTATGATCCTCCTCATGTTTCTCCACGTATTAGGGCGCAGGATGGAGTTCTGATGGCATGTTGGCAACCCATGGATGCTCTTGAGGAAAAGGATTACATCGAAATCATCGTAAGACATGAGGCACACGACGACATACGCAAGCGACTCGATCAATACGGCTTGTTTGATAAACAACTCTTCCCAGATCTAGATGGAATCGCAAAATGGCTGAAATACCGTGCTTTTGAGATAGACGGAAAGCTTTAAGAACTGTCGCTATGAGCCAAACCACGGAAAAAGCCTTCGAGAGTTACGTAGAGGAAATCCTCCTCTCGCAGAGTGGCTGGTATCCTGTCGATGTTTCTGGATGGGATAAGGAGCAGGCGCTCTTTCCGTCTCAGATCGTCGCTTTTCTACAAGACTCCCAGCCAAAGCTCTGGAAGGAGATGGAGGCTCTCCATGGTGCCGGGCTGGAGTCGATGCTGCTGGCGGCACTAGGCAAGGAGTTGGATGGTAAGGGATCCCTCCATGTGATCAGGCATGGGTTTAAGTTCTACGGGAAACTCTTCAGGCTTGCTTACTTCAAGCCAGCTCATGGTGCCAACTATGAGATGCTCGAGCTTTTCGGGAAAAACCGGTTAGCCGTCACGCGTCAGGTCCCTTGTCATCCCGGCGATACGCGGACGATCGATATGGTGCTGGCTCTGAATGGGCTGCCAGTTGCGACTATCGAGCTGAAGAATCCCTGGACGGGTCAGAACTGGACACATGCAGTAAAGCAATACCGCGAGGATCGCGATCCGAATGCGCCACTTTTTGAGTTCAAGAAGAGGGCGCTAGTACACTTTGCAGCTGATCCGAACGAGGTTCACATGACGACTCGGCTGGCAGGAGCAAAGACCCACTTCCTTCCCTTCAATCGGGGAAGTGATCCCGGCAAGATTGTCTGTGGTGCAGGTAATCCGCAGCACTCTTCGGGCTATCGCACGGGGTATTTCTGGGAGGAGGTGCTGAAGTTTGAGAGCTTCATGGAGATCCTCGGCAGCTTCCTCTTCCTAGAGAGATCGGAAGAGAAAATCTCTGATGGTCGCGGGGGCGATCGTCTGGTGATGAAGGAGACGATGATCTTTCCCCGTTATCACCAACTCGATGTGGTTCGCGGGCTTCTCGGCGCTTCTTCCAATGAGGGGCCGGGGCGGAACTATCTTATCCAGCACTCAGCTGGCAGCGGAAAGACGAACAGCATCTCTTGGCTCTCTCATCGTCTGGCCAGTCTTCACGATACGAAGGATGCCAAAATCTACGATTGCGTCGTGGTGATCACCGACAGGCAGGTGCTCGATCAGCAGTTGCAGGATGCGATCTACCAGATCGAACACGCCCAAGGGGTGGTGAAGGCGATCGATCAGGACGCGAAGCAGTTGGCAGCAGCTTTGATCGATGGAACAAAGATCGTTATCACGACACTCCAGAAGTTTCCCTTTGTTCTCAAGGGGCTTCTCAATGCGGCTGGTGCAGAGAGCCAAGAGAAGGCTACCGAGGAGGAAAAGCGGCAGGCGAAGGCCTGGGAGGCTGAGATCGCCAAACGTCGCTACGCTATCATCGTGGACGAGGCCCACTCCAGTCAGTCCGGAGAGACAGCCCGTGAACTGAAGGCCATTCTGGGGCCAACAATCCGATCAGAGGAGGGGGATGAGGAGGCCGATTGGCAAGATGGACTCAATCAGGTCATGCAGTCACGTGGTCGTCAGCCAAATCTGAGCTTCTTTGCCTTCACCGCAACACCCAAGGGAAAGACGCTGGAGCTTTTTGGGCGTCCCGGTCCGAGCGGACTCCCAGAAGCTTTTCATCTCTACTCCATGCGGCAGGCAATCGAGGAGGGGTTCATCCTCGATGTGGTCAGGAACTACACGACCTATGCCACCTATTTCCAACTAGTGAAGGCGATCGAGGATGATCCCAATCTTCCGAAGAAGAAGGGGGTAAAGGCTCTCGCGAAGTTCATGAGTCTGCATGAATACAACATCGAGCAAAAGATCGAGGTGATCGTGGAGCATTTTCGCAGTAAGGTGCAGAGGCTTCTTGGTGGCCGGGCCAAAGCGATGGTCGTCACTTCTTCCCGTCTGCATGCAGTGCGCTACAAGGAGGCTTTCGAACGCTACCTCGCTGATAACAAAATCTCAGGAATCAGACCGCTGGTAGCCTTCAGTGGGAAGGTCAAGGATCCGGATACGGGGATAGAATACACCGAGCCAGGAATGAATATCGACTGCGTCACCGGAGAGTCGATTAGCGAGAAGCGATTACCTGAGCGCTTTGCCTCGTCTGATTACCAAGTACTGCTTGTCGCTAGTAAGTATCAGACGGGATTTGACCAGCCGCTGCTCTGCGCCATGTACGTGGATAAGCGACTCGATGGTGTACAAGCAGTCCAGACTCTCTCTCGACTCAATCGGAAGATTCCCGGAAAGGAGACGCCGTTTGTTTTGGATTTCGTCAATAAATCAGAGGACATCTACCGGGCATTCAAGCCCTACTACGATGCCACGAGTCTCCAAGAGGCTTCTGACCCGCAGAAACTGGAGGTGCTCAAGCATGAGTTGAATGCAGCTCAGATCTATCTCCCGGAAGAGATAGAGGCTTTCGCTAGCGTCTTTTACAAAAATCCCTCCCGACAGGCTTCCAGGGATCATGCGGAGATGAACAAGCATCTTCAGCCAGCCTCAGATCGCTTTAAAGCACTTGCGGATGAAGCGAAGCAGGTGGAGTTCCGAGACCAACTCCGCGGATATGTGAACCTTTACTCCTTCATGAGTCAGATCATGCCCTATAGCGATCCTGAGCTTGAGAAGCTCTACAGCTATGGACGTCATCTTCTTCCCGAGCTCAAACTCAAAAAGGAAGGGAACCCAGTCAGGATCGGGGATGAGGTGGAATTGCAGTATTATAGGCTTCAAGCCCTCTCCTCGGGAGAGATCATGTTGAATGAAGGGGATCCCGTCCCCGTGAAAAGCCCTGCGGACGTAGGCACAGGCAGTGTGAAGGAAGATAAGGTACCCCTGACGGAGATCATCAAGGTGCTCAATACACGCTTTGGAACGAATTTTACGGAGGAGGATCGCTTCTTCTTCGAGCAGATCCGAGAGAAAGCTGCCAATACGGATGAAGTGGTGAAACTCCGGCAAGCAAACCCCTTCGACAAATTCCAACTCGGCCTTCGTCAACTTGTCGAGAAGCTCATGGTTCAGCGCATGGCCGACAATGACAAAATCGTCACACGGTACATGGATGATAAGGAGTTCGGTAGTGCCGCCTTTGATGTACTTTCTAAGGCTATCTACGAGTCCATTCCTGCGTCGGATAAAGTTTTGATTGAGTAATAACATAATCAAAACGGATAGTTTATTGATGTATTCCTTTCCTTTAGGCCGCCCTGATCTTCCTGAATCCGCTTCTGCACTTTGGTCTCTACAAAATCATCTGTTAAATCAAGCTGAGCGTCTGCTTGGAAGTAGAGATCTTTCAAAAAAAATCTATCGACCATCTTTTCATCAGGATGGTCCTATTTTGATTAATACCGCATCCAAAGATGGAGCATTTGTAGCATTAAGCCAGAATGCTGCTGGCTACTGGCCAACAGTGGTATATGAAATGGCGCATGAGACAATTCACCTATTAGATCCAACTGTAGGTTATACAACATGGATTGAAGAGGGAACTGCTGTTCTCTTTGCTGAGAAAATGTCTTCTGAACTGACTAATCATCCAATGACCGCTGCACCTTTAAGCCCATATGCAGCCGCTGCATCTTTGGTCGGAATGCTACCCAATCCCTTATTTGAATCAATACGATCTGTTCGCCAATTAGCACACAAGCTATCAGTTGTTACTCGAGATCACTTAAAAACGCTATTTCCCCTCATCTCAGGACATCTGGCTGATCAACTTTCTGCAACTTGTATTCCCAGGTAGAGAAATTATATTGAGGATAAAAATTGCTCCCAACTGGGATCCCTAAAGATTTAAATATGGGCTGCCATGACTGCCTATGTTTCCATCAAAATAAACTATCTCACTGGATGGGATGCCTTTCCTCCTTGAAAGGTCGTCGCCAAGCTGCTGACCCCATTAGGGAAGACTGCCCACAACTCCCCAAAGTATTTCGCCACGGTGGACATAATCAAGGTCGCACAGGATAGCGACTGGCTTTGATGCGCTCGCGCCCGCTCGGCTCACCCCTTCGGGGCTTCCTGTGTCAGTCCAACCTCTTCATCCCATTCAGAGGTTTCTATCGCCACCCGCCAGATCTCCCGCTACTGGCAGAGCCGGAATGAGAAGAAGAGGACAAGTTCTCCCAGTGGAGCAATCGATGGGAAAATCAGCCCTTAACTCGGATTCTGTTACTTTTTACGCCTCTTAACGCGTGATTAGTTTCATCAAAGTTCTACTACCTCTAAGTGGTATCTTGTCATTACTACTCCAAGGTAGTAGGAGAGAACATGCAACAGAACTTTCCGGTCTCAACGGCAATTCAACTGTCTCAGACCCTCAAGGCGCTGAGGCGTTCTGCTGAATTGAGCCAGGAGGAGGTCGGCATGCTCCTGGGGGTTAATCAGCAACGTGTCGCTAGGATCGAGGCGAAACCTGAGCGAGCAAGCTTTGAACAGATCTCCCGTTTGGTCTGTGCATTGGGAGGAAGGTTGGTGCTCGAAGTGGTTCCACAACAGAAAGCCAACGCA
>Ga0007827_10000666_pt1 | contig 10862 bp, 13 predicted proteins | sample CryBogCBE16Jul07_FD_60332 | JGI IMG/M metagenome (GOLD analysis project Ga0007827, IMG submission 60332) | Freshwater microbial communities from Crystal Bog, Wisconsin, USA - CBE16Jul07 | ecosystem: Environmental > Aquatic > Freshwater > Lake | place: Crystal Bog, Wisconsin, USA | collected...
TGGAATACGGCCAACCCATTCCCTTTCATGGAACGTATCAGTCTTGAAGGAAAGGACAACTTCTTTGAAAAGCGTGTAAGCAATTATTCTAAGGCTGGTGTTGGAAAATCAGCTGAATCGATGACTTTCGCAACGGACGCCGATTTCTAAAATCCAATTGTTTAATTTCTTTCTCTTTGGTATAGAATGGCCAACCGTAAGAATACCCGTAAGAATACACGCAAGACCACTCGCAAGAACAACACCCGCAAACAGGCCGGTGGACGTAAGATGAATCCTTACATGAAATTCGCCCAACAGGAACGACCAAAGATTCTTCGCGAAAACCCATCTCTCCGTAGCAACGTCGTTGCCGTTGCACGTAAAATCGGCGAAAAATGGCGATCCCTCAGCGCCGCTGAAAAGGCTCGTTTTTAATTTATTTACACGTAGGACATAGTCCGGCTAAACTATAAAGTGTAAGCATTCGCAAAACTAAACCCTCCCAGTTTTTCCAAGATAACATACCGGTTCCTGAAATGCTGATAAGTTTTTCAAGAAACCGTTTCAACGATTCCGCTTTCACTTGTACATCAACGTCAATATAAGTAGCAGTTAATTCCGATTTAGGAAACGATGGTTTTCCTAATCGTTCATTGACCGCCTCATGGAGTGTATAGAGATAGTCTACAATCCATTGTCGTAAACCGCTAATAGGTATTTTTCGCAATGGGAAAAGTGGATGCGTTTTCAACCAGTCTTTCACATGTTTAGCACAGTCGGGACAAGGAATAATCTTTGGCAACCCTTCAATTAACGAAATCCATAGTTGCCGTTCATCTTCATTCCGTCCAGCGTGTTCGGCAAAACCGTGTAGTATTGTCCATAGTGTTGGACCCCAATCTTCAATTGATGGAGCGTCAATGGTCGGTTTGGCACATCGTGTACAGACCATCTGAGTCCAGTATAAAAAGTCTTCCCAAAAATTTCATAAAAATTGAACCCGCTGCACCCACTACAAATCTAGCCATCTACCCACCATGTCTCAAATTGTTTACAATCCAGAAGACTCAAAATCCGCCCCAATCCTTGTTATCTTTCAAAAGGACGGACAACCAGATGATACTCTCTCCATTACTCTCTTAGATTCAGGAAACTTCAGCATTGTCCTTACACAAAACAGCAATAGAAGCAGAGTTGAAAATATTGTTGGATATTTTGAACTCAATCGTTACTTAAGACACTTGTTCAATTCATTCAAATACGATAACGACACTTACGAATACTTTCAATTCAATGTTCCAAGTTATTCATCGGTCGTTGTAAACATTGCAGATCTTAATAAATATTTGACTACAGTATTCTTTTCACAACTCAAGTTTCTCAACCGAAACTGGCCTAGTGAAATAATTGGCTATAAACCAGTTGAACAAGTTGAACAAGCAGAAAATGAAGACGAAAACCTGATGGAAGAAGACGAAGAAGAACAAGAAGAAGAACAAGAAGAAGAACCAGAACCATCATTCTTCTCATGTCAACGATTGACCCGCTCTAAGGCTCGCGCAACCCAATAAACTGAACAAAAACATAAAAATTGAACCAATATTTTTTCGTAAATCAATACAGTAATACTCATAATGCCGAAATCTAAGAAAGGACGTATTTCAGGAACCAAACGACAAGAGATTAACGAACAGCGCGCCGCCGCTGCAATTAGCGGACGATTAGACGGAATAGCATTCGCTCGCGTCACAAAAATGTTGGGCCAAGCCCACGTCAAGGTCGCCATTGAATATAAGCACGGAATGAAGGAACTCAACGCACGTATTCCGAACGTGTTAGGTCGCCGAGGTGCAACTCCCATCACCACAAACGATATTGTAGCGATAGAAGTCGGCATCGGCTACGACCCTGATACCCCGTCGTCACCAGGCGAACACTTTGATATCAAAACCATTCTCACAAAGAAGCAAGCGTACAAACTCAAAGAGGATGGACTAATACCGGATTGGATGGTGAACGATATTGATGGAGACAAATCGGCCGACGCAAAGGACGGCGGTTTTGAATTTGACTACAATGAAACAAAAGGTGAAGATGACGACAGCGACGAAGACGAGGAAGAAGACGCCGCCTTAAGAGAAAAACTCGGCGCCAAGCGTATAACCGCTCGTGACACAAAATACGACGACAACGCCGATGAAATCAACATTGACGAAATTTAAACATTATTCATCTTTGTTAGAAATAATGAACCCTGTGGCATTCATCAGAGGAATCTATTTTTTCATTATACGATGTATTTGATGAAAAAATTGAAACATCCCAAAACAAAAACCGACTAATCACCCGAAAATATAAATCACAATGCCCCTATCCAAGAATGTATACGAATTAGATAATTTATCAGCCGAACTCCTTTATCGTTTGGAACAAAACGACTTGAAAGGTGCTCGTCAAATAGGTAATGAACTTCATAGTAGTTTAGAAACTGACCTACTATGGAGAACATTCGCCTTCGCCTGGCTTCTATCAGAACCCGATAAAGACTATACGCCAATGAGATGGCATTTCTTCCGTTCTCGTCATTATGAAGAATTCCTTGAACTCTTTCGCGCCTCTCCATTCCGTCCAGTCCAATTTCCACCCACAATCATGACTACAAAACCCCTTATTCCAGAGCTAGATGTAACAGTTCCTATTAACTGGGTCAATCCCCCTATGGATTGGTCTCCACGTCTTTGTAATAGTCTTTGCTATCAAGTCGCAGCGGCACTTCAAATAGGAAACTGCTACCGCGCATTTCTTCTAGCACTACCCCTCCTCAACTATCCAGCATCAATGGCATCGTTCTTAACCGCCTTTGGAATCAATTATGAAATTCTAAGTTTCGCAGTAACACCTGCTCTCAATGAACGTATATTAAGACATTCCATGTTTATTATCGCCTACAATATTAATCCGATTGCAGTTGAGCCAGACCGCAAATACTATTCAGAACGTAATTTCTCAATCACTCCTCAAGCACTCAACCGTTGGAACGTTCCATCAAAACCGATTGACAAACTTCTCGGATTTCCCCAATTTATATTTGATGACCAGCCATATTGGAAGCATATGACAGATGAATATTGTATCAATCCAGATCCGAAATACAATTACACTGGCGAATCGGAGGAACTCGTTCAAGACTTCTTCTCAGTAGCGTTTCCGTTTGATATTCCAGACGAATGGTCAATAGAAGAAAGGCAAAAGAGTCATGGACTACCCTACCAACCAGAGGCGAATCCATGGGCGGAATCGTTTTATAAAGCAGTATATTACCCAATCAGTTAGACCCCCCAGTACCTCGCTGTAGAAAATACTGTTTTTCAAACGCCAAAATAGCATTACGAAAATTTACGGCAGGAAAAAAGGTAACAGAACGACGAGAGCGAATGAATGGTATTGCCCAAGAGGAAGGTTTGCCCGTCATAGCGATTAACATGATGGCGACCGATGCGGCGGAACGCTGCATTCCAGCGTGGCAGTGGACGAGAATGCGACCACCTCGCTTGTATTCTCTTATCATTTTGTAAGCGATTTCAGGAGACCATTTAGCCATATTTGCGATTTCGGCCGGCTGTAAATTATCGTCAACCGGTATGCGATATTTATGAGGTACAAGCGGTGAAAAAGGGAGGTCTTTAGTACAATTAAAAACGGTGTCTATTTTGTTCGCTTTCAAAAATTCGGCATCTGTTGAAGAGAATTTATTGCCTATCCACAACCGGGGTATAATAAGATCAGCGTGTTGATAAGACATTCCTAATTCATCCTCAATTATTTATGTTGGCGGGATTGACACACGCAACACCTCGCCACTACTACTACTATTGTTAGAAGCAGCACGGGCTATTATGCGTCTTTGTGTACGAGTTTCGTCGTATAATTCCTCAAAATCGTTACAAATTTCCGAATAACTTATATAAGGATCAACAAGATAGTTGAGATTAGTATATATCCAAATTGCCAGTATTAAATCGTCCCATCGTTTTTGAAGCGATTCGGTAAGATTTCGCTCAATTATTGATTTTCTCATATTCAATCCGATTCCGTATCCGAGTTCATTTAGCATATCGTCCAATAATTCAGTATAAATAGACCGTAAATAGAGACTCTCTTTATCGGCGAATAGTTCTCTAGCTGCATTCAATCCAAGGTCCATTCCGCATATATGTCTGAAATCATGGAGACAGAAACCGGCTTTAAAATAATTAAGAAACATAGCCGGCGGAATACGATTAAAATATGTCATATTACGAATAATCTGTTGCGAAATAGAGATTAATTGTCTTCTGGTCCATTCCAGATTTGTGTAAGGATTTTTAGGTGGCATCGGTTTAGCGACTCCTAACGCACAATATTTTAGAGCCGATAATATTGATTTTAGAATGGTATTCGTATGAAACACATATTTTGTTCGCGAAGGGAAATCGTAAACGCTTACCATATTTTTCTCTGGAATACGAATGGTTGTTGATAGGTCAATTTCGCCTACAACACGTTGGTCAAGTTTCGCTACAAGACGTCGTGCGACACCATTTACAACAGTACAATAACATTTTGCATTAAATGTTATAAGCTTAGATATATGATCGGCGATAAAGGCACCGAAGAAGAATGGATTTTTGTGCTTGAGACTCGGTTCACCGTCTTCAGGCAGTTCTAATACTAAACGATTTCGTAAATATTCCATTATAATTCGCCATTCGGCGACTGTTCTATAAACGCCGAATATGTAATTATACAACATTTCACTATACAAATTTTTATTAGAGTAAAGCATTATCACTTCATCACCGATTAAAAGTAAGTCTTCTTTCTTTTTTCCATCAATGACATTTTTCCATTGTCGCAACAATAATTTTGAAACAATTTCATTCTCTTCTTTGCGTTTCACGGCCGGCTTATAAACTTTTTTCCTACCAATTATTCGTCGGCAATCAAAACAATAAACAGGATTGAAAATTTTTCGGTACTTTGCGATAAATTTTTTGCGTAGTTGCGCACGTCTTGATGCTTTAACGCAAATTTTATAACATGTCTCACAGACACGCTGTTTTTTCATCTTTTCTTCTGTCGCTTCATCTATAATTAGAAGATTCCAAGGAGGAGGGAGGGGAAGTAGGGTTTCGTTCATAGTTTCCTATTATTTGTTATTATGCGGATAAAAATTATCAATTTTTTCAAGCGCGAATTAAATGGCAGAGTCACCAAAGCCGCAGCCCGGTTCCAAAGATTCATGGGGGCCCAAACTATGGCGTGTATTACATAATTTAGCATGGCTGAGCGATAGAACAGATGTAGCATTTCTTTGGAAAAAACTTTTGAAGTCGCTGACCGAAGTGATGCCTTGTCCTATTTGTCGGAATCATCTGAGTGAATACATTTCAAATAGAGTAATTTTTCCAATGAAAACCATTCATTTGACAAAGGGACCAGAGATTAAAGAGCGTATAGTCTATAATATCTGGTTTCTACATAATAAAGTTAATGAACAAAACGGCAAACTTGAATTTCCGATTGAACTTTTAAATGCACTTTACGTTGATAAAACACGATCGGAAATATTAAGCGAAACAGGGCGTCTCATTCGCGAAATTAATGCTGAATGGGAACCAATTGTATTGAAGCAAATTACGGGAGCCGCTTTTCGTGAATGGCGTAATGATACAATGCTCTTAACTGGACTCCTTTCAGGCGGTCCTAACTAACTAATAACAACTAAGCGGAGCAAACAACGGGGACTCGCTCCTCTTCACCAGGTGGTGCCATTGAATTTACCACTTGTAAGACGTCTGGGACCATGCCGGCACCGCAGACATTCAATAAATGCCAGAAGCCAATGGCAAGACCGATACCTAATGCACCACTGAGGATTCCACCGAGATACGATTCGCATCCGCTGAAACCACGTAATAATACGAGTAAGAGGAAGACGGCACCAATTATCGCCGTAGTGAGAGTGAACGCAGTACGAATATCGGCTTTCTCTTGACTGGCACCCTTAGCAACCGGCATCATCGCCACTTGTACGGAGTTGTAGATGACGAAGGCGGAGAAGAAGATTGCGGAGGAGAGCCAGTAACTAGGAGCAATAACGGTGACACCATCACGACCTATACCGGCGGCACCAGGAACGGCCGATACAATTTCACATGCTGGATGTCCCTTGCCGAGAAAGATTTGGCTACCGAGAGCACCTGATGGATTGAATATGATACCGAATAAACCTTGTAAAACTGCTACCGCAATTGCGTTTATAACTAAACCGAGCGAGACCCAAACGAGAGGTAGATATCCCATAATAGAGCCTAGTACGATTGAACCAACGAATAGTACATTCGGGAGGTCATGGTATAATCCGAGTATAAATTGTCTTAATCGCATTATACTTACACTCATTCTTATACTTATCCTTACCTTTTACAGTCTATTTTCTTCACATCTTGTTACATCATCGCCGGCAGCAAATTCACGTTTACAATCGGGCTTCTTAATCGCCTTTTCGCATACATAGATGGGTTTACCATCGGCGGCACGATTACGAATAAGTGGGAATGATAGTACATTTGTTAGACGGCGATCGGAGATATAGGATAAAAATAATACGCATATGAGACCGAATAATCCACCACCGAGTAAACCGATACCCAAACTGAGTGGAGTTTCGCAGGTAGAGAAGATACGGTAGGCGGCACATAATAATACTATTAGTCCAAGCACTACAAGACCGAGAGTTGTTGAGGCCTTGCGTTTTGGCGAATAGGAAATCTCTTTGCTGTAAATTATTGGTAGTGCACCAACGTATACTGACAGGAAGCCTAAAAACAGCGCATAGTAACTGGGAAAACCGTTATGGTCCAAATCGCTGAATCCCTTATTATCGGCCAATTGTAACATACGTTCAAAAGTTACACCGGGAAAATGACCAGAACACTTCGTATCTCCTTCATTACTTACTACTGCTGCGTCACCCATAAAGCTCGTGAAAAATCGCTGAATCATTGGGGTGGATACATTGAGAGCCACGATGGAACCGGTGAGAGCACCGATGGGTGGCGATTGAAATAGAATAGTAAATAGAAAAGCCGCTGCTGTTATTGTATCGGGAAAGGTTTGTAAGTTATATTTAAACCCATCGTTGGCAAATGTAAATAAAGCGGCTACATTATCAAGGACCTTTTTTTCAGCCATGGGAATCCCCTCCTTCTATAAGCACATAATACAAACTATTACGGGAGTTACAACTCCAACCCGCCCATACCGACCAGAATTCTTCGGTTTGGATCTCAACTGTGCGATTTACTATTGTGTCAAAAAGGTACAACAAAAGACGCCGTATTCACCTGAAATCCGCACTAAGTGGGAACAGGATCTCATCAACGAAGTTATCTTCTATATCAAACAAATGGACCAAATAGTCCAACCAACAAATACGCTCTACATTGCGGTAGACGGTGTTGCACCGATGGCGAAGATTAAGCAACAGCGATTAAGACGTTTCAAGTCGGCCGTTCAGGCTGAAGAGGAAGCGCGAATCCGTGCTGAAGCTCGTGGAGTCCGATATGAACCGAAACCACGCTGGGATACGAATGCTATTACGCCTGGAACACAGTTTATGAAGAATCTTTCAGCGGCACTCAGACAATACGGAAAAACGAATCCACAAAGAATAGTGGTTACACCGGCCGATGAACCAGGCGAAGGGGAACAGAAGATTATGGAGTACATTCGCGCCCATAAGCCAGCAACCGCTACGATTTACGGTTTGGACGCCGATTTGATAGTTCTTTCTCTATGGGCCCACGCAACCCTCGGCACCACTATTACTTTGTTTCGCGAAGAGATGGAATTTAGTGGAGCTGTCAAAACTGACGCCTTGGGTGACGAGAAGTTCCTTTTTCTGCTTATTAGTAATCTCGCCGACGCACTACATGATAAGTTTCAAAAACAGAAGCAAAACAAGTCGGAGTTCTTACGTGATTTTGTTGGAATTATGAGTTTCTTAGGAAACGACTTTGTACCACACGGAATCGCCTTGAAAATCAAGGACGACGGCATAGAACACTTGCTGCGTATGTATAGCGAGCACTTACAGGCACCGCTCGTCATCGCCAAAACCGACACCAACACCAACTTCACCGCCACCTGGGAATACAACCCTCAAGTCCTCAAGGATATGTTTGAACGCCTCGCCCAAACCGAAGAGCAGCAAATACAGCGCGCGGTCCATAAGAAGTTGAACTCGCGTCCAGGCGTTACTTCTGCCTCCAAAGAGCAGGAAGATCTCGCAATAGCACGATACTACGACCAACCGATTGTTTGGGCCGCCGAGAAGGTGTTCGCTCACCAGGTCCACGAAGAGGATAAGGAGAAGCCGCAATGGAAACTCATTCCCACATGGCGTCAAGTGTACGACCGAGAGGCCTTAATGGGTGCCGACCCAAAGGCAGTGACAAAGCATTATCTTGCAGCCCTCGCCTGGACACTCGCCTACTATTCAGGCGCACCCTACGACCTCCACTGGTACTATCCATGGTACTTACCCCCGCGCTCCGAATCCATCAGCGAATACTTAGCCACTAATCCTTTGTTAGAAACGCCAGCAACCCAAAGAACTCCACTCAAACCGATTGAACAACTTGCGATGGTTTTACCACAAACCTCTTACAATCTACTTCCTAAAGAGTTTGAAACGTTACCAGATCTCTATCCACACGCCTTTCCAACCAAATGGACCCTTTTCTCGCTCGGCCGCAAAATTTTATGGGAATGCGAACCGCTAATACCGCTTATAAAACCAACACAAATAACAACTTGGATTGAGACAATGTACGACAACTAACCCCCAATCCGATAAAAAAATGAAATCCCCTATTACCAATAACCGATTAGCAACAATGGCTTACGAAATAGAATATATCGGCGCCTCATGGTGCGCACCATGTAAAACAGTGAAACCCCAGATTCTAGAACGGGCAACCAAGTATGCCCTCCCAGTCAAAACTTACGATATTGACGATGACGCTGACGAACCGGCAGTAGAAAGCGTCAAAAAACTACCAACAATTCGCATTAAACAAGGCGACCAAACAGTTGCCGAACTTATTACGAATCACGTCCAACAGTTTGACGAGTTTCTGACGCAAAATATGAAAGTCAGTACAACGGATACAGACTTTTAGCCAGTGTGTCGCGTTCTCACGATAAGAAAACCTTCGTCCCCCTAAATAATGGGCTCCGCTCAATCTACCATAGACCCACGACACGTACGTATATGGCAGAATCTCTCGGCCATGGATTCCATCCCAGCCCGGATACAGATGATTGAAACTTTGTTTGAAGGACAGGAGTATGTTGCCTCCGCAAAACGTATAGGAATCTATGCGGCTTTGTTGGGATGGGTGGCTGCACAGCGGCGTGGTGAATACTATCCTTGGCCATTCATTCAACCGCAACAGCAACAACAGCAGCCGCAGATGAGAAATATTCAAATTCAGCAACAACAGCCACAACAAGCTCAGCCGGTAATGCGTATCAACGATGCTCCACAGCAAACTACTACATTAGCGAAGGCTCCGCCTCCAATTCGTGCTATGGACTACCTTAATGAAGCGTATAATCTACTCGGTATTGATGACAACAAACCGTTGACACACGAGATGTTAAAGTCGGCATATAAGCGAGCCGCTTTGAAAAATCATCCTGATAAAGGCGGTTCGCCTGAAAAGTTTGATGATGTGACGCGTGCTTATTTGTATATTTCAGAAATCTTAGAAAAGTTACTCCCAAAGACCGGTAAAGACGGTAATGACGCCCGTTTTTCGGTTGCGGTCACTCCTGAAGAGGCGATGAAAGCTCGCGGTATCAATCCGACAGCACCGGCCGCTAAGAATGCTATGAAGTTGGAGGATGCACCACCGGTTGCGCTCAATCCTAAGAAGTTGGATATGAACGTATTCAATAAGTTGTTTGAAGAGAACAAACTACCGGATCCTGATAAAGACGACGGATATGGGGATTGGTTGAAGAGCCAAGATAATTCACGTGGAACCGCATCGGCTATGAAAGGTAAATACAATGTTGATGTTTTCAATAGAACTTTTGAAGAGGAGGCTAAGAGGGCCACAACAGTAGCGAACGACCAACTTTCTAAATACAGACCACCATCCGAAATGATTTTAGCACCTGGTTTGGGTACTGAATTAGGAGCAAGCCGACCTGACCAATATACAAGGGCTTCTACTGCTATCACAGGAACCGCTGGAGGTATCGGTTATACCGATTTGAAATACGCTTATAGCGAAGGTTCTACGTTTAGTCAAGATGTAGCGGGTGTAAGTTTGGATGGACGACCTAAGACAATGGCTGAAGCGGAAAGAGAGTATAAATCGGCACCTCGTGCCTTGACTGAAGATGAGAATCGTGCTGTTTATGCATTTGAAGAGGCACGAAAGGCGGCAGAACTTCAGAGACAACAAAGAATGGCTGCGAGGGATATAGATTATTCGGCCGCACATGACCGACTCAAGCGACGCCTGATGATTGCCGAAAGATAACTCCGACGACGCATAAATTCCACAACCATTGTAAATTATGGCAGACTACTTTGACGCTGCTATCTTTTTTGATAATGACCATAGTTACATAACTGATGTAACAGAACTATGTCCATTAATTGATGTAGTCAAAGTACACGAAGACCCTGACCCACCAGTAAGTTCGCTAACTGAAGGTTATCTTAAAAATCTTATAGACTCTTATCCTAATAATAAATACGTCCAATATCTTTTAAAAAATAACTATGTTCCTCAATACAGTCCTTATTCTGGAATAAC
>Ga0007827_10000673_pt1 | contig 10836 bp, 7 predicted proteins | sample CryBogCBE16Jul07_FD_60332 | JGI IMG/M metagenome (GOLD analysis project Ga0007827, IMG submission 60332) | Freshwater microbial communities from Crystal Bog, Wisconsin, USA - CBE16Jul07 | ecosystem: Environmental > Aquatic > Freshwater > Lake | place: Crystal Bog, Wisconsin, USA | collected...
ATAGCAATAATATCGCTCATAGTTATTCTCTCTCTCAAGCGTACTGAGGATTGGATTTGTTAGGATCGATGCCATATTTTTTGATGGCCTCAGCTACCTTAGCAACAGGGATACTGCCCTCGTCTGCCAAGGCACGCAGCGTAGCCAACACAACATAGTGGCGATCCACTTCAAAATGTTCACGCAATTTCGAACGGAAATCAGAACGACCAAATCCGTCAGTACCCAGTACTTTAAAATCACGACCACGAGGTATGAACTGTCTGATCTGATCAGAAAATAATTTCATGTAATCGGTCGACGCGATGATCGGGCCTTCAGTTTTGGCTAACTGCGCCGTGACGTAAGGCACTTGAGCTTTGGCGGTTGGATGCAATAAATTATGACGTTCGCAATCCAGACCTTCGCGACGCAATTCTGTAAAGCTGGTGATACTCCAGATATCAGAGGAAACGCCCCAGTCTTTTTCCAGCAGCTCAGCTCCCGCCATCACTTCACGCAAGATCGTGCCCGAACCCATCAACTGAGCACGAAGTTTTGACTTACCACCCTTTTTGAGGCGGTACATGCCTTTGATGATGCCTTCTTCGTCACCCTTGGTCAGACCTGGCTGCGCGTAATTTTCGTTCATCACTGTCAGGTAGTAATAAACGTTCTCCTGATCCTCGACCATGCGTTTCAAACCATGCTGAATGATGACAGCGAGTTCGTGCGCAAAGGTTGGATCGTAGGAAACACAATTCGGGATGGTTGAGGAGAAAATATGGCTATGGCCGTCTTCGTGTTGCAGACCTTCACCGTTAAGCGTTGTACGTCCTGCCGTACCACCGAGCAGGAAACCACGTGCCTGCATATCACCTGCTGCCCAGGCCAGATCACCAATACGCTGGAAACCGAACATGGAGTAGTAGATGAAAAACGGGATCATGATCCGGTTATTCGTCGAATAAGAAGTCGCCGCAGCAATCCACGAACTAAAGGCGCCAGCTTCGTTAATGCCTTCCTGGAGTAATTGTCCATCTGCAGATTCACGGTAATACATTACCTGGTCTTTATCGACCGGAGTATATTTCTGGCCTTCTGGTGCATAAATACCGATCTGGCGGAACAAACCCTCCATACCAAAAGTACGGGACTCGTCAGCCAGGATTGGTACTACGCGCGGACCGATATCCTTATCGCGCAAAATCTGATTCAACACGCGGACAAAGGCTTGCGTCGTTGAAATTTCGCGACCCTCAACAGTCGGCTCAAGCACTGGACGGAACACCTCCAGTGAAGGCGCTTTGAGTTTTTCGTCTGCATGCGTGCGACGTTTTGGCAAATAACCGCCAAGCGCTTTGCGCCGCTCATGCAGGTACAACATTTCCGGCGAGTCTTCGGCAGGCTTGAAATAAGGAATTTTTTCCAGCTGATCATCAGGGACAGGAATGCCGAAACGATCACGGAACTCACGAATGGTATCGGTGTCGAGTTTTTTCTGTTGATGGGATGGGTTTTTGGCCTGTACAGCATCGCCAACGCCATAACCTTTGATGGTCTTGGCAAGAATGACTGTTGGCTGGCCCGTGTGTTGCGTCGCTGCAGAAAATGCTGCGTAAACTTTGTAGGGGTCATGACCACCACGATTCAGACGCCAGATATCATCATCGCTCATGCGAGAAACCATCTCGAGCAATTTCGGATGCTTGCCAAAAAAGTGATCGCGAACAAACTTGCCATCATTAGCCTTGTAGGCCTGGTACTCACCATCAACGGTTTCTTCCATGATCTTGCGCAGGATACCTTCCTTGTCACTCGCAAGCAGTGGATCCCAGTAACCGCCCCAGATCAGTTTGATGACATTCCAGCCACTGCCACGGAAATCGCCTTCGAGTTCCTGAATGATTTTGCCGTTACCACGCACTGGTCCATCCAGACGCTGCAAATTGCAGTTAATTACAAAAATCAGGTTGTCGAGTTTTTCGCGTGAGGCAAGACTAATCGCACCGAGTGACTCGGGCTCGTCCATCTCTCCATCACCGCAGAATACCCAGACCTTACGCTGGCTCGTATCTGCAATGCCGCGTGCGTGGAGGTATTTCAGAAAGCGCGCCTGATAGATGGCCATCAGTGGGCCCAGACCCATCGAAACAGTTGGGAACTGCCAAAACTCAGGCATGAGTTTTGGGTGTGGGTAAGATGACAGACCCTTGCCACCGACTTCCTGACGGAAATGATTTAACTGGTCTTCAGTTAAACGGCCTTCAAGATAGGCACGGCCATAGACGCCTGGTGAGGAGTGACCTTGGAAGTACACCAGATCACCGCCACGCTCTGGTGTGTCGGCATGCCAGAAATGATTTTGACCACATCCAATAATCGTTGCCAGTGAAGCGAACGAGGCGATGTGTCCGCCCAGATCACCGCCGTCAGGAGGATTGTGTTTGTTGGCTTTCACAACCATCGCCATTGCGTTCCAGCGAATGTAGCTGCGAATGCGCGCTTCGAGTTCCTGATTACCAGGATGCACAGGTTCGAGTCCTGCTGGGATCGTATTCTGATACGCCGTATTTGGCGAAAAAGGAATATGCGCGCCAGAGCGGCGAGCCAGATCAGTTAAGCGCTCCAAAAGATAATGCGCACGGTCAGGACCCTCACGATCCAGGACTGCAGCAAGTGCATCTAGCCACTCTTGGGTTTCTAAATTGTCTTCGTCATTTGCGGCGTTGAATGCGGCAGCTTGTGGTGCCATAGCAATCTCCTGAGTCTGTAAGCTGGCTGGTATGTAAGCCTACTTGTTTTTCGGTATTTTGCGCATTCTATGTACATATGGATTACCCGACAAGTAAAATTTCACTTTACGGTATTGAATTTCATATAGTGAAAAATTTAAAGTCCATATAACGTCTAAAATGAGACACATGTGGAAAACCCGAATGTTGACACCTCCAAAATCAGTGATCGCAACGCCGTTTCACGACCATGCACGCCTGCGTCGTCGCAGATGGTATTGGTTAACGCCGATGCTCGTGCTGGTGCTCTATGCCTGCGTCATGGGAGTGTTTTTCTGGCTGCAGCGTATCCATGATGGCAGCGTCATGTTCGTCACCATCGATCAGGAGGTCAGACAGAACCGTTTAATCGGTGTTGTGCTGGCGCTCTCTGTGGTGATTGTGATTGCACTGCTGATGCTTTGGCGCTACACCCGCTACCGGTCCGAAGCCGAAGCTGCACTGATCGCCGAAACAGGTTTCAGGCGCGCGATGGAGAACTCCATGTCAACCGGTATGCGCGTACTCGATCTGGAAGGACGCATTGCTTATGTCAATCCAGCGTTCTGCAGGATGATTGGCTGGAACGAAGCGGACCTGATCGGACGAATGCCGCCATTTCCATACTGGGTACCAGGCAGACATGAATCACACCAGCAAACTCTGGATAACGTTCTGACGGGCAAAACACCCAGCAGCGGTCTGGAGCTCGAAGCGCAGAGGCGCGATGGCTCACGTTTCAACGCGCGCATGTATGTATCGCCTTTGCGGGATTTGAACGGCACGCAGATCGGCTGGATGACCTCCATGACCGATATCACTGAGCCTAAGCGCATCCGCGAAGCGTTGACTGCGGCGCATGAGCGCTTCATGACGGTGCTCGAAGGACTTGATGACGCGATCTCGGTCACAGCGGATACTAATGAAGGACTTGAGCTTTTATTTGCTAATCGTACTTACCGGAGATTTTTCGGCGCCCAGACCAACGGCCACGACGAGTTGCTGGCCGGACGACGCGGCCGTTATACCGATGAATCGGTAGAGATTTATTCTGCCTCAGTCCAAAGATGGTTTGAAGTCCAGCACCGCATGCTTGCGTGGACCGATGGCCGACGCGTTCGCTTACAGGTCGCACGAGACATTACCGAGCGCCGCCACCACGAGGAAGCCTCCCGCATCCAGCAAGAAAAAATCCAGATTACGAGCCGCCTGACCACCATGGGTGAAATGGCCTCCTCTCTGGCGCATGAACTGAATCAACCCTTAACCGCCATCACCAACTACAGCATGGGGGCGGTGGCCATGGTGAAAGCTGGTCATACGGATCTGGATAAACTGCTGCCTGCACTTGAAAAAGCGGCCTCCCAGGCTCAGCGTGCCGGTAAGATCATCAGCCGTATCCGTGAGTTTGTGAAGCGCAGTGAACCAAGACGCCAATCCATACAGATCGATACTGTGATTGAAAACGCCATCAGTCTTGCCGAAATCCATGCCCGTAAACGCCAGATTGTGATTGAGCGCCAAATCCCTGAACATTTGCCAGATGTTCTGGCTGATCCAATTCTGATCGAGCAAGTGTTACTTAATCTATTGAAAAATGGCCTCGAATCGATGGAACACTCGGAAATAGGCAATCTGATGGTCCGCGTCAACATGCACGATGACCAGATTGAGGTTGCGGTCATGGATCGTGGCCACGGGCTCGCCGACCCTGACCGGCTGTTTGAACCATTTTTCAGTACCAAGTCCGAGGGACTCGGTATGGGCCTGAATATATGCCGAACCATCATAGAATCACACCACGGTCGTCTCTGGGCTACGAATAATCCAGAGGGTGGCACGACTTTTCGCTTTACACTGCCTTGTTCGCAGTTGCACTTAACACACCAGCAAAATCAGTCCGAGGAGTTATCAGTATGAGCACGCCCCAAATCGCCAGTACCGTTTACATCGTGGATGACGATGAAGCCGTCCGTGACTCGTTGCGCTGGTTGCTCGAGGCAAACGGCTACCGCGTCAGAGCCTATCCGAGCGGAGAAAGTTTTCTGGCTGATTTTAATGAGCACCAACCCGGCGTTTTGATTGTCGACGTTCGCATGCCTGGAATGAGCGGACTTGAACTCCAGGAGCAATTGATTTCACGTCAATCAACAATGCCAATCGTTTTCATCACTGGCCACGGCGATGTACCCATGGCTGTCTCGACGATGAAAAAAGGCGCTATCGATTTTCTCGAAAAACCATTCAATGAAACGGATTTGCGCGAGATCGTCACACGCATGTTCGAACAAGCTAATCAGCGACTGTCGCAGGCTCAGGCGCAGAAATCCCACGACGCAATGATTGCTCGTCTCACTGCACGTGAGCAGCAAGTGCTTGAGCGTATCGTCGCAGGTCGTCTGAATAAACAGATCGCTGATGATCTGGGTATCAGTATTAAAACCGTAGAGGCACATCGCGCCAACATCATGGAGAAACTCCAGGTCACAACCGTGGCTGATCTGATGAAAGTCGCGTTAGCCAAACCTGAGGTGAATGCATGACCGCACGTTTGATTGATGGAGTCAAACTTGCCGCATCGATTCGCGAAGAAGTCGCACAGCGCGTCGCAGCTTTAACCGCGCAAGACGTAAAACCCGGTCTGGCCGTGATTGTTGTGGGTAGCGACCCAGCCTCGCAAGTCTATGTTCGTAATAAAGTTGCCGCCTGCGAAAAAGCAGGTATGCACTCAGTACTGGAAGCCTATCCTGCGACCATGTCGCAAGACGAACTGCTCTCACGCGTCAAAGCGCTCAATGCCGATCCAAACATACACGGCATCCTCGTTCAACTGCCCTTACCTGCTCATATCGATGCGCATTTAGTGATCGAAACAATCGCTGCCGCAAAAGATGTCGATGGTTTTCATGTCAGTAACGCTGGATTGCTGATGACTGGCAAACCTCTATTCAGACCGTGCACACCATACGGTGTCATGAAAATGCTCGAGTCCGAGCATGTCGAAATCCGCGGCGCTGTGGCTGTCATTATTGGAGCCAGTAATATCGTTGGTAAACCTATGGCACTGTTGCTTCAAAGTGCAGGAGCAACCGTCACTATTTGCAATTCAAAAACTCGCGACCTAGGCTGGCACACACGTCATGCGGATATAGTTGTGGTGGCCACAGGCAAACCCCGCATGATTGATGGCAGCATGCTTAAACCCGGTGCTGTGGTCATTGATGTGGGTATCAATCGCCTGCCTGATGGCAAGCTATGCGGTGATGTCGATTTTGAAAGTGCTAAAGAGGTTGCCTCTGCGATCACCCCTGTACCAGGCGGTGTTGGTCCCATGACGATCGCGATGCTGCTGGTCAATACGATCGAAGCCGCCGAGAGAACTCTGGTCTCTAAATAAAGCTCAATCACTGAAACTCAATCACCATTCAATCCAGTTTTTAAAATGAGGACAAAGCATCAGCTATGTCTGTCCTCAGCCAAAGGAATTAAATGACTGCGCACACCAATCCACTTATGGCCCCGATGGATAGTCTGATTGATTATGCAGCCATCAAGCCCGAGGATATTAAACCTGCTGTCGAGCAGCTGATGGAAAGGTCCAGAGCAGCAGTCATCGCCGCAGCTAATCCAGAGCTCCCGGCTACGTGGGAAGCAGTGGTTGCACCACTGGATGCTGCCTCAGAGCCACTCTGGCGTGCCTGGTCGATCGCGGGCAATCTGAATTCTGTCGTCAATACACCTGAACTGCGCGACGCCTATAACGCCATGCTGGGACCGATCAGCGAGTTTTCAACCTGGATTGGCTTACACGAAGGACTCTATAAACAATATCAGCGCTTGCGTTCTGCACCAGACTTTGAGCAATGGTCGCAAGCCAGAAAGAGAATTATTGACCTGGCCTTACGTAATTTCAAACTCAGCGGTGTAGAGCTTCAGGGTGAAGATCGTACACGCTATGCAGAGCTGTCAGAAAAGCAGTCCCAGGTATCGCAAAAGTTTTCTGAAAACGTGATGGATGCCAAAGATGGCTGGTCGCTGATTATTGAGGACGCTAAGCGGCTCGATGGCATACCAGAGGATGTGTTGAGTGCAATCAAGGTTGCAGAGAGCGACACATGGAAACTCTCACTACAAATGCCCTGCTATTTACCCGTCATGCAATACGCGCATGACCGCGAACTGCGCCACACGCTCTATCGCGCCTATGCCACGGTGGCCTCAGAGCACGGCGATGAGACCTTTGATAATTCACCGCTCATCGAGCACTCCTTGTCGCTCAGAGCCGAGGAATCACAGCTTCTTGGTTTTAAAAATTTTGCAGCACTGCGACTTGAGACACGCATGGCTGACACCTCCGAAGAAGTAACGAGCTTTTTAAGACAGCTCGCCGCACGGGCTAAACCCTTTGCCCAAAAAGATCTGGCTGAACTGAAAGCCTTTGCAGCGAAAGAGCTTGGCCTGCATGATCTCGCACCATGGGATGTTGCTTATGCGGCAGAAAAATTACGAGAAGCAAGATATGCCTATTCAGAAGACGAAGTAAAACAATATTTCACCGAACCAAAAGTACTGCAGGGATTATTTGAGGTGGTGCAGACCCTGTTCGGTGTGACGCTGGAATACTGCGAAGTTAAAGGCTGGCACCCCGATGTGCGTGCCGCAAAAGTAGTGAGCGCGGCTGGAGAAACGCTAGGCCACCTGATGCTGGATCTGTACGCACGCCCCGGAAAACAAGGCGGTGCCTGGGTCGATAGCGAACGCAGCCGTCGCAAGCTGGCTACACATATTCAAACACCTGTCGTATATCTGACCTGCAACTACGCACGACCACAAGGCGCGCGCCCTGCTCTGCTGACACACGATGACGTCATTACGTTATTTCATGAAAGCGGCCATGCCTTGCATGCACTGCTCTCCGAGGTGGACGAACCAGGGGCAGCCGCTTTTGCTGCAGTCGAGTGGGATGCAATCGAATTGCCTTCGCAATTCATGGAAAATTTCTGCTGGGAATGGTCGGTGCTGCAACAATTAACTGCGCATGTCGATACGAGCGAACCACTCCCGCGCGATCTCTATGACCGAATGACCGCAGCGCGTAATTTCCAGAGCGGTATGCAAACCGTGCGACAGATCGAATTCTCCTTGTTTGATATCTTGCTGCACAGCCAGGACAAAGGACTTTCAATCGCAGAGGTGCTCACGCAACTCGATCAAGTACGCGATGAGGTCTCAGTGATGCGACCACCCGCCTGGCATCGTTTTCCACACAGCTTTTCGCATTTGTTCGCAGGTGGCTATGGCGCAGGCTATTACAGCTATAAATGGGCTGAAGTGTTATCAGCCGATGCCTTCGAGGCCTTTGAGGAAGCAGCAGAGCGTGCTGCCAAGTCAGCCCACACCGCGGCACAAACGATGACAGCACTGCCAAGCTCGGGTGCTCTGGATCGGGAGACCGGTATGCGTTTCAAAAAGGAAATCCTTGCCGTAGGAGGCATACGCCCAGCGGCCGAGTCTTTTGTTGCGTTTCGCGGCCGTGCACCGAGAATGGATGCGCTGTTACGCCACAGCGGCATGACTGAGCAGGTGCAATGAGGCAGAAAAACTGCATGATGGGGGCGCACGTGCGCCTTAAGCGCATCGTATCAACGTCGATGATGATAACCAGAGCAAGACTGACACACGCTCGGAAGCGCACGACCGTGTGGCTCAAAGCATTTTCTCTCACGACCCTTTTGCTGCTGGCTGCGTGCACAGAAGATCCTGCCAAATGGTCACTCTACGACGTCTCCGGGCACTTGCCTGATTTGAATTTTTCATTACAGGCGGCTGGTAACAAGACCTTTACACAGGAGGACCTGAAAGACAAAACTGTACTAATGTTTTTCGGCTATGCCAGTTGCCCAGACATCTGCCCAACCACCATGGCTCAGCTTAGCGAAGTGATCAAAAAGCTCGGTGATGAAGCCAGAGATGTTCGTATTATTTTTATCAGTGTCGATCCTCACCGCGACTCACCCGATATGCTGCAAGCCTATGTCGATGCGTTTAATAAAAATGCGATCGGTCTGACAGGCACAGAAGAGCAGATCCAGAAATTAGCGAGGAAATACCGGATCGCCTATCAGATTGAAAAACCCAAGTCCGGGGACAATGCCGACGTCTATGACGTAACCCATAGCCGTGGTGTGTTTATTTTTGATAACAAGGGCAAGGCCAGATTATTGGCGTCTGATACTGAGGCGGTGGACCTGGTCACTCAGGACCTAAGGCAGTTACTTAAGACTACGGCAGGGAAATGAACTCTGCCACCGAACGGCATCTGATCAAAAAACGCTGCGTGTTCTATCTCAGTGGTTTTGATCCGCGTGGTGGGCGTCATTATTATTCGCTTTATAAAAACGAAGCAAAATTACGCCCCGAGGGCTGCGCATCAGTGATTGATGTAGGTCGACGCATAACCGACCAAGACAATCTGTCGTGGGTTGTCACGTCAACACCCATTCACTCAAAGCTTCTCCCAGACCAGAACAAAAACACTCCTCATAGCATTGACAGCGCAAACACCGCAAACACCACAGGCAACGCAAACACCACATACACCACCCGCACAGAATTCAAATTCATGGCGTGGGACAAAATTATCAGAAAGCACTGGACAACAGGACGTCTGAAAAGCTGGCTCGAGTTTGCCAGGACAACACCGACATTTGTCGTGAGCGGCGCTCTTAAAAAGGGCTGGTCGCTAGGTAAACCGGCAACAGGACTACTGATCTTTCCTAATATCCTCATCATCCTCACGCTAGTCGCGATGATGCTGAGTGCGCTCTTGACCTTTAAAATCTGCTCCTGGGCAGGGATTAACCACTGGCTCGCCGCGGCAATGAGCCTGGCTCCACCCTGGGGGCTCTGGCGCTGGGCACACTGGTTCGAAGCCAGTCGAGATTTGGGCTGGACAATGCGCAGCTACGCTTTTACTGCCAGACAGTCCAAAGGCCAGGTGCCAGAGCTCGAGGCGCGACTCAACGAATTCGCGCAACACCTCATTGCTCAAGTCAAAAAAAATGAAGACGACGAAATCCTGGTCATTGGTCACAGCTCTGGCGCAGTGATGGCCGTCTCGGTCATGGCCCGAGCGCTTCAACAGTATCCAGAACTGATGAACCACAAAGCAGAGCTTGGCTTGGTCACTCTAGGCCAATGCCTGCCTATGCTCGGAGTTTTGCCAGAAGCGATCACCTTTAGGACGGAGTTAAAAACTCTCTCCTATGCAAAAGGACTTTTGTGGGTCGATATCTCCTCGCCCTCAGACCGTTGCTGCGTTGCCATGCTCAACCCGTATATCTCCTGCGGAGTCGAACCAGCACCAGAAGGACAAGGCTCACAATTTCTCGCCGTCAATCCCTTGTTTCACGAACTCTTTGCAGAACAGTCCTACAGCGATCTTAAAAAGAACGCCTTTCAGATGCATTTTCAATACCTGAAAGCACCGCCCTCTGTTGGTGATTATGATTATTTTGAAATCAGTGCCGGAAGTCTCTCCCTGAAAGACAGATTCGAGCGGCGCATCCTGTCACCGCTGCCAAAAGACTTTGAAAGTCAGACTTATTTAAAACTCAATCCAGATCTGAAGCTCAACGCACAGCAGGCAACCCATCACTACCAGCAACATGGCGCTCGCGAAAACCGGCCATACCGTCTGGAGATCCCTGAGGATTTTGATGCAGCTAAATATTTGTTGCTAAATCCCGATGTCGCAGCAGCCGGGATCGACGCTGAGATTCATTATGTGCAGCACGGCCGATTTGAGAAGCGTTCATATAAATAGTGATCCGCACTGTATGACCATCTTAAAACCGCTAAGTTTTAGCCTTGGTTTCTACCCACTCCCTTACGATCTGATTTACCCGAGTCTGCCAGCCAGGACCTGTTGCTTTAATCATTTCAAGAACATCCGCATCAAAACGGATCGTTGTTGAAATTTTGGGAGATAGGAGCCGTGGACGACCCCTTAACAATCGCGGAATGATCTCAACCGTAAGCGTCTAGCGAACTCATGTTGAGCTAGCGTCAAAATTACGCGATA
>Ga0007827_10000677_pt1 | contig 10806 bp, 9 predicted proteins | sample CryBogCBE16Jul07_FD_60332 | JGI IMG/M metagenome (GOLD analysis project Ga0007827, IMG submission 60332) | Freshwater microbial communities from Crystal Bog, Wisconsin, USA - CBE16Jul07 | ecosystem: Environmental > Aquatic > Freshwater > Lake | place: Crystal Bog, Wisconsin, USA | collected...
AAGGCATGGGGGTTCAAGTCCCCCCCCGAGCACCACTTCCTCCGGTTGGAGGTTGCAGGAATAGCGAGAAAGGATCGTTTCCAGATTCCTCGGGTTCACACGGTGCCCCGGATCATGCGTTGTCCCGGCACCCAAAAGGCATTTCCCCTCTGGGCCGGCACGCACCATCCCGTCAATAGGCCAGAACCTTGGAAAGAAACGCCCCGGCTTCCGGCGTGGAGGGTTCGGCAAAGAACGTGGTCGCAGGCCCCGACTCCAGCACCTTCCCTCCCGCCAGAAACACGACGGAGTCGGCCACCTTCCGGGCAAAGCCCATCTCGTGGGTGACCAGGATCATCGGCGTGGAGGAGTCCCGGAGTCCGTCGATCAGGGAGAGGACCTCCGCCGTCATCTCGGGATCGAGAGAGGAGGTCGGCTCGTCGAAGAGAAGAAGACCGGGCCCTGGAGCCAAGGCCCGCGCGATGGCCACGCGCTGGCGCTGTCCGCCGGAGAGTTGGTCCGGGAATTTCCCGGCATGGCCCGAGAGTCCCAGCCGGTCCAGCATCTCCATGGCGCGGGCCCGCGCACGCGCGGCATCCCATCCATGCACCTCGCGCAGCGGCAACTCGATGTTCCCGATCGCCGTGCGGTGGGGAAAGAGGTTGAAGGCCTGGAAGACCACGCCGAGTCCGGTGCGATGGGCCCGAAGGGAAGGTTCGTCCGCGGGCATTCGCCTCCCGTCGATCAGGATCTCACCCTCATCGGGCAGGTCGAGGCCCGCGATCAGCCGGAGAAGGGTCGATTTCCCCCCGCCGCTCGGCCCCAGAAGAGCGAGCACATGCCCGAAGGTGATGTCCAGGGAAAGGTCGTCGATGACCCTCCGTCTGCCGGGAGGGAAGGCCTTCGCGAGATGGCGGATTTCCAGTCTCATGGCGCGTTTCAGTCCCCGGGGTGAAGCCGCCTCTCCAGATGCCTTGCCAGCAGGGAGACCGGGAGGGTGAGGGCGAGATAGCCGACCGCCAGCGGGAGATAGCTCTCGAGGGTGCGGTAGGTGGCGGAATTCACCTGCTGGGCGGCGAGGGTGAACTCCCCGATCCCGATAACCGAGAGAAGGGAGGAGTCCTTGATCAGGGAGGCGAACTGCCCGGCCAAAGGCGGCAGGATGACGCGCAGGGCCTGGGGGAGGATCACGAAGCGGTGGGTCTGCCACGGGGTGAACCCGACGGCGCGGGCCGAGTCGATCTGTGTTGCGGGAACCGAGGCGATTCCCGCCCGGATGATCTCCCCGAGGTAGGCCCCCGCGAACAGCGAGAGGATCAGGACGCCGGCCGCAAGCCGGTCCTGCAGGCCGATCGTCCCGGCCACGGCATAGTAGAGGAAGAGGATCTGCGCCAGCAGGGGCGTGCCGCGGATCAGCTCGACGTAGAGAATGGCCCCCATGCGCAGGGGAATGACTCGGGATCCCCTCAGCAGGGCGGCCAGCAGGCCGATCAGGAGGCTCAGGACCAACGCGAGCACCGAGAGAAGGATCGTCAGCATCCATCCACGCAGCAAGACCCCCCGGTAGGCCCAGACCGATTCCCATCCCCCGCGCGTCAGCGCGGCGGAACTTCCCAGCACGGTCACGCAGGCGGCGGAAAGGAGCAGAAGAAGAAGCACCATCCACGCGCCGGCCACCCGCGGGTTCGTCCCTCCGCCGGGACTCCCGAGAACTAGGAATCTGGCACGCATCCGCGTCAGCGTGCGAAGCGGAAGAACCCCTCGGCCGTCCGCGTCGTGGCGGCGGCGACCTCCTCCAACGGAATCCCCCTGGCCACGGCGATCGTCCCGGCAACCAGACTGGCGTGCGCGGGCTCGGCCCGTTTCCCGCGATGCGGGACGGGAGCCAGGTAGGGGCAGTCGGTCTCCACCATGTAGCCGTCGGCGGGAACGGCCGCCGCTGTCTCGCGGACCTGCGCGGCGTTCTTGAAGGTGATGATCCCGGTGAAGGAGACGAGGTGCCCCATGGCCGCCACCTCGGCGGCCTGCGCGGGAGTTCCCCCGAAGCAATGGAAGACGCACCTCACCCTGCCGGCATAGGGCCGGAGGACCTTCAGCGTCGGTTCCCAGGCATCGCGTTGATGGATCACGACGTTGAGGCCCAGCTCCTCGGCGAGATCGAGCTGCATCCGGAAGGCATCCGCCTGCGCGGCTTTCCACGCCCCGAGGCCGATCATCCGGGACTCGTCCCCGCTTCCCGAGGCCTGCAGGGCCTGGTCAACGGCCGTCTCCCCGCGGGGAAGGAACTCCCCGGGCAGGTGATGATGATCGATGCCCGTCTCCCCGATCGCGACGACCTTGGGGCGGAGGGCAAGCTCCCTCAATGATGGCAGAAATTCCAACCCCTCCTCCGCCACATTGGTCGGGTGGATGCCGACCACGGCGTAAACGCACTCAAACCGTTCTGCCAGCGCCACGGCTCTACGGCTGCTTTCCAGACCGGTCCCGATCGAGACAATGCGCGTCACGCCCGCGTCACGGGCACGGCCGATAACTTCCTCGAGATCCGGTTGGAAATCGGGGTAGTCCAGATGGGCGTGGGTCTCAATCAGATCCATGCAAGGAAAGGCAAAAGGGGGAATGAAGAAGGAAAAAGGGATGGCGTCGAAGGTCTTCCCATCCGCGGAACCCGGGGTTTCTTCATCCCTTCCTTTTCATTTAGTCCCCGTAGCCGTCGGGGTGCTTCACGTGCCAGGCCCAGGCACTCTGGATGATGGCGCGGATGTCCTGAAAGCGTGGCTCCCAGCCGAGTTCCCTGCGGATCTTTTCCGACCCGGCGATAAGGCGGGGGGGGTCGCCGGGACGACGGGTTTTCTCGACCGCGTGGATCGGGCGGCCCGTCACCTCGCGGCAGCAGTCGATGATCTCCCGGACCGAGGTGCCTCCCCCCGTCCCGAGGTTGTAGAGAGAGCTCTCCTTCGCGCCGAGTGCGAGCAGGTGGGCCTGGGCCAGGTCGAGGATGTGAATGTAGTCACGGATGCAGCTGCCGTCGGGTGTCGGGTAGTCCGTTCCGTAGATCTCAACCGACTCCTTTCGCCCGAGGGCCACCTTCAGGACGTTCGGAATCAGGTGTGTCTCGATCCGGTGGTCCTCGCCGAAACGGGCGCTCGCGCCCGCCGCGTTGAAGTAGCGGAGGGCGACATAGGTGAGGCCGTGGAGTTCCCCGTACCAGCGGAGGACCTTCTCGAACATGAGCTTTGACTCCCCGTAGGGATTGATCGGCCGCTGGGGGGTGGACTCGTCGATCGGCATCCCCTCGGGAATGCCGAAGGTGGCGCAGGTGGAGGAAAAGACGAAGCGCTTTACCCCCTCGGCGACCATCGCTTCCAGCAGGTTGACGCCGTTGGCCACGTTGTTGCGGAAATATTTGCCCGGATTGGTCATCGACTCGCCCACGAGCGCGTTGGCGGCGAAATGCATGACCGCCGAGGCTCCCGATTCACGGAGGGCGAGCCTGATGGCCTCGATGTCGGCGAGATCTCCCTGGAAGAAGGTGGCCCGGGGGTCGATGGCCGCGCGGTGCCCCTCGCTGAGGTTGTCGAAGACGGACACCGAGTAACCCGCGTCGAGGAGCTGCTCCACGCAGATGCTTCCGATGTAGCCGGCTCCGCCGGTGACCAGGATCGTTTTCATGGGAGGCATCGTAGAAAATCGCCCCTGATCCTGGAAAGGGAATCCGCAGGGAGTCGGGGGTGCTCCCGTCTGGCAGACACATCCGGGACTTGATGATGGTGGCACGGGGTTTGCTTGAGCGGAGTTATGCCGATCCTTCCGACGCCCACACCAAATCTCGCTTGGGAACGCCTTCTCGGAGGTCTCCTTTCCCTTCCTTCACGACCCATTCTCTCGGCACTGACGGCAGTGATCTTCCGCTGAGCCCTTTCCCGGGCCGAGAGCGTTCCCTCCCACAGCTCCATCCCCTTCACCCCTTTCCCGATGCTCCTGAGGATCGAACACACCACGCGGTATCTCTACACGCGCCCTGTCGAGTTCACGCCGCACCGCCTCAGGCTCCTGCCCCGTCCCCTTCCCCGACTGGGCATCCTGGCCGCGAGCATCAGCGTGAACCCGGAATCCCACATCCGCTGGGGCCGTGACGCCGAGGACAATCCCGTCGGTTCCGCTGTCATCACTGGCCTCGCCTCAGAGCTGCTCATCGAGAGCCGCCTGCTTCTGGAGCGACCACCGTTCAATCCTTTCGATTTCCTTCTTGAGGAGCGCGCCCTCCGCCTCCCCGTGGCCCTGACGTCGGCCGAGATCTCCAGCTTGGCACCGTATCTCGGAGTTGCAGATCCGCGGGACTTCAGGATGAGGGAGTGGCTCGCTTCCTTCCTTTCCGGGGAGGGGGAGGGATCCACTCTCTCCCTGCTGATCAGGCTGAACGGGACGATCGGATCGGGATTCCGCCATGTGCCGCGCCATGCCCACGGGGTCCGCCCGCCCGCCGAAACCATCACGCTCGGGGAGGGGACCTGCCGGGATTTCGCGCTTCTCATGATCGAGTCGGCACGCTCCCTCGGGATCCCCGCGCGCTATGTCTCGGGTTATCTCTGCGGATCCCCGGACGGGGGGGCAGGGGAGTCCCACACCCACGGGTGGTGCGAACTCTATCTCCCCGGAGCGGGATGGGTCGGTTTTGATCCCGCCAACGGCATCCTCGCCGGATCCCATCATATTCCCGTGGCCGTCTCCGCAAAGGCGGGTGAGATCCCTCCGGTGGAAGGGGCTTTTCTCGGAAACGCATCGGATTTCCTCCGGCAGGAAGCCGTGATCACGGCCAGGGAACTTTCACCCGGGGAGGAACCGTGAGCACGGACGAAATCCTGAAGGGTCTGCGACGTCAGGGCGAACTGGCAGACCGGCTCCTGAAGGCCGCCGGAGTGGTCCTCACCCAAGGGGGAGAGCCGACCTTTCTTCCGGAGGACACGACCGCCCCGGAATGGAATCTCGAGGCCCTCGGACCCGACAAACTCTTCCGTGCCTGGCGTCTCTGCGTGGAACTGGAGAGGACCCTTCTGCCGGGAGGGTTCATCCTGAAAGGGAACGGGAAGCTTTATCCCGGGGAGCCGATCCCTCGTTGGAAACTGACCCTTCTCCGCCGGTCGGGGAGCATCCCGCTCTGGAAGAATCCCGCCCTGCTCTTCCACGGAGGGGCGGGCGGCGGAGAGGGTGAGGAAAGGGATTCCGAAGAACGTCCCGACGGACGCCAACCCGCCTCGCCGCGGGGCTTTCTCTCTGCGCTCTCCGTGAAACTCGGCCTGCGTGGATACCTCCAGCCCGCGTACGAGGATATCGAGGCGGCCCTGCGTCATGCCGCCGCAAGCGGTGAGGCGGTCCCGGTCCCACGGTATTCCAGGAAATCCAGGAAATTCCTCCTGCCCCGCTGGACGGGAGAGGAACGCGCCCGTTGGGAGTCCTTTCACAGGACGGCGGGATGGGTTCTTCCCCTCGGCAGGGAAGGGGGGCGGTGGATCTCGGACCGCTGGAAACTCCCAGGAGACGAGGACATCCGTCTGCTCCCGGGTAACAGCAGCATCGGGCTGCGACTGCCCCTGAACAGGTTGCCTTCAGGGTCCCTCTCCTGCGCCCTCGCCTCGGAGACTCGCGACGGGAGACTTCACCTTTTTCTCCCTCCCCTTCCCGATGCGGAGTCCTTTGCCGAACTGCTCGCCTTGATCGAGGAGACGGCGGAGGATCTGCACCTACCCTCCCGCACCCTCTTGATCGAGGGAGCCGAACCGCCGCGTGAGGCCGACTGGGAGAGTCTGACCATCATTCCCGATCCGGGCGTCATTGAGGTGAATCTCCCTCCTGCCTCCAACTGGAATGCCATTGAGACCACGGTCACGGCCCTCTACGAGGCTGCAGAAAGGGCCGGTCTCCGCGGAATCAGGGTTCTTGCCTCGGGAGAGCGGGTCGCCACGGGCGGCGGAGGGCATCTTGTGCTCGGGGGGCCGTCGCTTGAGGAGAATCCGTTCCTCTTGAAGCCTTCCCTTCTGCCGGGCTTCCTCCGCTTCCTCCAACGGCATCCCTCCCTCTCCTACCTCTTCAGCGGGCGTTTTCTGGGCCCCTCCTCCCAGGCCCCGAGGGTGGACGAGAGTCTCTTTGAAATCCCCCGGGAACTGGAACGGACGCTCCGCAACCTCGAGTCCCTCGCTCCTCCGGCCAGCCCCGGCCATGTCGATTTCCAACTCCGCAACCTCCTGCTCGACCTCCACGGAAACACCCACAAGGCGGAGGTGAGCGTCGACAAGTTCTTCAATCCCTTCCTGCTGAACGGACGACTCGGTCTCGTCGAGTTCCGGGCGATCGAGATGTCTCATGACATCCCCTCCTTCCTTGCCGTCCATGCGCTCTGGAGGGCCTTGGCCGCTTCCCTGGTGACCACTCCCTTCCGCGAACCCCTGATCGACTGGAAGGAGCACCTCCACGGCGAATTCCTCACCCCCTCGCGGATGATGGAGGATCTCGGGCAGGTCCTTGATTACCTGAACGACACCGGGTTTTCCTTCCGGATTGAATGGTTCGAGCCTCACGGGCAATTCCGCTTCCCGGTCCTGCACGAATCCATCGATCCCGTGCCGTGGAGCCTCAGGAGAGCCGCGGAGCCTTGGCCGCTGCTCGGGGAACAACCCTCCCCTTCGGGCGGGGTGATCCGCTGCGTCGATTCCTCGACGGAACGGTTTGAGATCACTCTGGCGTCGGATTCCGGAATCAGCGTCACGGTCAACGGGCGCCCACTCCCCCTCAGGCCCCTGCCGGGCGGACAATGGAGCGGTTCGGTGCGCTTCCGCGGCCTCGATCTCCCCGTCCGCCTGCATCCGCAGATCCACCCGCACCTGCCCCTAGCCATCGTCATCCGTCCTCCGGGTGGCAAGGACGCCGTGCGCTGGACATACGATCGCTCTCCGGACGGACTCACTTACCGGATCACGCGTGACCCGACGGCGGACGCAGGGAAGGGGATGGACATCCCTGGCGATGGAACAGTGGAAACATTCACGGGATCGGGCCCTCTGGATCTTCTGGACGGACTCTGAGGAAACGGGATTCGAAGTGGAGCCGTTGTCCCGGACCTCCATCGCCCGGAAATGACAAAGCCCCGGATTTCTCCGGGGCTTTGCGGTGATGGTCAGGGGCTTTCCCCGGGGGAGGGGAAGGCAGGGACTATTCCCCTTTCTCTTCCTTGGGTTCCTTGGCCTTTTTCGGAGCGGCCTTCTTCTTGGGCTTGGCCTCAGCCTCGGGAGCGGCCTCGGGTGCGGGTTCCGCGATTTCCTCGTCCGAGGAGGTGTCGGCGGGGACGTAATCGACCCACTCGAGGTAGGCCATCGGGGCGCTGTCGCTCAGTCGGGCTCCCAGCTTGGTGATGCGGGTGTAGCCTCCCTTGCGGTCGGCCGAGGCGGGTGCGATCTCGACGAAGAGCTTCTTCACCACATCCTTGTCCTTGAGGTAGGAAATGGCGGTGCGGCGGGCGTGGAGATCGCCCTTCTTGCCGAGGGTCAGCATCCTCTCGGCCAGCGGCTTGACGGCCTTGGCCTTGGCGAGGGTGGTGCGGATGCGGCCGTGTTTGACGAGGCTGCAGACCTGATTGGATAGCAGGGCGTCCCTGTGGGACTGGCTGCGGCCGAGTTTGACGGTTTTCTTGCTGTGGCGCATGACGTGAAGAGGGTTGGATTACTCGACGGGGGCGGCCGGGATTCCCTCGACGAGGGCGGCGTCGAACTTCATGCCGAGGCCGAGACCGAGCTGCACAAGCTTGTCCTTGATCTCGTTGAGCGACTTCTTGCCGAAGTTCCGGTACTTGAGCATCTCGGCCTCGCTCTTGAGGGCCAGCTGGCCGACGGAGGTGATGTTCGCGTTGTTGAGGCAGTTGGCGGCGCGGACCGAAAGCTCGATCTCGTTGACGCTCATGGCGAGCAACTTCTTGAGGCGGCTATTCTCCTGGCTGACTTCGGCCGGAGTCGTGTCGAACTCGACCTGCTTGTCGTCGAAATTCACGAAGACATCGAGGTGGTGGCGGACGATGGCCGCGGACTGGAGGAGGGCGTCGTCCGGGGTCAGGCGGCCGTCTGTCCAGATCTCGAGGATGAGCTTGTCGTAGTCGGTGCGCTGTCCGACACGGGTCTGCTCGACGGCGTACTTCACCTTGGTGACGGGGGAAAAGATCGAATCGATGGCGATGACGCCGATCGGCTTGTCGGGGGTCTTGTTCTCGTCGCCCGTGGCGAATCCGCGACCGACGCGGACGGTGAACTCGGCCTCGAACTTCTGCTTCTTGTCGAGTGTGCAGATGTGCTGGTCGGGATTGACGACCTCGACCTGGTTGGTCGACTGGATGTCGGCTGCGGTGACCGCACCCTCCTTGTTGACGGAGAGGAGGAGGTTCCGCGGTTCGTGGTCGTGGGCCTTAAACTTGACCTTCTTGAGGTTGAGGATGATTTCAACGACATCCTCCACGACGCCGGGAAGGCTGGTGAACTCATGCGCGGCTCCCTCGATGCGGACCGAGGTGATGGCTGCCCCCTCAAGCGAGGAGAGGAGCGTGCGGCGGAGGGAGTTTCCTACGGTGTGGCCGTATCCGGCCTCAAAGGGCTCGGCGACGAACTTGGCGTAGGTTTCTGTGGCGGTTTTCTCGTCCTTGACGAGGGACTTCGGCATTTCGAAGCGACCGAGGCGGATGGGCATGGTGTCGTGGGTGTCGTTGCCGGGTTTCCCTTGGCGCGTTGCGGCGGGTGACAAAGGCCTCCCACCCAAGGACCGACGGCAAAATCTTTGATGCGCGGTTGGGTAGAATATCCCGCACCTCACCTCCCGCAAGGGAAAAAGAGATGCTGTGCCGGGATCCAAAACAGGTTAACCAAGCGAAGTGATGACCGCTTTGAACGACCCCAGTCTTCTGAAACAGGAATGTCTCGCCGGAGGCTCCTGGCGCTCCTCCTCGTCGGGAAAAACCCTTGAGGTGAGAAACCCCGCGAACGGCATCCTGGTGTCCAAGGTTCCCTCGCTCTCTGCGGAGGAGGTCCGTGATGCCATCGGCTATGCCGAGGGAGCGATGCAGGCGTGGAAAGCTCGGCCTGCTTCCTTCAGGGCGGATCTTTTGTCCCGCTGGCATGATTTGATCCGGGCCCACGCCGGGGATCTTGCCTCCATTGTCACCGCCGAGCAGGGCAAGCCCCTCGCCGAGTCACTGGCCGAAACGGCTTACGGGGCGGATTTCGTGCGATGGTTTGCGGGAGAGACCATGCGGATTTCCGGCGACGCCCTCCCGTCTTCGACGGGGGAGAAGAGAATCCTTGTCCAGAAGGAACCCGTCGGTGTCTGCGCGGCAATCACTCCCTGGAATTTTCCCATCGCGATGGTCACCCGGAAGGTTGCGCCGGCCCTGGCCGCCGGGTGCGCCATTATTGTGAAGCCGGCTCCTCAGACACCACTCTCCTGTCTTGCACTCGCCGAACTCGCTCTCCGGGCCGGGCTTCCTTCCGGCATGTTCTCCGTGGTGACCGGGGATGCCGACGTCATCGGTCCCGTCCTTACGGACGATACACGGATCCGGAAGCTGAGTTTCACGGGGTCGACTGCCGTGGGAAAGAGACTGATCGCGCGCTGTGCCGATACCGTGAAGCGGGTCACCATGGAACTTGGCGGAAACGCACCCTTCCTCGTCTTTGCCGACGCCGATCTGGAGGAGGCACTTTCCGGCCTCGTGGCCACCAAATTCCGGGCGAGCGGTCAGACCTGCATTTCCCCAAACCGCATTCTAGTGGAGGAATCGGTCTCGAAGGAATTCGCCTCAAAGCTTTCCGATATCGTCCGAACCCTCCGGGTGGGAGCGGGTATGGAACCCGAGGTCCAGCTAGGACCCTTGATCGACGGTAAGGCGCTGGAGAAAGTGGAACGACTCGTTGCCGACGCCCTCTCCAAGGGGGCCAGCCTCCTTGCAGGCGGAAAGCGTCATTCTCTCGGGGGAACGTTTTATGAGCCAACCGTGCTCACCGGCTGCACCCCGGACATGGATCTTTGGCACGAGGAGATCTTCGGTCCCGTGGCGGCTCTCTTCACCTTCCGCTGCGAGGAAGAGGCCGTGACCATGGCCAACGACAGCAGGGCGGGACTCGCATCCTATCTCTACACCCGGGATATAGGGCGCATTCGTCGACTCTCCGACCAACTGGAATGCGGCATGATCGGAATCAATACAGGAAGCATCTCGGATGCCGCGGCCCCGTTTGGAGGAATCAAGGAATCTGGCTACGGCCGCGAGGGATCACGATACGGCATCAACGACTACCTCTCCCTGAAGTATCTCTGTCTGGGCGGCCTTGGCGACTAGACACTCGAAATCAAAGCCAGCTCTCCTACTAGGGATATTCCTAAAAAGGCGAAAAGCCCCGCCGTTGCCGGCGGGGCTCTCGTTGTCAGACTAACCCTACGAAACTCTTAGAAGGAGGCGCCGACACTGGCTCCGGCCCAACCGAGCGATTTGCCGGTGCTGACCGTTCCAGTAGCGAGACCGGCATCCTGAAGGCTGTAAGCCCAGTATCCGGTAACCGACCAAGTCTTGGTGACCTGCCAGGTGACGGGGAGCTGGAACTGCCAGTTGTTGCCACCCGAAACATATTTTCCAGCCTGGTTGGCGTTGTAGGCGAAGGATATGTTATACTGTGTGTTCGGGTTGAAGGTGACAGATCCATCCTTCTTGATGAAGTTGAGTGGGATTGTTGCGCCGAGGGACGGGGTCAGGAAGCTGGATCCCGGATTGATGCTTCCGTAGGTGTACTGGTTGGCGGT
>Ga0007827_10000680_pt1 | contig 10782 bp, 8 predicted proteins | sample CryBogCBE16Jul07_FD_60332 | JGI IMG/M metagenome (GOLD analysis project Ga0007827, IMG submission 60332) | Freshwater microbial communities from Crystal Bog, Wisconsin, USA - CBE16Jul07 | ecosystem: Environmental > Aquatic > Freshwater > Lake | place: Crystal Bog, Wisconsin, USA | collected...
CGGAGTGTTCGATCGCTTCCCGGCGCGTGTCGGAGGCCTTTTCCGTGATCCTCTCCGCCGCCTTGTCCCCTTCGGCGGAAGCGAACGAGTCGAACAGGTAGGGGAGGGAAGCGCTGACAAGGATCGCCACCAGCGCGAGCGCGATGATGATCTCCAGCAGGGTGAAGGCCCCGATCCCCCGATGCGGGTTATTTCCCGATGTTGCCGTCACCCTCCACCCCCTTCGGTCCGAGCGAGTAGAGATCGAATCCATCCGTCTTGAACTTGCCGGGGTTGTGGTAGATGTACTCGTTGCCCCACGGATCCAGGGGAACGCTTTCCATCAGCTTCTTCCAGTGCTGGGGCTTCGGGTCCGAGGAGGGCATCTGGACGAGGGCCTTGAGTCCCTGCTCCGTGCTCGGCTTGCGGTAGTTGAGCATCTCGTAGGTCCTCAACTGCATGGAGATCGCCTGGATGTCGCTCTGCACGCGCTGTTCCTTGGCGACATCGATGTTGCCCGAAAGCATGTAGATGGCGGATCCGACCAGCACGGCGATGATGCCGAGCACGAGCATGATCTCGAAGAGCGTGTAACCGGACTCGCTTTTCAAAAGGGAACGGCGGGAGCCGGCGGGAAGGCTGGGAAGGGAATGCATGCAGCTAGATCTCCGTCAAGGATGGTCCGAGGTCAAGGCCTCTCGTCGGCTGGGAGAGGGGCTCACTTTCCGGAAACGGCCGCGGAGGAGGGAGGGGGAGCCGCGGGCAGGGGAGAGGGCCCCGCGGCATGGAAGAGGGAGGGGGGTGGATTCCCGTAGATCGCGCCGGTCGAGAGGGTTTCCGCCGGGGACGGGGATGCGTTTGCCGCGGAGGAGGGAGGGGGAACGGCGGGGATCGCGGCAGGTGAGGCGAAGATCAGGTCTGCGGTGACGTTCCTGAGATGAACGGGATTTCCGGAGTCCCCCGCCGACCTGTGGAGGGTCAGAACGAGAGAGTTGTCACCGGCATTCCAAAGCCTGGCCGGGAGATAGAGGGAGGAGGCACGCCATCCGGCGATACGGAGCGCACTCGGGGCGATCAGGACCGAGGGATCGTCGAGGGAGAAGGCTGCCGGTGCCAGGACGCCGCGGTTCTCCCCGTTGAGGGAAACCTCGATCCAGGATTCCGGATCCAGCCCCGAGACCTCGGCCCTGAGTTGGCAACCGGAGGGGGGGCACGAGAGCGGCACGACGAATTCCGCGCTACCCGAGGCTCCCGGCGCATCGAGCCTGACGGCCGCGGGGGAGAGTTCGGCATGCACCACGGAACCGTCGGTCCGGTCCCCCCCCGTCACCGGGGCATCCTGTCCGGAAACATCCCGGGCGGAGAGGATCTCCCCCGTTTTTCCGATCAATCCCGGGGTCAGATCGGAGGGGATGGCCGCCACGTCCAGTTCCCGCGCGGGGCGGAGCGTCAGGGAAACCAGCCGGTCGAACCGCCCCGCATAGGAAACCCTGGCGGTTCCCCCGTCGAGGGCGACCGACTGCGGGATGAGGAGCGTCCTGGCATTGAGGCCCACGGGAAGCCCCGTCTCCCCGAGGCCGGGGCTGAGAAGGGTCCGTTCGCCGTTGCCGGCGATCCACTCCACGACGGGTCCGCCGTCCCCCTGGTCATCGAACACCGCCGTCAGGGCGAAGCACCCGATTTCCTCCTGGGTGGCAAGGGAAGGAACGGGAAGGTCGACGCTTGATGTCTCGCGGCGGACGACGGGAAGGCGGTTCGTCCCGTTTTCCCAGGCCGGAAGGGCACTGATGGCCACGGAAGGCGTCAGGGTGACCGTCAGCGGAGGAAGGGATTCCGCGGCCGAGGCCACGCACAGGCCCGCCGCCGCCGCCAGGGAGAGACGGAGGGCTCCTGCACGGGAATGTCGCATCGCGGCCTTCATGACGCCCCTTCATTCAATCCGAGCCCCGTTCTCCCGTGAAGGGCAAAGACGCGCGCTGGAGTCGGGGGGATTTTGGGTTTCTAGAGGCGGGGGCTTTCCGGATAGGATCCCAAGTCCATGAGCACGGAGCCACCCGCCGCATCGGTCGAACTGCCCGTCTCCGTTCCCGTCATGGTGCTCCCGGGGGTCACCCTGTTTCCGAACGCCCTCCTGCCGCTTCATATCTTCGAAACCCGTTACCGTCGCATGCTGGAGGAGGCTCTCGGAAGCGCCCGGATGCTGGCCATGGCCATGCCGAGAGATCCGGAGGAGAGGGAGGTCGAGGAGATCGCGGGTGTGGGCTTGGTCCGGGCCTGCATCCGGAACGAGGACGGCACCTCCAATCTCATCCTGCAGGGAGTGCGCCGCGTCCGGTTCACCGGCTGGGAGCAGACATCACCCTTCCGCATCGCGCGGATCGAGGCCCTGCCCGTCGACGGGGATGAGGGGGAACCGCCCGATCTCGTCCCGATGGTGACGCGCCTCCACGCCCTCTGTTCCCGGTTCAAGGATCAGGGGATCGAACTCCCCGCCCAATTCGAGGCCTACCTGACCCAGATCACGGACATCGGCGTCGTCACCGACCTCGTCGCCTCGACGCTCATCACCGACCCCTCGGTCCGCCAGTCGCTCCTCGAGGAGATCTCCATCGCCGCCCGGCTCCGGAAGCTCCTGGAGGGGCTCCGGGCCCAGCTTTCCTGAACGCCTTCCAAAGGGTATGGCTCGCGGATCCGACACGGGGGACTTCCTGCTGGGGTTCGACATGGCCCCGGTCCGCCCGGAAAAAAAGAAACCGCCCGCGCCTCCCCGTTCCCCGTCGCCCACAAAGCCCGGGGCAACGCCAACGCCATCAGCTCCCCCCGACGAGAAGATCCCTGAGGAGGCTCCAAAGGCACCCGCCATCCTCACGGTCGCGCAACTGACCCGGCGGATCACCTCGCTTCTGGAGGAGGGGGTCGGGGCCGTCTGGGTGGAGGGTGAGATCTCCAACCTGCGCACGCAGTCCTCGGGCCACAGCTACTTCACGCTGAAGGACGCCTTCTCCCAGCTCTCCTGCGTCCTCTTCGAGCGAACCGCCTCCAGACTCGCAGTGGCTCTCCGTGACGGTCAACAGGTGCAACTCCACGGGAAGATCGGGGTCTATGAGCCCCGCGGCCAGTACCAGCTTGTCGTGAGCCTCGTTCAGGAGAAGGGGATCGGTCTCCTGCAGGCCCGGTTCGAGGAACTCAAGCGGCGTCTGGCCGCGGAGGGGCTCTTCGCCCCGGAGGCCAAGAAGCCGGTGCCGCGCCTGCCCCGGCGCATCGGGGTGGTGACCTCGCCGACGGGCGCCGCGATCCGGGATTTCCTGCACGTGCTGCACCGGCGTCATCCGGGCATGCGCGTGATGATCCATCCGGTCCGTGTGCAGGGGAGGGGAGCCGCCGCCGAAATCGCCGCGGCCATCGCGGAGTTCAATGATCCCCGGGGTGCCGCCGGTTCCGTCGATGTCATCGTGGTGACGCGCGGCGGAGGGAGCCTGGAGGATCTCTGGGAATTCAACGAGGAGGCCGTGGCCCGCGCGATCGCCTCCTCGGTCATCCCCGTGGTCAGCGCGGTGGGTCACGAGATCGACTTCACGATCGCGGACTTCGTCGCGGATCTGAGGGCCCCCACCCCGAGCGCCGCCGCGGAGCTCCTGGCCGCCGACGGCGGCGAATTGCTTGCCCGGTGTGAGTCGTTGGTGATGCGCATCGGCCGGGAGGCCCTCTCCCGCGGCGAACGTCTCTCCTCGCGTCTCGATCTCGCCTTGTCCTCGGCTCTCTTCCGTGAGCCCGAGCGCAGGATCCGGGAAATCCGCCAGACGCTGGACCGCTCCGAGTCTGAACTCACGAGTCTCGTCGATGGCCGGATCGAACGAATCCGGTCGGGACTCGACACAGTCCGTGCCCGACTCTCGGGCACCCGGCCCGATGTCCGTGTCACCTCGGTGCATTTGCAACTTGATGGAATCCTGGAGCGCCTGACGGCTTGCCTCGAAAGGATCCGCGACCGCGAGCATGCGCGTCTTGCCAGGGTCTCGACCGTCCTGGCGGCGCTCGATCCCTCGGCCACGCTGAGGCGGGGATTCAGCATCACCCGTGCGGAAGATGGGCGTGTGGTGAGTTCGGCTTCCGTAGTGAAGCCGGGAGACCGCCTGCGAACACAGGTCGCCGACGGGGAGATCACGTCGCAAGTGGAACGGTGACCCGTTGGCAGGACCGGTAACCCTAGTGTTTTCAAGGCCCGGGAGTTTTCGATGCGGGGCCGGGTGCCCAATCGCCAGCCGTGGCAAAACCTACGGCAAGACAGGCCAACCGCGTCCCGCGCCTGAAGAACCAGCCTAAAGGATCTTGCCGAGCAGGAAGGGCAGGAGTTCCGGAATGGGGATGCGCCGCTGACTCATCGAGTCCCGCTCACGGAGTGTGACGGTATCCTTCTGGGTGCCGTCCCCTTCGCCGAGGGTCTCGAAGTCGATCGTCACGCCGAAGGGGGTGCCGATCTCGTCCTGGCGGCGGTAGCGGCGTCCGATGGCGGCTGTCTCGTCGTAGAAGACGCTCATGTGCGGCCGGAGCAGGGCGACGATCTCCTTCGCCTTGGCGACGAGTTCGGGCTTGTTCTTGAGCAGGGGGAAGACACCGACCTTAACGGGGGCGACGCGCGGGTGGAAGCGGAGCACGGTACGGGTCTCGCTCTTGCCCTTCTCGTCGGTGACCTCCTCCTCGTCGTAGGCGCTGGCGAGGATTGCGAGCGCAAGACGGTCGAGGCCGGCCGAGGGTTCGATGACGTGGGGGATGTAGAGTCCCTTGAAGAGTTTGGCGCAAACAGCCTCGATCTCCTCGCGGGTGATCTCGGGACGTGTGCGGGCGGTGTACGTCTCCTCGATGAAGGCCTTCTTCTGCTCCCCGCTCATGGCGTCGCAGGCCGCCTTGAGTTCCTCGTCGAAGTATTCGAGTTGTTTGCCGGAGTGGACCTGGTGCTGGGTCAGGTCGAAGGAGCCCCGGGCGGCGATCCCCTCGAGTTCGTCCGTTCCGAAGGGGAACCTGTACAGGATGTCGACGCAGGCCCGCGCGTAGTGGGCGAGATCGGCCTTCGACTGCCAGTAGTAGTCGAGGACATCGGCGCCGAGGCCGATGGAGGCGTAGTAGGCCGTCCTCTGGGCGACCCAGTAACGGTGCCACATCTCCCATCCCCAGTCGGGCTTGGGCTCGGAGAGATCGGTCCCCTCGCTCCAGGAGGCCACCCTGCCGTGGATGAGCTTCACGGCCTCGTCGGGCTTGATGAAAAACTCGAGCTCCATCTGCTCGAACTCGCGGGAGCGGAAGGTGAAGTTTTTCGGGGTGACCTCGTTCCGGAAAGCCTTTCCGATCTGGCCGATGCCGAAGGGGACCTTCACCCGGGTGGAGTCGCAGACGTTCTTGAACTGCGCGAAGATCGCCTGCGCGGTCTCGGGCCTGAGGTAGGCGACGTCGTTCTCCGTGGCGGTGGGGCCGACGTAGGTCCGAAGCATCAGGTTGAAGGGGCGGGCCTCGTTCAGCGCCCCTCCCGTTTCGGGATGGAAATCGACCGATCCCTCGGCGACGCCGACGCGTTCCTCGCCGAGAAGCTCGATTTCCTCGGGCTTGCCGGCGGCGGCACCCGCGTTCTGGGCAACCAGGAGGCGGACCCTCTTGCGGAAGCTCTCGATATGCTCGCCCTGACGCATGAGGAGGGTGAGCCCGCGCTCGAGGCCCCATCCGTTCGGTGCCTTGGCTCCCGTGAAGAGCATCACCGATCCCGATTGGGGATCCACATGGTCGGCGCGGACGCGTTTGTTGGTGACCGTGCACTCGCGCATCATGTCGGCGAAGGTGTCGACGTGCCCGCTCGCCTTCCAGACTGCGGGGTGCATGATGATGGTGGCGTCGAGCCCGACGACGTCGTCGCGCTCGCGCGTCATGGCCCTCCACCAGGTGTCGCGGAGGTTGCGCTTCAGTTCGGCCCCGAGCGGACCGTAGTCCCAGAAGCCGCCGATTCCCCCGTAGATTTCGGAGGATTGGAAAATGATGCCGCGGCGTTTGCAGAGACTGACGAGTTTCTCCATGCGGGAGTCGTTGGCGGGTGGTTTGGACATGGCGGGAAGGGTGAAAACGTGAGGAGGGTGAAAAGGGTGAAAACGTGAAGGCCTTGGCTCAGGTGGTGAGTTCTCGGTCGTGGCGCTTCAATTTTTTGAACCGTGAGCCTTGGCCGATGCCTCCGGCATCAGAACGTCTCCCCCCCGATGGTGACGCTGCCGGTTTTCGTCCAGATCACGCTCCCCGGCAGGGCGGCCCCACCGGCCTTCCGATCCGAGACCACGTCGTAGGGGGCGAGCAGGGTGCCGGACTTCAGGGCGGACCGGATCGCTGCCCGAAGACGCCGCGCGTCGAGGCTCTGGGCCGCGGGGTCGAGTTCGAGTTCGCTGATGCGGATCCGGGTTGCCCCGACGCCGCCGGTCGGAGCGGGAGCGGGTGAAAGGAGTTCGTGATGGAGAAGGAGATGCCTGCCGGCATCCTCCCCGTCGAGGCCCTTCAGGACGAGGATGGAGAAGTCATCCACGCGGCTGAGCCAGCCGTCGAAGCGACGGACCTGTCGCCCCTTGTTTCCGGAAAAGGTGACCTGATAGTGACCGGTGGGTCCGGGAACGACCGTGGCCGTGGAAACGCTTCCGGATTTGTCGGTGGCCGTCCACTGCCCGATCAGCCAGGTGTCGATGCTTTTCACCGGTCCCGAGGGGGCGGAGTCGTAGAGACACCCGGAGAGGAGCAGGAGGGCGGCGAGGGGAAGGAGGCGCAGGAGGGGAATCCGGGTCATGGGGACGGGTGGGACAGGAGGCAGGGTGCCGGAGGGACGGGGTTGCTCGCCGGCCCCTCAGATCCGGGTGCCGGCGGGGATCACGCTGTTCTTCGGGATGACGACGATGCCGTCGCGGATGTAGTAGCCGGGGCCCTCGGAGTTGGCGTCCTTCTCGTGAGGGGTGATGACGACCCCGTCCCCGATGCGGGCGTTCTTGTCGATGATCGCGTCCTCGATCAGGCAGTCCCGGCCGATGCCGATCGGGATCTCCCCGGCGGGTGTGCCCCCCTTGTCGCTCTCGAAATAGTCGGCCCCCATCATGATCACGTTTCGGAGTTTGGCCCCCGGATTGATGAAACTGCGGATCCCGATGACACACCGCTCCAGACGGGCCGAGCGGATCTGGCATCCGTCGGAGATCATCGCCCGCTCCACGACCGTCTCCTCGATCACGCTGGCCGGCAGGAAGCGCGACTGGGTGTAGATCGGGGCGCCCGGGGCGTAGAAATTGTACTGGGGGCGGGGATCGCAGAGGTTCAGGTTCGCGTCGAAGAAGGAGCGGATCGTCCCGATGTCCTCCCAGTAGCCGCGGAAGATGTGGGCCTGGACGTTCCGAGAGCCGATGGTGCCGGGGATGATGTGCTTCCCGAAGTCCTCGAGTTCGTTGTCGAGGCAGTCGGCGAGAACCTGGCGGTTGAAGACATAGATGCCCATGTTGGCGAGATAGAGTTCCTGCTGCTCGGACTCGTGAAGGTCCCAGAGGACCTGGGGCTTCATCCGGAGTTCCGCCAGGAGCGCGGGATCCTTGGGCTTCTCGACGAATCGGGTGATGCGCTGGGCCGAGTCCGTCTCCATGATGCCGAAGCCCGTTGCGGCCAGGCGGTTCACCGGGATGCAGGCGATCGTCAGGTCGGCCTCCGCGTCGATGTGCTGCTGGAGGACATCACGGTAGTCCATGCGGTAAAGTTGGTCCCCGGAAAGGATGATGAAGTAATCGTAGGCCCCCTCGAGGAAGGTCCGCAGGTTCTGGCGCACCGCGTCCGCCGTCCCCTGGTACCAGGTCGACCCCTCCGGAGTCTGCTGTGCGGCAAGGATCTCCACGAAACTCGGCGAAAAATTGTCGAATTTGTAGCTCGCGTTGATGTGGCGGTGGAGCGAGGTGCTGTTGAACTGGGTCAGCACATAGATGCCCCGGATTCCGGAGTTCAGGCAGTTGCTGATGGGGACATCCACCAGGCGGTACTTCCCGCCGATCGGAACCGCCGGCTTGGCCCTGTCCTTGGTCAGGGGGAAGAGCCGCGTTCCCGCGCCCCCGCCCATGATGATGGCGAGGGTTTTTGTAGCCGGTGCGATGACGTGCCTGGGATGCATGGTCGGAGGAAGTTGCGGTGTTCGGGGAAGCATCTTGCGGAGAGCCCCGCGGTTTGTCATCTTCGGAAACGTTCCGCGGCGTGATTTTCCGGCGTGGCGTCTCACCCCTCTGATCATCAATCTTTTATGTGCGGAATCGTAGGCTATGTCGGCAGCAAGGAAGCAGTCCCCGTTCTTCTGGAGGGACTCCGTCGTCTCGAATACCGGGGGTACGACTCCGCGGGGCTTGCCACGCTCGAGGAGGGAGTGGTCTCCGTCCGCAAGGAGGTCGGCCGCATCGACAACCTTGCCCGGTCCCTTGCCGGACATCCCGTGGGCGGCACGGCCGGCATCAGCCACACCCGCTGGGCCACCCATGGGAAGGTGACCCGGGAGAACGCCCACCCGCATTTCGACCGTTCCGGAAAGCTGGCCCTTGTCCACAACGGGGTCATCGAGAACTATGCCGCACTCCGCGCGCAGCTCGAGGGGGAGGGGCATCTCTTCCAGTCCCAGACCGACACCGAGGTGCTCGCCCACTTGGTGGGGAGGGCTTTCGACCGTTCCGCGGAGCGCACGCAGGGGGCGCTGGTCTCGGCTCTCCGGGAGGCGCTTGCCCAGGTTTCCGGGACCTACGGCATCGCCCTGGTCCATGCCGAATTTCCGGGAGTCATCATCGGGGCGCGACGGGGCAGTCCGCTTGTCCTGGGGATCGGCAAGGGGGAGCATTTCCTCGCCAGCGACGTCAGCGCGATCGTGGCGCACACGCGCGATGTCGTTTACCTGAACGACTACGAGATCGCCGTCCTCACGGGGGAGGGCTTCACCCTCTCCACAGTGAAGGGGGACGGCGCCGGATACAACGTCACCAAGGTCGAGATCTCCGACGAGGACGTCGGCAAGGGGGACTATCCCCACCACATGATCAAGGAGATCCATGAGCAGGTCCGGAGCGTGACCGACGCCATGCGCGGACGTCTCTCCCATGAGGAGGCCACGGCCAAGCTCGGGGGTCTCAACATGACGAACGCCGAACTCCGGGACGTCGAGCGCATCGTCCTGAGCGGCTGCGGGACCGCCTTTCACGCCGCGATGGTCGGGGAGTACCTGATCGAGGGGCTTGCCCAGGTCCCGACGGAGTGCGAGTACGCGAGCGAGTTCCGCTACCGGAATCTCCCGATGACCAAGGACACCCTTGTCTTTGTCCTGAGCCAGAGCGGGGAGACCGCCGACACCCTGGCCGCCCTCCGCGAAAGCCGCCGCAAGGGGCACCGCACCCTCGGCATCTGCAACAACGTCGCCAGCACCATTGCCAGGGAAAGCGACGGCGGCGTCTACATGCACGCCGGACCAGAGATCGGGGTGGCGGCCACCAAGTCGTTCACCTCGCAGGTCACCGTCCTGACCCTGATCGCCCTGCTCCTGGGCCGCATCCGCAATCTCTCAAGCACCGCGGGCAGCCGCATCATCGGGGAACTCGAGTCCCTGCCCGGCCTGATCTCCAGGGTCCTGGCGAAGGAGGAGGAGATCGCCCGGATCGCCCGCCGCTACGCCCAGGCCAAGGTGATGCTCTTCATGGGGCGCCAGCACAACTATCCCGTGGCCCTCGAGGGGGCGCTGAAGCTCAAGGAGATCAGCTACATCGCGGCGATGGGTTACCCGAGCGCCGAACTCAAGCACGGCGTCATCGCCCTCGTGAATCCCGAGACCCCCTCGGTTTTCATCGCCCCCCACGACTCCGTCTTTTCCAAGAACCTGAGCAACATCGAGGAAGTGAAGGCCCGCGGCGGCCCGGTCATCGCCATCGGGACCGAGGGCAGGGGGGAGGAACTCTCCCTGATCTGCGACGACGTGATCCTGATTCCCGAGGCCCCGGAGATCCTCACCCCGGTTCTCAGCGCCGTCGTCCTCCAGCTCTTCGCCTACCACATCGCCGTGGAACTCGGCTGCGACGTGGACAAGCCGAGGAACCTGGCCAAAAGCGTCACCGTTGAGTGACCCGGGCGGCTCGTTCCGTGGTACGGAACGAGGGGCCTGGGATGGATCCGGTCACTCCCTGAGCATTTTCGTCAGGGTGAGGATATTCCTCCTTTCCCTGTACTCGTAGCTCTGGGAGACGGTGAGGTTCTTGACAAAGTGGATTCCGAGCCCGCCGATGGGACGTTCCTCGATCCCCTTGGCCGTGTCGACCTCGGGATGATCGAGGGGGTTGAAGGGGATTCCGCCGTCGGTGATGCGGATGCCGAGTTCGCGGCCGCTCAGGGTCAGTTCGATCGAGCAGGCCTCGCTTCCCGGCGGAAGCCCGCCGTACTTGAAGACATTGGTGACCATCTCCTCGAGGATGACGTCGAGATCGATCTGATCCTCCCTGGAAATCCCGTGGATGGAGGAGAACTCCTGCGTGAAGGAGAGAAGGCGCCGGAGTTCCTCCATCGAGTTGACGAGCTGGAGCGTCCTGACGGAGGTCTCCGCCGCATTCCGGAAGCAGAACTCCAGCAGCGAAAAATCGTCCTCGAAATCGTCGGCCCCGTGCTGTTCGCGGATCCGCGCCAACAGGGCGGAGAGGCGCCTCTCCCCCGGGGTCGAGGAGATCATCCCGATGAACTCCTCGTGCGACATCATCCCCGCACCCGGCCTTCCGATCTCATAGGCCCCGTCGCTGA
>Ga0007827_10000682_pt1 | contig 10761 bp, 6 predicted proteins | sample CryBogCBE16Jul07_FD_60332 | JGI IMG/M metagenome (GOLD analysis project Ga0007827, IMG submission 60332) | Freshwater microbial communities from Crystal Bog, Wisconsin, USA - CBE16Jul07 | ecosystem: Environmental > Aquatic > Freshwater > Lake | place: Crystal Bog, Wisconsin, USA | collected...
CGAGGAAACTGTCGGGACGGGCCCGGCCCGTGCCCGCCAGCTCATAGGCGGTCCCGTGATCAGGACTGGTGCGGACGAAGGGGAGGCCGAGGGTGACGTTCACCCCGTCGTGAAAGCCGAGGAGCTTCAGCGGGATGAGCCCCTGATCATGGTACATGCAGAGAACCCCGTCGAACTCACCCTGCGCCGCGCGCCAGAAAACCGTGTCGGGACTGTGCGGTCCCGAGAAGGCTGCCTCCGGACACGATGCGTCGAGCGGGGGGAGCGCGGGGGCTATGATCCTCTCCTCCTCGTCGCCGAGATCCCCCTGCTCCCCGGCGTGGGGGTTCAGTCCGGCCACGGCGATCCGCGGGGAGACGATGCCGCGGCGGTGCAGGAAAGCCGCAAGCAACCCTCCGACTCGGACGATTTCATCCGTGGTCAGGAGGGGGGGCACCTCGCGGAGCGGGACATGGGCCGTGACGAGGGCGACGGTGAGAGGACCTCCGGTCAGGAGCATCGCATGGTTCTCCGTGCCGGACCTGGCCGCGAAAAACTCGGTCTGCCCGGGAAAGGGAAAACCGACCCCGTGCAGCCGTTTCTTGCTGACGGGTCCGGTCACCACAGCGGCGATCTCACCGGCCATCGCGAGACGGGCCGCCTCCTCCAGGGCGGCCATGGCACGAAGGGATCCCTCCCGGACAGGATGGCCCGGCGAAAGCGGGGAGGCATCGCCTATCACCCTCGGGATGACGCCCCGGGGGACATGGCGCAGAGCCACGGTCAGGAGTTCGGGACCGACTCCGGAGGGATCGCCCGCCAGCAGGCCGATGACGGGCTGGGTGCCGGCGTCCATCGTTCCAGAGCGTTGGCCAGAGATGACAGACGGGGTCAAAGGACCTTGATGTAGGCCTTTTCCCTCAGCTCCCTGACCCAGCGCTCCTGACCCTTCTGCTTCTCCTCCTGGGTCAGCGCCTGGACGATCACCTCCTCCACCTCCGAGAGGGGCTTCACGACGGCGGGCTTTCTGGCCTCGACCATCAGGATGTAGTAGCCGTTGTCGAGATGGATGACAGGGCTGATTTCATTCGGCTTCAGGGAGAAGGCGATCTTGGCCAGTTCCTCGTTGAGGGTTTTGCGCTCCACCCAGCCCCAGTCCCCTCCGGACTCATTGGTCGAGTCCTCCGAGTACATCTGGGCGAGCCTGTCGAACTCGGCGCCTCCCGCCAACTTGTCATGGATCTCGTCGGCCATCTGTTTCTTGCTGACGGTCGGGCCCGCCTGGACATCCGGCGTCGATCCCTCCCCCTCCTTGAGGACGATCATGCGGAGCTTCACCTGCTCCGGAGTGGAATAATTGGCACTGTTCTTCTGGTAATACTCGCGGACCTTCACCGGTGAGATGATGACGTTCTCGCTGGTCTTGGACTGGCGCATCGCCTGGACGATGATCTTGTCCTTCTCCGTCTGCCTGAACCTCGCCATCGTGTAGCCTTGGGCCTGAAGGGTCTTGACGAAGGCCGTCCGGTCCCCCCCGAACTCCTGGCGGATGATCTTGTGGATGCTGTCGTCGACGATGTAGTCGGGGATGTTGAACTCCTTCTTCCTGAATTCCTGAAGGATCAGCGCACGGTCGATCAGGTCCTGGACTGCCTGGTCGCGCATCTGCTTGACCTTGGCCTTGAGTTCCTCCCCCTGATAAAGCTCGGAGGCCGACTTTTCGCGGCCGGCGACGAGTTCCCTGACCTGGGAAAAGGTGACGACCTCGCCGTTGACGATCGCCGCGATGCCGTTGACGACCTCCTCGGTCGCGGTCAGGGAAACCGACGCGGCAAGGAAAAGCAGGAGTGTCAGGCGTGAAAGGGTCATGGTGCGGGACGATCCCGGACAGGCGGCGCTCCGCCGCGGCGGGGGCCTAGGCTTTCAGCGCTTCCAGGAAGCGCAGGATCTCCGAAAGCTTGGAAACGGGCTTGGAGGCCGTCAAGCGCGGAAACCTGTGCCCCATGAGGAGGAAATCGCCCCTGCGGGTCAGCATCAGCTTCTCCCCCCGGGTCTCCACCCTCGTGATTTTCCTCGAAGCGGCCGTCAGGCGGATCCGCTCGGCGGTCAGGAGATGGACGACTTCCCGGGGAAGCGGACCGAATCGGTCCCGCCACGAGGCGGCGAGGGAGTCGAGCGCCAGCAGGTCCGGGGCGGCCGAAAGGAGGCGGTGGGCCTCGATGCGCAGCTTCGCCTCGGGAAGATACTCCGGGGGAATGAAGGCCCCGCAGCGCGGGGGAGCCCCCTCCGGAGGGTTCATCTCGGCGGGCGTGGCGGCCAGGAAGTCGAGCCTCAGGAGGGTCTGGGGTGCGTCAAGCACCCCCTTCAGGGCACCCGGTTCGTTTTTCATGCGTTCGACCGCCTGCCGGAGCATCCGGCAGTAGAGATCAAAACCGACGGCCGTGATGTGTCCGCTCTGCGCGGTTCCGAGCAGATTCCCCGCTCCCCTGATCTCAAGATCGCGCATGGCGATACGGAAACCGGCCCCGAGCTGGGAGTACTGGCGGATGGCCTGGACCCGCTTCCTGGCCTCCCCCACCGCCATCAGGTCCCTGGGAAGCATCAGGTAGGCGTAGGCCTTCTGACGCCCCCGCCCGACCCTCCCCCTGAGCTGGTAGAGATCGGCGAGTCCGAAGCGGTCGGCCCTGTCGATGATGATGGTGTTGGCATTGGGGATATCGAGGCCGCTCTCGATGATCGTGGTCGAGACAAGCACGTCCGCTTCCCCGTCGACGAACCCCTTCATCACCTCCTCCAGCTCCCCCTCCTCCATCTGCCCGTGTCCGACCAGAACGCGGACACCCGGGCAGAGTTCCCTCACGCGGGAGGCGACCTTCTCGATCGTCCCGATCCTGTTGTGAAGGAGGTAGACCTGCCCGCCGCGAGCACGCTCGCGGTTGACGGAATCACGGATGACGCGTTCGTCGTAGGCGCAGATCACCGTCTCCACCGGCTGGCGGTCGACGGGAGGGGTCTCGATGACGGACATATCCCTGGCACCCATGAGCGAAAGATACAGGGTCCTCGGAATGGGAGTCGCCGAGAGCGAGAGGACGTCGATGAACCGGAAGCGCTCCTTCATGGCCTCCTTGTGCTTCACGCCGAAGCGCTGCTCCTCGTCGACCACGACCATCCCGATGTCCTTGAAGACGACATCCGGGGAGAGGATGCGATGCGTGCCGATGACCATGTCCACGGAACCGTCGGCGAGCCCCTTGACAACATCCCTCTGTTCGGCGGCCGTGCGGTAGCGGCTCAGCAATTCGATCCTCAGGGGATAGCCGCTCATCCGCTCCCGGAACGTCCTGGCATGCTGCTGTGCCAGGACGGTCGTCGGGGCGAGGAACGCGACCTGCTTCCCTCCGGTGAGGGCCTTGAAGACCGCACGGAGGGCAACCTCCGTTTTCCCGAAGCCGACATCGCCGCAGAGAAGGCGGTCCATGGGCCGGGGGGACTCCATGTCGCGCTTGATCTCGGAGAGCGCCCGGAGTTGGTCCGGGGTCTCCCGGTAAGGGAAGCTTTCCTCCAGCTCCCTCTGCCACGGGGTGTCGGGTCCGAAGGCGTGTCCCCTGCCCGTCTCCCTTTCGGCCTGGAGTTTCAGGAGCTTCCCCGCGTAGAGAAAGACGGACTTCTCCGCGGCCTTGCGCGCCCTGCCCCAGGCCTCGCTCCCGAGTTCGGAGAGACGGGGGGCATGGCGTCCGACACCGACATAGCGGGAGACCTGCCAGGCCTGGTCGATCGGGACAAAGAGGCGGGAATCGCCCTCAAACTCAAGGGCCAGGACCTCGCCCTCGGTACCGTCGGCGGCGGGCAGGGTGCTCAGGCCGAGGTAGCGGCCGATCCCGTGCTCGGCATGGACCACCAGGTCACCTTCCGAGAATTCCGTGAAATCCACGTGGGAGCGCGCTGCGCGCTGGCGTTCGCGGCGGAGGTGAAGACGCCTGAGGCGTAGGCTCGCTGAACGGCCGAAAAGCTCCGCCTCGGCCAGAACCGCGAGTTTACCCGAAGGAAAGCAGAAGCCCCGGGAGAGGACACCGGTTCGGATCAGCGGCAGATCCCCGGGTCCCGACCCCGCGGCGGCCGCAAGTTCAAGGAAGCGCTCCCCCTCCCCCTCCGTCGAACTCATCAGGACAAGGGTCCATCCCGCGCGCCTCCACTCCCCGAGTTGGCGGAAAAACTCACCCCTCCTGGACTCGTCGATCACGAAATCCCCGGCCCCGAAGGACGAGAAGGGAACGGGATCGAAAGGAGCCGAGAGCGCCTGGGGGAATCTTCCCTCGCCGGTGCTCTCGCGGCCCTCATCCAAGGGTGCGGAGGAGAGAAGGAGACGGGCCGTTCCCGGGAAATGGGAGGAGGGTGTTTCCCGTTCCGCAGTCCCCTCCCCGTCCTGGCCGGCATAAGGTTCCCATCCCGCCTCCACGATCAGATCCCCGGGCTTCACGTATCCGCGCAGGGGCATGCTGATGCGATCGGGATCCCCCGTCTGGATTTCGCAACTCGCAAGGGTCCCGACCGATGTCTGGGCGTCGATATCGAACTCCCTGACCGATTCGATCCCCTCCTCGTCGAACTCAAGGCGGTTCGGCAGGGTGGACTGCCACGAAAAGAGATCAAGGATCCCGCCCCTCAATGAGAATTCCCCGCGTCGCGTGACTGTGGGAACCCGTTCGTAGCCTGCATCCTCAAGCTTCACGACCACCGCGCCGGGGGATCCCTTCCATCCGACGGGAAGCGTCATCAGCCCCCCGGTGAGATCCTCGGGAGAGGGGACCCGTTCCTCCCACTGCGACGTGGTCACCACGGGTGCAAGATCCTCGTTCCGGGCGAGGCGGCCGAGAAGAGCCACGCGCTCGGAGGCAGTCTCCGGATCGGGGAGCCCGAGTCCCGCGGCCGGGATCTCAAGATCGGGAAAGAGTCCGGCCGAGGCGAGCCATGCGGAAAGCTCCGAGGCGAAATCCTCCTGCGAACGGACGTCGGGACAGACGAACCAGACCCTTCCCGAAGTCCCTCCACTGCGGAATTGCCTCGCGGCGAGGGCCCCGAGGAACGGCCAGGCCTGTTCGCAGGCATCCCCGAGGGCGACCGTCTTGCGGGAGTCGGGCGAGGTCGCGAGGGTTGCCAGCGCGGTCAGGGCGGGCGATCCCATCGCCGCGTCCAGCAGGTCGTCGTGGGGGCCGGTTCGCGGCATCGATGGACCGGGCTTCACGGCAGACGGGAGAGTTCACGATCCTGAAGATAGGAAAGGGCAAGCAGACGGGCGGGCGATGGATCGCACAGGTCCTTGCCGTCGAGCCTTGAAACCGGCATCACCCCGATCCGGGAATTGGTGACGGCCATGGCTCTGGCACGGCGGAAGTCCCCGATCCGGAGCACGGCCTCCCCGATCTCCATTTTGCCGCGAACCCACCCGAGAAGGGAGCCGGCACGCGCCCCGCTTTCACGGGCAGGGGTAACGGGACGATCTTCTCCGTTCATCCAGAGAAGAATATTCCCCATGGCGCACGAAACGGCCCGCCCTCTTGCATCAAGGAGAAGAGCCTCATCGGCACCCCGGGAGCGGGCCTCCCCGAGAGCCTTGCAGTGGTCCAGATAGTTGCCGGATTTCTCCCCCCAACCGGAGAGATCCCCCCTCCTCCGGAGGGTGACCAAGCGGTATCCCCTTTCCAGTTCGTCTGCACAGGGGAACTCAGCCCTCTCCCAGGCGAGGTAGCACCCCGGATCTGTAACCGGAGAGCAGGGGGCACCCGGGCCTGCCGTCAGGTAAATGCGAAGCACCCCGTCGGGCAGGGAAAGTCCCCGGACAAAGTTTCCGATCGCCTTCCTGACCGATGCCGGAAAAGGAAATCCATTTCGGGAGGCCGAAGCGTCGAGCAGGTCCATATGCTCCTTCAAAAGAAGGATCCGGCCGCCATGAAAGGCGAGGGTTTCAAAAAGATGCCAACCGTAGCGAAATCCCCGGTCACTCAACGGGAGCCCCGAGCGTAGGGGAACAATCGCCTGACCGTTCCAACGCCAAACCCGCAAGGGAACGGCTTTCTTCATGGCTTGGGAAAGCTCACTCCGCCTCACCGGAATCCCGGGAGGCCGTTCCTTCCAGACGCTTGCGGAGTGTGGCACGGGTGATTCCGAGAAGTTTTGAAGCCTTGACCTGGTTACGACCCGTGAATTCCATGGCGCGGCCGATGAAGTCCGCCTCCACCCGAGGAAGGATCTCGGAGGCGTTCTCCTGACGACAAAGAGCCTCGAACAGCGCCGCGGAAGCCTCCTCGACCGACAAGGGGAGGCGCTCGGCAAGCGTGGAAGCGGCTGGAATGACCGGCTGTTCCCCTCCGGGAAGGGTCTGCCCAAGGGGAAGATCCTTCGGAAGGAGGACGTCACTTGTGGCAAGCACACAGGCCCGCTGGAGGGTGTTTTGGAGTTCCCGGACATTACCTGGCCACGGATATCCCTCCATGAGGCGGATTGCCTCCTCAGAAAGCTTGAGCAGGGGACGGTGCTGCTGCTGGGCGATGCGAGAGAGAAAATACTCCGCCAGCAGGGAAATGTCCTCCACTCGCGCGCGGAGCGGCGGAAGATGGATGCCGACGACATTCAGACGGTAGTAAAGATCCTCGCGGAATTCCTTCCGGGTGATCGCCTCCTCGAGATTGCGGTTCGTCGCGGCCACGATGCGGACATTGGCGCGGAGCGTGGCATTTCCCCCGACGCGGGAGAACTCGCCTTCCTGAAGCACCCTCAGGAGCTTGCTTTGGACAGGCATCGGCATCTCCCCGATCTCGTCGAGGAAGAGGGTCCCTCCGGCACACTGCTCGAAGCGCCCGATGCGCTGGGTCGCGGCGCCGGTGAAGGCTCCCTTTTCATGACCGAAAAGCTCGCTCTCGAGAAGATTCTCGGGGATGGCCGCACAGTTGATGGCGATGAGCGGCTTTTTGCTCCGCTCGCTGTAGGTGTGGATGGCGCGGGCCACGAGTTCCTTGCCGCAACCGCTTTCTCCCGTGACAAGAACGGGGGCGTCGCTCATGGCGACGCGGCCCACCATCTTGAAGACCGACTGCATCGCCTCGGACTGGCCCACGATATCATCACGGAACTGCTCCACGGTCAGGGCGGGCTTGCTCGGGAGTGCGGAGCGGAGTTCCGCGGCGGCCTTCAGGGCCGTGTCGACGACCACCTTCATCGTGAAGGGAAGCGACTCCTTGCGGAGGAAGTCAAAGGCTCCGAGCTTCATGGACTCGATGACCGCCTGGGTGGTGCCGAAGGCGCTCATAATGATCACCATGGCATTCGGCGACTCGGAGCGGATCTGTGCCAGCAGATCCAGTCCTCCGAAGGGACGGAGGTGCATCTCGGCCAGGACCAGATCGGGTCTTTCCAGGCAGAAGAGCTTGAAGGCGTTGGCCGAATTGCTTTCGGTCAGGACACGGACACCCGAGGCCTTCAGCTGCTGGCGGACCCAGTCCAGAAAATCGGTCTCACTGTCGACGACGAGGACGGTCTGCACTGTCGGTTTGGGAATCGGGCTCATGAAACGGTGGCGTGCGAAACGGTCGGATGATCCTCCGCGCCGCCGAATCGGCGGTCGCGCGAGCGGTAGTCCGCGATGGCGGCGGAAAGGTCGGCGGCGCCGAAATCGGGCCAGAGGGTACGGGTCACGTGCAGCTCCGTGTAGCTGAGCTGCCAGAGAAGGAAGTTGGAGATCCTCATCTCCCCGGAGGTGCGGATCAAGAGGTCGGGATCGGGCATCCCGGCGGTGTAGAGCCTGGAGCCGATCGTCTCCCCGGAAACGGATTCCGGATCCAGTCTCCCATCCCGGACATCCCTGGCCAGAGTCCTCACAGCGTCGGTGATTTCCTCCCGCCCACCGTAGTTCAGGGCAAGGGTGAGGGTCAGACGCTGATTGGCTGCCGTATCGGCGATCGCTTTTTCCAGCCTGCTACGGGCAGGGGCGGGAAGATCCGCCGTCCTGCCGATCGTCCGGAGACGGACACCGTTGCGGTTCATCATGGCCACCTTCTCGGCCAGGAAATGTTCCAGCAGGAGCATCAGGCCGGCAACCTCATGCGCCGGACGTTTCCAGTTCTCGGAGGAAAAGGCGTAGAGAGTCAGGTACTCGATCCCCTCGGAGATGCAGGCCTCGCAGATGGGCTCCACGTTGCGGGCTCCCTGCTCGTGCCCCTTCAGCCTGGGCCAACCCCGCTCCCGGGCCCAGCGACCGTTGCCGTCCATGATGACGGCGACGTGACGGGGAACGGGAAGAAGCGTTTCTTGGATTCCTGAGTCTTGAATCACAGTTCTTCAGGCTGTCCGGAGCAGAAAAAATCAAAGACGGATCGTCTGCTCGCGGCCCGGGCCGGTACTGACGATTGCAAGCTTTGCCCCCGTCATCTTCGCAAGGGCCTCGGCGTACTTGCGGGCCTTGGCGGGAAGATCCTTGTACTTCCGGATCGCGTCGGTCGGGGTTTTCCACCCGGGGAAGGAGATGTAGACGGGGCGGCAGCGGGCGAGTTTGTCCGCATCCGAGGGAGGGGTGTCGAGGACGGGGCCCTTTCCGTCAATGCGGTATCCCGTGCAGACCTTGATCTCATCGAGCCCGTCGAGCCCGTCGAGATTCGTGATGGCAAGTTCGTCGACACCGTTGACCATGGTGGCGTAACGGGCTGCCACGGCGTCAAACCATCCGCAGCGGCGGGCGCGGCCCGTGGTGGCGCCGAATTCACGGCCCATCCCGTGAAGCATGTCGCCGATGACCTCCTCCTCGGTCGGGAACGGTCCCTCGCCGACACGGGTGGTATAGGCCTTGACCACACCGACCACGCAGTCGATCCGGTTGGGAGCCACGCCGGAACCGGTGCAGGCTCCGCCGGAGGTGGTGTTGGAGCTGGTCACGTAGGGATAGGTGCCGTGATCGATGTCGAGGAAAGTCCCCTGGGCTCCCTCGAAGAGGATCTCCTTCTTGGCCTGCATCGCCTTGTGAAGAAGGGTGACCGTATTGGTGACCAGGGGCTTGAGCACCTTGGCTGCCGCAAGGTAGTCGGCGAGGATTTTGGCGCCGTTCAGGGGCTTGCCGCCGAGAGCACGGATCAGGGCGTTATTCTCCTTAAGCCGGAGGGCGAACTTCTTTCGAAAGACCTCCGCGTCGACCAGATCGGAGATACGCAGGCCGGTCCGGGCGACCTTGTCTCCGTAGGCGGGACCAATGCCCCGCTTGGTGGTGCCGATCTTGTTCTTACCCTTGAGGGCCTCGCGAAGACCGTCGAGTTCGCGATGCCACGGCATCACGAGATGGGCGCAGTCACTGATGAGCAGGTTCTTGGCATTCACCTTGATTCCCCGGTCGGCGAGTCCCTTGATCTCGGAAACCAGACCGACGGGATCAATGACCACACCATTGCCGATAACACAGAGTTTTCCCTTGCGGAGGATTCCGGAGGGGATCAGATGAAGGACATACTTTTTGTCACCGTCGACGATCGTGTGTCCGGCGTTGTTGCCGCCCTGACTGCGGACAACGATGTCCGCATCCCCGGTCAGGACGTCGATGATTTTTCCTTTGCCCTCGTCCCCCCACTGGGAGCCGATCAGAATCGTGTTAGCCATAGTAGTTTAGTAACGCAGAAAGGCCGGACCAGAGTCCGGCCAAGGGTGAAATCGTAGAAGTCGCCGCCTCACGGGCGCAAGGAAATAGTCCCCCCGATGTGCGTCCCTCTATCGGACGATCCTCAGCACGTGGGCCGGACGTACGGAGGGATCAAGGGAGACAAAGTTCCTGGCGCCTTTCCATTCATAGGTTTCACCGGAAAGAAGATCCTCCACCCTGTAGGTTGCATCCGGAGGTAACCCGAGATCCCCCGTGGGGATCTCGACCCAACCACCCTGCACATTCCTGAAATCGGTCGTGACGATTACGAGGAGCTGGTTGTCACCGTCGGCGGACCACTTGCGGTAGCAGAGGATCGAGGGATTCTCGGCGTTGAAGAAGGCCAGGTTATTCGTCTGCTGCAGCGCCGGATTCTCATGCCGGATTGCATTGAGTCGGGTGATCAGCGGCTTGATGTTGCCGGAAACATTCCAGTCGCGGCCCTTGTACTGGTATTTCTCGGAATCAAGGTACTCCTCTCGACCGGGCAGTGCCGCGTTCTCACAGAGCTCAAATCCGCTGTAGATGCCGTAAACGCCTGCCAGCGTGGCCGCCAGCACGGCACGGATCATGAAGGCGAGACGACCACCCTCCTGCAGATAGACGGGCAAAATATCGGGGGTGTTGGCGAAAAGGTTCGGCCGGAAGTACTCGCGCATCGGACTGCGTGTAAGTTCGGTGAAGTACACCTCGAGTTCCGCGCGCGTGTTGCGCCAGGTGAAGTAGGTGTAGCTCTGCGTGAAACCCACCTTTGCGAGCACCTGCATCATCTTCGGACGGGTGAAGGCCTCGCTCAGGAAGATGACGTCGGGAAACTTTGCCTGCACCTCGGCGATCACCCACTCCCAGAAAGCGACCGGCTTGGTGTGGGGATTATCCACGCGGAAAATGCGCACACCCCGTTCCGCCCAGAAGAGGAGAACATTGCGGAGTTCCTCCCAGAGGGCTTTCCAATCCGCATTCGCATAGTCGAGCGGATAGACATCCTCGTATTTCTTGGGCGGGTTCTCGGCGTACTTGATCGTTCCGTCCGGACGGTGAAAGAACCAAGCGGGATGGGCCTTCACATAGGGATGGTCGGGGGAGCAGTTCAGGGCGAAATCGAG
>Ga0007827_10000692_pt1 | contig 10668 bp, 9 predicted proteins | sample CryBogCBE16Jul07_FD_60332 | JGI IMG/M metagenome (GOLD analysis project Ga0007827, IMG submission 60332) | Freshwater microbial communities from Crystal Bog, Wisconsin, USA - CBE16Jul07 | ecosystem: Environmental > Aquatic > Freshwater > Lake | place: Crystal Bog, Wisconsin, USA | collected...
GTGAGCAGCAGGATCCGCCCGACAGGTGCCGCGACTCCCTGCTCTACCAGATAGCTGAGGATGTTTTCCCGCGCCGTGGGCGCTCCCCGGGAGATGTGATCGGAGTCTCGGAAGGAATAGAGTCCGGGGCGGTTGACCCTGAAGAGGCGAAGGGTCCGGTCGAGTTCCCCGAGTTCGTCCAGATCGAGAAGGAAGTAGAAAACCCGGTAGAGGAATTCATGCCGCTTCGGCGCAAGCCGCCTGTGAAAGACGGTACACTCGTAGAGACAGGAGTTCATTTCGGGGGAAGGGTTATCGGAAATGGGGAATAAGCGGTGCAGGCTGGTGAAGGGGGCCCGTCCCTCTTATCCCCTCAATCCCTGTGAATTCCTTAAAGACCGGAGCACGCCGTGCGCGGCGTCGAGTCCCGCCGTGCAGGCATCCTCGTGGAATCCGTAGCGGAAGTAGCTGCCGCAGAAGAAGAGCCTGCCGCCCGAATGGTTGAGCGACGGGAGTTCCCTCTGGGCACGGACGGCCCCGAGTGTGAACACCGGATGCTCGTAGGTCGTGCGGTAGAGAACGGTGGAGGGATCAATGAGATCTTCCGAATTCAACGACACGAAATAGTTCCTTCGGTCGGAGACCCCCTGCAGGGCGTTCATCCAGTAGTGGGTTGTGGCCCGTTGATGGGCTGACTGGCGGGCACCCTTATGTTGGTCCACCCGGAAGTTCCACGATGCCCAGGCAAGCCGTCGCTGCGGCATGACAGCGGCATCGGTGTGAAGCAGGGTTTCGTTGCGCTGATAGGTGAACGAGGAAAGCAGGCGGCGCTGGGGCTCGGTGGGAGAGGAGATCAGGTTCAGGCTCTGGTCGGCATGGGTTGCCAGCACGACGGCGTCAAAGCGTTCGTGACGGCCCGAAGCGGTCGCAATCACCGCCCCGCCTTCCCCTTCCGAGACGGACGTGACCGGATCGCCCAGTCTGGGGGCTCCGAGAACATCGAGCATCTTCGTGAGATAACTACGGGATCCTCCCTCGACGGTGAACCAGGGGTGATGGGTCGTGACCCCGAGAAAGCCGTGATTGTGGAAAAAATGAAGCAGCGTGGCCGCCGGGAAATCGAGGATGCGCCCCGGCTCTGTCGACCAGACGGCCGAACTCATTGGAACGAGGTAGAGATCGAGGAAATCAGCGCCAAAGCCGTGGCGTTTGCAGAATGTCGCAAGATCCTCTCCGTCAAATTCGGCATGCTCCCCGTAGGTGTCGCCCGCCGCCTCGCCCGCCAGCCAACGCCGTCCGACGCTGAAGAAGCGCATGATTTCCGCAACGAAGGCATAGAAGCGCGGGTTGGTCAGATTCCGGCGCTGGGCAAAGAGCTTGTTGAAGCCCATCCCGTTGTATTCCAGTCCGCGCGGCAGATGGCGCACGCTCAGCGACATCTCACTCGGTTTCGCCTGAACGCCGAGTTCGTGGAAGAGGTGGCAGAGATTCGGATAAGTGACCTTGTTAAAAACGATGAATCCCGTGTCGATCGGGATCTCGCGTCCCTCCTCGTTGACGGTGACCGTATTGGTGTGGCCCCCGGGGCGCTCCCGGTCGAAGAGGGAGACCTCCGCGTCATGACGCAGGTTCCAGGCGCAGGTGAGACCCGCGATCCCCGTGCCGATGACGGCAACGCGGGGGCGATGTCCCGGATCAGGCGACATCACGGGGAGGTTTGCGGAGTTGGTTTTCCGGGAGAAAGGCTCCTTCCGGAACGCGCTTCAGATCGCGGATCACACCGCAGGCCGCGAGCGTGCGCAGGATGTAGTAGGTGATGTCGATCTCCCACCAGTAGAAGCCCTGCCGGGCCGCCGACTGGTAGCGGTGGTGGTTGTTGTGCCAGCCCTCGCCGAGCGTGATGAGGGCAAGCAGGAGGCTGTTGCGGCTGTCGTCCCCGGTCTCGTAGCGAGGCCTGCCCCAGACATGGGCCATGGAGTTGATGCAGCAGGTTCCATGGAACAGAAGCACCGTGCTGATGAAGCCTCCCCAGACGAGCATCTGGGCACCGGAGGTGTGGAGAGAGGGCTTCCAGACGGCGAGGGCGGCACCCAGTCCGTAGGTCAGCAGAGCGAGGAGCAGTGGACCGATGAGGTCGAAGCGGTTCAGGAAAACGAGTTCGGGAAATTTCGCCAGATCGGGGATCAAGCGGTAGTCGGTGGGGAAGTTGCGACTGCTGGTCATCCAGCCGATATGGGCCCACCAGAAGCCCTGCTGCCTCGGGGAATGGATATCGATCTCCTCGTCGGAGTGGGCATGGTGATGCCGGTGGGTGGCCGCCCACCAGAGGGCGCCGCGCTGGACGCAGAGCAGTCCCAGCAGGGCCATGGCAAACTGCACGGCGCGTCCGGCCCTGTAGGATTTGTGGCAGAAATACCGGTGGTAGACGCCCGTGACGAGGAACATCCTCACCAGGTAGAGGAGGATGCAGGCGAGGATGGCGACGGGGCTCCAACCCGTCCAGAAGACCCCGAGGCAACCGAGGTGGAGGATGATGAAGGGAAGGGCCCTGCTCCACTCGAAGCGTTCCGGAAGGGCACGCGTGGCTGCCGGGCCGAGCGGGAAATGATCCGAATCGATGAACCTGACCAGCGGCGAGAGGAGGCTCACGGGAGCTTGGGTGAGTTTCGGCAAGATTCGGGACAATCAGTCCATCGGGACCCCGAGTTCGACGAGCAGGCGGTGGAGATCGTCGTTCCCGTAGTAGTCGATGGAGATCCGGCCCTTCTTTTCGCCGTGCTGGAGGGTGATCGCGGTGTTGAATCGCTGGCGGAGCCTGTTCTCGAGATGCCTGATGTGGGCCGGGGCTTCCTTCGCCGTCCGTCCGCGTCCCCCCTTCTGCCGCCGATCCCCGCCCGTCGAGGAGAGTTGGGCGGCGACGAGTTGCTCGGCATCGCGGACGGATGCCGAGGATCGGATCAGTTTTTCCGCAAGCAGCCGCTGCTCGTCGTGGCCCTTCAGGGCGAGGAGGACCTTTGCGTGGCCGGTGCTCAGCCGGCCCTGCGTCAGGTGAAGCTGCACCTCGGGTGCCAGTTCCAGCAGGCGCATGGCGTTGGCCACGGTCGGGCGGCTTTTGCCGACGCGCCGGCAGATCTCTTCCTGGGTGAGGCGGAATTCCCGGGAAAGCCGCGCGTACGCGGCGGCCTCCTCGATGGGATTGAGACCCTCGCGCTGGAGATTCTCGATGAGGGCCAGTTCCAGGACCTCCTGGTCGCTCGCCTTGCGGACGATGACGGGCGCCTCGGTCAGGCCGACCTGCTGGGAGGCCCGCAGGCGCCGCTCGCCGGCGATCAGCTCGTATTTTCCGGAGACGATCCGGACGATCAGGGGCTGGATGACGCCCCGCTCCCTGATCGACTCGACAAGGTCGCGAAGTTCCTCCTCGCGGAATTCGGTGCGCGGCTGGAGAGGGCTGGCCACGATCCGGTCGAGCGGGATCTGCTGGATGCGCTCGCCCTCCTCGGCGATCGGTGCCGGGGCGGCGACACGGGCGTTGATGAGGGCTCCGAGGCCCTTGCCGAGTCCCTTTCCAAGACTTTTCTGGGAGGCCGGTGCCGGTTCATCGCGGGACTCCCTGCCGCCGTTCATGCCGCTTGCTGGTTTTGCCATCACCGGAAGCGTATGTGACCCGGGGAGCGGGCGTGAAGAAAAAGTGTGACCCTCCGCTGTCCCGGAGGGAGCATGAGGGTACGATGTTCCAGGAACTCGACCTGATCCTTCCCGATATGCCCTTGGACGGGCCGATGCAGATGGCTCTCGACGAGATTCTGCTGGAGCGCGTGATCCGACCGACCTTCCGCATCTACCGGTGGTCGGCCCCATGGGTGACCTTTGGATATTTTCAGAACGAGGAGGCTGCGCGCCGTCGCTGGCCGCATCTTCCGCGTGTCCGTCGCTGGAGCGGCGGAGGGATGGTTCTTCACGGTGAAGATTTGACCTTTTCGCTACTGTTTCCGGCAGGAGAGCCCGCCGCCCGCATTCCCGCCGCGGAATTTTATCGCCGCCTTCATGCCCTGATGGCCGAAGCCCTCTTGCCTCTTCTCGGCGGAGGGGTGGCTCTGGCGGGTTCCGATGAGGTGAGGTCTGGCGAAGCCTGCTTTTCCTCCCCATCCCGCGATGATCTGATCCTTCACGGGAAAAAGGTCCTGGGAGGGGCTCAGCGGAGGAGGGGAGGGGCCCTTCTCTATCAGGGAAGCCTGCAGGATCCTTCGGCCGAAAGAATCGATCCCCGGGACTTTGCACGGGCCCTGTGCGGAAGGATCGGCTCCGTTTCCGGAATTCCTCGGGAAATTGTCCCGGTCTCCGCCGAACTTGCCGGGGAAAAATACCGAACGGTGGCCTGGAACGGTCGCCGATGAACTTCCGAGGATGCTGCAGGACGGATCCCTCGCCCTTGAGGATGACGGGAATGTCACATGAAAGGGGTTGGCAATCCATCCGGAATTCCCCTCCTATAAAGGCGATTTCCATCATGAACCGCACTCTCCTCTCCGTACTGATCCTTTGCTCCGGCATCCTTCCCTCCTCCGCAGCCACGGTCCTGAACGGATCCGGCGCTACCTTTCCAGCTCCCCTGTACCTTCGCTGGGCTTCCGATTTCCGAAAGGTCTCCCCGGCGGTCTCCGTGAATTACCAAGGAGTCGGCAGCGGTGCCGGCGTTAAGGATTTTCTTTCCAACCTGACTGATTTCGGCGCCAGCGACGTGGCCATGACCGACGAGGAGATCACCAAGGTCGGGGGTAATGTCCTGATGCTGCCTGCGACCGCGGGAACAATCGTGTTGGCCTACAACGTCCCTGGAGTTCCCTCCGGCCTGAAGCTCTCCCGTGCCGTTTATGCCGGACTCTTTCTCGGGACCGTCAAGAACTGGAACGACCCCGCCATCGCCAAGGAAAATCCCGGGGCCTCTCTCCCCAACCTTCCCGTCACCATCGTCACCCGTTCGGATGGCAGCGGAACGACGGCGGTTTTCACCGCCCATCTTGCGGCGATCAGTGGGGATTTCTCAAAAAATGTCGGAAGTGGCAAGTCGGTGACCTGGCCTGTCGGCGTGGCGGGTAAGGGGAATGACGGGGTGACCGCTTTGATCAAGCAGACCCCCGGCTCCGTCGGTTATGTCGAGTTCGGCTATGCCGTGAACAACAAACTCACCACGGCCTCCTTGCAGAACAGGGCCGGAGCCTTCGTCGCGCCGACGATCGAGAGCGGGGCGGCGGCGCTCGCCTCGGTGGCGCTTCCCGAAAACTTCCGCGCCTTCATCACCGATCCCGAGGGGGCCAACGATTATCCGATCGCGACCTTCACCTGGATTCTGGTCAGGAAGACCTACAAGGCCGCGGTCAAGGCCTCCGCCATCAAGGCCTTCGTAGCTTACGGGCTGACCACGGGGCAGGCCGTGGCTCCGGAACTGGGTTACATCAGTCTTCCCGAGGGAGTGGTGACGAAGGTGCTCGCCGCCCTGGACACCGTCAAGTAAGGGGATGGCAGTGCCGGTTGCCCCGCTCTCAGCCGTATCCCCGGAAATGGGCGTCAGGGAGTACCGGCGCCGTCCCGACCTTTTCAAGGGAGCCTGCCTGATCGCCGCGATCTTCACGGTTCTCCTGCTGGCGGTCATTCTCGGGGAAATTTTCGTCAAGGCCGCCCCTGCCATCGGGAAATTCGGTCTCGGTTTTGTGACCGGGATCCAGTGGAGCCCCAACCGAGGGGTCTTCGGCGTTCTTCCCGTCCTGATCGGCACGACCGCGAGCAGTCTGCTCGCGCTCTTGATTGCGCTTCCCCTCGGTCTGGCGGTCGCCCTGTTTCTGAGCGAGGACTTTCTTCCGAGGGGAGTCCGGCACCTGATCCGTTTCGTCGTCGAACTGCTCGCAGCGATCCCGAGCGTGGTTTACGGGCTCTGGGGCATCTTCGTCGTGATCCCTTTGGTCCAGAAGTACGGGGCCATGATGTCCGCGAAGTTCGGTTTTCTTCCCTTCCTTGCCGGTCCGGTGTACGGGAACAGTCTCCTGAGCGCCAGTCTTGTGCTGGCACTGATGGTCCTGCCAACCATCACCGCGATTTCGCGGACGGCCCTAGTCGCGGTTCCTGGAACCTTGCGCGAGGGGGCCTATGCCCTCGGATCCACGCGATGGGAGACGATCCTCCGGGTCATTCTTCCCACCGCTTCCCCGGGAATCGTCGCCTCGAGCATCCTGGCCTTCGGGAGAGCCATGGGGGAGACCATGGCGGTGGCCATGCTCATCGGCAACAGCCAACGCCTTTCCTGGTCGCTTTTCTCCCCTTCCAACACCCTTTCGGCCCTCCTGGCGAACCAGTTTGCGGAAGCCGACGGCATTCAGGTCAGCGCCCTTATGTATGCCGCAATCCTGCTGGTGCTTCTGACTTTGGCGGTGAACATGGTCGGGGAGGCCGTCCTGAGGCATACCCAGAAGGCTACGGCCGGACTCCGTTGACATCCGTTCCATGAGTTCCAGGACCACACCAGGCACCCCGGATTTTTTTGCCGGGGAGGGGAAGGGGACTTCCGTGTTCCGCCTCCTTCGGAACAACATCCTCTCCGTCCTTTGCGTCTCGCTTTCGCTTCTTACCTTGGTTCCCCTCTTTTCCATCGTGGTGCTGGTGGTCGGCAACGGATTACCCCTCATTTCCACGAGCCTCTTCACCGAACTGCCTCCGCCTCCCGGCGGCGACGGGGGGGGGATCGGCAACGCCATCGTCGGGACCTTCCTGATGGTCGGCATCTCGCTGGTGATTTCGGTGCCGGTCGGCATCCTCTCCGCGGTCTATGTCAACGAATACGCTCCCGTTTCCCGGATCGCCTCCTCGGTACGCTTCGTCGCGAAGCTTTTGACCGGCATCCCATCGATCATCTGCGGCGTCTTTGCGTTCGCCGCCGTCGTCATGACGACCCAGAAGTTCTCGGCCCTCGCCGGCGGCGTGGCTCTCTCGATGCTCATCCTTCCGACCATTCTTCTCACTGCGGAGCAAGCCCTGCTGGGAGTTCCCAATTCCTTCCGTGAAGCCTCCTTCGGCGTGGGGGCCACCCCTTTTCAGACCATCTGGAGGATCGTTCTGCCCGAGGCCATGCCTGCCATCATGACGGGGGTCATGCTCTCCGTCGCCCGCGCTGCCGGGGAGACCGCGCCGGTTCTTTTCACCGCGCTTTTCAGTCAGAACTGGATTCACTCCCTGATGGAGCCAGCGGCATCGCTTTCCGTCCTGATCTACAACTTTGCCTCCCTTCCCTATCCCTATCACATCAAACTTGCCTGGTCGGCTTCCCTGGTCCTGGTGACGCTCGTCACCGTCGCCAACGTCCTTGCCCAGGTGATTTTTCGCCCCAGGCACCGCTGATGCCGCCGAGACGCTGAATCTTCAGATCCCTTCCATGATCCCATCCGAAATCCCCGGCAGTCCATCCACCCCTCCCGTTCTAGTCCTGACCGATGACTTTGCTCCGGGAGAGTCCAACTTCATCAAGGTCCGTGACTTCCGGTTTTTTTACGGAAAGAAGGAAGCCCTCCATGGGATCAATCTGGAAATTCCTTCCCGGAAGGTGACGGCCTTCATCGGGCCATCGGGATGCGGAAAGTCAACGCTTCTGCGTAATTTCAACAGGATGAACGAGTTGATCCCGGGCGTTCGCCACGAGGGGGACATCACCATCCATGGTACCAGCATCTACGATCCCTCCGTGGAGATCATCGCCCTGAGGCGACGTATCGGAATGGTTTTCCAGAAGTCCAATCCCTTTCCGATGTCGATCTACGAGAACATTGTTTATCCGCTCAGGATTGCCGGACAGAACTCGCGCCAGGTCCTCGACGAAACCGTGGAGCGCTGTCTCCGATCGGCCGCACTTTGGGACGAGGTCAAGGACCGACTCCATGAGAGCGCGCTCGGTCTGTCGGGCGGTCAGATGCAGAGGCTCTGCATCGCCCGTGCCGTTGCCAGCAGACCGGAAATCCTGCTGATGGACGAGCCCTGTTCCGCGCTCGATCCCATCGCGACGGCCAAGGTCGAGGAACTCATCATCGAACTCAAAAAAGACTTCACGATCATCATTGTGACTCACAATATGCAACAGGCGAGCCGGGTTTCCGAACTGACCGCCCTCTTCTACCTCGGAAATCTCATTGAGTTCGACAACACGCGCAAAATCTTCACCAATCCCTCCAAGAAACAAACCGAAGAGTACATCACCGGTCGGTTCGGCTGATTCCGAGCGCCCTCCAGAGATCCGGCAACCCCTCCCCTCCATGCACCGCGAGCCTGCACGCCCCCACACCCTGACGAACTTCACGACGGCCCTCGACCAACTGCGGAAGAGCGTGCTGATGATGTCCAGCCTCACCCAGCGCAACCTCAAGAACGCGATCAGGGGGCTGCAGGACCGGGACGACGACTCGTGCAACAACTGCATTGCCGCGGACGAGGAGATCGACCTCCTGGAGATCCAGGTGGACAGGGAGGGGATCGAGGTCATGAGCCGCTTCCAGCCGGTCGCATCCGACCTGAGGGAAGTCGTCTCCTCCATCAAGATCGGAGCGAACATCGAGAGGATCGCCGATCTGGGGGTCGGAATCGCGCGTCGTGCCCGAAAGCTCAACGAACATGCCTCCCTGCCGGAGGTGCATCTTCTGGACGGGGCGACCGTCCTTGCCCAGGCCATGTTCGACGATGCCGTCAGGGCGTTTGCCGAGCGGAACACCTTCCTGGCCGTCGAACTCAAGTCCCGTGACGGGGAACTCGACAGGATGAACAGGGAGATCACCGACGCCCTGATCGACCGGATGCAGGACGACTCCGCCAACCTGCCCGCTTATCTGAACCTGATTTTCATCAGCCGATGCCTTGAGAGAATCGGCGACCATGCCTGCAATGTCGCCGAGGATGTGGTTTTTGCCGTGAACGCGGAGGACATCAGGCATCTAGGCAAGTGAGCCGCGGCAGGGGATTTTCTCCTTTGAACCGCCGGGGCTCCCCCCTACTGTGTTCACCGCCCGCGATGCGCCGTTTCCTGACGATTTTCATCCTTTTCTTGGCCTTCCCGTGCCTGCTCAGGGCCCAGTTCGCCAATTTCGGCGACAAGCCGGTCGAAATCACCGCCGACGGGGATACCCGCTTCGAGAACGGAACGGCGATTGCGGACAACAACGTCCAGATCCGTTACGGGGGTATCTCCATTTACGCCGACCATGCGGAGTACAACCCTGACACCAGGGACGTTCTTCTGGTGGGGAACGTCCGGATCTATGCCGGGGAGGATCTGTTCAGCGGCCAGAGGGTCTTTTACAATCTCGAGACCAAGCAGACCCGGGCCCTGGAGTTCGACGGAAGTCATGCGCCCCTGAAGTTCAGTTCGCTTTCGGGCACCGGATTCGGAACACATCAGTTCGTCCTGAGAGACTCTTCCATCACGACCGACGACTCCTCGAACCCCGGCTGGCATGTCCATGCCAAGACCATCAGGATCTATCCGAACGATCGCGTGGTGCTGCTCAACTCCACCCTCTATGTGGGCAAGATTCCGGTCTTCTGGCTGCCTTACGCCTACTCGAGCCTGACCCACCAGGGGTTCCAGTTTTCACCCGGATATGATTCCCAGTGGGGAGGGTATCTCCTCACCTCCTACACGTTTCCCATCGGTGACGGGGATGCCTTTCTCGCCACCATCAGGCAGGATTACCGGACCCTGCATGGCTATGCGGCAGGTTTCGACGCGGAGTTGAAATTCGGGAAGAACGACCGCAACGTCGGCCATTTCCTTTCCTATTACGCGAACGACACCAACCCCTCCCAGTTCAAGGATCCGATTCCGGCCACCCCCAACAACAGCCGCTACCGGGTCAGTTACCAGCAGAAGCTCTACCTGAGCGACGAGACCTACGCCACCTTTGATATCACGAAGTTGAGCGATGCGAATTTCATGCAGGACTTCTATCCTGCCGAGAACCGCACCAATCCCCAGCCGGACAACAACATCACCCTGACCAAGCTGGATGATATTTACCAAATGTCCCTGTTGACCCGATGGCAGATGAACGACTTTCAGGAAACCACCCAGCGCAAGCCCGAGGCCTCGATCGATTTCAAGCAGGAGCCGCTGCTGGGACTGCCTGTTTTCTATGACGGCACCACGGCGCTGGGCCAGCTCAACAGGAATTTTTCCTCCATGACCAATCCGTACTATCCCGGTTTGCAGGGACTGAATTACGGAGCCACCCGTTTCGACACCTATCACCAGATCAGCGCGCCGCAGACCCTCTGGGGATGGCTATCCACGATTCCCGTTATCGGAATCAGGGGCACATTCTACAGTCAGGGAGGATATTTCGCCGGGACCAATGGCATCGTCGATCCCTATCCCTTCGGCGGTACCAATGCTGCCAGCAGCTATGCCGGGAATGCCCTCCACACCACCGGAACTGTCACCCGTCCCGTCTTTAATGCCGGTCTCGAAAACTCCTTCAAACTTTCCCAAAGCTTCGAAGGTGTCCAGCCCCGTTGGCTCGGGTTGGACGGCATGAGGCACATCTTTCAGCCCTACAGCGATCTCTCCTATGTCTATGCGGGGGGACCGAACGTTGATCAGGTGCTCCAATTCGACCGACTGCAGCCGCAGAACCCCCTCCAAAAGACCAAGTCCGGATT
>Ga0007827_10000702_pt1 | contig 10598 bp, 13 predicted proteins | sample CryBogCBE16Jul07_FD_60332 | JGI IMG/M metagenome (GOLD analysis project Ga0007827, IMG submission 60332) | Freshwater microbial communities from Crystal Bog, Wisconsin, USA - CBE16Jul07 | ecosystem: Environmental > Aquatic > Freshwater > Lake | place: Crystal Bog, Wisconsin, USA | collected...
AAAAGGTAAACGATGCAATTATAGACGATTTGGTTAGAAGATTAAAAGCAGAACAAGATATTCAAAAAAGAGCTGAAATTGAAGATGGGGTAAAAACAGCAGAATATTTTAAAGCTAAACGAGCTGATGCACAAAAACAATTTGAAATTGATATGGCTGAAGCTGGTAGAGATGCATTAACTAAACAAACAAATGAAAAGAACGCAAGAACCAATTTTTATAAAGCAAGTTTAGATATCGATAAAGAAGAACTACAAGCTAAAATTGAGTTATCACAATTATATTATGAAAATGAATATAATAATACGGCAGAAGCGTTTAAAGCTAAAAAAGATTTAGAAACAGCTCAATATAACTTAAGAGTTGCTAATGCTCGTGGAAATTATGAATTACTTGAACAATTGGCAATTGACCATAAGAATAAATTAGGTGATATTGATGATGAAGAAATGACTTATAAAGCTTCATTAGAAAAACGTAAATCTGAAACAGAACAAGAAAATTACTCCAAATCTGAAAAGAATTTCTTCAAGAGTTATGGAACTATTATTGATTTGAATAAACGTAAATATGATGATTTAAGAGAACAAGAACAATATAGTTATGAGGTTGCTCGTGATAATGCTGAGGGAAATGATAAAGAACTTGAAATTATTGAAAGGGAACACGCAGCTAAAATGAGGGAACTTAAACAACAAGAATTTGAAGCAAATAGACAATTAGATTTGATGACATTAGATGCTACAAAAACTATTGGAAATGATATTTCTTCAATTGGGGATGTATTAATACAAGAAAAACAAGGTAGGGATAGACAAGCATTTGAAACAGGTAAAAAGTTAGCTGTTGCAGGTATTGCAATTGAAAAGGCTTCAGCAATAGGACAGATTTGGGAAAACAATGCTGTGGCTAATGCTAAAGCAATTGCAGCCTTCCCATTAACTTTGGGACAACCTTGGGTAACTTTAAATACGGTAACTGCTGGTATTTCAACTGCAGCAACAATAGCAGCAGCAGCATCAGCAATAAGTCAAATTAATGGTACTGCTTTCCAACCATCTTACACAGGTAGAGGTTTAGGAAAGAACTATGGTGATGGTGGTCTTATTGATGGTCCATCACACGCACAAGGAGGGGTTCCATTAACAGCTGAAGGTGGTGAAGCTATAATGAGTAGAGGAGCTGTAACTATGTTTGCTCCATTATTATCATTAATGAATCAAGCAGGGGGAGGAACATCTTTTAATAAAGGTGCAAATGGTTCAGCAAGATACGATAATCCAAAATCAATTGGAGGACCTAATGAACAACCAATAATTAAGACTTATGTAGTTGAAGGTGATTTAACCACTGCTCAACATAAAGCAGCAAGATTAAAGAGTTTAAGTACATTATAATAAAATTTATATTTAATAGTATGAGAAAAGACAAAGTTTTTGAACTTAGAATAGAAGAAGATGATGATTTATCTGGAATTGACAGTATATCATTGGTAGATGAACCCGCAATTGAAATCAATTGGGTTGCTTTCAACAAAGAAAAATCACATGAGTTTCATATTCCTGATGGGGAAGATGATAACTATCTTGAACAACTTGCTCCTTATGGACAATCTGAAGAAGAATTATTGGAAGATGGTTTTGAAATACATTCAATTGAATATGAACCAAAACAAGATTTTACTTATAGTTATCCAAACGCAAAATCTGAAATAGATACAGATAATTTTAGAGTTAGATACAAATATGTATTAAATCCGAAAGCTGGTGGTTCACCAGTAATCCCAACAACTCGTAATTTCTGTAAAACATTAATAAATAAAAACTTAGTATTTCGTTTAGAGGATATGTTTGCTCAACGAAATGACTTTGGTCAATCTTTTGCTGACTGGCGTGGTGGTTATAACTGTCGTCATTTGTTTGCTAAGATTGTTTATAAGAAGAAAGGATATATTCCTAACAACGCAAAAGGTAAAGATACTGTATCATATGATATTTTAGGATATGAACAAAATGATACAAGAACAAAAAATCCTTCATTTAGTTCTGAAAAGTTTTCTGGCAAGGTTTTACCTATCAGTATCAACAAAACTCAGGTATTTGAACACGGACAAGATGAAAATAACTATAATAACAAAGAAAGTGGGATAAAAGACACTAATTTGACTGAAAATGGGGTAAAATACGCTAAAAATTTGGGTAAATACCTTGCTGAAACAGGTCATAAAAGAGTAATCTCAAGTGGGGTAAAACGAGCAAAAGACACTGCAAACATAGCAAAAAATGAAGCAAATACCAAAAAAGATGGTGAAAATAGGTTAGTTCATTATATAAATAACCATTTAAACACGTGGAATATCGGAAAATTCGATGGAGATGAGTTAAATAACTTTGACGAACAATATTTTGTGGCAAATCCTCATATAAATGTTCCTGAAGGAGTTAGTTTTAACCATTTTAAGGACCAAATGATTAAATGTTATAAGTATGTCAAGAATTTACCTGAAAGTGACGCAATTATCACTCATAGTAAGGTTATAAGAGCTCTAAACGCTCTTCATCATACCAATGGTGAATGGAATGATGAAACAACCCATCATTTCTTATCTTCAAAGAAACAACCAGCTTCAGATTATCATTTTGGTGGTAAAATATCATTTGATTATGATGGAACCCTTACAACTTTGGAAGGTAGATTAAAAGCTAAACAATTAGTTGATAATGGCTATGATGTTTATATTGTAACTTCTCGTGGAAAAGGTGAAAGTGCTCCTGTATATAAGATGGCTGATAAATTGGGTATCCCTCATGATTGTGTTTATTTCACAAATGGTAAACCTAAATCAGAAATTCTTAAAAAGTTGGGTGTTCAAAAACATTATGATAATAATCCTGAAGTTTTAAAAGAAATTGAAAAGAACGCACCAAATATAGAAGCTGAACATTTTGATTACAATGTTGGAAGTATAGGTGGTTATGTTGACCCAGGAATCACAAAGAAACATAATAAGAATTTTGCTACCGATGTTGATAAACAAATAGTATTAGGGCCAGCAATGGTACCGAACCAAAAGATATTCAGAAAAGATAATCAAGGTAATCCTTATTATGTGTTCTTCTCTCCTGAAACTATTAAGATGATTGCTGACAAATATATGAAGAATAAGTTCATTGATAACAATGACTTACAACATAATGGTCGTGCTGTTCCTGATGTATTTGTTATTGAAAGTTGGATTAAAGAAAGTAAGAATGATAAATCTACTGATTACGGATTTGAACATTTACCAGTAGGAACGTGGTTTGTATCGATGAAGATAAATAATCCTGAAGTTTGGAAGATGGTTAAATCACATGAGTTAAATGGATTTAGTGTTAGTGGTTACTTTGAAGAAGTTGCAGACTTTATGAAAGAAAAGGCGTTTTTATCTCAGGTGGTTAAAATATTAAAAGATGTTGAAGATTGAGTGGGATAATCCGAGAATAAATTTACCAACAGAAATAAAACTATGTGATTATCCTGATTTATCTGTTGGAGAATTACTTATTCAATTACAAAATCAGTTCTATCATAGTATAAAATCATATATTTTGGTAAATTAATAAAATATATATATTTAATAATAGGAATAATAAAAAAACAAAAGAAAATTATGTCAAATTCAAAAAACGCAATTTCGGAAATTAAAAAATTGATGGTACAATTTGGATTTATGTCAGCTGAACCTACTTTGTTAGATTTTAAATTGGAGGATGATACAATTTTACAAGCGGAAGCTATGGAAGTTGGAAAATCTATTTTTAAAATTAATGAGTTATTTGAAAAAGTAACTTTGGAAGATGGTTCTTATTCAACTTCAGATTATTCATTTGAAGTAGAAGATGGCACAATCAAAACTGTAAAAGAAATCTTTGTTTCTGGTAAATTGAAAGACGGTACTGAAGTAAGTGCTACAGGAAAAGGTTTTGAAGTTGGAGGTAAATTATTTGTGATTAAAGATGGTACATCAATACCTGCACCTGATGGTGAACACGAATTAGAAGATGGAACTAAAGTATCTGTTAAAGACGGAGAAATTGTTACTATTGAAACCCCTGCTGAAGAAAAAGGACCTGGTGAAGCTGAAGAAACTCCTGCTGAAGAAGCTGAAGAATCTCCTGCTGAACAAGGTACTGAAGACGAAAGTCCTGTAGATAAGAAAACTACTAAAGCTGATGTTAATTTAAACCCTGAGCATATGGACGAAATGTACAATATGATGAAAGAGTTTGTAACTAAAGCACATCAAAAAATGTCTGAAATGGAAGGTATGTATAATTCATTGAAAAATGAATTTGAAGCTTTCAAAAAAGAACCAGCTGGAACAAAAATATCTTACAGCAAAACAGATTTTAATAAAGATAATGAAGATGCTTTGGAAGCAAGATTAGCTGCTATTAAATCTTTAAAAAATAAATAATAAAAAAATTAAAAACATTTTAAAAAATGAGTAATTTAAACAAACAAGCGTTTTCGTATGACGTGTCAACCATCGGTGGTTATTCTGACCAGGTTGGTGGTGAATTGTTAGCGAAAGCGTTAATCGGTGGAACTACTGCTTCCAACGTAAATTTGAGAACTGGTATCCGTGGTACTCAAGCATTAAACTTATTGGATTCAACTCCAGTAATTCAAAACGGTAACTGTTCTTTACAACCTTCAGGTGTAACAACATTTACTCAACATTCGATTACAACATGTCAAAAGACGTTGTTTGAATCTTTATGTTATAAGGCGTTATTCGATACATACCAAAGTATGCTAATGAAAACACCAGGTCAAACTCAAGAAACTGTTCCATTCGAACAAATGATTTTGGATTTGAAGAAAAAACAAATCGAGCAATACGTAGAAAGAGTATTATGGACTGGTACAACAGTTGGTTCAGCTGATTGTTTCAATGGTTTTGCTAAAATGATTTCAACTTCAACTGGTAATACATACTCAGGTTCAGTTGCTAACTCATCAGGTGCTACTTTCTCTTCAACTGCTACTTACGGTCAATCAGGTAATCCTATTACTGAAGTTGATAACTTAATCAACGCTTTAGATAGTGATGCTTTATCTCGTGAGGATTTAGTGGTATTTATGTCATTTGCTTATTTCCGTTTATACGTACAAGCATTAACAAGAGCTAACTTCTTCCAAAACTATATCGGTTCTACTGATGTAACTAAGATGATGAAAGCCATTCACCCAAATACTAACGTAACTGTATTACCTACATTAGGTTTAGATGGTTCAACTCAAGTAACTATCGGACCTGCAGAGTATATGGTTGTAGGTGTGGATTTGTTAAGTGATGAAACTTTAAGAGCATGGTACTCAGTTGATTTCGACGAAATTAGAATTAGAAGTAATTTTAACTTTGGTGCGACAATCGCTACATTCGGTACTACTAAGTATTTCGCTTGGAACGGTAAGCCTTAATATAATTAAAAAAACATAAGGGGTGAAAGTCCCCTTTATAAAAAACAAAAAATAAAATTAATACAATATGTCGTGTTATATAACAAGTGGTCAAGCCTTAGGATGTTCTGATGGTATTGGTGGTTTGTACAAATTATACATCGTTGGTGGTGGTGGAGCTATTACAGGTTACACTTATGATGCTGATGGTGCTATTACAGGTGGTACAGCATCAACTGGAACAACAATCTACGGTTTCGAATTGAAGAGAAATACTTCAAGTTTAACCCAAAATATTCAGAAAAACTTTGAAAATGGTACAATTTATTTTGACCAAGAAGTTTTGGCTGTTTTCTTCAAATATGATCAACAAAAACGTAATGAATTGAAAGTATTATCACAAAACGATAAACTTCAAATCATTGTTGTTGACCAAAATCAGGTTCAATACTTAGTTGGACAAGTTAATGGATGTTATTTAGCTTCAGGTGCTGCTACCACAGGTGTTCAGTTCTCTGATAGAAATGGTTTCTCATTAACGTTCAAAGGACAAGAACATGAACCAGCAAACGTAATTGATGGTGATTTATCTACCGTATTTGGTATCCCAGTGGTAGGATAATAATCCTGTAGTTCCTCGCGGAACGAATTGCATATATTCTATAAATCAGGGGAGTTCTTCTCCCCTTTTTTAGTTTTATAAAGTTTAATTTTCATTTTTTTATATTTATTATATATAAAGAAGAATATGCTATACATCAATAAAGGAGAAGTGAATAATTTGGTGTTGAATATAAATAATAATTCAACTCAATCATTTGCTACTTATGATTTAGTTTTCACACACATAATGTCTCAAAAACAGCAGACATATACCATTGATACATCCAATTCATCACAATACACAAGTAATATTCGTTACTGTACAATTGTTTTAGATTTAACTCAAACAGATTTAATTTATTTGGGTCAATATCAATTGAATATATTTGGTAATGGTACTCAAGAAGTATATGTTACGATGGTTGTTTTACAAGGAACTGAGGAAACAAATCCATTCACGGAATATGTTAGTCCAAATGAGGTGAATGAAAACTACATATATATACAAGAATAATTATGAATGAACAATTTAAACCACCTGTTTCAGGTACAACAAAAATAAATTTAAGTAAGGTATCATTTAAGACTGCTACATTTCCAGTATTTTCTGAATTATTGGGTAAAAGTCCTTGGGTGTATTATGGTTTGAACAACCTCTTACCTCAGTACTTCATAGAGTTATATGATAACTGTGCAATACATAAAGCAATTGTTAAATCAAAAGTAAATCAAATCTTAGGTGATGAGATTACTTCTAAAGATAATCCTGATAGTGTTTGGGAATTAGTTAATGAGGATGAGAACATCGTGGATGTTATGCGTAAATGTGTATTGGACTTTATGTTATTTGGAGGTTTTGCTCTAAATGTTGTTTGGAGTAGAGATAGAAAAACAATTGCAGAACTATATCACTTAGACTTTTCTCGTATTAGAAGTGGTAAAGTTAATCTTGATACAGATAAGGTTGACCATTATTACTATTCACCTGTTTGGGAGGATACAAGAAAGTTTCCACCACAGGAATTTCCTGCATTTAATAAAAACACAAAAGACCCTGTTCAGATATTTTATTTCAAGATATACCAACCAGGTTTAACATATTATCCTGTACCTGACTGGTCTGCAGGACAACGTTCTATTGAGATTGATATTGAGATTAAGAACTTCCATATGAATAATTTGAGACAGGGAATGGTTCCATCACTTTGGATTAACTATAACAATGGTATCCCTGGTGAGGAAGAACAACGTGTATTGGTGAGAGCTCTTGAATCTCAGTATGGTGGAACTGATAATGCTGGTCAAGCTATAATTTCTTTTAATGAAAGCAAGGAACAATCCCCTGATATTGTACAAATACCTCGTAATGACCACGATAGTTATTACCAATCTCTTTATGAAGATATTAGTAGGTCTATATTGTCTTCTCATCGTGTTTCTTCTGCGGAGTTATTTGGTATATCTACACCTGGTAAATTGGGTAGTAGGAATGAGATAATCGACCATAGTGAATATTTCTCTCGTATGGTAATCCAACCTTATCAAGATGAGATATTACCTGTGTTCAATAAGTTATTGAGTTTATTCTTTGGTAAGAAAACTACATTGGATATTAAACCATTATCAATTTACGAACCTTTACCGATTGTTGAACCAACAGATAATTCCAAACCTGCTCCACCAATAAAAACAGGACATAACGAACAGAACCGTCCTGAACCAAATTACCCAAATCTAAACAACTAACATGGCTGGAAAATTACTAATTAGTGAAATAAAATTGAAGAGCTATACAAATATTAACAAAAACGTTGATATGGATGTTCTGAAAGCAGAAATTCAGATTGCTCAAGATATTGATGTTCAAACCATACTCGGAACTTTGTTCTATAAACATTTGTTAGATGGTATATTACCTGATGGTACGACAACGTGGAATGACGATGAAACCATACTCGTGAATGATTACCTTCAACCTTTCTTAATTCAGACAGCTTATTTCAATGCCATACCACAGATTATGTACCGAACAATGAACAGAGGTATTGTTGAGGGTAGTATGGAGAACGCAAAGTCTGTTGATATTGAAACGATGAAGTATCTAAGAAACGTTCAGAAGAGTAGAGCTGATTTCTATCTACAAAGATTAATGGATTATCTATTAACTGGTAGAGGACAGAACAAGTTCCCTCAATATACCACAGCATCTACCATTGATGGTATGGTTCCTGATAGATTACAAAAATACAATAATGGTATATTCTTAAAACATTCAACAAGAAAAGGTTGGGATATATCAAGAATGGCTCAAAATGGGATTATGCCATATTCCGAATATGCTAATGCATGGTGGAATTGTCCCGATTGTTATTAATACTTAAACTATGGCTAAACTTTTTAAATTCTTAGTTGAAGATAATAAATATAGTGATTGTGAATATCAGTTAAGTTATGAAGAAATTAGAGAATTAATAAGAGTAATTCTTCAAGCAGAAAGGATACCAAATTATTCTCAAGTAATTGATGTTGAAATTATGAATAAAATAAAACAAAAAATAGGATTGGAATAATATGGATATAAGAGAACTATATAAACTCCGTTTCAAAGATGAAGAGGTATCGTTTAAATTTCCTGCTGGCTTTGAACCTGCTAAATCTGTTCCAAACGGAGAAGCAGGAATTATGTGTTACACCTGTGCAAAGTGGAACCCTGATACAAAGTTATGTCAAGGACAATACTATATCAATTGGAATGGAAATGGAAAAATCCCTAATGACAACCCGAACGAGTACGCTTGTGTATGGTGGGTTGATAAAAGAATTAAATAAAAAAATATGATAGACTTACCAAAACCAAACGAAAATGAAACCATTGGTCAATATGTTAATAGATTATTGTCCGATAAAATAATAACCACAACAGAAATTCAATATGCTGTTAGAAAATATAATAACAATAAATAATGAATATAGAACAACTACATAAAATTAGAGTTGAACTTAGTAGTGCTAATGTTAAAACTCAAGATAAACCTTATAAGACCAAAGTTGATGAGGAAGATGGTGAATTTGATTTCAAGTCCTATGATTGGGATACTTGTATCTCTGATAATGAAGGTAAGTATGGTAAGAAAGGTGCTGCAAAGGTTTGTGGTGCAATTAAAGCAATGAACAACTCATCTGAGGAAGAATTTATGATACCCAAACCAGAACCAGGTGAAGATAAACAAACCTACGTATCAAGATGTATGAAAGCTATTGGTGGTGAAAATAAACCTGAGGAACAAAAACTTGCAATCTGTTATGCACAAATTGAAAAGTAATTTACCTATATACCTTGCTAAGGGATTATTTGTTTGGACTTTAACATTATTGTCTATTGAACTTATTCTTACCTTTCAACATCTAATTGAATTTGGATTTAACTAATTATAACCCTCCACTTCGGGGGGTTTTTTATTTATATTAATTTTATGATTAACACAGAATATTATAGAAGTAAAGATAAAGATGAATATTATACACCAGCAATCCTTGTTGAACCCATATTAAAATATATTAAACCCAATAGTGTTGTTTGGTGTCCATTTGATAAGTTTGAAAGTGAGTTTGTTCAACAAATAACAAAAGAGGGTCATAAAGTAATTTACGGACATATTGAGGAGGGTTATGACTTTTTTGAATATGAACCCCCATATTACGATTATGTTGTTTCAAATCCACCCTTTACCCGTAAATTGGAGGTATTGGATAGATTATACAAATTGGGAAAACCTTTTGCTATGATATTGGGATTACCCATATTGAACTATCAGGAAGTTGGTGAGTTCTTTTTGGACAAAGATTTACAACTCCTTATTGTGGATAAGAAAGTATCCTTTGATGGAAATACATCCTCATTTAACAACTCTTACTTCTGTTGGAATATGTTACCCCGTGATTTAATGTTTGTTCATTTGGAACATAATAATAGTGGAAAGAATTATTCCCCCTCAGGTATGTACAAAAAAAAATTAGACAGGATTTTGTAAATTAAAACATTTTTCGTATTATTGTATTGTCCCTACATGGACGACTATTCTAATCATTTCATACGACCTTCGTTTCTACGAGGGTCTTTTTTTTGTCCTGAACCCGACCAACTTAACCTGAAGGGACCTCCGACAGGAGGGACCGAAAGACTTCCTGTTTACTACCCCCTCAGGTGTGGGGAAAAATTCCGTGTCGGGGATGGGTTAGTGGATACGAAATTTTTTCCAAGCAACCATCCCCAAGGTCAAAAAGTTATTAACATTATATCCCCATCGATTATACGGGTCGATCCTTCGGTCGACCCTTCAGGTGAGGTCATAGTACCACTCATATATGAACCCGTCTATATGGGTCTATTATACCCCTTTAAATGGATTTTAGACGACCCTGACCCGACCGAAGGGAGGGATAATTAGTCTATTAAAATAGTGGACTTTTAATAGTCTACCTTAGTTGTAGACCAACCTGTAATTTACGTTGCGTTGTTATTTTTCCCCCCTGCGGGGGTCAGGGAA
>Ga0007827_10000706_pt1 | contig 10582 bp, 11 predicted proteins | sample CryBogCBE16Jul07_FD_60332 | JGI IMG/M metagenome (GOLD analysis project Ga0007827, IMG submission 60332) | Freshwater microbial communities from Crystal Bog, Wisconsin, USA - CBE16Jul07 | ecosystem: Environmental > Aquatic > Freshwater > Lake | place: Crystal Bog, Wisconsin, USA | collected...
CCATCTGCACGTTGTAACGCTTTCACTTTTCTAACGATTTTAACTCCTCGGCCTACCGGTTCTGCGCATCCTAATGCAAATTTTGGGTTTAACCTCTGGCTTCCTTATTCCGTTCTTGACCCGCAGGGAGTTCGTGCCGATTCTCACCGACCCACAAAAGAAAGCAGGTGAATTAAATGCCGGAAGTTTCCGTCCGCAAGGGCGAACCCATCGATCGCGCTCTCAAGCGCCTCAAGACGAAGCTCGACACCGAGGGAATCCTCGATGAGGTCCGCCGTCTTCGTGCCTTCGAGACCCCGACCCAGCGCTCCAAGCGCAAGGCCAAGGCCAACGCCAAGCGCGCCAAGGCCAAGGTCCGTTTCACGCTGAGCTAATCAGTTTTCCGGAATGACTCCGGATGTCGTCATCATCGGCTGCGGTTTCCTCGGGGAAGCCGCAGCCGCTTTGTTTTCGTCCCGGGGAGCACACGTCCTCGGGTTGGTCCGATCCGCGGAGTCACTGGCCGCGTTGGCCGGCACATCCTTTGAAGCCGCCCGGTGCGATGTGGCGGACGACATTTCAGTCAAGGCGCTTGCTCCACGTCTTCGCGGCGTGCCGCTGGCCATCCATGCGGTCAGCGCGGGCGGAGGGGGCGCGGAGGAATACGCCGCCCTTTACCGCGACGGCCTGAAGAGGGTGCTCGCCTCATGGCAGCCCCGTCGGGTGATTTTCGTCAGCAGCACCTCGGTCTACGGTCAGGACGATGGATCGTGGATTACGGAGGAATCGCCGACCGAACCGGTCCGCGAGACCGGCAGGATCCTGCTGGAGTCCGAGCAGATCGCACTCCAAGCCGGAGGGATCGCGGCACGGTTGAGCGGCATTTACGGACCGGGCCGGTCGTATCTCCTGCGTCACTTCCTCGAGGGGGAGGCTGTCTTGGAAAACGGCGGCGGGCGCTGGATCAATCAGATTCACCGGGACGACGGTGCGGGCGCGCTCGTCAGGCTCGGAGATCCGGAGATTTCCCCCGGAGTCTACAACGTGACCGACGACACCCCTGCCACTCAGCGTGAGGTCTATGGATGGATGGCTGACTTTTTTGGGCAACCTCTCCCGCCCGTGGGGGATCCCGGAATGGCGCTTCGGAGAGGGGTGACTTCCAAACGGATTTCCAATGCGAAAATGCGCGGGCTTGGCTGGTCTCCCGCCTATCCCTCCTACAGGGACGCTTTGCCTCGCTTGGCTGCGGAAATCTAAGCGGATTCGTTAGAGTAAAAAGTGGCTTTTTGCCACAATCTGTGCCACTTTGGCACTCTCTTCCTGCATGAGACCGACCCTCCTGATCGTTGATGATGAGAAGCACACCCGAGAGGGATTGCGTTCCGCCCTTGAGGAGCACTACGAGGTCTCGGTGGCGGCCGATGCCGCCGGGGCGCTGGCCCTCTTCGAAGCTGATCCGGCCGATGTGGTCATCACCGATCTGAAACTCGGCACCGATGACGGAATGGAGCTGATGGATCGCCTCCTGAAGCGTCCCGATCCGCCAGCCTGCATCATGATGACCGCCTACGGTTCGGTCGACACCGCCGTCGAGGCGATGCGTCGCGGGGCTTACGATTTCGTCACCAAACCGGTGAATATCGATAGGCTCGAGATGCTCGTCCGCCGATCCCTGCGCGAACGGGCGCTGAGTCGGGAAAACGTCGAACTGAAGCGCGAGGTGGTGAAATCCCGCACGCCCGACCGGATGATCGGTCGCTCCCCCGCGATGGAACGGGTCTTCGAGACGATCCGTCAGGTCGCCCCCAGCAAGGCGACCGTGCTCATCACGGGGGAAAGCGGCACCGGCAAGGAAGTGGCCGCCAAGGCGGTCCACGCCATGAGCCCGCGCTCCGAAAAACCCTTCGTCGCCGTCCACTGCGCCGCCCTGTCGCCGCAGCTTCTTGAGAGCGAGCTTTTCGGGCATGAGAAGGGTGCCTTCACCGGCGCAACCGAACGCCGGATCGGAAGATTCGAGCAAGCCGCGGGAGGGACGCTTTTTCTCGATGAGATCGGGGAGATCGATCCCTCTGTCCAAGTGAAGATTCTCCGTGTGCTGGGCGAGCGCACCTTCGAGCGGGTCGGCGGGAACCAGACCCTGCAGGCCGATGTCCGCCTGCTCGCCGCGACGAACCGCGATTTGGTCGCGATGGTGGCTGAGGGCACCTTCCGCGAGGATCTCTATTTCCGGCTTAATGTGGTTCCGCTGACGATGCCTCCACTGAGGGAACATAGGGAGGATATCCCCTTGTTGGTCAATGCATTCGAGAAGGAGATGGCTCGAGAACACGACAAACCGGCCCGGCGATTCGACCAGGAGGCGATGGAGCTTCTCGAGAACTACAGCTGGCCCGGCAATATCCGTGAACTCCGCGCCGCCGTGGAGCATGCCGTCGTACTCGGAGCCGGTACGGAACTTACGGCAAGGGACCTCCCCTCGACGCTCCGCACTGCTGCCGAACAGGGTATTCGAGAGGGGGAACTCAACCTCGCCCGGATCGAGGAGGCGATGATCCGCAAGGCCCTCTCCGAGTGCGCCGACAACAGGACGCTCGCGGCAAAAAAGCTCGGCATCAGTCGCCGCACGCTCCATCGTCATTTGGCTCAACTGGGCATCTTCAAGCACGCCTCCTGATCACCCATGGCTTTCCAGGAAACTGTCCGCAATATTGATGTCGGCCTTACGGCCCGTATCATCAGGTTCGGCATGGTGACCCTGACTCTGGCGGGCATCGTGGTCCTTTATTTTCTCTTTCACTTTAAGGGGCTTGGTACCGAGGCGGCAATGGATCAGGCGCAGGTTGCCCGTTCATTGATCTCGGGCGAGGGGTTCACCACTCGCTATATCCGTCCCCTGGCCATCCAGCAGTTGACCGATTCGGGAAAGGAAATCCCCCGGGGCAATTTTCCCGAAGTCTTTAACGCGCCGCTCTTCCCAGTCCTGGAGGCTGCCGCGCTTTTTCCGTTCAAGAAGCGCCTCGACATGGCCGCCTCCGATGCGCTCTCGATGGGGGACAGGGTGATCGCCGGGTTGGGGATCATGCTCCTGCTGGCCGGCGTGCTTGTCTGGTACCTTGTGGCACGACGCCTCTTTGACCACGAGCTTGCCCTGATTGCCGCCGGCCTCCTGCTCGTGACCGATCTGTTGTGGCAGTATGCGTTGGCCGGCCTGCCACAGCTGTTGATGATCATCCTGTTCGGACTCACCACGCTCTGTTCGCTCGGGGCGCTTGAGGCGGAGGATCAGGAACGCGGCACTTACTCCGTGATCCTCCGACTCGCCGCGGCCTCCTTCCTTCTCGGATTGATGGCTCTCACCCATGGTGTCGCCGCTTTTCTCTACCCCGGATTTCTGGCCTTCTGCCTGATCGCCTTCCGTGAGCGGCTTGCTGCCACGCTTGTGTCGATGGCGGTTTTTCTCACAACAGTCCTCCCTTGGCTTGCCCATAACTACCTGTCATGCGGCAATCCCCTCGGCATGGCGGTTTACATCGCGCTTGCGGGCTCAGGCGTCACGGAGGAGGCCGTGATGCGCGGTGTGAACACGGGACTCAGCCTCGGGGGAGGGATGGCGACAAAGTTCCGCACCGGCCTCATCGATCAGGCCGCGCATCTTTGGGAATTTCTCGGACTCAATATTGTGGTCGTGGCAGCCCTTCTTTCCGTGATGCATCCTTTCCGTAATCCCGCAGTCGCCCTTTGGCGCTGGATCGTGGTGTTCATGTGGATCGGTGCGGTCTTGGGCATGACGCTCTTCGGAGTGAAGGATGCGGTCTCTGCCAACCAGCTCCATATCGTTTTCCTGCCGGTCTTCCTACTTTACGGGTTGGCCTTCCTACTGGTGCTCTGGAATCGCCTCGACATTTCCATCAGGGCGCTCCGGATCGCCTTCCTGTCGCTGCTGTTCCTGTTGACCTCCTCCCCGATGCTGCTGCGCTTCATCTCCGGCGCTCAGGCCAGGATCCAGTGGCCGCCGTATGTCCCGCCGTTCATTTCGGTGCTTCAGAAATGGTATGAGCCGAAGGAACTCCTTTCTTCGGACATGCCCTGGGCGGTCGCTTGGTACGCCAACCGCAAGTGCCTCCTGCTACCAGAGACCGTCCGCCAGTTCAACGGGATCTCCGATTTCGGCGTGCTGGGAACGCCCATTGTCGGGCTCTATCTGACGCCGATTTCGGGTAGTCAGGATTTCCTCTCACTGATCAAGGGTCCCTACAAGGAATGGGGTCCTGTCATCATGAGGACCGTAAATCTCAACGACTTCCTGCTCAAAAGCTTCACTCCGCTTCCCATCGACGGCGAGTGCATTCTCTATGCCGACCGGGTACGCTGGTCGCACCGATAAACCGCATGTCATCACGATGAAGAAAACCGACACCCCATCGACGGAACCCTCCTTGGAGCAGGCGCTCGGGCGATTGGAGGAGATCGTCGGGGAGATTGAGAAGACGCCCCCGCCCCTGGAGACACTGATCGACCGTTACGAGGAGGGGATGAAATTGCTTCGGACCTGCCGCGAGCGCCTCGACGCCGCGGAGAAGCGGATCGAGATCATCGGACGTGATGCGCGCGGCGACGCCGTGCTGGAGCCCTTCGAGGAAGCGTGAGCGCCATGCCGCACCACCCCCGACTCCTCGACGGGATCGACTCCCCCATCGACCTGAAGAAAATTCCCGAGACCGATCTGCCCCGTCTCGCGCAGGAAATCCGAGACGAGTTGATCGGCACGCTCGCCGAGACGGGCGGACACCTCGGACCGAACCTCGGGGTCGTCGAGCTGACGATCGCCCTCCATCGCGTCTTCGAAACCCCTTCCGACAAGATTCTCTTCGACGTCAGTCATCAGGGTTACGTCCATAAGATCCTTACCGGCCGCAGGAGCCGGTTGGCCACGATGCGCCAGCACGGTGGGCTCAACGGGTTCCTTCTCCGGACCGAAAGTGAACACGACTGCTACGGGGCGGGCCATGCGGGCACCGCCCTTTCCGCCGCGCTCGGGATGGCCGCGGCGCGTGATATGAACGGCGGAAGAGAACACGTGGTCGCCGTCGCGGGTGACGCGGCCTTCACCTGCGGAGTCAGCTACGAGGCGCTCAACAACGTCGCCGGAACCACCAAACGCTTTCTCGTGGTGCTCAACGACAACGAGTGGTCGATCGCAAAGAACACGGGCGCCATGGCGAGCTATCTGAACAGGATCGCCACCAGTCCCTCCTATGCCCACCTCCACGACCAGGCGGCGAAGTTCGTCGAGTGGATCGGCGGCAAGGGGGCACGCCATCTTGCCGGTAAGATCGAGTCCGGCGTGAAGCAGATCCTGCTGCCGAAGGTCCTCTTCGAGGATCTGGGCCTGCGTTACTATGGACCGATCGACGGACACGACATCCCCCTGCTCATCCGCACCTTCGAATTTCTCAAGACCCAGAACGAGCCGGTTCTTCTCCATATCCTTACCAAGAAGGGCAAGGGCTACGCCCCCGCCATGGCGAAGCCGGACAAATTCCACGGGCTCGGCAAATACAGCGCCGACACCGGGGAGACCGTTCCCGTAACCACGTCCACCTATTCCGAGATCTTCGGGAGGACGCTCGCCGACTTTGCCGACCACAACCGCAAGATTGTCGCCGTGACCGCGGCCATGCCGACCGGCACGGGACTCTCCCAGTTCGCCAACCGCCACCCCGACCGCTTTTACGACGTCGGCATCGCCGAGGAGCACGCCGCCCTCTTCGCCGCCGGGATGGCGACGCGAGGGATGAAGCCCTTCCTCGCGATCTACTCCACTTTCATGCAGCGGGCGTTCGACATGATCGTCCACGACATCGCCCTTCAGAACCTCAACGTGGCGCTCTGCATGGACCGTGCCGGTCTCTCCGGCGACGACGGCCCGACCCACCACGGTCTCTTCGACATCGCCTACCTCCGTTCCATCCCCGGCGTGGTCGCGATGCAACCCAAGGATGAGGAGGAATTCGTCGACATGCTCTGGACGATGGCCAATCACCATGAGGGCCCCGTCGCCATCCGCTATCCCCGCGGCGCCGGAACAGGGTCTGTTCCGAAAAAGACCCCCCGCCTGCTGGAGGTCGGCAAGGCCGAGGTGATCCGCCACGGCACCGATGCCGCCCTCTTCGGCCTCGGGAATTTCTGCGAGATCGCGACAGCGGTCGCGGATCTCCTTGAAAAGGAAGGCATCAAGGCGGCGGTCATCAACCCTCGCTGGATCAAGCCGCTCGACACCGTGACGCTCGAGTTCTTCGCCCGCGGAACCCGCCTCATCTGCACGCTTGAGGACCATGCGATCGCGGGGGGCTTCGGTTCCGCCGTGGCCGAGCATCTCTCTGACGTGGGGATCACCACGCCTCTCGTCCGGATCGGCTGGCCCGACCAGTTCATCGAGCACGGATCGGTCGCGATCCTGCGCGAAAAATACGGCCTTACCCCGGAGGCGATCGCGTCGAGGATCCGCTCGGATCTTTCGCGGACGAAACCCCTTCCGAAAGCCGGAGTGATCAGCTGAGGCTGGGACGCTTTTTTCATCATCACCACCCGATACCCCACATCCATGAGCAGCCACACCATCCCCGACACCCAACTCCTGAATGCCCTGAATTGGCGCTACGCCACCAAGACCTTCGATGCATCGAAGATCATCCCCGAGGCCACTTGGAAGACCCTTGAGGAAACCCTCGTCCTCTCCCCCTCTTCCTTCGGACTACAGCCTTACCGCTTGCTCGTGGTGAAGGATGCCGCGATCCGCAGGCAGCTCCAACCACACTCCTGGAACCAGACCCAGGTCGTCGATGCCTCCCACTACGTTGTCTTTGCAGCGCGCACCGTCATCACGGAGAACGAGATCGACGCTTTCCTCAACCGTATCGTCGAGGTTCGTGGTATTCCCCGCGAATCCCTCGAGGGCTATCGCGGCATGATGTACGGCAGCCTGCTCTCCCCCGGAGCCGAGGCACGCATCCCTCACTGGGCGGCACTCCAGGCCTATATCGCCCTGGGTAACCTCATGACCGCCGCTTCCCTGGTGGGTGTCGATACCTGCGCGATCGAGGGATTCGCCCCGGCCGAATACGACTCGATCCTGGGTCTCAAAGAGCAGGGCTATGCCTCGGTTGTCTGCTGCGCGCTCGGCTACCGTAGCGCCGAGGACAAGTATGCCGTCCTGGCGAAGGTTCGTAAGTCGGCCGCCGACCTGATCAAGACGGTCTGAGCTTGGGATTCCCGTGGACGACATCGAACGCGACCTCGGCGAGCAGCCCCTTTCCCGCCTCATGGCGGAGAGGGGGCTCAAGTCGCACGATCTCGTGGCGGCCTCCACCGAACAGATCACCCACAAGATGGTCCAGCGGGGCTGCAAGGGCCGCCGCCTCACGCGCAATGTGCAGGGAAAACTCCTGCGCGCCTTCGACAAGGTGACAGGCGAACCTCACAAACTCACGGATCTCTTCACCTACTAAGAAATGAAGAGTGAAAAATGATGAATGAAAAAGCGGGTGATCCCGTTAAAGATCATCCCGTTATGGTATCAGGCCGATCAGCCTCCTCCATGCCGATCCTCAATGCGGCCGCCTACAAGTTTGCGGAGCTGACCGGATTACCGGAGCTACGCGAGCGGCTCAAGGCGAAGTGCCGCAGTTTGGGGCTCAAGGGAAGCATCCTGCTCAGCCCCGAGGGGATCAACCTCTTCATCGCCGGGGAACGCGCCGCCGTGGAGGTCCTGCTCGGCGACATCCGAGACATCCCGGGACTGGAGACCTTGGAGGCGAAGTTCAGCGAAAGCGGAGAGCAGCCGTTCAACCGGATGCTGGTGAAGCTCAAGCAGGAGATCATCGCCTTCGGTGTCGAGGGGATCAATCCCGCCCGCCACACCTCCCCGCGACTTCCCCCTAAGGAACTGAAGCGCTGGCTCGACGAGGGGCGCCCCGTCACCCTGCTCGACACGCGCAATACTTACGAAGTGAAGCTCGGCACTTTCTCCGGAGCCGTCACTCTTCCCATCCGCCACTTCAGGAAATTCCCTCAGGCCGTCGATGCCCTCCCCGAGGAGTTGAAGCAAGCCCCCGTGGTCAGCTTTTGCACAGGCGGCATCCGCTGCGAGAAGGCCGCCCCGTATCTCGAGCGCGCCGGCTTCCGCGAGGTCTACCAACTCGAAGGGGGCATCCTGAAATATTTCGAGGAATGCGGCGGCTCCCATTGGGAGGGCGAATGCTTCGTCTTCGACAAGCGCGTCGGCGTCGATCCGGCGCTTCAGGAAACGGGCAGCCAACTCTGCTTTGCGTGCCAGGAACCGCTGACCGCCGAGGAAGTAAAGGATCCGCGGTATCAGTACGAGGTCAGCTGCCCTTACTGCTACGCAGGGTAGGGTTTGAGATTTTGGCGGATAGCGGCGTTGGCCTGCACTCGCAGTAGTTCACGACAGCTTTGCTTGGACACCTTGATCTCCATCCAAACTTCCGAACCCTTGTAATGGAGTGTGCTTATTACGAGAACTTTGATTTATCTCTCCGCGTTTGTACTCGCTTGCTCCGGCAGGCTCGCCCTTCGGATCCACCTTCAGTGGCTACAACTCGCCTTTCCCACAGGCTCGTGTCTGCGAGAAATACTTACACAGGCTTGCGGACTGGAATACCGCGAGCGGTCAGTTCCCTCTTCACATCCCCTACGGTGTACTGGCCGAAGTGGAAGATGCTCGCCGCGAGCACGGCATCGGCTTTCCCGACGGTGAGGACCTCAGCCATGTGGTCGATGCCACCGGCCCCGCCGCTGGCAATCACGGGAATCCCGACCGCATCGCTGACGGCGGCGGTGAGTGCGAGATCATAACCTTTTTTTGTCCCATCGGAATCCATGCTGGTGAGGAGGATTTCCCCCGCGCCACGCCTGGTAACCTCGATAGCCCAGTCAACGGCCTGCCAGGTGGTCGGCTTGCGGCCGCCATGAGTGTGGACGATCCAGCCACCGTTCCCGTCGCGACGCGCGTCGATCGCGACCACGACGCACTGGGAACCGAAGCCCTCCGCGGAATCATTGACGAGATCGGGATTGTCGAGCGCGGCGGTGTTCATGCTGACCTTGTCGGCTCCGGCCAGCAGCATGGCCCGGACATCCTCGACCTTGCGGATCCCTCCACCGACGGTGAGGGGCATGAAGCAGGCGTCGGCGGTCTTTTCCACCACCTCGCGCATCGTGGCACGGCCTTCGTGGGAGGCCGTGATATCGAGGAAGACAAGCTCGTCGGCACCCTGCGCATCGTAGACGCGCGCACACTCGACCGGGTCGCCCGCATCGCGGATGTTCTTGAATTTCGTCCCCTTGACCACCCTGCCCCCATCGACATCGAGACAGGGGATGATGCGTTTGCCGAGCATCGGGGGACATTAAAGGATGAAAGCTGAAGGCTGAAGATTAAATTCGCTGCCACCCCTCAAGAGGGCGTCCGCCCGGGCGGATTGCCGGGAAGCAAGGGCCGCCTATGATGAACGACGTAAGAAATCAACTTGCACTTACGAGCCATGTTATGTCCCTTCCATCCTCTTCGTCCCTGTGAGTTTTTTAGTCCAAGATCCATTCAGGGACCCTTGGGAAGCGCTGATTCAATCCCATGAGGGCCGCTGAAGATCAGTTGCTGATTTTTGAAGGCGCGAGCGCTGGGCGATACCCGCAACGGTCTCGATGCGATTTAATCAGCGCTTCCCTAAAGGGTTGCGCCGCGCCGTCGGTGCCCTAAATTCCCCCGTGTCATGACAGAACGTCCTTTCATGATCGCCCTTCTCCGTTGCCTGCCCCTGCTGGCAGCCTTGCTGCTGCCTGGGTGTGCACTGTTCGAGGCGGGGGCGGGGCTCTCCAATTTCCACACCGTGGTGCTCGACGCCGGTCACGGCGGCTATGACAACGGTGCCAAGGCAGTGCGCGGGATGCCCGAAAAATCCCTCACCCTCGATATGGTGCGCCGCGTGAAGCCGCTTCTCCAGCAGCGCGGTTACCGCGTCATCATGACGCGCGACACGGATGTCTTCATCCCGCTCGGGGGACGCACGGCGATCTCCAACAGCCATCCGGAGGCGGCCTTCGTGAGCATCCACTTCAATTGCTCCCCAAAGCGCTCCGCCTACGGCGTGGAGACCTACTACTATGACTCCCGGTCACGGCCCCTCGCCGCCAATATCCTGCGCGAGATCGCCCCATGCTACGGTTCCTACAGCCGCGGCGTGAAATACGCGCGCTTCTATGTGCTCCATCATAACCAGCGTCCGGCCACCCTGCTGGAGTTGGGCTTTGTCTCCAACCCCAAGGAGAATGCAAAGCTCCAGGATCCGAGGGTTCGCCAGATTCTTGCTGAGAAAATCGCCGAGGGTATCGCCAAGGGGCACGGTGGTCATGCCCCGGCCGAAGGATCGTAAATCGGTTCGTTGGAGCCGGAAAAACCCGTGTGCCGCCCCGCCCGCTCAGGCCATGTCCCGGGCGGGGATCTCGATGGCCTTGCAGATGTCGCGCCAGCCCGGGAAGTTCCACGAGTTGGGGAAATCCTTGCACTGTTGCGGTTTCACGG
>Ga0007827_10000708_pt1 | contig 10565 bp, 18 predicted proteins | sample CryBogCBE16Jul07_FD_60332 | JGI IMG/M metagenome (GOLD analysis project Ga0007827, IMG submission 60332) | Freshwater microbial communities from Crystal Bog, Wisconsin, USA - CBE16Jul07 | ecosystem: Environmental > Aquatic > Freshwater > Lake | place: Crystal Bog, Wisconsin, USA | collected...
GGTACTGCAACAACAACTACTTCAGTTGCTTATGGAACAGCTACTTCGGTTCCTGTTACAACCGATCATCCGACAACATACGCTTCAAGCTATGTTGACCATGGTACAAATTCAGGTGGTAATATCACTGTAGCAAGAACAACAACTGTGGTTGCTACAACGCCATTTACAACTGTTACAACAGTAACAACTCCAGTCTATACAACGACAACAGTTACTGTTCCTCACATCACTACAACAACTACAGTTCCTACAACTGTTACAACATATAGTGATAACACTACAACAACTACAAATGGTACACCAGTTGTAACAACATCGACAACAAACGTAGCAACATCTTCTGTCGCTACAACTTACAATGTTGCTTCAACGACTGTTAATGGAAACATTGTTCAATCAGCTCAAAACGTAACATCAGCTTCTGCTTCGGCAACTGGTTTGAGTGATGCGATGGCTGTTCGTACATTCAATGCTTTCCTTGTTGACCCGCTCTCAACTAAGGATGGTAGCTGGATTACTCCATCATATCAGTATGCTAAAACAAACGGCATAAATAGAACAGGTGGCTGGGATATGGGCTATCAAACAACAGTTGAAAACAATACAGCTGGTGTTGGTATCCGTTATTCAAGAACAAACAGTGGTGGATATTTAAACTCAACGACTCAAGCTGACAACTACGCTGTCAATGCTTATCTGTTGAGTAAGCAAGAGGACTATTGGTTGAAAGGTTCTGTTGGTTTTGGTAGATCAAACTACACAGCCAGCGTCTCATTGCCAACTCTTGCTCTTTATAACAACACAAGCGCAAAGCAAGATAACATCTACGCTGACGCAACTGTTTATTCTGCAGCCACCTACTATGGATTCCGTCCATTAATTGGTGTAACAGTTAACAAGAGCAACGTATCAGCTGATTACACTGGCTCAAGCTTGTTGAACACAGCACCAAAAGGCAACACTCGCGTCACACCAACAATTGGCGCTCGCTACGAGATTACTGATGATATTGCAATTGAAGGTCGTGTGTCACAATCGCAGGACTTTAAGACAGTTGCTAGTATCCGCGCTGTTGCTAAAACTCAGGTCTATGATAATACCTATATAGAACTGAGCGCTGGTGCTGATAAGGGTTCTGGTTATACAGCAGCAGTAGGAATGATCGGCTTAAGAATAAACTTTTAGTATGATTGAAAGGATAGATTATGGAAGCATTTGATTTTTTTCCAATAGCTGTAACTATCAGTGACATAGAAATTACACCTGAAGAAGTTGAGAAACTTATGTCATATTACCATGACTCAGATTCTTGGCAGATAAACAAAGGTGGTAATTATGTAAGCGGCGAAACATATGTGTTTGAGGCGCTTGGTCCAGATTCTAAATTTGTTAGTCAGATTCAGCAGGAAATCGACAGGTATGTCACGCAAATACTTGGTGAACAACCTAATGTTTTTCCAACTCAGAGCTGGTTAAACTTCAATCCAAAAAACACATCTCACACTAAACATTGTCATAGAAACAGCATAATTAGTGGCGTATTTTATCTAGTAGCTAATGAAAATACTGGTAACATTAACTTCTTTAATAAACAACAAGAAAATTCTATGATAGTTAATAAACCAGAAACCTACAATCGATACAATTACGAATATGTTTATTTTACTCCAAAAGCTGGACAATTGTTTTTATTTCCAAGCTGGATATCTCATTCAGTAGATAAAAATACTTCAGATGTAGATCGAATCTCTTTGGCTTTTAATACTTTCTACAAAGGATCGTTCGGTAATAGTTTAGCTCTAGATGAGGTAAAATTCAGCTATTGACTTTCTCCTCTTTTTGAAGTATAATAAATGGACAATTGAGGAGAAAGATATGGGACAGCTTGTCAATATGCAAGGTCGTGAAATGGGCGTTATAGATGGTACGCCTGTTGTCCAACCAAATTGTCGTCAAGAATATCTTAACGTAGTAAAAATGTTTTTACCAGAAATAGAATATGTTGCAGTATTGTGTGGTGTTTTAGATAAAGCATACTATGATGAATTGGAGTATAAATTGAAGGTAATAGTAGACAGATACTATAAATTTGACGTATGAAGCTCAGAGATATACTAATTGCTATTTGGTTTTGTAACTGGATCGCTATAATAGCTTTTATTTTTGTTTTGTGGTGGAATCAATGATTCGAATTGCTAAGATTGAAGATCTTGACTTAATCTTAACAATAGAAAAACAATTCGGCGAAGAAGCTTTCAGTAAGAGCTCTCTTCGCCGTTTCATTTTGAACGAACGGCTACTGGTTTATTGCAAAGATGAAATCGTTGGCTACGCTATCGTATTGTTAAGGTCGAACTCTAATAAAGCTCGGCTATATTCTATCGCCGTAGCTGAGCAATACCAAAGAAAAGGATATGGCTTATCAATACTGGAATCCGTCGAGAGCTGGGCAATAAGCGAGGGAAGGTCGGTCATGACTCTGGAAGTTGCCTCTAGAAACGTCCCTGCTCGGTCGCTTTATAATATGTCAGGCTATACGCCTATCGCCGAGCTTGACAATTACTATAAAAACGGCGACTCAGCAATAAGGATGGAAAAAAAGTTATTGTCAAGACCAAAATAGTTATTGACTTTATATCAAATTGGGCGTATCATATATGTATTGATTGGAAAGGAAGTAAAAATGTCTTCTATGAAACTCGCTACCGCCTTCATTCTGACTGAAGCTTCTAACGAAGAGATCAAACAGTTGATGGAATCAATCAAAATTCGCCGCGAAACGCTCGGTCGTTTCCAGCGCCGCACGCTCAAAGTTGGTGCGTTGGTTAAGTTCACTCATCGTAACATTGAGTATCGTGGCAAAGTGACTGATATCCGTGTCAAGAAGGCGACAGTTTCTGTTACCTCGCCGATCGCGAACATCTACAACGTTCCACTGAATATGCTTGAAGCAGCTTGAGGAGAAACGAAATGTCTACACGTTCAATGATTGCTTTTGATAATGGTGACGTAACCTATGCAATTTACTGCCACTTTGATGGATATGTTGATGGCGTTGGTAAAACTCTTTTTTATCACTACAGCGACATCGAGAAAGTCGAAGAGCTGATGGACCTCGGTAATCTCTCTATGCTTCGCCCTGAAATCGGAGAGAAGCAGGATTTTAACAATCCCACAGACAAGAATTGGTGCCTTGCTTATGGTCGTGATCGCGGCGAAACAGATCAAGAAGCAAAAGAATATCTCTCAGTGTTAGACGCTAAGATGGACTTCAAAGGATGCGACTACTTCTACGTCTTTGATGGTAACGAATGGAAAGTCACTCAATCTGGCTATCATAAATGGAAGTCGTTGAACGAATATTTCCAAAAAGAAATGGCTTGACTTTTTTATAAAAGTAGAGTATCATTACTGTATGATGAGGAGTTCGTTATGGGAAAAGTGAAAGAGCGTTATATGAATGTTGTTGAGCATGCCGAAGAATGCTGCGGTACTGCTTTAACGAAACAAGAAGCTGAACAGCTTTTCTATGCGTTGTATCCGAATGCAGAAGAGATTTTCGAGGACGCATGGAAAAGATTCTTAATGTTTATGGACGAAATGGAGATTTATCAATATGAGCGCATTCAACACCGCATTCGCTAAGAACTTTACTAAGCTGTCGTTCATCACGATCGGCGCTATGACAAGTACTCTTGGCTTACACACTGAGCTGATTATCATTCTAGATAATGTACCGCTGGCAACTTGGCTTACAATTGCTTGGGTCTTTATGGTTCTTGCTGCTATCGCTCATTACAAAGCCAAGCACGATGTTGAGTTAGAAGTGTTCCGCGAGTTCGAGCGTAATCGCCATGTTATGGGTCAACAACCAATTGGCACTAACAACGCGATCTATTCAGCTAATAAGGTCAAAACTGCTGATCAAATGAATTTTGGTGACCCAGTTTACCTTCAAGAGGATAAATAATCCCAAAGGAGTTTGTCATGTATAAGTTCAAAGTTACCTTTAACGTAAAGCACATCAACAAAAAGTCTGCTCTTTATGGTTTGGTTTCTTTTGATCAGACCTGCAAGTTCGGAACATTGCAAGATGCTATCCGTTATGCAAAAGAAATGACTAACAAAAAGACAAGCAAAATCCAAGTGATTGGTATGCCTGTTATCGAAAGGATCTAAGATGCGTAAGTTACTCGTAATCGCTTCATTGTTAGCTATGACAACAGCGGCATCAGCAGAGGATTGGCGTCGCGACAGACATCGTCCTGCTCCACATTATGAGCATCGTCATGGTGGTGGCGTTAATGGCTTTCTTCTTGGGTTGGGCGCAGCCGCAATAGTCGGCTCAATCTTCTACTATGAAGGTCGCCGTTGTTGGAACGAAATGGCTGGCTACGATGAATATGGTAATAGGTTAGTTCGTCGAGTCTGTGAATAATTGAAAGATCTTTGTTATGAAAATCGAAACCAAGTATGACGTTGGTCACACCTATTGGGTGCCACGTGTTAAAAAGATATTTGTGAGAAAAGAAACTCTTTGTCATGAAGGCGAAGAATGGCATCGCGATGTCTTTGAAACAAAAGCATTCGTAAAGCAAAAACGAATTGTTACTATTGAGATCAAAATCAATAAAGATTCATCATATGTTGTAATGTATGGCGTTGAAGATGTTGAAGATGAAACTCTCGATCTTCTTCAATGGTACCCAGAAGCCAATATGACCGAGCATACTGAGGAATCAGCTCTCGTTTTTGCAGAGGGTTTTCTATCCGACAACCCAGATAAGTTATACTACGGGAACTAATTTGTTTCCGTAGTTTTCTTTGCATTGGTCAGGAACTCATAAATTGAGTTGATATTCTTCTGACACAGTGTGTTGTTGGCATGAAGATTGACAAGCAACTTAGCAACTTCAATATCAGTCAAAGTTGATACATCAGGGAAATGTCTAACGTCTGGGCAGTGAAACAGACTTTCATCGGGCATTACCACAACTTGTTTTGTAACAATAAGATCAGGCTTACCGATTCCATCAGTCGCACATCCAGCTAAACCAAGAGCTGCAAACAATACTAAAACTTTCTTCATTTCACTGGTCCTTGTAATCTAAGAATAGTTTGCTTAAGAATTTCAGATGACTTAACATCTTCTTTCTTAGCAGCGTCAGAGTTTAGAAATTCACCCACAGCATTGAGCTTTGCTTCAAGAGCAGCTTTTGCTTCTTCGTTTTTCTTAATAATCTCAAGTTGATTCTGCTGAATAGCTTCCATCTTCTGTTGGTATTCAGCTTGATCTTTTTGTGTTTGTTCTAATTGAGCCTGATTGAATTTGGCGAGTTCTTCTGCTTCAATCTGATGTTTCCAGCTTTGATACAGACCGCCAGCCATACCCGTTATTAAAACAATAATGAATGCATACAATTTAAGCTTAAAGAGCATAATATCCTCCAGTGTTTCCAGTATTTATATATAATGCTGGAGGGCTTAATATGAAAAGAGTAGATGTGGATAACCTGCAGTTAGTTTCAGAAGAGATCGTTCAGTATTGCGCCGATGCATTGGCGGATGATGAGTATAACTCTTTCAAAAAAATTCTTGGTGTGGCTGAGGAATTTAGAGAAGTTGGGCTTACGCCAGTGTTCTTATGTTCTCATACGCTTCAAGATCTTTTTGTAACAACCAAAGAAAAGTTACAAAAAAAGTTGCACTGACCTATTGAAAAATATGGTCACAGTAACTATATAATACTTGAGATGCTTCGGGTCTCATAATTCTAACCTTGCCCTTAAAGGAGGTCTATATGACAAATTATTTCGATTCTTCATTCGCACAATTCCCCAAATTCGATAAGTTCTTCATTGGACATGACAAGTTCCTTGCCAAAGTTCAAGAAGTCGTAGAGCAAGCTGCCAATACAGCTGCTACATCTTATCCTCCAATCAATATTAAAAAGACTGACGATAATAAATACTTGCTGGAGATGGCAGTTGCTGGCTTCGGTAAAAACAGCATTGAATTGACTCTCGAACAAAACAAGCTTCGTGTCGCTGGTAAAGTGGAAGCATCCGACGAAACAACAGAGTATCTTTATAAGGGTATTTCAACTCGTCCTTTCGAGCGCACATTCATGCTTAATGATGACGTTGTTGTCAACAATGCTCAATACGTCAATGGTCTTTTGAAGGTATGGTTGGAACATATCATTCCTGAAGAGAAGAAACCAAAGAAAATCGACATTGAAGACGAACTTCCAGCAACTCCCGAACTATTAGCAAAAGGGAAGAAGTAATGTTATTTTTCAATCATGCGATGAAGTGGCTTCGTCGCACTTTCCTATACAACAACACATATCGTGAGTTGTATAGTCTTTCAGATCGTGAGTTAGCCGATCTTGGTATCAATCGTAATGAAATTCATTATGTTGTTATGAAGAATGTGGTACAAAGAATACCAAGCAGAGCTTTCTGACGAACTAAATAACGGGGAAGCAATTCCCCGTTATCGTTATAGGAGTATATGATGTCAATTACTAAAGAACAACTACAATCGTTCTTTGAAGACACTAAAGAAGAAATCATTGATTCTTTCGTTGATCCTCTTAATAAAGCAATGGACAAGTTTGAGATTAACAATATCAATCGTATTGCTATGTTCCTTGCGCAAGTTGGTCATGAGTCAGGTGGTCTTACAAAAACACAAGAAAATCTAAACTACAAACCAGAGCGTCTAGCTCAAATTTTTCCAAAGTATTTTCGTGACGTGAATCCAGAAGATTACGCTCACAATCCAGAAAAGATTGCCAATCGTGTTTATGCTGATCGCATGGGCAATGGCGATGAAGATTCTGGAGACGGATATAAGTTCCGTGGTCGTGGTCTTGTACAGTTGACTGGTCGTGACAACTATACTAAGTTTGCAGAAGCAGTTGGTATGGATGCTGACTCAGTTGTTGAATATATGTCCACACCAGAAGGCGCTGCTATGTCAGCTGCTTGGTTCTGGGATCAGCACAATCTAAACAAGTGGGCTGACGAACAAGATTGCGTTACTGTTACAAAGAAGATCAATGGCGGTACAATTGGTCTCGAAGAGCGTAAAGAACTTTTTGAGGAAGCACTCAAAGTTTTCGCTTGACATTTACTTGAAAGTAGGGTAGTATAAACATACTACCCTTTTTTATTTCGTCTGTAGGTTTTCGAACTGGACGAGCACAGGAGACATTATGAAGTTTTATACCGATGTTAAGCAGATGGGCGACAAGATCTTCGTCCGTGGATATGAAGATGGCAAATCTGTAGAGTTCATCGAGAAGTATAAGCCATATCTTTTCTTACCAAAACAAGATGGTTTCTATCGAACATTAGATGGCAAGCCTGTAGACAAAATAAACTTCGACAGCATCAGAGACGCACGTGACTTCACGAAACGATATGAAGAAGTCAGCAACTTCGAATTCTATGGTCTCACAAATTACCAATACGTATTCATGTATGATTATTATCAGGGCGAGATTCAATACGATCCAGCTCTGATCTCAGTCGTAACTATTGATATTGAGTGTGCTGCTGATGAGGGTTTCCCAGACATCGGTAAAGCTGACAAACCAATCACTGCTATCTGTTTGCGCAAGAACGGAAAGAGCATTGTGTTTGGTTGCGGCGAGTTTAAGACTGACGATGAAACAGTAACATATGTCAAGTGTAAAGATGAAGCAACGTTGCTTGATAAGTTCTTGATGGTATGGAATCATAAGTCATGGAAGCCAGATATTGTGACAGGTTGGAACATTGAGTTCTTTGACATGCCATATCTGGTCAATCGTATTAAGGGAGTGTTGGGTGATGGCGAGGCGAAAAGATTATCTCCGTGGAAAATCTTGGAAGAAAGAGAAGTCGAGTTCAAAGGTAAGAGTAATCAAACATACACTCCCGTTGGGATTGCGGTCTTGGACTACTACCAACTCTACCGCAAATTCTCGTTTGGTAATCAAGAAAGCTATAAACTGGATTATATTGCCTCAATTGAAATTGGCGAACGGAAAATTGACTACTCTGAGTATGGTTCACTTTTGGAGCTTTACAAGAGCAACTTCCAGAAGTTCATTGAGTATAACATCTACGACTGTGCGCTTGTCGAGAAACTTGATCAGAAACTTGGATTTATCCAGCAAGTCATGGCGCTCGCGTATGACGCAAAGGTTAACTATCACGACACGATGACAACTGTGCGTCCATGGGATGTTATCATTCATAACTATCTTCTTGATCGGCGCATTGTTATTCCTCAGTTCAAAGTTGATCATTCGCCATTTGAGTTGGTTGGTGGTCATGTCAAAGAGCCTCGCATTGGTATGAACAAGTGGGTTGTATCATTTGACTTGAACAGCCTGTATCCGCATCTCATTATGCAATATAACATCAGCCCAGAAACATTTGTTGAACGAACTGATGATTTTCCATCAATCGATTGGATATTGAGTGCGCCGAATTTCCAAGTTCGAGAAGATGGTCCAGCAATGACAGCCAATGGCTGTATGTATAAAAAAGACAAGCAGGGTTTCCTCCCAGCATTGATGGAAAAGATGTATGATGATCGTGTCATCTACAAGAAGAAAATGATTGAGGCGAAGAAACGATATGAAGTTTCAAAGTCTCGCGAAGATGAACGATTGATCGCGCAATATCATAATTTTCAGATGGCAAAAAAAATTCAGCTAAACTCTGCTTATGGTGCGCTGGGTAATCGTTACTTCCGCTGGTTCTCGTTTGATAATGCTGAAGCAATTACAACTTCTGGTCAGCTTTCTATCCGCTGGATTGAACGCAAGATGAATGCGTTTATGAACAAACTTTGTAAGACGCAAGACGAAGATTATGTTATTGCTTCTGATACAGATTCAATCTATGTTACCTTTGAGAAGTTGATTCCTGAAGGAAGCGATGAGTTGAAAGCTGTTGCAACAATTGATCAGTTCTGCGAGAAAAAGATTCAGCCTTATCTTGATGAATGTTATCAACAGCTCGCAGATATGATGAATGCATATCAGCAAAAGATGCAGATGAAGCGAGAAACAATTGCTAACAAAGGCATATGGAAAGCAAAGAAGATGTATATCCTCAATGCTTGGAATGTTGAGGGCGTACAATATGAAAAACCAAAGCTGAAGATTCAAGGCATTGAAGCTGTTCGCTCATCAACTCCGCATGCGTGTCGCGAGAAGCTGAAGAAATCTTTTGACATTATTATGAATCATGATGAGGAAACATTACAGAAGTTCATTGCTGACTTCCGCGCTGAGTTTGCAAAACTACCTTATGAAGATGTTGCGTTTCCTCGTGGAATTAAGGGGATGGGTAAATATAAAGATAGCTCAACGATATACAGCAGTGGTACGCCGATACAAGTTAAGGGTGCGTTGATCTTTAATCATCTGTTGAAGAAACATAACATTAAGAACATACCGCCTATTATGGATGGCGATAAGATTAAGTTTGCGTATCTAAAAATACCAAATCCTATCGGTGAATCTGTTATTGCAACTTCTGATTATTTGCCAAAAGAATTTGGTATTGATTTTTATGTTGATCGTGATAAACAGTTTGAGAAAAGTTTTCTTGAACCATTGAAATCTATAACCGAAGTAATCGACTGGGAAGTCGAGAAAACAGCATCATTGGAGGATATATTTGTCTAACTTAGATAACGACTTTGGCTTCAGTCTTGTATCAGAAGCCGAACTTAAAAAGCATGAAGAGATGCTCAAGAAGAAAGTTGAAGAGCAATCTAAAGTTGTTGCCAAAGCAACAACCGAAGCTCAAACAAAGCTTGAGACATTGCGTGATATGATCATGCCATTGTTAAACAATCTGGCTAAAGATCCAGAAAAGGAATATATCCTTTGGCCAAATCGTGCTGAGAAAATAGCAGCGTTCATTGAGAAGGTAAATACGTTCGTCGATGGTTAACATTCTTGCTTTGCTAGTTGCTTTTACAGTATCTGGCGTATCAGCTTATTATTCGATTCTAGGATTGACTGCTATCTTTTCAGCAGCCTATTATCCTATTGTCATTATGGGTGTTGCGCTAGAGCTGGGTAAGCTTGTTACAACATCATGGTTGTACCGTAACTGGAAAACAGCACCATTGTTGTTAAAGAGTTATCTTACGTTTGCTGTTTTCATCTTGATGTTTATATCAAGCATGGGTGTGTTTGGTTTTCTATCAAAAGCACATATTGAACAACAGCTGAACATTAGCACAGGACAAGCAGATCAACTTGAAATCATACAATCAAAGATTGCTACAGAGAAAGAAGCAGTTGCTGATATTGATAAACAGATAGCACAGATTGATGCTGCTGTTACTAAAATGACAGATCGTGGACAAGCAGGGAGTTCGTTACATGCAGCCGACCAGCAAAGAAAAACAAGAGATGCTCTCGTCAGGAAAAAAGAAGATCACAATAGCGTCATCGCCAAGCTCAATCAAGATAGAGTCGAAGCCCAGTCCTCTATCAAAAAGCTCGAAGCTGAAGTTGGACCCATCAAATATATTGCAGCGCT
>Ga0007827_10000714_pt1 | contig 10504 bp, 8 predicted proteins | sample CryBogCBE16Jul07_FD_60332 | JGI IMG/M metagenome (GOLD analysis project Ga0007827, IMG submission 60332) | Freshwater microbial communities from Crystal Bog, Wisconsin, USA - CBE16Jul07 | ecosystem: Environmental > Aquatic > Freshwater > Lake | place: Crystal Bog, Wisconsin, USA | collected...
GCCACCGAGACGACCGGTGACGAAGAATCAAGGGCCAGGATCTTCATGGCTTTTCGGACCAGTTGATCTGACGCGAGTTGTCGGGCTGCGGGGTAATGCGGATCCGCAGGGTGCCGGGTGGCAGGAGGGATGGAAACTTGTCACCCCACTCGATCAGGAGCAATCCATCGCCCTGATACTCCTCCAGCCCAAGGCCGAGCGCCTCCCCCTCCGATTCCAAGCGATACCAGTCGCTGTGATGGAGGGGGCATTCGCCGCTGGAATAGCTGTGAAGCAGGGTGAAGGTCGGGCTGGAAACAGGTTCGGTCACCCCGAGCAGGGAGGCCACGGCTTTCACAAAATGGGTTTTCCCCGCGCCGAGCGGGCCTTCCAGGCTGACGCAACCGGACTCACGGATCAGGGGGAGCAAACGGGCGGCCAGTTCCCCGGTCTCTTCCAGCGAGTGGACCACGGCGGAACCCTCCGGTGTGATAGTATTGTCGGTTGCCATTGAAGGGGTATTTTAGTCACGTTCTGACCGCGAGCAATGCTGGCCGGTTTAATCCTTCATAATTCATCCTTCATCCCTCATCCTTTTCCCCATGTCCAACCCCACCCAACTCCCCGCCTGGAAAGCGCTCACCGGAAACCGCGACCGGATCGCGAAGACGACGCTCAAGGAACTCTTTGCCGCCGACTCGACGCGCGGCGAGCGCCTGACCGCCGAGGCCTGCGGACTCTACCTCGATTACTCCAAGAACCGGGTCGACGACGAGACGCTGAAGAACCTCGTCCGGCTTGCCAAGGAAGTCGCTCTTGAGGAGCACCGCGACAAGATGTTCGCCGGTGAGAAGATCAACATCACCGAGAACCGCGCCGTCCTGCATGTCGCCCTCCGCGCCCCCAAGGGGGAGGTGATCAAGGTGGACGGCGTGGATGTCGTTCCCGAGGTGCACAAGGTGCTCGAGGCCATGGGAGCCTTCGCCGACCGCGTTCGCTCCGGCGAGTGGAAGGGCCACACCGGCAAGCGCATCAAGAACGTGATCAACATCGGCATCGGCGGTTCCGACCTCGGCCCCGTCATGGCCTACGAGGCCCTGCGCCACTACAGCGACCGCTCGATGACTTTCCGCTTCGTCTCCAATGTCGACGGAACCGACTTCGCCGAGGCCGTCCATGACCTCGATCCCGCCGAGACGCTTTTCATTGTCTCCTCCAAGACCTTCACCACGCTTGAGACGATGACCAATGCCAACAGCGCCCGCGAGTGGTCGCTGGCCGGCCTCGGCGGCGACGTCAAGGCGGTCGCCAAGCACTTCGTGGCCGTTTCCACCAACGCTGCCAAGGTCTCCGAGTTCGGCATCGACACCGCCAACATGTTCGGCTTCTGGGATTGGGTCGGCGGACGCTACTCGATGGATTCCGCGATCGGTCTCTCGACCATGATCGCCGTCGGTCCGAGGAATTTCTCTGACCTGCTCGCCGGCTTCCATGCCATGGACGAGCACTTCCGCACGGCCCCGCTCGAGAAGAACCTCCCGGTCCTCCTCGGCCTGCTCGCTGTCTGGTACAACGACTTCTTCGGTGCCCAGAGCATCGCCGTGCTTCCCTACGAGCAGTATCTCAAGCGCTTCCCCGCCTATCTCCAGCAGCTCACCATGGAGAGCAACGGCAAATCGGTGCGCCTCGACGGCACCCATGTCACCTTCGACACGGGACCGATCTACTGGGGTGAGCCCGGCACCAACGGCCAGCACTCCTTCTACCAGCTCATCCACCAGGGGACGCGCCTCATCCCGTGCGACTTCATCGGGTTCAACAAGGCGCTCAACGAGCTGGGTCATCATCACAATTACCTCATCTCGAACATCTTCGCGCAGGCCGAGGCACTCGCCTTCGGCAAGACCCCCGAGCAGGTGAAGGCCGAGGGGACTCCCGATTGGCTCAATCCCCACCGCGTCTTCGAGGGCAACCGTCCGTCGAATGTCATCATGGCCGACAAACTCGACCCGCACACCCTCGGTGTCCTCGTCGCCCTCTACGAGCATAGCGTCTTCACGCAGGGAGCGGTCTGGGGGATCAATTCCTTCGACCAGTGGGGTGTGGAGCTCGGCAAGCAGCTTGCCCAGCACATCATCCCCGAGCTGGAGTCGCCCGCCGAGCCGGAGCTCAAGCACGACAGCTCCACCAACGCCCTCATCCGCCGTTATCGGGCGAGGAAATAACGCGCAAGCAAGTAAACGTCATGGCGCTCACGATCGAGGTTCTCGAGAACGATGACGCGGTGGCGAAGGCCGCCGCCGGGAAAATCGCCTCCGCCGCCCGCGAGGCCGTGGCCGCACGGGGTGTCTTCACCCTTGCCGTCAGCGGCGGAAAGACTCCCTGGGCCATGCTTCGCGACCTTGCCTCCGAGGAGGTGCCGTGGTCGCAGGTGCATGTCTTCCAAATCGACGAGCGCATCGCCCCCGAGGGTGATCCCGACCGGAACCTGACCCACCTCCATGAGTCGCTTCTCGGCAATGCCCCGATCCCGAAGGAGAACATCCACGCGATGCCGGTGAATGCCGCCGATCCCGAGGCAGGTGCCAGAGACTACGAGAAAACCCTCCGCTCGATCTGCGGTAATCCGCCTACTCTCGACATGGCTCACCTCGGCCTAGGTCCCGACGGCCACACCGCCTCGCTTGTGCCGAACGATCCCGTCCTACATGTCACCGACCGTGACGTGGCGCTGACCGATCCGGTGCATCTCTATCAGAATCGCCGCCGGATGACCCTGACCTACCCGATGATCAACCGCTCCCGCCAGATCCTCTGGCTGGCCACCGGTGCGGCCAAGATCCCGATGCTGGTGAAGTTGCGCTCTGCCGATTCTTCCATTCCCGGAGGAGGAATCAGTCACGCGAACGCCCTTCTGCTGACGGACAAAGCCGCCGCAGCCGGATTGTAATCCCGTCCTATACGGAGGCGTTAGGGAAGTGACAGGTGGGCCTTGCTCCTGTCATCCTCCACGTTTTGCAATTCGTAGAGGTCAAAATACCCGACGGAGTGTTTGATTCCCGCAGGTAGGACGGAGTTGAGGGAAATCGGGAAAAAGGAGTAGACCAGCGGGATTGCGGGTATCGGGTCGTTGCTTTTGCCGCTGATGGCGATCACGACGTTGTATCCCGGAGGACATGGCGTCGGCTCACCGCTCTTCCAATTTAACACCTGAAGGTTGGGTCTTTTGTAATAAAGGAGTTTCTGGTGAACACTCGGCTGGAAATAGAGAATCGTCGGCTTCTTGTAGTGATCGTAAAGATAGCGCCACCCCCCGATCTCGGTTGCCGATGGAATAAGCAGACTCAGGCACGCAATGAGATTAACGATCCAGACAATCTTGATGATGGAGTGCAGATGGGCATCCAACCACTGGTAGCGGTTTCGGTAATCCTCAAGGGCTACCATGATCAGGATGGGCATGAATCCGAGCATCGGCAGCAGGAAACGGACCTCCTTGTGTCCGATGAGTACATGGAAGAGGACAAAGGGTGTGATGATCCACGTTAGAAGATCGAGCCTGTAGCGGATGACCTGATGGAAGAATGCCGCGATATAGGCAGGTCCGAAGGGCAGGTAGATGGCTACTAGAAACAAGTAGGCGAACCACGGAGAGGTGCCGGAAGACCGGTCCATCGTGCCCGTGGCGATATTCTGGTAGTAGTAGTTGTAGGGGCTGAAGACCCACCGACCGTAGAACCAATGATCCAGCAGGACGTTGAAGAATCCTACCGAAAGAACCAGGCACGCCATCAGGAGAACCCAGGAGGCCAGTTGATTGCGCTTCCAGGCCATAATGAAAAACCAAGCTGTCAGTCCAAGGATTGCAAACCCTGCTTGAAAGCGGCAGCAGAACGAAAGTCCCAGGAATAGTCCCGCAGAGAGGAGTTGTTGCCAGGATGGGTTGTCGATTCGGGCGTAGAGCACTCCCACGCCCAGGAGCAGGAGGTGGCCGCAGAGGTTTTCCGAATTAAAATGTGGATTGGTGTAGAGAACGAGCCAACTGAAGAGGCTGAGGATCACGAAATGATCCCGGTATTTCGGAGTCACCCGATGGATGAAGGCCCCTGTGAAGACGAGAATGGAGACGATCGAGAGAAGCGCGCTAAGAAAGTAGATGAGGTAATTGACGAGGAACGGATTGACCTCGGATGTGATCAGGCCAAGGAGTCGATACAGTCCCACGACCGCCCAGATCTGGATGCTCGGCCGCATCTGGCTGTCGAATTCCCATAGGCGGAGGTCCTGGTGCTCGACATAACCCAACTTCCAGGCGGCGAATTCAAAGATCTGCGAGTACTCGTCCCCGCAGAGATGTCCGAAATTCGTGTGGCTTGTGATGCCTGCGATGACAATCGCAAGGCAGGCATAGATCCGGTAAAGCCTGTTTCCTAGCAGGGCGCGCAAAGGGGGTCTTGGTTCCCTAGAGGAGGGGGTTTGGGGATCAGGCGCGCTGATCGATCGGGACGAAGGTCTTTCCGACGGCGGGGCCGACATACTCGCTCAGAGGGCGGTAGAGGCGGTTGTCGACGAGCTGCTCGAGGATGTGGGCGGTCCACCCCGAGGTCCGGGCGATCGCAAAAATCGGCGTGAACATGTCGGTCGGCAAGCCGAGCGAGTAATAAACCGTGGCCGAGTAGAAATCGACATTGGCGTTCAGCCCCTTGCGCTCCTTCATGAGCTCCGCGATGCGTTCCGACATGCGGATCCACTTCCCCTCGCCGAGCTGTTCGCAGAGCTGGACGGCCATGGAGCGGAGATGGGGGGCGCGGGGGTCGAGTGTCTTGTAGACGCGGTGACCGATGCCCATGACCTTTTTCTTGGTGGCCAGGGCCTGTTCGATCCAGCCGTCGACCTTGGACTCGTCGCCGATTTCCTGAAGCATGTGGATCACTCCCTCGTTGGCGCCTCCATGGAGGGGACCCTTGAGGGTTCCGATCGCCGAGGTGACGGCGGAATAAATGTCGCTCAGGGTGGCGATCGTGACGCGCGCGGAGAAAGTGGAAGCGTTCATTCCATGGTCGGCATGGAGGACGTAGGCCACATCTAGCGTCTTGGCAGCCTCTTCGGTGGGCACCTCTCCGTTGAGGAGGTAGAGGAAGTGGGCTGCCTCGCTAAGATCCTTGCGGACCGGAGGGAGATCCTTGCCGGTGCGGGAGCGGTGGTAGTAGGCGGCGATCACGCCGACCTTCGCGGTCAGAGAGGCGGCACGCCGACGGTTGGTGACCGGATCGATCTCGCCGGTCGGCACCTTGTCGGTGAGACCCAGCATCGAGACGGCCGTGCGGATCACATCCATCGGGTTGGCATCCTTGGGGGCGGACTTCAGGAAGTCGATGACGCCCGAGGGCAGTTCGCGCAGGGAGGAGAGCTCCTCTTTGAGTGCGGCGAGCTGGGTGGCGGTGGGAAGCTCGCCGTGCCACAGCAGGTAGACCACCTCCTCGTAGGAGGCGTTGCCGGCCAACTCGTTGATGTTGTATCCGGCGTAGATCAGGACGCCTTCTTCACCGCGCACGTCGCTGATGGCGGTGGAGTTGGCGACGATTCCTTCGAGTCCTTTGGCGATGACGGTCATGGCTGGATGGTGGGTTGGAGCTTGTTTGGTGGAAAAAGGAACGGGATCAGGCCCGCTTGATCCGGCGGATGAGGGCGTCGGCCATGTCGGAAGGGGTCTCCGCAATCTCGATGCCCGCAGCGCGGAAGGCCGCGATCTTGCTCTCGGCCGTTCCCTGGCCGCCGCTGACGATGGCGCCGGCGTGGCCCATGCGCCGTCCCTCGGGGGCGGTGGCCCCGGCGATGAATCCCGCAATCGGCTTCTTGCAGTGCTGGGCGGCCCATGCCGCGGCCTCCTCCTCGGCGGTGCCGCCGATCTCGCCGATCATGATGATCGCCTCGGTCCCGGGGTCCTCGTTGAACATCTTCAGCACGTCGAGGTGCGAGGTGCCGTTGATCGGGTCGCCGCCGATGCCGACGCAGGTGCTCTGGCCGTATCCGCGGGTGGTGAGCTGCCAGACGGCCTCGTAGGTGAGGGTGCCGGAGCGGGAGACGACGCCGACATTCCCCTTCTTGTGAATGTAACCGGGGGCGATGCCGATGCGGCAGCCGCCGTGGGACTTGTCACCGGTACCGGGGGTGACCAGACCGGGGCAGTTGGGACCGATGAGGCGGGTCTTGGAGCCCTTCATGGCATGCTTGACCTTCATCATGTCGATGACGGGGATGCCCTCGGTGATGGCGACGACAAGATCGAGTCCGGCATCGACGCCTTCGAGGATCGCGTCGGCTGCGAACGGAGGCGGCACAAAGACGGCGGAGACGGTGGCACCCGTCTCACGGACGGCCTGCTCGACCGTGTCGAAGATCGGAACCTGTCCCTCGAAGAGCTGGCCCCCCTTGCCGGGGGTGACGCCGGCGACAACCTTCGTGCCGTAATCGAGGCTGAGCTTGGCATGGCGGGCGCCGAAGCTGCCGGTGATGCCCTGGATCAGGACCTTGGTTTCGGGAGTGACGAGGATGGACATGGGGAAAGGGGAATGAAGGCTGTTAGCGGATTGGGCTGTAGGCTCTTAGGTGAGAGATACGGAATGGAGTGGGAAGATGAGAAGTCTTGAAAGTGAAGGAATTGATCAGGCCGTTGCTTTCACGGCCGCGACGATTTTCCGCGCCGCGTCGAGGATGTCCTCGCCGCTCTCGAGCTTGAGGCCGCTTGCGGCCAGCGTCTTCTTGCCGGCCTCGACATTGTTGCCCTCAAGTCGCACGACGAGGGGGATGGCGAGGCCGGTTTCCTTGGCCGCCTCGACGATGCCGCGGGCGATCACGTCGCAGTCCATGATGCCGCCGAAAATGTTCACCAGGATCCCTTTCACGAGCGGATCGGCCAGGATGATGCGGAAGGCCGAGGCGACCTGCTCCTTCGAGGCTCCGCCGCCCACATCGAGGAAGTTGGCGGGACTCCCGCCGGCGTGCTGGATGATGTCCATGGTGGCCATCGCGAGACCGGCCCCGTTGACGAGGCAGGCGATGTTCCCGTCGAGACCGATGTAGTTGAGGCCGTGTTTGGAGGCCTCCACCTCGCGGGGATCCTCCTCGGTCACGTCGCGCATGGCGACGATGGAGGGCTGGCGGTAGAGGGCGTTGTCGTCGAAATTGAACTTCGCGTCGAGCGCCATGAGTCGGCCGTCCTGGGTGACGACGAGGGGGTTCACCTCGACCATTGAGCAGTCGCGCTCGATGAAGAGGCGGTAAAGGTTGGTGAAGAGCTTGGAGGCCTGGTTCATCAGCGGCCCGGTGAGGCCGAGCGCGGCGGCGATGCGGCGCGTCTGGTAGGGCATGATCCCGAGGAAGGGATTGATGGAAAGGCGTAGGATTTTCTCCGGGCTCTTCTCGGCGACGGTCTCGATGTCGACGCCACCCTCGGTGCTGGCGATGACGACGGGGGCCGAGGTGGCGCGGTCGATGAGGATCGCGAAGTAGAGCTCGCGGGCGATGTCAACGGCCTCGCCGACGAAGACCTTCCCGACCTCCTTGCCTTCGGCGCCGGTCTGGTGGGTGACGAGGACCTGGCCCAGCATCCTGGAAGCTAGATCCTTCGCCTCGGCGGGGGAGTCGCAGAGATGGACGCCCCCCTTGAAACCGCTCTTGAATGTTCCCTTGCCGCGGCCACCCGCATGGATCTGGGCCTTCACCACGAGTTTGCCGTTGTTGAGTCCGGTGGCGACGGTTTCGGCCTCGGTGGGGGTGTGGGCGACTTTTCCGGGTTGGGTGGCGACGCCGAATTCGGCAAAAAGTTCTCGGGCCTGGTATTCGTGAATGTTCATGCGGACAAAGGGATAAGCGCTCCTAATTACACGGCCTCCCTACAGAGGGAAAGCACGGCCTGAGCAAAAGAAATAAAAACTGACGGATTGGAGACGAGGAGGCCCTCTAAGGCAATGGCCCGGCCGCATACCGGTCGGAGGCCGGTGACCCCATCACATCGACCCAGATGGGGAGAGCCAGTTCCGCCCCATAGCCCCCCCTCATGATGGTCTTGGGATGGTCGAAGCCGACCCAGACACCGCAGGTCAGGCCCTGCGTGTACCCGATGAACCAGGCATCGACGAAGTGGTCGGTCGTCCCCGTTTTTCCGGCGGCGGGCTTGCGGAGCCCCAACGCCCCGGCCTTGGACGCAGTTCCGCGGGTGAGCACCTCGCACAGGATGCCCGTGGTCGTCCTGGCCGCCGCGGGATCGAGCACCGGCAAGGGGCGATGTTTGGCCAGGTAGAGGAGCTTCCCGTCGGCGTCGGTCACCTCCTGGATGAGATGGGGACGGACACGCGGACCGTTTTTGGCCAGCGCCGTGTAGGCTGCGGTCAGTTTTTCCAGCGTGGACTCGAAGCTGCCGAGGCAGATGGATGGGTAGCGGGGGACATCCTCGGCGAGTCCGAGCCTCTCCATGATGGAAGCGACGGGGGAGAGCCCGGCGGCCATCCCCACCCGGACACTCATCGTGTTGCGGGAATGGATCAGACCCTCCTTTGCCGGGCGCATCCCGCCGAAGGTTCCGTCGCTGTTCTGCGGATCATAGGCCGGGGAGCGCGGCGGGAGATCCGCCTTCGTGAGGCGGGCGTCGTTCACCGGAGTGTCGGGCGTGATGACGCCCCTTCGGAAGGCCTCCTCGTAGACGAAGGGCTTTGCCGAGGAGCCGATCTGGCGCTTTGCCACGAGGGCGCGGTTGTAGCCGCTTTCGCGGAAGCTGCGGCCGCCGACAATCGCGGTGATGCCGCCCGAGGCGTTGTCGATGGCGATGAGCGCTCCCTGGAGGGGTTCGGGCGGTGTCTGGATGGGGGTGGGCGTGGTTTGGGGCGGCTTCACCCCCTTGCCCTTGCCTTTGGCGGATGGTTTCTGCGCGGGATGATGCTGTGCCTGGAAGTCCGGCCTGGCCTCCACGTCGGCAAGACGGCGGGCAACGGATTCCTCGGCCGCCTTCTGCAGTCCGGCGTCGATCGTGGTGGTGATGTGCAGACCCCCTTCCCCGATCCTGGACCGGGGAACGACATCCTCGAGTTCGTGCAGCACGGCGTCGACGGCCCAGCTGTCGAGGGGGTTCACCATCGCTCCCTGACGCGGAGCGATCGGCTCCGCGAGCGCCTTTTCCTGCTCGGCATGCGTGATGAATCCCAGATCCTCCATGCGCCCGAGCACGACGTCGCGTTGCTTGATCGAGGCGGTCAGATTGTTGAAGGGGGAGAACCGGTTGGGGCTGCGGATCAGGCCGGCCAGCAGGGCCGCCTCGGAGAGATCCATCGCGGAGGCCGGTTTTCCGAAGTAGGCCTGGCTTGCCGCCTCCACGCCGTAGAGGCCTGATCCGAAATAGATCCGGTTCATGTAGAGCTCGAGGATCTTTTCCTTCGACATCTCCATCTCGATCCGGAAGGCCATCGCCGCCTCGAGGAACTTGCGGTTGAAATCCTTCCTGCCGCCCAGGTCGTAGGAGTTGCGGGCGAGTTGCTGGGTGATGGTGCTCGCACCCTCCTTCATGCTTCCGAAGAACAGGTTGCGCACGATCGCCCGCGCGATCCCGATCGGATCGATCCCCTTGTGTTCATAGAAGCGCGAATCCTCGCGGCTGATGAGGGCCTTCACGAAATTCGGGGAAACCTCGTCGTAGGTGACCGGGATGCGGTTCTCGCCCATAGCCCTGCAGTAGAGGGTGCCGTTGCGGTCGTAGATCTCGGAGGCCCGGGGCATCTGGCCGATCGTGGAGAGATCGAAGCTCAGGGCCCACAGATAGTAGAAGAGGCCCGCCAGGGACCAGATCAGGAGGGCGGCGATGCCGAGCTTCACCAACGCCAACACCGGGGAGGAGCGGCGGCGCCGGGGAGGGGTGCGGGGTCGTCTTTTGCCAGGGGGACGGGACACGGTGCTTGGCACGGTAGCCCCGCTTTCCCATGATGACCAGACACCGATTCGCACGATGCTGGAAATTCAGATCCTGACCCCGATTCCTACCATTGCCGAGGGCGTGCTCCGGGAGAGCATCCTTGGTCGTGCGCAGGAGGCGGGGCTCGTGAAGCTGGAAGCCGTCGATCTAAGACGCTGGACCCACGACAGGCACCGCACCGTCGATGACGCCCCCTACGGTGGAGGGCCCGGCATGGTCATGAAGATCGGGCCGATCGCCGCGGCACTGGCCGAGCTGCGCCGACCGGAGAGCAAAGTCATCCTCCTCACCCCGCAGGGAAGGCCCCTGAAACAGCCGATTGTGCGCGGGTATGCCAAGCCCGGTCACCTCATCCTCCTGTGCGGGCATTACGAGGGGGTCGACCAGCGCGTGGCCGACCACCTTGTCGACGACGAGATCTCGATCGGCGACTACGTGCTGACCAACGGGGTCCTCGGCGCGTTGGTGCTCACCGATGCCGTCGTGCGGTTGATTCCGGGAGTGCTGGGAGATGACCAGTCCGCGGTCACGGAGTCCTTCGAGACCGGGATGCTCGACCATCCC
>Ga0007827_10000722_pt1 | contig 10457 bp, 6 predicted proteins | sample CryBogCBE16Jul07_FD_60332 | JGI IMG/M metagenome (GOLD analysis project Ga0007827, IMG submission 60332) | Freshwater microbial communities from Crystal Bog, Wisconsin, USA - CBE16Jul07 | ecosystem: Environmental > Aquatic > Freshwater > Lake | place: Crystal Bog, Wisconsin, USA | collected...
CCAATCGGCTGAATCATCCGCCATGGAGCTTCTCTTGACCGGCTCCACCGGTTTTGTGGGTCGGAACCTGCTCCTTAGGCTGACGGGAGATGCCCGATGGGCGCGGATCCTCCTGCCTGTCCGCGATCCGGAAAAACTGCGTTCCCAACTGGCGGGCGAAGGGATCAGTGACCCCCGGATGGTTCCCTGCCGGGTCAGCAATGATCTCTGGCAACTTCCTCCGGATGCCGCTCCCGATCTGGCGATTCACGCCGCAGGACTGCTCTTTGGGCGAAGGAAGGAGGATTACTTCGGAACGAATGTCGAGGGGAGCCTGCGCCTTGCCGCCCAGTTGCCCCGGAGTTGCAGGATGATCCTGCTCTCCTCCTTGGCGGCCGGAGGACCTACCCCGCCCGGTGTCTCGCGACGCACGATGGATCACGAGGACCGCCCGGTCTCCTGGTACGGGGCCTCGAAACTGACGCTCGAGCGGGAACTGCGCAACCGGCTGGGGCGACGCCTTTTCATTCTTCGTCCTCCGATGGTATTGGGTCCCCGCGATGCCGCGACGGTTCCGCTCTTCCGGATGGCGTGTGGTCCCGTGAGGATCAAGCCGGGCTTCTCTCCAAAGCACTACAGCTGGATCGAGGTCGGCGCGCTTTGCGACGCGATCCTGAAGGCGGCATCGGATCCCGAAAAAGGCGAGCAGCACGGGCCGCTCTATCTTGGGGGTGAAGGGACGATCACCGATGCCGAGTTGATTGCCACCGCTGCTGAGGTAATCGGATCCAAGGGAATCACCCTTGCGGTGCCGCAGACGGCTATCCGGATCGCCTCGCTGGCCGTGGACGCTGTTCCGTCTTGGCGCGCCGCTGCTCCCAGCCTCGGGATCGACCGGGTGAGGGAAATCCTTCCCGACCGGTGGGTTTGCGACGCAACCCCTTTCAGAGAAGCTTTCGGATGGAATCAGGGAACGAGTCTTCGTGAGACCCTTGCCGAAACCGCTGCATGGCTGAATGGGCAGGGAAAAATCTGATCGGTAAAAAGTGGGAAAGTACGAAGGTGTGAAGATGGCTGAACGAACGATCCGGATCCCAGATACCTTTGATTTTCTTACTTTCGGACCTTCCCACTAGTTCAGCGACAGGTCATCCGGAGCCATCGCCATCAGGTGATACCAAGGCCCGAGCGATTTCATGACTCGACGCCAGAGGTCCTCTCCCGCTTCGGCTGATTCTGCTGCGGTCAAAAGTTCGGGGGTCGGAGGGAGGGTGATCCACGACTTCTCCGCGATTTCCCGTTCCAGTTGGCCTCTGCTCCAGCCCGCATAGCCGACAAAGGCCCGGAGCTCTCCCTGTGGGAGTTTGGCAGGAAGGGCATCGCCCTCCTCGCGGTCCAGTGCCTCAAAGCTGGTGGAGGCCCCGGCTACGATCATCCGCGCCAGGATCAACTGATGTTTCTCAACCGGACCTCCTTCGAAGACGGGGACCTTGCCAAGACTCTCCGGGATCGATTCTCCAAAAGCGTCGTCGAGATCGGGAAGACGGGATTCCTGCGGTCTGTTGAGAATCACCCCCATGGCTCCCTCGGAAGGATCGTGTTTGACCAGAAACAGAATGGCCCTGCGGAAATTCGGATCGAGCAGGGTCGGGAGTGCTATGAGCAGAGAACCGGTGAGATTGTTCTGCTCGCTTCCGGTGATTCTCATGGCGTGGGGTTGCGTTGTGGTTTGGTGTCCCGAAGGGATCAAGGAAGGAAGATCAAAGCGCGGGAATACAAAAAAATCCAGATTTCGCTTGTGCAGAACAACAAGGTCCGCTTTTATTTACACCCTTTTCGCCGGATCCGGCGTCCCGAAACCTTTTTTCCGAAACACACCATGGCCAAAGAAATCACAGGACAGATCAAGCTCCAGATCCCCGCCGGGCAGGCGAATCCGGCCCCTCCGGTCGGTCCCGCCCTCGGTCAGCAGGGCGTCAACATCATGGCCTTCTGCAAGGAGTTCAACGCTGCCACCCAGAAGCAGGCCGGCGACATCCTTCCCGTCGTTATTACCGTCTACAAGGACAAGAGCTTTACCTTCATCACGAAGTCCCCGCCTGCCGGAGTGCTCCTGAAGAAGGCCGCCGGCATCGCCTCCGGTTCCAAGGAGCCGAACAAGGTCAAGGTCGCCAAGCTCTCCAAGAAGCAGGTCATGGATCTTGTCAAAATCAAGATGAAGGACATGAACGCCCGCACCGAGGAGGCCGCTTTCCGCACCCTTTGCGGCACCGCCCGCCAGATGGGCATCGAGATCGAGGCCTAGTTTTCACCGAAACCCCAACCGCAGGAGGCCTCCTACCGGGGCCGCTCGAACTGCAATCCAACATGCAACACAACCGCAGCAAACGCTACCGCGCCGCCCACGCTCTCGTTGAGCAGGGCCGCAAGTATTCCCTGAGCGACGCCCTTGCCGTCCTCAAGAAGATGCCCGCCACCAAGTTCGACCAGACGGTCACCGTCTCGATGCGTCTCGGTGTCGATCCCAAGCAGAGCGATCAGATGGTCCGCGGCACCTGCCCTCTCCCTCATGGAAGCGGCAAGAACGTCCGGGTTCTTGTGTTCGCCACCGGTGCAGCGGCCACGGCCGCCCAGGAAGCGGGAGCCGAGTATGTCGGCTTCGAGGATCTTCTCAAGAAAGTGCAGGGTGGATTCGCCGATTTTGACGTCGCCATCGCCACTCCCGCCGCCATGACCGAGGTTCGCAAGCTCGGAAAGGTCCTCGGACCCCGAGGCCTCATGCCCAACCCCAAGACGGGCACCGTCAGCGACGACACGGCTACCGCCGTTAAGGAAGTCAAGGCCGGCCGCGTCGAGTTCAAGCTCGACAAAAACGCCAACATCGCCGTCCCGGTGGGCAAGTTTTCCTTCACCGAGGCCCAGCTTCTAGACAACGGCAAGGCCGTCATTGATGCGGTTGTGAAGTCCCGCCCGGCCACGGCCAAGGGAGCCTTCGTCGAGTCCGTCACCCTCGCCGCCACCATGCTGCCCGGCATCGCCGTGGACGCCGCCCCCTTCCTCAAGTAAGGAGCACCAACCCAACCGATCACCATGCGCCCCGAGAAACCCACGATCGTCGAGGACGTCAAGCAGCGCCTCAACAACTCCCCGTTCCTCATCGTCGTCGATTACGGCGGGATGAACGTCAACCACTTCGCCGAGCTTCGCACTCGCCTCGCCGGTGCCGGTGCTGCGATGACGGTTGTCAAGAACACCTTCCTGCGCCGCTCCATCAAGGAGGCAGGCCTTCCCGATCTCGCCGCCCACCTCAGCGGCCAGACTGCTTACGTGACCGGGGATAAGGACATTTGCTCCGCCGCCAAGATCCTCAAGACCTTTGCCTCCGAGTTCGAGAAGCCGAAGATTCGCGCCGGCATCCTGGACAACGCCGTCCTGGACACCCCGCAGGTCATCGCACTGGCCGACCTCCCCTCCAAGGAAGTTCTCCAGGCCCAGCTCCTCGGCATGCTGCTCCAGCCCGCCACCAAGCTGGTCCGCACCCTCAACGAGCCTGCCGCCAGCCTCGCCCGCGTCCTGCAGGCGAAGGTCAAGGCCGCCGGCGAGTAAGAGGCGGAATCCATTTCCCGAACCCAACCTTAACCGAACGAATTTCTCCCGGCGTACGAAGCCACGACGGGTGAAGGAACAACAACACGGCAACAAGTCGGGCCGGCGGCTGCCGGTCTCAAATGTCCTGAGGCTTCGGGACGCGACATTGCCAAACTCCAAACACCAACATGTCAGACATCAACACCCTCGTTGACCAGCTGGGCAACCTCACGGTTCTCCAGATCGCCGACCTCGTCAAAGCCCTCGAAGAGAAGTGGGGCGTGAGCGCCGCTGCTCCCGTCGCCGTCGCCGCCGTTGGCGGTGCCGCCGCTGCTCCCGCCGCCGTGGAGGAGAAGACCTCCTTCGACGTGATCCTCAAGGAGGCCGGATCCAACAAGATCGGCGTCATCAAGGAAGTCCGTGCCGCCGTCCCCGGACTCGGCCTGGCCGAGGCCAAGGCCCTCGTCGAGAGCGCCCCGAAGCCGATCAAGGAAGGGGCCTCCAAGGAAGAGGCCGAGGAGATCAAGAAGAAGATCGAGGCCGCCGGCGCCAAGGTCGAGATCAAGTAATCCCCGAAGCGATTCACAGCCGGTCACCGTGCCCGACGGGAAATCCCGGGTTGACACGGTGGCCGGTTTCGCTTACCTGTTTCTGTTCCACACGTCCTGCACCCTGCACCACGGATCCACGACATCCAGCCACTTGGTAAACGAAGCCGCCCGCGCGAAGAAAGCGACAGGCGGCTCTTTTGCCTTCCGAATTTCCGTTTCCCCCCGGAATTCACAACCCGGATTTTTCCGGTCGGGCTCCTGCCTGATCTGAACCGTCCCTGCCCCGGAAACGGGGCGAACCACACCGCGCCAAACCGAAACACGCACCATGTCTGAACGCATCTCCTTCGGAAAACTGCACGAGGCCATCCAGCCCCCGAACCTCATCGAACTGCAGATCAGGTCTTACGAGGAATTCTTCCAGACGGGTGTCGAGCCCTCGAAGCGAAAGAACGTCGGCCTCCAAGCCGTCTTCCGCGAGTTCTTCCCCATCTACGGCTTCGAAGAGAAGTCTTCCCTCGACTTCGTGAGCTACACGCTCGAGGAGCCCAAGATCTCCCCGATCGAGTGCCAGATTGACGGCCAGACCTACAGCGCACCCCTTTACGTCACCTTCCGCTACAAGGACGAGAAGTCCACCAAGGAAGAGAAGGTCTACATGGGCGAGATCCCGCTCATGACCAACGCCGGCACCTTCATTGTCAACGGCGCCGAGCGTGTCGTGGTCAGCCAGCTTCACCGCTCGCCCGGCATCTGCTTCGAGTCCGACGTCCATCTCAACGGCAAACTCCTCCATGGCTTCCGCATTATTCCCGACCGTGGATCCTGGACGGAGGTCCAGTTCGACACGAACGACCTGCTCTACGTCTACCTCGACCGCCGCAAGCGCCGCCGCAAGTTCCTTGCCACCACCTTCCTCCGTGCGCTCGGCTACCCGACCGACGAGGAAATCGCCTCCCTGTTCTACAAGATCGAGACGCTCAAGCTGAGCGACAAGCTCGACGAGGAGGAGATCGGTACCAAGGTGCTGCTGGCCGACATCCGCGAGGGCGACGCCATCATCGCCCGCGCCTACGAGTCCCTTACTCCCGCCGTCGTCCGTGACCTGGTCCGCGCCGGCCACGCGTCCGTCAAGGTGATCGACACCAAGGAGGACGACACCATTGTCAAGTCCCTCAAGCGCGATCCCGCCCGCAATGAAGAGGAGGCCCTCAAGGACATCTACCGCAAGCTCCGTCCTGGCGATCCCCCGACCGTTCAGAACGCCCGCGGCATGCTCAAGCGCCTCTTCTTCGACCCGAAGCGCTACGATCTCGGTCGCGTCGGCCGTCACAAGATCCAGCAGAAGCTCGGTCTCGACCAGAAGATCGACGATCGCATCCTGCGCAAGGAGGACATCGTCGAGTCGATGCGTTATCTCCTAAAGCTCCGCAAGGGCGAGGGAATGCTTGACGACATCGATCACCTCGGCAGCCGTCGCGTCCGCACCGTCGGCGAACTGCTCGCCAACCAGTGCCGTGTCGGTCTCTCCCGCACGGAGCGCCTCGTCCGCGAGCGCATGGCTCTCTACGACCCCTCGGTCGACCACATCACGCCGCAAAAGCTCATCAATCCCAAGTCGCTGAGCGCGGTGGTCCGCGATTTCTTCGGCCGTTCGCAGCTGAGCCAGTTCATGGATCAGACGAACCCGCTCTCCGAGCTCACCCACAAGCGCCGTCTCTCGGCCCTTGGACCCGGGGGCCTCTCCCGAGAGCGCGCCGGTTTCGAAGTCCGCGACGTGCATCCCTCGCACTACGGCCGCATCTGCCCGATCGAGACCCCGGAAGGTCCCAACATCGGTCTCATCAGCTCCCTCTCGACCTACGCCCGCGTCAACGACTTCGGGTTCATCGAGACGCCGTACCGCAAGGTCATCAGTGGCCGCGTTACCGACGAGATCGAGTATCTCACCGGCGACCGTGACGAGAACTTCTATGTCGCACAGGCCAACTCACCCGTCGACAGCAAGGGCAAGTTCCTCGGTGAGACCGTCTCGTCGCGTTTTCGCGGCGACTTCGTCGAGATCGAGCCCGAGAAGGTCCAGTACATGGACGTCTCGCCCAAGCAGCTCGTCTCCGTGGCCGCCGGCCTCATCCCTTTCCTCGAGCATGACGATGCCAACCGTGCGCTCATGGGCTCGAACATGCAACGCCAGGGTGTACCGCTTCTCGTCTCCGAGTCGCCGATCATCGGTACCGGGCTTGAGGGCCGAGTCGCCCGCGATTCCCGCGCGGTGATCGTTTCCGAGTCGAACGGCAAGATCGCCTCCGTCGATTCCCAGCGGATCATCGTCACCAAGGACGGAGAACTTCCCGAGGGCAAGAAGAAAATCAAGAACGACCCCGAGGAGGGCGTCTATGTCTACGAACTGCGCAAGTTCATGCGCTCCAACAGCAGCACCTGCATCAACCAGCGCCCCATCGTCAAGAAGGGACAGCCGGTGAAGAAGGGTGACGTGCTCGCAGACGGCCCCAATACCGAGAACGGCGAGCTTGCACTCGGCCGCAACATGCTCGTCGCGTTCATGCCGTGGAACGGCTACAACTTCGAGGACGCCATCCTCATCTCCGAGCGGGTGGTCAAGGAGGACATCTACACCTCCATCCACATCGACGAGTTCGAGATCGGAGCCCGCGACACCAAGCTCGGTCCTGAGGAAATCACCCGCGACATTCCCAATGTCAGCGAGGAGGCCCTTCAGAACCTCGGTCCCGACGGCGTCATTCGCATCGGCGCCGAGGTGAAGCCAGGCGACATCCTCGTCGGCAAGATCACCCCGAAGAGCGAGACCGAACTTGCCCCCGAGGAGCGCCTCCTGCGTGCGATCTTCGGCGAGAAGGCCGCCGACGTGAAGGACACCTCCCTCACCGTCCCCTCCGGCACCTACGGCATCGTCATGGACGTGCGCGTCTCCTCCAAGGAGAAGGCCGCCAAGGTCAAGATGACGCCCTCCGAGAGCAAGCGTCAGCAGAAGATGATCCAGGACGATCACAAGAAGCGCAAGGAGGAGCTCTACGAGCAACTCACCGAGGGCCTGGCCAATGTCCTGCTCGGCGAGAAGATCCCGCTCGACGTGGTTAACGGCGAGACCGGCGAGATCATCATCCCGGCCAACCGCAAGATCACCAAGATGCTCCTGCGCAAGCTCGCCGGAGTCTACAACGTGGTCGAGATCGACCCGAGCCCGATCCGCAACAAGATCCGCGAGATCATCGGCCAGTTCGAGCACCGCTTCGCCGACCTCGAGAACGAGAAGGAAGAGAACCTTGGCCGCGTCGAGAGCGGCGATGATGTCGATCCCGGCATCATCAAGCAGGTCAAGGTCTTCATCGCCAGCAAGCGCAAGCTTTCCGTCGGTGACAAGATGGCCGGACGCCACGGTAACAAGGGCGTCGTCGCCAAGATCGTCCCCGAGGAGGACATGCCCTACCTCTCCGACGGAACCCCTGTCGACATCGTGCTCAACCCGCTCGGCGTGCCGAGCCGCATGAACGTCGGCCAGGTTCTCGAGACCCACCTCGGCGTCGCCGCCAAGGCCCTCGGGTTCAAGGTCGCGACCCCCGTCTTCGACGGCATTCCCGAGAGCCGCATCCGCGAGTATCTCAAGGAAGCCGGCCAGAAGGAGGGCTTCTCCTGGATTCAGGAGAACGGCAAGTCGCAGCTCTTCGACGGCCGCACCGGCGAGGCGTTCGACCAGGAGGTCGTCGTGGGCATCATCTACATGCTCAAGCTCGGCCACCTCGTCGCCGACAAGATCCACGCCCGCGCCGTCGGTCCCTACTCCCTGGTCACCCAGCAGCCGCTCGGTGGAAAGGCCCAGTACGGAGGACAGCGTTTCGGCGAGATGGAAGTCTGGGCGCTGGAAGCTTACGGCGCCGCCTACACGCTGCAGGAACTGCTCACCGTCAAGTCCGACGACGTTCAGGGCCGCACGCGCATCTACGAAAGCATCGTCAAGGGAGACAACTCCCTGGAGGCCGGCATCCCCGAGTCCTTCAACGTGCTCATCAAGGAAATGCAGGGCCTCGGCCTCGACGTCCGCGTCGGTGGCAAGGACGAACCCCGTTCCTTCATCGATTCCGCAGCCGTCTGATCAACTGATCATCTACAAGCACCTTAACTTCCCAGCATTCCAAGAGCCATGAGCGACACCGCACTTGCCGCAGCACCCGACATCCTTGCCGATCCCACGAAGGTTTCCTTCGACGAGGTCGGGATCACCGTCGCCAACCCCGAGACCATCCGCAGCTGGAGCAAGGGGGAGGTCAAGAATCCGGAGACCATCAACTACCGGACCTTCAAGCCCGAGAAGGGCGGTCTCTTCTGCGAGCGCATCTTCGGTCCCACCCGGGATTGGGAGTGCTCCTGCGGCAAGTACAAGCGCATCAAGCACAAGAACGTCGTCTGCGACCGTTGCGGCGTCGAGGTCACCCTGAGCCGCGTCCGCCGCGAGCGCATGGGTCACATCGACCTGGCCGTTCCGGTTTCCCACATCTGGTTCTACAAGTGCATGCCCTCGCGCATCGGCCTCATGCTCGACCTCACCGGTCGCCAGCTCGAGCGCGTGATCTATTACGAGGACTACATCGTGATCGATCCGGGCAAGACCCCCTTCGAGAAGGGCCAGCTCCTGACCGAGACCGAGTTCCGCGAGGCCGAGGATCAGTACGGCGATGATTTCACCGCCGGCATGGGTGCCGAGGCGATCCAGAAGCTGCTTGAGGGGCTCGACCTCCTCGAGGAGCAGCAGGTGATCGAGAAGCAGATGACCCAGACCAAGAGCAAGCAGATCCGCAAGAAGCTTGCGAAGCGTCTGAAGCTCGTCCAGGGATTCCTTAGCTCCAAGACCCGTCCCGAGTGGATGATCATGACGGTCCTTCCCGTCATCCCGCCGGATCTCCGCCCTCTCGTTCCGCTCGAGGGAGGACGTTTCGCGACCTCCGATCTCAACGATCTCTACCGTCGCGTCATCAACCGCAACAACCGTCTCCGCACGCTTCTCCAGCTCAAGACCCCCGAGGTTATCATCCGCAACGAGAAGCGCATGCTCCAGGAGGCCGTCGACGCCCTCTATGACAACGGCCGCCACGGTCGCGCCGTCACGGGTGCCGCCAACCGTCCCCTCAAGTCCCTCAGCGACATGCTCAAGGGCAAGGGAGGCCGCTTCCGCCAGAACCTGCTTGGCAAGCGCGTCGACTACTCCGGCCGTTCGGTCATCGTCATCGGACCCGAGCTCAAGCTCCACCAGTGCGGTCTTCCTAAGAAGATGGCGCTCGTCCTGTTCGAGCCCTTCATCATCCGCCGCCTCAAGGAGCTCGGCTACGTGCACACCGTGCGCAGCGCCAAGAAGCTCATTGAGCGCCAGACCCCCGAGGTCTGGGACATCCTGGAAGAGGTCACCAAGGGCCACGCCGTTCTCCTGAACCGCGCCCCCACGCTGCACCGCCTCTCCATCCAGGCGTTTGAGCCCGTTCTCATCGAGGGCGAGGCGATCCGTGTTCATCCGCTCGTCTGCACGGCCTACAACGCCGACTTCGACGGTGACCAGATGGCCGTCCACGTGCCGCTTTCGGTCGAGGCCCAGCTCGAGGCCCGCACCCTGATGCTGGCCCCGAACAACATCTTCTCACCTTCCAGCGGCAAGCCGATCACAAACCCCTCGCAGGACATTCCGCTCGGCTGCTACTACCTCACGCAGAACCCGCGCAAGGTCAACGGCAAGGATGGCAAGCCCGTTGAGGAGCGTATGCCACTTTTCGGCGACTCCGCCGAGGTGGAGCTGGCCCTCAGCGAAGGAAGCGTCAAGATCCACACCCGGATCCGCTATGCCAACCCCGACCGCGGTGCGAAGACCGTTTACGGCAATGCCGAAAACGTCGTCCTCGAGACCACCGTGGGCCGAGTTCTCTTCAATCAGATCTGGCCCGTCGAGCTCGGCTTCTACAACAAGGTCGCCGGCAAGAAGCAGCTCTCCGACATCATCTGGCGCTGTTACAAGGCCGTCGGCCAGCAGCGCACCGTTGAGACCCTCGACAAGCTCAAGGAACTCGGATTCCGCGAGGCCACCCGCGCCGGTGCCTCCATCGGCATCAATGACATGATCATCCCCAAGGAGAAGGCCGTTCTCGTCGAGAGCGCCCAGAAGCAGATCTCCGAGGTTGAGAAGCAGTACCGCCGTGGCATCATCACCGACGGTGAGCGCAAGAACAAGGTGACCGACATCTGGACCCACACGGGCGAAGAGATCGCCAACGCCCTCTTCCGCACGCTCGAGCACAACGACGGACGCCGCGAGGCCAA
>Ga0007827_10000725_pt1 | contig 10446 bp, 7 predicted proteins | sample CryBogCBE16Jul07_FD_60332 | JGI IMG/M metagenome (GOLD analysis project Ga0007827, IMG submission 60332) | Freshwater microbial communities from Crystal Bog, Wisconsin, USA - CBE16Jul07 | ecosystem: Environmental > Aquatic > Freshwater > Lake | place: Crystal Bog, Wisconsin, USA | collected...
GCAGGCCCAGCAACACCAGCAGGATCCCGGAGCGCCCGCCCAGCAAAAGCCGCTTAAACCGTACGAGCAGCTCATGCAGCGCGGCCTCCTCGAGATCGAGGCCCTCTGCTACATCCGCGGACGCTCCATCCCGAACCGCTACTTCGTCTTGGACGAGGCCCAGCAGTTGACCCCGCTGGAGGCCAAGACCGTGGTCACCCGCATGTCACGCGGCTCCAAGCTCGTCATGGTCGGCGACCCCGCCCAGATCGACAACCCGTATGTCGACAGGCGCTCCAATGGCCTCGTCCACACCCGCAACAAAATGCGCGGCAACAAACTCACCGCCCACATCTCGCTGACGAAGGGAGAACGCAGCCCGCTGGCAGAGCTCGGCGCCCAATTGATGTGAGGAGGGAGGCTGTTAGCCCCTTTTAGGCTGAAGGCTGTTAGTAGGCGTCGGCTATCGAATTGATCACTTCAGATTTAGCTCCCCTACTTCACGATCAGGGTCTGAGAAACTCCGGCCGGGGTATAGTTCTGGGTTCCGACATTCGTTGCGGTGACGGTGGTGGTTCCGACTCCGAGCAGAGTCAGGGAATTGGAAGTCAGGTTGGTAGCGATCGCCGTATTTCCCACGATGTATGTGATTGGAAATCCTGACGAAGACGTTGCTGCAAGTGTCACGACATTCGTTTTGGATAGAGTCCGAGCGGCAATGGCAGGGAATGAAATCGTCTGGGTGATCGGATGAACCACAAAGGTCTGAGATGCCGAGACCGGATTCCAGAGGGCATTCCCCACCTGGCTTGCAGTGATCATTGTCGAGCCAGCCCCTGCGATCGTCATCGTATTGCTCACGATCGAGGCCACAGCACCATTCGCACTGGTGAAGGTAAAGTTGGTCAAGGGAAGCCGCAGTTAATCCTACGGCGACCGATGGCCAACACAGTTATTCGCCGATATCCCGAACCTTATTCTACGACCTCGTCCTCTTTCTGGGAGACTACGGGCGCAATCCTCTGCAGTTTCTCCCCATCGGGGAGGCCCATGAGCTTCACACCCATGGTATTGCGGCTCGTCTCACGGATCTCACCGACACGGGTGCGAACCATCTGGCCGCCGGAAGTGATGAGCATGAGTTCATCGGCGTCGGTGACGGTCAGGGCTCCCACAACGAGGCCAGTCTTGTCTCCGGTCTTCATAGTAATGATGCCTTTGCCGCCGCGTGACTGCTTACGGTACTCCTCAAAGGGGGTGCGCTTGCCGATGCCGTTCTCACCGGCAACGAGCAGGGTGGCATCGTTACGGACGAGGCTGGCGGAGACGACGTAGTCGCCCTTGTCGGGACGGATGCCCCAGACGCCGACCGTGGCGCGGGCCTGATCACGAAGCTCTTCCTCGCTAAAGCGGATGCTCATTCCCTGACGGGTAACGAGGACGATCTCATCATGCCCCTCGGTCAGGCAGGCGGAGATGAGCTCGTCATCCTCCTCGATCTTGATGGCGATGATGCCTCCCTTGCGGATATTGGCGAAGTCACCAAGGTTCGACTTCTTCACGATGCCGGTGCGGGTCGCGAAGAGGATGTGCTTCTCGGGATTCCATGTAGTCTCGACGCCTCCTGCGCCTCCACTGGTAGTCGACTCGATGCGCATGGTGGCGGCGATCTGCTCGCCGGACTGGAAGTTGAGGATGTTGGCGATCGATTTCCCCTTGGCCGTGCGGCTCATCTCGGGGATCTCGTAGACACGCTCCACGTAGCAGCGGCCGGTCTTGGTGAAGAAGACGAGGTAGTCATGGGTGCTCGCGGTGAAGAGATGCTCGACGAAGTCACCCTCCTCCGCGTCGTTCTGCGCCTCGCGGGTGGTCATGCCGATGACTCCCTTGCCGCCGCGCTTCTGCGAACGGTAGGCGCTCACGGCGGTGCGCTTGATAAGCCCCTTATGGGTGACGGTGATGATGCAACCCTCGTTGGCGATGAGGTCCTCGATGGAGATCTCACCCTCCTCGGGAACAAGCTCGGTAAGGCGGGGGCCGGCATGTTTATCGCGGATCGCCTTGAGCTCGGCCTTAATGATCGAGAGGACGCGTTCTTCGCGGGCCAGAATGTCGAGCAGGTCCTTGATGGTCTTGAGAAGCTCTTGGTACTCGGCATTGAGCTTGTCGCGCTCGAGACCGGTCAGTTGGTAGAGGCGCAGCTCAAGAATGGCATCGGCCTGGGGCTCGCTGAAGCAATACTGCCCCTTGTCGTTGAGACGGGATTCGTGACGCAGGAGGATGCCGAATTCCTCGATCTCCTGCTTGCTGAAGCTGAGCCCCAGCAGGCGGGTGCGGGCCTCGTCGCGGTTTGCGGAATCACGGATGATCTTGATGAAGTTATCAAGGTTTGCGAGGGCGATCAGGTACCCCTCCAGCTTCTCGGCGCGTGCCTCCGCCTCGCGCAGGAGAAAGCGGGTGCGGCGCAGGATGACCTCGCGGCGGTGCTCGATGAAGCAGGCAATCGCCTCCTTGAGTGAAAGGAGCTTCGGACGGCCTCGATCGATGGCCAGCATCGAGATCGAGAAGGAGGACTCGAGCGCGGTGTGTTTGTAGAGATTGTTGATAACGACCTTGGGGATGGCATCGCGTTTGAGTTCGATGACCACGCGGGTGTTCTCGTCGGACTCATCGCGAATCGCGCTGATGTCGGTGATAACCTTCTCGTTCACCAGACCGGCAATCCTTTCGACGAGGGTGGCGCGGTTGACGTTGTAGGGGATCTCGGTGATGACGATCTGCTCGCGTCCACCTTTGATCTCCTCGACTCCGGCACGACCGCGGACCTTCACGGAACCACGTCCCGTCTCGAAGTACTGCCTGATGCCGCCGACTCCGCAGAGCTGACAACCCGTCGGGAAGTCGGGCCCCTTGATGTGCTTCATCAGCTGGTCGAGCGTGATGTCGGGATTGTCGATCTGGGCGCAGACGGCGTCGATGGTCTCACCGAGATTGTGCGGAGGGATATTGGTCGCCATACCGACGGCGATACCGGTGCCGCCATTCACAAGGAGGTTCGGGATGGAGGCGGGGAAAACGGTTGGCTCCTCGCGCGTGTCGTCGTAGTTGGGGACGAAATCGACGGTGTCGTGATCCATGTCCTCCATGAGGACGGCACCGAGAGGACGCAGACGGGCCTCGGTGTAACGCATGGAGGCCGGAGGATCACCCTCGACAGAACCGAAGTTTCCCTGGCCCTCGATGAGGGTCTCGCGCATCGCCCAGGTCTGGGCCATGTGGACGAGGGTCGGATAGATCGCCTGGTCACCATGGGGGTGGTAGTTACCCATGGTCTCACCGACGATCTTGGCGCACTTGAGATGCTTGCGCGTCGGCATGACGCCGAGCTCGCTCATGGCGAAGAGAATGCGGCGCTGGGAGGGCTTCAGGCCGTCGCGGGCATCGGGAAGCGCGCGGGAAATGATGACCGACATGGAGTAGTCCAGAAAGGAGCGGGAAATCTCCTCGGCGACATCAATCGGTTCGACTTTTTCGTTCTGGTTATACAAGGAATTGGGGCCCGGAGGCGGTTTGGGGTTGGATGCCTACAAGATAGGGATCTAAGGCGGCCGTGGGAAAGTACGAAAATGGGAAAGTGAAAGGTCCTAAACGCATGATCCATGGGCACAATACCCTCCCGCAGAATCCTTCAGACTTCAGACTTCAGACTTCAGACTTTTCACTTCTCCCTCCAACTCCTTCACCCGCTCATAGAGTTTGCCCAACTGGGAGATGTAGAAATTAGCCTGCTTCCACTCCTTCATCGGCTTGGCCGGAGCGCCGATGACCATACTTCCTGAGGGGACATTCTTGGAAAGGCCCGACTGGGCGCCGATCACGGCCTTGTCCCCGATCTCAATATGGCCGGCCAACCCGACCTGCCCGGCCAGGGTGACATACGCCCCGATCCGGGTACTGCCCGCAATACCGACCTGGGCGCAGATGATGGTATGGGGACCCACCTGCACATTGTGGGCGATCTGCACGAGGTTGTCGATTTTGCTCCCCTCCCCGATAACGGTCCGGCCGAAGCGGGCACGGTCGACGGTAGCATTGGCCCCGATCTCGACGTCATCGCCGATTTCGACGATCCCGGTCTGGGGGATCTTGATATGGCGACCGCTCTGAAACTCGTAACCAAATCCACAGGATCCGATGACCACGCCGGGTTGAAGGATCACACGGTCGCCAAGCAGGCAACGCTCGCGGATGATCACGCCCTGATAAAGGCGACACTCCCGGCCCACACGCACCTCGCGGCCGACCAGGCATCCGGGGCCGACGATCGATCGTTCGCCGATCACCGCACCCGCCTCAATCACCGCTGTCGGACCAACCGAGACACCTTCGCCCATCACAACGGAGGGATCCACCACGGCGGAAGGATGGACACCGGGTTCGGAAGGGATGTCCGCAGGGGCAAAGGCAGCGACGGCTACGGCGAAGGCAGCGGAGGGATTCTCCACCCGGAGAAGCACGGGGGTGACCGATTCCTCGCATCCTGCGGAAACGATCACCGCAGAGGCCTTGGAAGCACGGAGTTGCGCCAGATAGCGGGGGCTGGCAAAGAAGGTGATATCCCCTTTGCGGGCCTCCTGAAGGGAGGCCACGCCGGTGATCTCGGGATCAAAGGATCCCTCGTCATGACGAGCCCCGATCAGGGAGCACAACTCGCTCAGTCTCATCGGTTGATGCCGCCGGAAATCACCGGTACCGGCACTTTATTTGCCGGACTTGGCAGGAGCGTTCTTGTTGAGGCTGGCCGTCACCTCGGCACTGAAATCAAGGTCTTCCCTCGAAGAAAGCACCACGGGCACCGCGCCGGCGCTCAGGCCCGACTTATCGAAGACGATATCGTAGCCCTTGGCCTTCACGAGATCGCCCACGGTTTTCATGATGTCGTCCACGATGTCCTTGCGCATGCGGAGGAACTGATCCTGCAGGGCTTTCTGCTTGGTCGAGCGAAAATCGGCGATCTCTCGATCGAGGGCGCGTGCCGCATCGATCTTGGGCTGTAGCTCCTTGCGCTTGGCCTCCAGATCTTCCTTGGAAAGGTTCTGTTTCTGGAGGTCTGAGTTGGCTTGATTGATCTCCTGCATGGCCTTCTTCAGGGTCTCCACGCGGCCGTTGAGATCCTCATTCGCTGCCTTTTCCGCCTCGGAGTATTTCGCTTGAGCGTCTTTGGTCTTCTGGTAGTCGCTGAAGACGCGGTTCATGTCAACGGTGCCGATCTTGACCTGAGCATTGGCAAGTCCGATCCCGGCGGCCATCAGGGCAAAAAAGAAGAGGAAGGTACGGGTGATGGATTTCATGGAAGCAGATAAAGTCTGGTTGGAATTGATTACTACCCCTTCTTAGAAGGTGTAGCCAACATTAAAGTTGAACTGACCATTGCTCTTGTTCCACTGGTCGTGAATGACCGGGTAGCCCCAGTCGACGCGGATCGGACCGATCGGCAACTCGATGCGGGCACCGATACCGATGTCTCCGTTGAGTCCACCCGAAGAGGTTCCGTCGACATAATACTGCGAGGGGTTCAAGCTCCATGGTGAGGCATTCACAAAGCCCCAGTCAGTGAAGAGAGCACCGCGCAAACGGGGAATAATCGGGAAGGTGAATTCGCCGGTCCCGTAGACGGAAGTATCGCCCCCGATCGGGTTGCCATATTGATCCTTAGGTCCAACCTGACGGAAGGCGAATCCTCTCATATCATTGGCACCTCCGAGATAAAGTTCATCAAAAATCGGAGGACTACCACCGCTACCCTTGGTGCCGCTACCCCAGGGGGTCATCAAGCCGACAGCCCCCTTGACGAGGAAGATGCAGTCTTTGGGAAGCGGGAAGAATTTCTTGGCTTCCAGGTTAAGTCCGTAGTCCTGCACATTGCCGCCAAGGCCGCCTCCTGCTAATACCCCGGTTAGGTTCACCGCCTGACCGCGGCGCGAAAGCAGCAAGCTGTCGCGGTTGTCATAGTCGAGACCGAGCAGGAGGGCGCTCTTCGTGTAGGGTGAATTGGCCCCGGCATCGGCGATCTGCTGACCATAGTTACCGGTCAGATTATAGATGCGGATATTCTCCAGACGATACTCGCCGCGAAGTGCGGTGAAGGGGGTGAGCGCCTTGCGGGCCTGCAGGGCGCCGCCGAGGTTTGACTGGCTATAGACGCTGCTCAGGAAGGTCGCGGCATGGTAGTAAAACTCGCCGCCGACGGAGACCTTGTAGCCCATGAACCACGGCTCGGTGAGCGACAGGGTGAAGTCTTGGCGCTGGATACCGTACTGGGCGCGGATGCGGAAACGCTGGCCGGCACCGGTAAAGTAGGGCCAGTTGAAAAGGTCGAAGTCGGACTGCTGGAGTTCGGCGAAGCCGACCAAACTGTCGATGGAACTGAAGCCGGCACCGAAATTGAACGAGCCGGTCTTTTTCTCTTCCACGATCACGTCGAGATCCTTGCGGCCGGGAACCAGCGTGTCCTGCGGGGCCATGTCTACCTTGGAGAAGTAGTTGAGGTTCTGCAGGCGGGTCTTGCTGACATCGACGAGCGTCGTGTCAAACACGCCGCCGGGCTGGACGGCAAGCTCGCGGCGGATCACCTTGTCTTTGGTCTTGGTATTACCTTGGACGTTAATCAGGTTCACATAGGACTGCACCCCCTCGTCGATGCGGTAGGTGATGTTGAGCTGGCTCTGTCCAGCCGAATCGATCTGCGGCTGACAGACCATGTCGACATAGCCGCGGGAACCGTAGTAATCACGGATCTTCTTGAGGTCGGCGGCCTGCCCGTCGGGCGTGAAGAGGGTGCCATCCCTCATCTTGAGATAACGCACGAGATCGGCAGGGGGTATGATCGTGGAACCCTCGACGGCGACCTTGGAGACCCGGTATTGGGTCCCCTCGGAAATCGAGATCACAAGGTCGACCCCCTTGCCGTCCGGAAGCGGCGTGGTCTGCACGTCGGTGACCTTGGCATCGGCAAAGCCGCGGTTCTGATAGAGCTTGCGGATCTCCTCCTTGTCCTCGTCCATCTGCGATGGAGTCAGGCGGCCCGCATGGGTCAGGAAGGAAAGAAGATTAGCCGTCTTGGTCTTCATCACCTTGGTCAGATCCTTGGGCAGGACGGAGTCATTGCCGGTGAAGCTGATGCGGCGGATCACGAGTTTCGGCCCCTCGTTGATCTGGAAAGTCACCCGGATCTTTTTGTCGGACATCTCCGAGGTCTTCGCCTCGACCTTGACGTCCGTGTAGTTGCGGTCCTCGTAGAGTTTGAGGATCTTCTGGCGGTCGTCGTTGAGGGTCGCGTCGTTGAGGGCCCCCCCGGGCTTGGTAACGATCTCCTTCCTGATCTTGGAGGAGGGAACCGCACTGGCACCCTCGATGAGCACCTCTCCGAGGGTCGATCGGCCCTGCAGGAGGACGGTGACCTTCAGCCCCCCCGTCATGGGTTCTGCGAAGATACGTGCGTTGGAAACGCCTCCCGTGGCGTAGAGCGACTTGATGTCCTCCTCAACAAGGCGGTCGTTGTAGGGCGCGCCGACCTTGGTGGCAAGATTGTCGAGGACGCGCTGCTTACTCAGTGTCGTCGGTCCCACGAACTGAACGTCAATCTGCCTGATGACGGGAGCTTGGGATGGAACCTGGGCCGCGAGTCTTGGGGAAAGTATTCCGAGCAGTGCCATGGCCGCCGCCACAAAAGGGATCAGGAAAAATCGAGGACGGGACATGGGAAGGATAGTGCGTTTTTCGGGAAAAAGATGTGCCATTAGAAGCGGGACGAAGCCGATGGGGTCAAGCTACTAATTAACGGCCAAATCGTTGAGGATGCCGGGAATCTCCGAGAGGGTGGCGATCGTGTGGTCGGGAGTCACCTCCGCCTGCTCCTCCGAGCCCGGGACCCGGATCCAGACCGAGCGGATCCCGGCATTGCGGGCCCCGGCGATGTCACGCTCGAGACTATTGCCTACCATGAGGGCCTCGGAGGGGGCGACGCCGAGTTCCGCGAGCAACCGATGGAAGATCTCCGGCTTGGGCTTTCCGATCCCGTGCTCGCCGGAGACCGCGATCGCTCTGAAAAAGGACTCCAGACCGCTGGCGGCGATCTTCTCACGCTGGAGATCGGGCGCACCGTTGGTCAGAAGGGCAACGGCATGGGTGGCGGCGAGGTCGGCCATCAGTTCTCGGGCCCCTGGCATTAGACGCTGGCGGGCGCGACGGGTGGTGGCAAATTCAACCGAGAGGAAGGCGGCAGCGTCCGCGGGAGCCTCCTTGCCCTGGAGGGACAAAGCCTTGGCAAAAACCTCCACGCGGTAGGCCGTCGCCCAGTTGCGCAACGAGGTCAGCTCTGCCGAATCCCCCGTGAATCCGCCCCAGAGGCACTCGAACGCGCTGATACCGATCGACCGGCAGAAAGGACGGCATTCTCCCGATCCCCAAAGTTCACGGGCGGCCGACATTGCGTCGGAGGCAAATCTCGCGGAATCGGTCCCGAAACGTGAGGAGGCCTGGGCCGCGACATGGGCGAAGGTTTCATGCGAAACGGCCTCGTCGACCACCAAGGTGTCGTCCAGATCAAAAATCAGGGCTTTGATTGCCATAAGCGATTAATCATGAACGGCCCCTCGTCCCGTAACGAGAAAAAAGACCCTTGGTTGCTTTTGCTCTTCACTTGAAGTCCCTCAATCCGTTTTCATCAAAGACTCTATGAGCACACAAGCCTTCCCCGATATCGCCTCGATCCCCTTCGAGGGCCCCTCCTCCAAGGATCCCCTCGCCTTCAAGCACTACAACCCCTCCGAGGTCATCGAGGGAAAGACCATGAAGGATTGGATGCGCTTCTCGGTCGTCTACTGGCACACCTTCCGCAACTCCCTCTCCGACCCCTTCGGTGCCGGCACGGCGATTCGCCCTTGGGATGACGGCACCGACTCCGTCGAGAATGCCAAGAACCGCGTCCGTTACGCCTTTGAGTTCATTCAGAAGCTAGGCGCCCCCTACTACGCCTTCCACGACCGCGACGTTGCCCCCGAGGGGAAGACCCTCGCCGAGAGCAACAGGAACCTCGACGCCGTTGTCGCCGTCCTCAAGGAAGAACAGCAGCGCACCGGCATCAAGCTCCTCTGGGGCACGGCCTGCCTCTTTACCAACCCACGCTTCCTCCACGGCGCGGCCACCAGCCCGAACGCCGATGTCTACGCGCATGCCGCGGCCCAGGTGAAGAAGGCGATGGAAGTCACCCACGAACTGGGTGGCGAGGGATACACCTTCTGGGGAGGCCGCGAAGGCTACTCCACGCTCTGGAACACCGACATGAAGCGTGAGCTCGATCACCTTGCCCGCTTCCTCCACATGGCCGTCGACTACAAGAAGGAAATCGGCTTCAAGGGGCAGTTCTACATCGAGCCCAAGCCGAAAGAGCCGACCACACATCAGTACGACAGCGACACCGCTGCCTGTCTGAACTTCCTCCGTGAATACGGCCTCCAGGATCACTTCAAGATGAACCTCGAGACCAACCATGCGACCCTCGCCGGCCACACCATGGCTCACGAAATCGAGGTCTGCCTCGGGGCCAACGCCCTGGGCTCCATCGATGCCAACACCGGCAACGAGCTCATCGGCTGGGACACCGACCAGTTCCCGACCAACCTCTACCTCACCACCCAGGTGATGCTCGGCATCATGAAGATGGGTGGCTTCACCACGGGCGGCCTCAACTTCGACGCCAAGGTGCGCCGCGAGAGCTTCGAGCCGATCGACCTCTTCTACGCCCACATCGGCGGCATGGACGCCTTCGCCCGCGGCCTCAAGATTGCTTCCGCGATCCGCAAGGACGGACGCATCGCCGAGATCGTGAAGAACCGCTACTCCTCCTGGGACAGTGGCATCGGCGCCGAGGTCGAGGCCGGCAAGGCCAGCTTCGCAAGCCTTGAGAAGCATGCCCTCAGCCACCCCGATCCGGTCCAGCACAGCAGCGGCCGTCAGGAACTCATCGAGAACATCATCAACGAACTGATCTGATCCTCGGACAACAGGTTGATCCTTCAAAAGACCCGGTCTTTGGACCGGGTCTTTTTTTGTGCAGTAAAGTTGAACCCAGGATTTTGCGATGCCGCGGGCCTCACAGAGGTGAAAATCACCGGGATGATACGGCGGGAGGTGTGAAAACGTTACAAAGCGCGCAAATGGCACTCAGGCTTGGAAGGGCTCCAAGAGCACTGCAAGAACCGCAAAACTTCCATCAGGCGAAGAGTTGTTTAGGAGACACTAGAGCGGTTTAAATAATTCTATAGCCGTTCTTTGGGGCGGCATCGAGCGTTCTGCTGTGTCGCATCGCTCGGGCAGTAGCACAACGACTACAGCCGCTTCGCTTGCTTCTCGCAGACCACCCCATGGCGCCCCCAAATTCATGGCCACATCTTTATTTAAAACGCT
>Ga0007827_10000726_pt1 | contig 10441 bp, 9 predicted proteins | sample CryBogCBE16Jul07_FD_60332 | JGI IMG/M metagenome (GOLD analysis project Ga0007827, IMG submission 60332) | Freshwater microbial communities from Crystal Bog, Wisconsin, USA - CBE16Jul07 | ecosystem: Environmental > Aquatic > Freshwater > Lake | place: Crystal Bog, Wisconsin, USA | collected...
ATAAATATTTTTTGAATGTAAGGAAGTCGGGTCAAAACCTATCGTCCCATCAAATAGTCCAGCGGGCGCTCGCAAGTTTTCACCTGTATACCAAATCCTTCTTTTAGCATTTTCGGGATAGCTAGATTTAAACCCTCGACCAGCTCGGCTTAAATAGTCCCATTTTGCATCCTCTGTCGTAAATGATTTGATTTTAGAATACATTTGTGTGGTTTTAGACTTAAATAAAAAAACTGATACTATTTCTAAGTCGACTTCGACAGCTCTGTCAAATACCAAAGTGACTTGAGAGCCAATCAGATTTTGAATAATTTTTGTGAATAGAAATCTTTCAGGGGAAAAATTAGGCCAGAAATCACGATAGCGGAGTTTAAAATCCATTAGTTATTCCGTCCTGAGTATCCAACCGCATTTGATTTAGAGAGCTTAATGTTTACTCTGTTAATTATATATTGAAATTCCAATTTACAAAAAAGTGGAATGCTCAATATTAGTAATAGCCTATACTTCGAAAGAGAAAATTGAAGTCTGAGTAATATTACTTCAATGAGTTTATCGTATCTACTAATTGGTAGATGCATGTGGTAATCAGTATAGGATGTCGAAGAAAATAATTTTAGGAAAGTTTTGCGTGGAGCATATAATCTGTCCAATCTTTGGAAACCCGTTTGGCTATCTCTGAAAAGCATCGCTCCGCTCTCACTGCCTTGTTGATTGACTAAACTGTAAACATATTTTTGATCGAAATTCCAACCAACCCCCCCATGAACACCCTCATACATAAGTCCTGTTGCTACAAAATGCTCCCATAGTTCTTGAATGCCTCCTTCGAGTTTCAGAGCTCGCATTCCGATTAGAAGATCTGCAACTTTCGGTGGACTCATTAAATAACAAATAGGGTACTCATTTTGTAATTCATCACGTAAAATAAGGAATCTGTTTTCACTATACGAGAGAAATAAGTACCGCTCGTAAATCTCCCAACTCATCGGAACCATGTCAATGTCTGTGGTCATGACCACATCTGCATCAAATCGAGCCATTGCTAACAATCGAATATTTTGAGCAATGAATGGGGGTGGAATCAGGTTAGCTGGACACAAAATATGAATGTACTTTTTATATGACACCAAGTTTTCTGGAAGCTTTTCTGCTATTAAAATGACACGTGGTTCTAGATCTATTCTTTCCATACTTTGCGCTACAACCAGCCAGGTTTCTATGAATATTGGAATACATTCGACATACCTTGAATTTAGATCTGATGATGAAACAACAAATGCTTTCGGTCTAGACTCCACAGTGGGAGTATACCGCTTTACTAAAATTCTTTCATGATCTCACAACTGTTGAAATGGAGAAAATAGAATCCTCTTTCTTACCATATAATCTACGCCTTAAAAGTTTACTCACGAGTAGAGTTCACTTAATTATTGATCGCAAATATGTTTTATTTATAAATTGAGACCTAGACAATTCTAGTTTGATTAACAAATCATAAATTTCTAAATATTAAAGAGGGATAACATTTGATTCTGTGAAAGATAAATCAAATCGCGTTTCAAAGTCATTTATTGTCTTTTTTAATCCTTCTTCTAGGCCGACTTGGGGATACCAGCCATATTCACTTCGAAACTTATCTATGTTTGGCTTTCTTTTTTTAGGATCGTCTCCAGGTAGGTCCGAAATTGTAATCTGAGATTTAGATTTTGTTAATTTCAAAATCAAATCAGCAAGTTCTTTTACGGTATTTTCTGCGGGATTTCCGATGTTGTAAGGACCACTATACTGGTTTGGAGATTCTATAAATTTCATTACGGCCTTGACTAGATCATCGACATAGCAGAATGACCTTGTTTGCTGACCATTTCCATAAAGCGTTATATCTTTGTTCTTCAGCGCCTGCGAAATAAAATTTGAGACCACACGGCCATCATCGAAACGCATTTTTGGGCCGTATGTATTAAAAATCCGAAAAATTCTAACTTGGACTCCATACTGCCTTGCATAGTCAAAACATAAAGTTTCAGCAATTCGCTTGCCCTCGTCATAGCATGCCCGCACTCCAATAGGGTTAACATTCCCAAAATATGTTTCTAATTGCGGGTGCTCCAGTGGATCCCCGTAAACTTCACTCGTTGAAGCCTGTAATACAGGAATTTTTTTGGCCTTTGCTAGCTCAAGAGAGTGCATCATCCCTAATACATTTGTCTTTACCGTTTCCACAGGGTTTCTTTGATACTGAACGGGAGAAGCTGGGCACGCAAAATTTAAAATATAATCTACATCGAAACTGAAGGGCTCAGTAACATCTCCTTCTATAAAATTGAAGTTTGGATTATCCATAAATTCTACGACATTGTGTAAATCACCTGACGATAAATTATCAAAACCAATTACGCTATGCCCTTTATCTAAAAGTATCTTTGATAGGTGAGAACCTATGAAGCCAGCAGCACCTGTTAGAAGAAACTTCATTTTAACTCCCAGTTAATAAATGTTATATTCAAAATTGCTTGGTATATCATACTCTCGTGTTCAACAGTTTAGAAGCCTTAATAGCTGATAATGATCTAATAACAGCTGATGGTTACCTAGCACACTGCAAAAATTGTTCTACCTGTTACTATCACCCTTCAAGTCTCATTTTCAGATCAGATTATTGGAGGGGGCGATTCACCAGGTCTTTGCTAGAGTTGGAAATTCCTGAGGACAAACGGACACTAATTTTAGGTCATTCTGATAAACGAATAAAGCCGCACGTTGCGCTAGTTGCGCAATATCGTGGCTTCACGAACACTTGGTCAATCAACTCTTCAAGTTTTGGGAATTTTTTAAGGGCACTCCCACTTGGACTAACTAATCCAACAAATGAAACTGAAATGCATCAAATTCTGGGTAATACAGATATTTTACTTGAAGCAGTAGATTATGCTTCTAATAGTTCGGGGTACGATCGACTATTTTATTCAAATTTTTCGATAGATACAAATCTATCTAGCCGACTGAAGCTTCTTGCTGTCTTAGACAGAAACAAAATTGTGCACCGCACGCCAACTTTTACTCGCAATGGTAGGTTAAATTTTTTGAAAGATATTAGAAATAGTGCATTCACACTTTGCCCTGAAGGAAATGGTGTTGATACTCATAGAATCTGGGAAACTTTATATCTTGGACGTGTCCCAATAATTACTAAGTCCAAGGCCATGAAGCAAATTGTCAAAGATTTGCCAGTGATCGCTATCGACGATTGGGAGCAAATTTCAGACAAACAATATTTCAAAGATAAATGGGTTGAAATGCAAAAGCAAGTCTATGATTTTAGAAAACTGCAGATTTCTTTCTGGATAAATAAATTTTGCGCCAATATTTAACTTACATCCATTTCGACTCTACACTATGCCAAGATGGATCTAGCCTCTCTCTGCTATCTTGGTTAAAGTAAAATTGTTTTGGAGCAACAATTCTTGCATTTTGATTTAGATATGCAGACCAGGCAGAAAAAGTTGAATTTCCAATCACAATTCTGTTTGACTTAGAAATCAACTTCAATGTTTCAGCGGCAGTAAGTTTTATATTAGCTGGAAACCAATTTATTTTATCGTCTTTTGTCGTAACGTTAAAGATAGTGCTAGACGTGAATTCTTTATATACACTTTCAATTTCGTCAGAAAATATCCAAATAGATTCTTGAGGCTTATTGCGCAGATGCATTATGCCCTCTACATAATAATCAGGCCGCAAAAGCCCCCAATGTGGATTATCTTTGTAGTCACCTCTACGGACATGTAAAACTATAGGCTGAACAGACAGTATCTCACTTTGCTTCTCCCTAAATAATCTAGATTCGCTTTTAAGGAGCAGATCAGGAAATTTAGACAAGAATTCAGCCGCTATCGAGTAGAACTGAAAGAAGCCCTCAAAATATGAATTAGGTTTATCTAAATCCAGGTACTTCAGGGAAAAAGAGTCATCTGTCACAACTCGATTAAATTTTATCGGGGGTTTCTTTAAAAAAAAATTATTTAAACTGCTGTTCTTATTCACAAATTTTCCGGGCAATATAAAATCTAAAACACCCCTTGAGCTTTGAGTGACATTCATTTCTTTGCAATCTACTATTAATTCAAAATTATTTCTGGATGCAATTAAATTTCCAAATGCATACTGATAAAGTTGATTACCTAAGCCACCTTGAAGTTTTATCCAAACTTTTTTTTCATTTACGTCACGTTTCATTAGTTTGAAAGGCTTTTCAGAATCATATACCCATCAGTGAGGCTTGCTGATCAAAGTTGGGAACTAGTTGCCGGACTTCCTCAAATGATCCAACAGCTACTTGTATACCCTCGGCCATATAAAGTACCTTATCAACAGACCTGACGGTTGATAAGCGATGCGCCACCACGATCACTGTAACTTTTCCCTTTAAATTGCGTATCGAAGAAGCAATTAAATCTTCTGTTTGAGAATCGAGTGCGCTTGTTGCCTCATCAAATACAATAAACTTAGGCGAAGTAAACATTGCTCGAGCGATTCCGAGACGTTGGCGCTGTCCACCGCTAAGCCCTTCTCCATTTTCTCCCACTTGAAAATCAAGTTTGTCAGGCAATTTGGAAACTACTTCAGAAAGGTTTGCAAAATCTAAAGCATCCCAACACATTTGATCGGTTACAAATTCTTTGGGAAAACCGAGGCCAACATTTGATCTAATTGTTCCTGCGGAAATTGCAATATCTTGGGGTACGTATGAAATAGCACCAGGCCAATAATTTACTGCGTCAGAAGAACGCATGTTAGATATATTTACAGTACCTGCCTCCGGTTCATATATACCTAGTATTAAGTCCACCAATGTAGACTTCCCTGCACCCGATGGACCGACAATTGCCAGTGTCTCTCCAGCTTGCAACTTAATATTCAGACGCTCAATGCGAAAATTGTTATTCTTAGGATAACTAAAAGAAACGGAGACTAATTCTAAACTCGCGTCAAACCCAACATAGTCAAGGTTAGGTTCCTTTGATTTTTTCGTATCTTCAGGAACTCTTTTTAGCTCTTCCATCATAATAAAAGTCCCTTCTGACGCCCCAACACTATTTCTCACTGTGAGTGATCCTTGCTGTATGCGTAGCAGTGCAGGTGCAATCCTTGAGCTGGCAGCTAAGAAAATAGATAAAATTGCAACGGAGTGCACCGCATTTTTTGTTCCAAATTCAAGACCAGCAAGGATTAGTGTTCCAAATACTGTAACTGATTCAACTACATACTTACTTATGTAGGGCAGAAAAGTATTCTCAGCCTGGAGGGTTGCATAATTGTGTTTCAACTCACTAATTTCTTTGATGTAATAATGTCGTCTGTCGTGAATAGTTAATTCTCGGTAGGATTTCAAAACTTCTAGAATTTTTTGGTTAGTACGGATTATGAGTTTACTTAGATTGAATCCGATTACTTGTGCACGAGTTCTTAAAAATATATTGAGGATAAATCCAGTAGCGACAAATATTAATAGTGTAATCATCGCCACCCATGGGTCGATCAATAACAAACCGATGAGGATTATTATTAGCATTGCAAAATCAGAAAGTATGGCCAAGCTCGTTGCTATTAATCCGAGCATGATACTTTCAATACCCTGTGAGAGTATATATAGAATTTCTTGAGAGCTCCGCTCTGATATATATAGTATATTTTGTGAAAGTAATTTTGAAATTAATTTATTAGAAACTTCTGCTGATTTGTGTGATAAAAATCGAAATGTTTTCTTTGTGAAGTGTATAGAGATCAAGGTCTTTAGAATCAAAATCCCACCTGCCCAGGCTCCGAGAAATGCAATTTGGTTTTGAAGCGAAAAATTTTCAATATGAAAAACGCGAAGAATCTTCCCAGTCTTGTTGCCTGCTGGAGCAGCCTCAATACCTTGGATGGATAGGGCGGCAAGTGCACCAATAATAAACACTCCCGCTAGATCAAAGAAACCTGTCATGATCTGGATGAGGGTAATGAAAATTAGCTTTCTTTGATCTTCTCGATCAAGAATATTAAAAGCACGTTTTAGAGGGAACCTCAGCATCTTCTTGGACACGCCATTACCTCTTCCACTGTCTGAGGGCTCAACTATACCTAACGAGCAACCATGCTTGGTGGGCCCAGACAGGCTTGAACTGTCGACCCACGGATCAAAAATCCGAGACTGCATGTTTGCTGATTGTTAATGTAGAATCATTTTGGCCGAGTGCATGCTCAGTTTCTACTTTTGGGTATCATCGAGTGCCACTAAATCCCACAAACATTTTCTTGGGTATCAGCAAATTATTAGCAAAAATAATTGGCGGGATGATTTTAAAATAAGTCAGGAACTTTCATTTAAAAGTTATATAGAAAGACTTCCAAAGGAATGGACGATGTAAGTAAAAAGGAGTTATCTATGTCCTTAAGTCGAGAAATTCCTGTAATTTCACATAAATTTTTTCAATAAAAACGAGATTAAATTAGTCTTGACCAAAGTGCATTCATTATTTCTAAATCATTTCTAGAATTTTCTGTTGATCTGCACCGAAAGTGAACAGTTGAATTTAAATCCAAAATTGATAAAGAATGAACCTCTTCAAGACTTCCGATATTCTTTGATATAATTCTAGAATCATCAGCGAAATTTTGCAAGACAGCACCAAATGCAACGTCATCTAAATGACCAAAATCTATTGCAGATTTATTTTCTTCAAGAGCCTGAATTGCTTTCGCATTGATAAAAGTAGAAGCTCCAGAAACAAACTTTATTCCCGCATGCTCGGAAACTTTACCACTGTATAGAATTTCATTTAAATCAATACCCTCGATGATTTTAATAAATTTTTCGTAGTTTAAAATTGAACTTATGGTAGTACGGAATACTAAATCATAGCCCTCATTTTTTAAAAAAACGAAAGCATGATAAATTTTGAAAGTAAGGAATCGTAAACCTTCTGGAATCGCTATGTAAAGAGAGTCACCTCCTAATTTTTGTTGTGGGTGATCATAGAGGTATTGCTTCAAAGTACGTCGATCAAGATTGTATTGGAATTTTCTCACTTTTGACCAACGTAATCTCTCAATAATGTTGTTAAAAATTCTAAGCTTTCGAGCAGGCTTGTTTCCAATCACATAAATAATATCGATATTGTTCTCCTTAAATTGAAACCATATTTTTGAATGAATTTGTTCTTTTATTTTTTTATAAAAATCTTCATGTGAATCTGCAATAAGAATTGCAATTCGCGGAGTACTTTCATGCATTATCATTAACCATCTTGAAATAGTCTGCAAGAGATGGCGCTTCCTGGTCGCGGCTAGAAAGTAAATGTTTACCCTTGGGCCATTCAATTCCTATTTCACTGTCAAATGGATTAATCGAATATTCCAGGTATTTATTGTATTTTGCAGTTGTTGCATAAATTACAGATGAATTATCCTTTAATGCCATAAACGCATGACCCATACCTGATTCTATGTAGATCAATTCGTTCTTATCTGCAGAGAGATTGAAGGTTCGATACTGCTTAAATGTTGGTGATTCAAATCTTAAATCTACGACAACATCGAAAATCTCCCCGGAGTCGCATCTAATTAATTTTTTTTGGATATGAGGCTTAATGCTGAAATGAATACCACGGATGACGCCTTCCTTAGAAGTGTTTTTATTAATTTGCTCGAATGGCAACAATGAACCAACGATAGTCTCCAATTCATCACGAACAAATAATTCTGAAAACGACCCTCGGAGATCAAAATGTCCCTCGCCTCGAATTTTTTGACAAGCCCCATCAAATTCGCTGTTTAGAATCTCAAAACCCATTAAAGACACCATCTTTCACAGCCCTATCCAAGTCGTCCTCCCAAGCTGGCATTTCTTCAATGCAAAATTCACTTAGATCAGTCGGGATTAGTATTGTGGACTTTGGTCGTTGTGCACCACTGACAGCACTATGGCCTTGCTCAATATCATGAACTGGCAGGTGAAGTGATCTAAATAGCTCCTGAGCATATGAGAATCTGGAGGCTGACCCCTTTCCAGTGATGTGGTAAATTCCCGGCGGTGCTTCAGAAATGGCCAGAGACAAAATCCGCCTAGAAAGAGTTTTTGTCCACGTTGGTTGCCCAAAGCTTGTTCCTAAAACTACAACTTTTCCCGCAGTTCTCCATGTATTGAGAATCTTATTCGGAAAAGTCGATCCCCCATGCCCATAAAGCCACGAAGTTCGAATTACGTAGCCTGAATGTGGCAAAAAATGCAAAGTGCATCTTTCCGCCTCTAATTTTGATAAGCCATACTTATTGACCGGATTTGGTAAATCTCCGATGGAATGACCATCGCGAGCAACTCCATCAAAGACATAATCTGTAGATAGCTGAAAAAATTTCACGGGATATTTTTCTAATAATTGAGTCAATGCACATACTGCTTGAGTATTGATTTTAAACATCTGTTTTGGGAAACTTTCACCTTTATCGATATCAGTCCAGGCAGCACAGTTAATGATCATATCGGGGCGGATTCTTTCAACTACACTAATAACTGCTTGAGTGTTTGTAATATCTAATTCATCTCTTGAAAAAACATGTGCCTTATGAGGAATTCCCACATCAAACTTAGCAAACTCCCGTCCCAGAAGTCCACTACCACCAAACACTAAATAATTCATTTGATGTACTTCTGCCACCATGATTGATTGTCTACATACCACTTTACTGTAGATTCGAGGGCAACGTTGAACTCATTTTCCACAGTAAAATTTAATTCGGTCCTAGCCTTTGCGCCATCAACGCTATATCGAAAATCGTGTCCTAGGCGGTCAGTTACATATTCAATCTGATCTTCAGATTTATTGAAAAAAGATAAGACTAATCGTAATAATTCCAAATTTCGAATACAATTTTTAGAAGTTAAATTATATATCTCTCCTGAGACACCATTTATCAATGCACGCCAAATTCCATCACAATTATCGTCAACATAAATCCATTCACGCATTTGAAGACCGCTACCATAAACGGGAATTTTCCGACCGAGGATCAAATTAGTAACTGCTTTTGGAATTAGTTTTTCGGGAAGTTGGAATGGTCCAAAATTATTGACTGATCTTGTGGTGACAGTATCTAGACCAAATGAACTGTGAAAAGATTGAACAAGAAGATCGGAACTTGCTTTTGAAGCAGAGTATGGTGACGAAGTTTTTAATGGAAAATTTTCACTTGCTCGGGTTTTGTCCATGGAGCCGTAGACTTCGTCAGTCGATACCTGTAAAAAACGCAGCTTTTTGTTCAACCTTGCTTTTTCAAGCAAACTGAGCGTTCCCAAAACATTTGTCTCGATAAATTTTCGGGGTCCTAAAATCGAATTATCTACATGGCTTTCAGCAGCGAAATGTACTAGGTAGTCCGCGTGCAAAATTACTTCATTGAAGCTATGTGTACTAGAAATATCAGCCTCTATTATTCTCACCTTCGGGTTATTGCGCAGCGAATTCAGAGCATAGAAGTCCTTTGAAGCGCTTAAATTGTCTACAACAGTTATAGATTCAATTTCTTTGGAGTAAAGATTCATTATGCGACGTACGAATGCTGATCCAATAAATCCCGCTGCTCCTGTAACTAATAACTTCACTTTGAGTAGTCGCAGAACGCTATACTTAAGAGCATGATCGGTATTGTACTCGCTGGAGGGTCAGGTTCGCGACTAGACCCTCTAACAAAAGTTGTCAGCAAGCAGCTTCTGCCAGTCTTTAATAAGCCAATGATCTACTATCCGATTAGCACATTGATTTCATGCGGGATTCAAGAAATTGTGATAATTACTAGTCCTAGAGACAAAAACTTGTTTCAGGGTTTACTGGGTGATGGTTCTCTATTTGGATTGCATTTTCAATACGTAGTACAGCCTGAACCCTTGGGGATTGCACAGGCTATCTTGTTAGTGAAGAAACTCATACAAGATACCTCAATAGCGTTAATTCTAGGTGACAATATTTTCGCCGGAATTGACTTTAAAACAATGATTAACAATCAACACCATGATTTCAAAGGGGCACAAATTTTTGGTTATGCTGTAAATAAACCTGAACGATATGGTGTTATCGAAATTGACGAAAATCAAAACCCGATATCTATTGAAGAGAAACCGAGTATTCCAAAATCATCTTATGCAATACCAGGAATTTATTTTTACGACTCAAAAGTTATTTCTTACGCAAATGAACTTTCCCCTAGCCCTCGAGGTGAATTGGAAATCACAGATTTGAATAGGCGATATCTAGAGGCTGGTGAATTGCGTGTTAAAATTCTCCCGACTCAATGCGCTTGGTTTGACGCTGGAACTTTCGATTCACTTTTAGAAACCTCTAATTATATTCAGGCGCATTTTAAACGAACCAATGTAGATCTGGGTAATTTAAATAGAATA
>Ga0007827_10000730_pt1 | contig 10402 bp, 9 predicted proteins | sample CryBogCBE16Jul07_FD_60332 | JGI IMG/M metagenome (GOLD analysis project Ga0007827, IMG submission 60332) | Freshwater microbial communities from Crystal Bog, Wisconsin, USA - CBE16Jul07 | ecosystem: Environmental > Aquatic > Freshwater > Lake | place: Crystal Bog, Wisconsin, USA | collected...
GAGGGCCGGAGTCTCCACCAACGTCCAGCTCCGCATCCTTCACAATCGGGCTCTCGACCTCGAGTGGATCCTCAAGCCCATTCTCTCCAAACGCGCTTGGCCCAAGATCCGCTACGCCTCCCGCCACGACATCACCCGCGAGCAGCACGAGGCGATCCTACGGGTCACTGCAGGCCGCGAATACCGACTCTACTTCGAGATGCTGTGGCTCACCGGGGGGAGCCAGGCCGACATCGCGAGCCCCTTGTCGAACGTTCGGAGGCCATGGCCATCCTCCTTCCTGCAAGCGGCTCTCGGACCCTCCTCTCGACCCCTCATTTGGGCACCTTGGGGACCATGCTTGGATCCTGAAAACCACGGGGATTTCCCCGTACTCCAAGTCATGCAGGATAGTGATTTCCCCGGGGGTGAAATCACGGCTTCGCTTTTGCTGCGCAAAAAACATGTTCCTACGCGTGTCAGGCACGCTTCGGAATCCACCCGGCACCATCACAAAAACCACCATGCCTAAAAAACAAAAACCCGGCACTTGCCGTATCGACTTCATCGCCAATCTCCGGAGCTTTCAGTGAAGCGATTTGCTCAAGAAATGATGCCACTTGAGAAGCTGGGATGAACTCCTTGAAGCTCTGTTGTGCCAGTCATATCCGATCAAAAAATCGATCCGTATTCGAGTAGTCACCTTGAGCAATTTTATCGAGAAAACTGAAATAACGACGTGAGGTTTTGGCCCGATCAAAAGCCGTTTTATGGAGGAAAATCAGAACGTTTCAGATCAGATCCGGCGCCTCGAATGATTCAAGAACCGAAAAGATTTCTAAGGGGTAGGACACTCTGTGGCTCATCAGTTTGCTAGGGTGGCTGGATTCAAACCATGACTGAGCACCCATTCCCTTCTCGTCACATTCCACGCTGACCGTTATCTGTCATACACCATGCTGACCGGGGAGATTCGTAATCAAGTAGACCGTATTTGGAATGAGTTCGCCACGGGTGGACTCTCCAATCCCCTGGAGGTCATCGAGCAGATTACCTACCTGCTTTTTCTGAAGCGGTTGGATGATCTTCAGTCTCTGGAGGAGAGCAAGGCGGCGCGTCTGGGTCAGCCTATTGAGCGACGTATTTTCCCCGAGGGGAAGGATCCCAAGGGACGCTCCTACGAGGATCTGCGTTGGTCCCGGTTCAAGAACTTCGCCCCTGCTGAGATGTTCGATGTGATCGGAGAGCACGTCTTCCCCTTCCTGCGCAACCTCGGCGGAGATGGCTCCACCTACGCGCATCACATGAAGGATGCCCGGTTCACCATCCCGAAGGCCTCCTTGCTGGCCAAGGTCGTGGATATGCTCGACCACATCCCCATGGAGGATCGGGATACCAAGGGAGATCTCTACGAGTACATGCTCGGGAAGATCGCCTCGGCTGGCAGGAACGGCCAGTTCCGGACACCCCGTCACATCATTCAGCTCATGGTCGAGCTGACGGCGCCCACGGCAAAGGATGTCATCTGCGACCCGGCCAGCGGCACCTGCGGCTTCCTCGTGGCTGCCGGGGAGTATCTCCGCGACCACCATTCCGAGATCCTACGCGATACCGCACTCCGGAAACACTTCCACGAGGGGATGTTCCATGGGTTCGATTTTGATAACACCATGCTCCGCATCGGCAGCATGAACATGCAGCTCCACGGCGTGGAGAATCCCGACATCCGCTACCGCGACTCCCTCGGACAGGATCATGCCGGGGAAGAGGAGAAATACACCCTCGTCCTGGCGAATCCTCCCTTCGCCGGATCGCTCGACTACGAGAACTGTGCCAAGGACCTCCTCCAGGTCGTCAAAACCAAGAAGACAGAGCTCCTCTTCATGATCCTCTTCCTCCGATTGCTGAAGCCCGGAGGTCGCGCGGCTGTCATCGTCCCCGATGGCGTCCTCTTCGGATCATCGAAGGCCCACAAGGAACTCCGCCGCTTGCTGGTCGAGGAGCAGAAGCTCGATGCCGTCATCTCCCTCCCCGGAGGCGTCTTCAAGCCCTACGCCGGAGTCTCAACCGCGATCCTCCTCTTCACGAAGACGAACTCCGGAGGCACCGATCATGTCTGGTTCTACGATGTCGCTGCCGATGGCTGGAGCCTCGATGACAAGCGCACCCCACTACTCCCGGCGGAGAAGCTCGGCCCCGTTCCTCAGGAGGGACTCACTGCGGAGGAACACGCCAAGAATAACCTTCCAGACCTCCTCGCTCGATGGAGTCAGCGTGATGGAACGGAGAAAGGGAATCCAAGAACGGCCCAGAGCTTCTGCGTTCCGAAGGATGACATCGCTACCCAGGGATATGACCTCTCGCTGAACCGCTACAAGGAAGTCGTTCATGAAGTGGTGGCCCACAAGCCCCCCAAGGAGATCATCGCCAGCCTTGCAGAACTAGAGAAAGAAATCGTCATCGGGATGAAGGAACTGGAGGAGATGCTGAAGTGAAGGCAGAAGGCAAAATGAAGAATGAAAAATGGAAGACCACTCCGCTGTCTGATGCGTTTTGGTTTCAAGAAGGGCCAGGAGTTCGTAATTGGCAGTTTACTGCGTCTGGAATCAAACTCCTCAACGTCGCGAACATCGAAAGGATAGGGACGCTCAATCTAGAAAAAACCAATCGGCATCTTGATAAAGCCGAGGTCGCAAAGAAATACTCTCACTTCCTTGTTGATGATGGTGACCTGGTCATCGCTAGTTCGGGAATTTCGTTTGATGACGATGGATTGCTCCGAACGCGAGGGGCTTTCGTCAACAGCTCACATCTGCCGCTCTGCCTGAACACAAGCACTATTCGATTCAAAGCTGTTGACGGCGTATCAGACCTTCGCTTCTTGAGGCATTGGCTAGATAGCCGTGATTTCAGGTCGCAGATAACGAAGTTTGTGACCGGGTCAGCACAGCAGAATTTTGGACCATCACACCTTAAAGCGACAAAGATATGCCTGCCTCCCTTGGCTGAGCAGGAGCGAATTGCTGAGGTGCTGGATAAGGCCGAAGAACTCCGAGCCAAACGCCGCGCCGCCCTTGCCCAACTCGATTCACTGACCCAATCCATCTTCTTGGAGATGTTTGGAGATCCAGTCACGAATCCAAGAGGATGGAATGATCAAACTCTCTTGGGGGAAATTGCGGAGATCGTTTCGGGAATCACAAAAGGAAGGAAGCTAACCGGACAAAAAACGCGATCAGTTCCCTATTTGGCAGTCGCAAATGTTCAAGATCGCTCCCTCAATCTAAGTGGCATCAAGAGTATTGAGGCTACAGAGGATGAGATTTCCCGGTATCGGCTCATACCAAACGATCTGGTTCTTACCGAAGGGGGCGATCCTGATAAACTTGGTCGAGGAACTCTGTGGAACTCAGAGCTTCCTGAATGCATTCACCAGAATCACATCTTTAGGGTAAGACTGCCGTCAGAGCAAATTACCCCCCTGTTTGCCAATTGGCTGATCGGCAGCCCTCGTGGAAAGCGCTACTTTCTGAAATCAGCCAAGCAAACCACTGGAATCGCCTCCATCAACATGACGCAACTCCAAGGATTCCCGTTGCTTCTACCCCCAATAGAACTCCAAAAGGAATTCGCGGAGCGAGTCGCCGCCGTCGAAAAGCTCAAAGCTACTCAACGCGCCTCCCTAGCCGAACTCGACACCCTCTTCGCCTCCCTCCAGCACCGGGCTTTCAGGGGGGAGCTGTGAAAAGAAAGCCAAAAATGCACAGTTTGCCACTAGAGCATCAGCTTCAGATCATTGGCCAACGTGCGAAGACTCGACAGATTAACCCCAGAGATGGTTATTTGGAGGTCTATCCAGAACTTCTAGCGGGAGTCCAGGTTCTTCTACCCTTGGATCGTCAGAGGCTCATTCTTGCAGCGCATGCTGTCTTCGGTTGGATGCCAACCCAGTTAAAGGTGAACATGGGGCAAATCGACGAAGCACATGTAGTTCTGAAACGAGTTCTTAATAATGGGTCTCAAATAACAATGAATGACCTCGCCTTTTTGGCTTCCACTTTTAAGACAGTTAAGGGCAATTCAGTTGTTGCTGTTTCCAAGGTTTTGCATTTTCTCGCACCTGACCACTTCCCAATCTGGGATCGGTTGGTTGCCAAAACTTGGGGACTCTCTCCAAATGGTTCGTCGGCTGCGACAAATTATCATAGGTTCATCCATGCATGTCGTACATTTATCAGCAACCCGAACGGGAAAAGTGCTTGTAACCAATTAAGGGGACATTTGGCAAATTCGGGATACACATATTCAATGAGCGATATGCGTGTCATCGAGTTGATATTCTTTCTGTCACCATGAAAATAGACGCAAAAGGTAATAAAGAGGTCATTGAGAGGCTGAAAATGGAGCAAAGCCCGAGACTGGCAGAGCTGGAGGCGCGCTGCACCATGATCCAGCACCAATAGTATCTGGAGCTACCAATATGACTATCGATCCAGAACGAAATGACCTTCGAAAGCTACTGTTCATTAGCTATGCTTATGAAGATGAAGTATTAGCTAAGTGGTTGGCCCGTAAGCTGGCGATTTACGGGTATGGCGTTTGGATCGACCAAATCAAAATCCTCGGTGGAGAGTCTTGGGTCGAAGAGGTCGATGTAGCGATCAAGGAGCGCTCATTTCGTGTTTTAGCTCTTTTATCCAAGAATTCCATCGCCAAGCCAAATCCCAGGAAAGAGCGAACTCTTGCACTTCAACTCGGCAAGCAACGGGGGCTGACGGATTTCCTAATAACACTCAATCAAGACGGAGTGGATCCAGATTGGACTCTCTCTGACATCTCTTGGATCTCGTTCAGGGAAAGCTGGGCTGATGGATTGCGCAGACTCCTAAAAAAACTTGAGTCAATCGGTACACCAAGGATACACGACGGGAATCCGGGAATAGCGAAAGCGACACTGGATCGGGGAATGAAATTCGTAATCCAGAAGCCGGAGGAACTAATCACGAACTGGATTTCTTTCACAGCCTTGCCTGAAAAGCTTAAGATTTTCGACACTCGCCGTTTATCTAAAGAGGAGGAAAGAGCTTGGCCAAGTTACGGCATTGGAAAGGGCCTTGCGATCGGATTTGAGGCTCCTTCAGAAGAACTAGCGGCACGATGTAAACCGACTGGAGAAGAATACCACTGGCCTTCTGTGGAAAATCTTCGTGGATCATCTACAATTAATATTGTAGCGCAAATTCTGAATCGCACTGTTCGCCAGCGATTCGAGGAAGGGGGGAGTGTAATGACGGGAGCAAGCATGGGGTACCTGCCGGATCCGTTTAAAGGAGAAGCGATTTATCGTTTCATAGATGCCGACGGAACCCGAGTTTATATCCGCACCTCCGGCATTGTGAACATCAAGCGTCTCGGAGCTCCCCCCGAGACGATAATTTATCATCCGTCCATCCGTTTCTCTGCCAAATGCATAGGAGAAAGTAAATTTGTTTTGCAACTGCAACCAGGAATTATGGTGTTCGACAAAGATCATCAATCGTTCCCGAGTGCAAAGATTGGTCCTCGTCGTAAAAAAGTCACGAGAGGTTGGTATAACCAAAAATGGCGGAGGAGATTGATTGCATTTGCATCGATCTTACACGGGACACAAACCGATGGTTCTTTGATCAAGCTAGGTGAGTTGGTACGTCTTTCTGCGGATCAATCGCTCGATGAAAGACAATTTAGTAATGCCGACGAGGTTGTTGGAGACGAAGAGCCAGCAGTCAGCAACGTCGTTGTCGATCCCGACGAGTTGGAGGCATGGAACGAATGAGCACACTTCCTATCGAGGTATTAATACTTCCTGAACCAGAGATCGAGTTCGCGTCAGGTCAGTGTTTCGAGCATCCAGCAACAGGGCTTGAACTTTTTGGACCTTTCGAAAGCAAAGGACTTGAAAGGCCGAAACGGATCGACTACGCGGTAATTGGATCTGCGCATGGAATCAGCACATTCAGAGAGTTTGCGACGAGCATAAAGACCTTCATAAATACGCCGGAAGGAAAAAGTCCACAACTTTGGCCCGCATTTCCAGGAATTGAGGAAGCTCTGCACGTTTCGTTTTCCGCCGCCGCACCCCACGAGGAGGTCTTGAATCTACTGGCTATTGAGAGAGCTGCTCAGTTGACGAATGACCATGAGAGGGTTTACCAAGTCACGAGTCTCTATCTGGAAGCCATCGCGGCATTGAATAAGAAGGACGCCAGGATCGATGCCGCGGTTTGTGTAGTGCCTGAGATTGTTTACAAGAATTGCCGTCCTCTATCGCGCATTTCGACGGGGCCGAAGAGCAGACTTCGATCTGGAGAAGTAGCGATGCGGAAGAGTTACGGCGATCTTTTCGGGGAGTATGACTCAAGTCATTATGACTTTTCCTTGGACTTTCGCAGACAAATCAAAGCGCGGGCAATGGAGTTTAGGATCCCGATCCAAATCGTACGAGAATCTACCTTGCGGACCTCGGACGATTTTCAACTTGGTCAGCGAGTTCTAACTCCGCTAGCAGATCGGGCGTGGAATCTCTCTGCCGCACTATATTACAAAAGTGGAAGCAAACCATGGAAGCTCCCGAGTGCTCGTGAAGGCGTGTGCTATGTGGGAATCGCATTTAAGCGGACAGACGATAAGTCAAGGACTGCATGTAGTGCCGCGCAAATGTTTATCGATGACGGCGACGGCGTAGTGTTTCTCGGCGAATATGGACCGTGGTATTCTCCGTCCTCAAAGCAATGTCACCTATCGCGTGAAGCAGCGAGCAAGCTACTTTCCGGAGTGTTGAGTACCTACGAAGAACAGCATGGGAAAAAGCTCTGTGAAGTTTTTCTTCACAGCCGCTCTGAAATCGATTCTGAGGAATGGGCAGGATATAAAGACGCTTGCCCTGAAGGAGTGAAGTTGGTCGGGATACGAGTCGCCCCTGATCGCCGCGGATTGCGTGCGTTTCGAACGGAAACCCGGCCAATCCTTCGAGGAACGTACTGGAAAATTTCAGATCGTGCAGCGTATCTCTGGACATCTGGATTCAAGCCATCTTTGGGAACCTACGACGGATCTGATGTTCCTGAGCCACTGCGGATTCAAATTCAGCACGGAGATGCCGACATCGCACAAGTTGTGAAAGACATTTTTGGGCTAACTAAACTCAATTACAATGCCTGCAAACTGGGCGAAAGCCAACCGGTGACTGTTCACTTTTCGGATGCAGTTGGTGAAATTCTCGTTGCCAATCAAGGCGCGAAAGTTTTTCTGCCTAACTTTAAATACTACGTCTAGTTTCTTATAATAAGAACATCCTTGCAGTAGATTCGACGCCATTTAACCAAAGGGCTTCTATTAGACTTGCCAATGGTTTAGCCCGAAGTGCCATCCTAATGCCTGCCTCCTGCATCCCAGCCGAGGCTTCGCACTCGGCTGGGATGCAGGACTATACCGTAGAAGCACACTTCGTGTGCTTCTACGGAGAACCCCTTGAGTTGTCAAGAATAAAGCTTGCCAAGGGACAATGCTTGTAAGAAATATAACCCTGTATTTCTTACAGATTCCACATGAAAACTTTATCGCAAAGTGTTGAAAAATCGGTTCTTAACCGCATCTACGGGCGCGGTAGGGGTTCCGTATTCTCCACAACTGAATTTTTGGACCTTGGAACCCGTGGTGCGGTGGATGTGGCGCTGTTTCGTCTTTTTAAAAGGGGACGACTGCGTCGGGTAGATCGTGGGATGTATGGTTACCCGGAAAAGAGTCGCTTGATTGGCGAGATTTCTCCAAGTCCAGAGAAGGTTGCCAAGGCAATGGCTCGGCGGGGGGCTCAAAAATTGCTTCCATCTGGAGCGTATGCGGCAAACTTGCTCGGGCTGACGGATCAGGTTCCAGCGAAAATCGAGTATCTAACAGATGGATCTTCACGGCGGGCAATGATTCAAAAGTTGCCAGTGGTCTTAAGGAAAACGACGCCGGCCCGACTTGCTACTGCTGGACGTGTGAGTGGAACGGTTGCGCAAGCGTTGCGGTTTTTGCGCAAGGATCAAGTGGATGAGACGGTGATCGAAAAGCTTCGAACGCGGCTAAGCAAGGATGACAAGGAACAATTGCTAAAGGACATCCCGTTGGTTCCGGCATGGATCGGTGAGATTTTCCGCCAAATAGCTGAAACCGCATGAACACCGTTGCCCTGCTGTCACCTGAAGATCGCCGTGCGTTGTTCACGGAAACGGGTGCGCGAATGGGTCTGCCGCCTTTCCATGTGGAGAAGGATTTCTGGGTGTGTTGGGTGCTTGCGGTCTATTTCAATGATGCCAACGTCAAGCCCCATCTGACTTTCCGGGGAGGAACGTCGCTTTCCAAGGCATGGGGCATCATCGAGCGGTTTTCCGAGGACATTGATCTTGCGATGTCGCGTTCTTGGCTGGGTGCTGCCAAAGAGCCGGGGGAGGCCGGGATCACCTCGTCCGAAAAGGAGCGGCGTCTCAAGGCCCTGAGAGATGAGTGCCGGGAAATGATTCCCAGGGTTCTATGCCCGGTATTGGAAAATGCAGCAGCAACTCTGAGTGAACCTTGCCGTATCGAAGTGGATCCGCTGGAGAATGCCCGCGACCCGTTCTGCCTCTATTTTGAGTATCCCGGCACGGGTCTGCAACCGCCTGCGGACTACAACAAGGCGATGGTAAAAATCGAGCTGAGTGGGCGCGCTGACGGCTGGCCGATGGAAGATCGAACCATACAGCCTTATGTCGCCGAGGCCTTTCCAGAACAAACAGGCGATCCCAAGCTTGCTCTCTCCTGTGTGCGCCCGGAACGGACCTTTTGGGAAAAGGCGGCGCTGGTACACGAGCAGAACATTCGTCCGGGAGAGCGGCCTCTTGCACCCCGCCAGGCAAGGCATCTGTATGATCTTGGGCAACTTTGGGACGCGAGGGTCTGTGATGCTGATGGCTTCCAAAACCTTTTCGATGGAGTCAAGGCACATCGCCGGACCTATTTCGACTACAAGTGGGTGGACTACGGAACTCTGACAGCAAGAACTTTGTCGTTGGTGCCGCCGGAGGACCGCCTTGCGGCATGGCGCGGGGACTATGCGGCGATGAAGGCGATGTTTATCCATGAGGAGCCCACCTTTGAGGAAATCATGGATCGTCTTCGTCGTATCGAAGGTGCATTGTCACGCCTGTGAACTCCAACTTCGCCTTCCTGGCTCCGGAGTGGTCGGGTATCGGCGACGCTGCGGCCAAGGCCGAGTCGTTGGTCTATCCCGATCCGAGGGCCGCATGCTTCTATGCGCGCAGGGCTCTGGAGCTGGCAGTGCACTGGATCTACAAGCACGATGCGGATCTGCGGCTGCCGTATCAGGAGAATCTTAGCGCTCTCATCCATGAACCGTGCTTCCGGAATTTGGTGGGGCCTGCGATATTCGCAAAGGCTCGCTTGATTAAGGAAGTCGGGAATCTCGCCGTCCACAGCCACAAGCCGATCCGCCAATATGACGCGCTGATGGCGGTGAAGGAGCTTTTCCATCTGGGCTACTGGCTGGTGCAGACCTACGGGAAGGGTGCGAAGCCTGCGGCGGATCTTGCCTTCGATCAGGAGCTGCTACCCAAGGGAGCAGGAGTACCCGTCGCCGCACAGACCAAGGAGCAGCTTCAGAAGCTGGAGCGTGATCTGAGTGAGCGTGATGAGAAGCTGACCACCCTGCTGGAGGAAAGGGCAGGGCTCGATGAGGAGCTCAAGCGTCTCCGGGCTGAGGTGGCTGCCGCGCGCAAGGCGAACGCTGCCAAGGGAGATGGCCATGATTACTCGGAGGCGGAGACGCGGGATTACTTCATCGATCTGCTCCTGAAGGAGGCCGGATGGGCTCTTGACCAAGAGCGAGATCGGGAATTTCCCGTGACGGGGATGCCCAATGAGAAGGGTGAGGGGTTCGTGGACTATGTGCTCTGGGGGGATGATGGCTTGCCTCTGGCCGTGGTGGAGGCCAAGCGGACGCGGCGCGATCCCCGTGTGGGCCAGCAACAAGCGAAGCTCTACGCCGACTGCCTGGAGGTGATGACCGGACGACGCCCGATGATTTTCTACTCCAACGGCTATGAGCACTGGATCTGGGATGATGCAGCCTATCCGCCGAGACCCGTCCAGGGGTTCTACAAGAAGGATGAGCTGGAGCTTCTGATCCAGCGACGAAGCACCCGGAGGAAGCTTGCTTCCACGGAGATCAACAAGGGGATCGTCGAGCGGTACTATCAGGAGAGGGCGATCCGAAGGATCGCGGAGGCCTTTGAGAAGGATCATGACCGGAAGGCTCTCCTCGTCATGGCGACGGGTTCCGGCAAGACGCGAACGGTGATCGCTCTGGCGGATCTGCTGATGCGCTGCAACTGGGCGAAGCGCG
>Ga0007827_10000731_pt1 | contig 10401 bp, 9 predicted proteins | sample CryBogCBE16Jul07_FD_60332 | JGI IMG/M metagenome (GOLD analysis project Ga0007827, IMG submission 60332) | Freshwater microbial communities from Crystal Bog, Wisconsin, USA - CBE16Jul07 | ecosystem: Environmental > Aquatic > Freshwater > Lake | place: Crystal Bog, Wisconsin, USA | collected...
GCACTGCTTTGTTTTCTCCACAGGAAAAGTCGCCGAGAGTTCTGGCGATTGATCTTGGCGGAGGGACTACCGACTACAGCCTTACTTTTGCTGATGCCTTCCAATTCAGCGGGGTGATAATGGTGGGAGGAGATCATATAACAAATGACATCTCGATCGGCTTGAGACTTCCTATCGCGAAGGCGGAATGTCTCAAAATCCAAGAAGGTTCAGCCAAGCTTTCTGTGCAACCAGTTAGGGAAACCATCATACTGAAACAGGATCATGGACTTCCTGATTACGAAATCGACCGTGTGTCACTTGACGCGATCATTCACCTTCGTGTTCAGGAACACTTTGAGCAAATTCGTGATGAGATAGCATCACATGGTGCAAATGGAACGTGGGATAACCATATTGGGAATGATTGCAAAGTTTTGCTGACGGGCGGTGGTTCAAAGTTGATGGGAATTGCAAGCGTGGCAGAAGAGGTCTTCAAACTTCCCGTTGAACTCGGATATGCTCGTAATGTGATTGGGACAAATCGAATCATCATGAATCCTGACTTTACGACGGCCATCGGCATCACAATATGGGCGATGAAATGCACTCCTGGCACCTCTGAATCTCTTGACCTCATAAAGAAACCAGTCAGCAAGCCTGAGCCAAAAAGGGAGTTTCGCTCAAACGAAGAGTATCTCTCGGCCCTGAGAAATGAGAGAGATCCAGGGAAAAATCTCTCGCCAGATGGCAGTGGAGATCTTGATGTACCGACTTTTCTCCGGAAGGGGACACATGGGATAGAGATCAAACACGCGAAGAAACTTTAAGGGATGACATCTTCCTTACTGGCCCCTCTATCGATAGAGTTTCATGGGTTCAGATTCTCTGAACCCGCCATTTTCATAGTCCCTCTGATCGTGTCAGCAATCTACTTCTCTATCGCCTCGTTCGTTTGGCTTTATCGTGACGCCGAGGAGCGAGGCAAGGAGGGATGGCCCGCACTGATTCTCGTTCTATTGACAGGGTGGCCTATCTCCTTTCTTTGGTGGTTCTGGCTCCGACCCAAAGGAGAACGCCACCAGATCAACTGGAAGTTGCTACATTCATCATCCAATCGCAGGAGGGATTCTGGGCGGGCCATCGTCTTCGTGCAGATGCGTATCACTGCTCGTCACACGAAAAGACCTGAGTCGCCGCGTTATGCCTTGACCACACGAAACGAAAAGCCGTTGATCGAACTTTGACCCATTGTCAGATTTTTTATGCCGAATTCAACAGATACCGCCCCGGAGAGCGAAGGCCAAGATTCATGGCCCCGAGAGATAGTCATCCGTCCAACAATCGACAAAGCTATTGAGTTGCTGGGGATTGAGTATGAAGGACCTCCTGAAGGGGACGATGCACTGGTCTGGAAAATTGGGTTTGAGATGTCTCAAGTTGCAGAAATTTCCTCGTGGGATGATTTTGCTATTAGATTCGAGGGATATGAATTCGCTAATATCGAGGATCAGGAGGAGTATGATGAGTACTGTGATCTACAAGAACATGAAAGATCAGAAAGCAGGTTTTCTGATTTATGTTATGCGCCTGAAGCGCAACGTGTTGGTGAAGTTGATTCATTAAAAAGTGGTGATAATACTGGGGGGATTATTCCTTCGAGCCCAGATACCAGTGAAAAAACCGGGATAGAAATAATCCATGGAAAACAACTAATCCGTGGAAAACTTTACGACTGCATAGTGTCAGGCAAAAATTTTGATGAGATAGAAAGCCTAATTCCTCTTGCTGCTGAAGAAAACACTGGAAAGCTATTTATTTTAGGTCATGCAAGACAACTGCTTGAAAATTATCCTGAGGATATAAAAGAAATCATCAAAATGTCATTTATTGAGATTTGGAACGATGGTCTGAGAGGGACTTATCCGAAAATTATTGATACATGTGCTTGTATTTGCACCATCCAGTCTGATGGAACTCTACTGGATGGGAGTGGTTTAGAGTATTTTCAATTAGTAGAAACTCAGGTTCTGTAATAGTTTTCAGTAATATCTGCCTGGTAGGCTCTACGGCAACTGAATTGATCACTCGACCTTGGTTTCAAGGTCAGTCCACGTGGATTTATCTGTAAAGTATGTTTTAACCCAAACTGTTAGACGATTTCCTCTGTCCTCAATTTTTGATTGCCAAGAATCTTTGGAGGGATTCTTCCATTCTTTAACAGGTTTCCATTCTGCAACTTCTTGATAAGAAACACTCTTCAATCCCCATTCTTTATACTTTTCTGCTCGCTCATAGGGAGGGATGTTCTGAAGTTGTGCGTTTTCTGAGCTCCCTAAAAGCACGAGGTTGCCAAACCCATTAATTGTATTCTCGATTTTTTTCCAATTTTCCTCGGCTTGCTTTCTGTCATCCGGATCCTTCCATTTACTACGGTCATTATCTTTTTCACCTTTAATGGATAACTCTTTCCACTCGAGTTCGTGAGGGACTATGTGATCCAGAGTTACCTTATTATCCCTAAAAATTGAACGAAGAGATTTTCTTGCTTCAGCTTGATCTTGACTTGTGAATATTTGGGTTTCTATCTCGTATTTATATAACCAATATTTAAATCTCCCATGCCAATGTCCCCACCCATATGCATAGTGTAACAGTTGAGGTGTCTCTCTATCGATATAGTTCTGGAAGATATTAGCCAGACCACCGGCAAAACAAAACCTATTAAAAGGTTTTGTCCCTTCATAATAAGACTTTATAAGTTCCTTGGTTTGGCTGTATTCAGAGCTAAAAATCTTTTGAAAGATTTCAGGGAAACCATCCCTGCTGCTATGATTCTTTCCATGGAGTGAATCATGACAATCCCAAAGAGCCAATAGCGATTCCCATCGTTTGAGTAATATTTGGTCTACCGTCACTCCTTCTGGCAGTTTTCTCAAATAACGGAATAAAAAGATCATGCTCCTGCGCTGATCTAGAAGAATCACATCACCAATCAGAGGTTCCTTCTCGTCTTGTTTGACAAAGGTAGTGCTAACTAGCCTCATTGATTCTGCAAACTCCTCTGCAAGGCTCTTGGCATAAGCAATACCGCTCTCCTTATCGGCTTCGAAGTCGGAGAGTCTTTTTCTGACATATGCTACACATCCATTATCACCATCAACACTTTGTGGTTGTGTGAATTGATTCTTCTCTTCACTGCCCTCATCGATTGCGCGCAAGTGATGTGCTAATATCTCGTCAAGGCTCATCTCGCCTCGAAATGAATGCTTTGCCGCTTCCTCTTCACATTTAAATACATTTGCAAATGAGTCTTGGATCTTGATTACATTCTCGTCGCTTTTTCCCTTGAGGCTATTGAGATAAACATACTTCATGAGAAGTGCTTTCACCTTTTCTGTTTCAGAGAGTTGCACCCCACGCGTGTTGTGGAGTTCAAATATTTGAGAGGCTACGGCCTTACTCTGGTAAACACCTATAGAAACGGCAGCCTTGCGTATTACATCAATATAGGCACAAATATGTTCTATTGAAAGCAATGGGCTGCTCTTTTTGTTCTCTTCAAGTCCAAAAGACATAAAGAAAGTTTGTACAGCCTTAACAACTCGCTCAAGCGAAGCAGTAGCTTCTTTGCCTTCCTCTTGATCCTTCAACTTTATAATTGTCGCGGGTTCCAGGATCTTCTTAAAACGATCGTTATCGTACGTGACTACATCTAGATGGAGAGGAATCAGAGGTTCAGTTGACTTTTGAAGGTATTGGCAGACAGCGAGAAAAATGGTGATGCTCGTGAGTCGCTGTTGGCCATCTACGATGGCCATTTGTCCGTTGGGATCTTTTTCAAGGATATAGTGCCCGAGGTAGTATTTAGTTCCGTTGGCTGCATGTTCAGCCAGATCCACTATAAACAATTCAATCTGTTTCTCCGTCCAAGAATAGGCTCGCTGGTAACTGGGAATGAAGAATTCATATTTACCAATCAATTCAGAGAAGGTCTTTTCATTGAATTCGTCTTTTGTCATCTCGTCGCTCATTTTAATCGCTTCCTATTTGGTTGCTGAATTCATGTGACTATTAAAAAATTCCCAAAGTATGACCATAGCGAGTGTATCGAGTTTGCAGTAGGCGAGTAGTTGAGCCTCGATTTCTGAACACCTTGCTGGATCTGTCTTGGGATGGATTGCCTCTCGGAATACGGCCATGGCAGCATTTCCTTCCTGCACTCCTTCAAGATCGTCATAGTTCAAATCAGGGCATACCGCCGGGAGCACCGCTTTGATGCTCCAGCTTCCTTTCATGCTTGGGTGGTAGTAATGAGCTCTGGCGATGGGTAGTAAATCCACGACCCTCGGAAGTAACGCCTCCAGAGCCTCGGAAAATTCGGGATGGCGCACTGCCATTTCGCGAATAAAGCGTTTCTCCACCCCTTGATGATAGACAAAAATTGGCCCCTCGCTGCCACAGTTATCCACGAGTGCCTTTGAGAATCCATAGGTGGGATCTTGGCCGGAGAGATCAAGGAAGGCTGTATCCTCCAAGGTTCCGTATTCATCCAGGGTGTGGAGGCTGAACTGAAATGGAATTGCTTCGTAGGGTCTGGTACCAGCCCAAATGGGGACTGGAAACTGGATTGTTTCAAAATCCAGAAATCTTGCCGGAAATCCGTAAGGGGCTAGGGCTTCCCTTGCCCCTTTGGCATCGAAGTAGGCTGTCCCGGAGACAGTATGATCCTTCACCCGTCTCTGCTTCTCATTGAGAAGATGATCAGGGACCTCACGGAGATCATCGATTCCCAGCTCCTCGCAAACATCGTGCTTTCTGAAATTGGGGAGTCCAGAGATCGGATACTCCGGGCTGACCTGATCCCTGAAGCAGTAGCCGCAGAAACTGCACTCAAAGGGATCGGAGCATTGGGGACCGGTTTCAACCTGAGGTTCCTCTGCCAATGCTGCCACAGCCTGAGCCTGAGAGATCCATTCGGCAACTTCACCACTTCGTGCGAAGGCTTCCTCTGTCAGGTCGTTCTCAGTCAGGAGACCGTTATAGTCACCATCTCCTTGATAGACCCAAGTATTATCGACATGAGCGAGAGAGACCGAGGTGAGAGGAATTCCAGATGAACGGGCGATGTGAGCCTGCACGGCAACATCGTCACGTTGATAGTCCTTGATGCTGGTTGAAGCCTTCACCTCGACCATGCGCCAGGCTGGTTTACCATTCGTTTCATCAGGGAGTAGGACATCAGCAAAGGCAAGGCCACCGGCCGCTTGGAAACCGGCCTCAAAGATCGGGTTCCGAGTTGTGGCCAGAAGGTCAGTCGTCCGAGCGATGGCACCTTCCTTCCCCTCGGCTTTCACATCCAGCAGCGCACCCTCTCCATTCGGATCGTAGATGCTCCGGGCCATATCACCCACTTCATAGCCTATTTCAAAAGCTGCCTCCGAAGATTCCGAGACTTCCTTTAATTCAGGACGGTGAAGCTCCAACCAGAGACGCTTGGGGCACTGCCGGAAAGCAATGATCTTGGATTTGGAGAGAATGGTCATGGGGATGTTTTCCAGAAGAATGAACTGGAGGGCTGGTTCTATCCAGCCTCCGATTTGTCCCCATTTAATGCCCTGTTGGAGTGGGGAGATGCTATGGCACTTTAACGACAGAAAAGCTTCTAGAAAACTATTTAGCAAACAAACCTTATGATTCCGATTGCCATCGAACTCACCCTTGCGACACCCATTGGGCCAGCAGGACACAGGCTCGAGCGCGCGGTGCCACTCCCGATAAAGCAGTTCTCTTTCCCCGATACCCCCCTGGGAAGGATCGACGCAGAGAATGCAAAGGACCTTCTGCAAAACTACGTTGACAAGCACATTACTCCCGAATCGATGAAAAAGATCTCAACCATATCACGAGCGACTTGGACATGAGCAGCAATCACTGAGATTTTTTTAGTCGAGCCTACCAATTGTCCCCATTCAATGTCCTGTTATAACTGATGATTTCGTTCTAAAAATAACCTTCGATCAGTAAACAAAAACCACCAACACATCACCACTATGGCAAACTGCTACTGCAAATATTGCGGTCAGATAGCGTCAAACATTCAGATTTTAACAAGCGGACATTGTCCGAAAAATCCTGAAGGGAAGAAACATGCTCTCTATGAGGGGGCCGAAAAAACTCAATATGTCTGCAAGTTTTGTGGGCAGAAAAGTTCAAGTATTCAGATTCTAACCAGCGGATATTGTCCCAAGAATCCGGATTGGAAGAAGCATTCACCAGCTCTTTAACGCTCGGGAACATCGCTGGATCTGATTTGCCCTAGCTCTTGCGGCAGAAGCGGCTCTCGTGCTAGGTTTCGTACATGAGTGGCTCTACTGCTGAAATCGTCGAGGTATGCGAAGCCCTGCCAGCCGAGAAGCGTCTGGAGGTTATCGACTTTGCTCGCTTCCTGCTCGTCCAGCAGGATGATGCACGCTGGGAAAATCTGATTGCAACGGAAAAGCCCCGCCCCCGCCTAGATGAGTTTATGAGAGCTTCAGCAACAGAGGCTGATGAACCGCTCGATCTCAAGCGGTTGTGATTTCCAAGGTGCGACCCTCTTTCTGGCGCGCATACGCAGCGCTAGATCCTCGAATTCGTGATGCTGCCAAGAGAGCATATACGCTTTTTGCTGAAAACCCTGCTCATCCATCTCTCAGGTTCAAGAAGCTTGCTGGCTACGAAGATGTCTGGTCAGTCAGAATCAATGAGCAGTATCGAGCCGTAGGTCAGCGTAACGGAGAAACAGTCATCTGGGTCTGGATCGGTTCACACAACGATTTTGATAAGCTTTTCGGATAACAAAAACTATCCCACTTCAGGAAACTCCTTCCTTAATCTCGCCGCCCTTTTAGCCGTGTCTGTCCGCTCATCCCACCCTGTCAATTTACAGATGCGCAGATGGAGGGCTTCCCCTTTGATGTTTAACCTCTTGGCCTCGGCATCAAGTTTTCGGAGTTTGGCTGCCAAGAGGCGGCGGTCCTCATGACTCTCTGCAAGTGATTCCCCTTGTTTTTTTAAGGCTCGTTCCCGGTGGAGTTTTTTGACGGCATCCCATTTGACATCACGCTTCGCATCAAAAGACCAGTAGGCTGGAATAAAGATCATCGTTCCAAACGCCGTCAGGTTGACAGAAAACTTCATCACGAGAGGCTTGTCATACTCCATCCCGTAGAGATTCCAGCGGTGGCAAAACACGTCAAATGCTGCCTGAAAATGAGCTTTCGGATCATTCCAATCCACATCGAAGGTCTCGCGAAGGTTTCTCTCCGCCGTGAAAGATCTACGGATGATTCCCTTGTGTTCAGCAAAATTTAAGACGTCCCAGTGGGACTTGAACTCCTGCCATTCATTGAGAAGTTCTGGATTGCGCTCTGCCTCCTTCTGAATGGAGTTGAATTTGGCGGTCGTATTCAACAAAGACTCATATCCTCCCTTCCAGACCAAATGCTCATGTTCGGAAACAACCTTGCAGACTTCTTCCGTGGGGACAGGAGTCAGATGATCCAAAAGAAACTGCATCTCCTCATCAAGGGGTTGTTCTTTTTCAATGCAATCTAGGCAGACAACTAGCACCGAGTGGATGTTGATTGGCCATAGAGCAAACGGGGTGAAAATCCATTGGTAGAGATTCTCGATCGGTGCCAACGCCTTCTTTCCCTTCTTCCTCAGGAGCGCATGGTACCTTTTGACTTGGTCCGCTTGCCATTCATCCCTTCGGTAGGCCAGCGATGCGAGTTTTGCGAGATCTTGCTGTAGAGCGGATGCCATGTTTTCATGAATAGCTTGAAGGAGATGATCAGACAATCTCTCCAAGGACGAAAAGTGGGGACAAACCGTTCCGTGGAAAATGGGATCCTACGGAGCAATGTTTCATCAAATGTCGCGAATATCCGTAGAAAGTATCCAGGAGGTCACCAATGCCACCGACATCGTGGATGTCATTGGCGATTATTTTCCGCTTAAGAGGGAGGGAACAAATTTCAGGGCTCTCTGTCCTTTCCATAAGGAAAAAAGTCCCACCTTTAATGTGAATCCAGCCAGGCAGACTTTTTAATGTTTTGGTTGCGGGGCTGGAGGTGGAGTCTTTCGATTTGTGATGGACTATGAGCATATCGACTTTCCCTCGGCGGTTCGCAGGCTTGCCCAGCGCGCGGACATTGTGCTGCTCGAAGTTGATGAAGGGCAGTGATTGGGGACAAACCGTTCCGTAGTTCGAAATGAACATCGGTGGGAGAGTTTTCATCATGAAAACGGAATCAATTCAACTCATCGACCAGATACTGCCAGAAAACATCCATCCGACCGAATCCCCTCAGCAGCCATCGGTGGCCGTAACTCTCACATGGAACCTAGCTGACGGCAAAGCCTATTACCCTGAGCGTAACTGCCCGCCTGCTCCTGTACTCATCGCATTTGGTGGCGATAGTCTGCATGCCTGCAGACTGGAGGGTATATATGACTACGCGAAGGCAATCGCTGAAAATCCAGGACTGATGGTGCGTTCGTTTAGGCGGCTTCTAAAGAGCGGGGGTGAGGACGAATGGTGCGATGTCATTTTCAAGTTCGGTGAAAGGGCATTTCTCTACGGTGATAAGGCAAATCCCAGAATTGTTGCCTATGCCTCAACCGAGGATGAGGCAGAACGGATGGTACGGGATTTTGAAAAACGCTATGGCGTTCCCAAACCACCAGAAGCTGGAACCTTCCAACTGATCAGGCTCGATGATTTCGATATTTCATCTCACACCGCTCCTCTGGAGTTGGAATCGGTTTTAAGTGATGAGTCGTTTGCACTTCATTACCCGGATGGCATGGAATCATGGCACAAGGAATTCGAGGTAAAGCTGACGGAGAGAAAAAAGGGGTTGTCCATTCTGGAGGGAAAACCCGGTACTGGAAAAACCTCCTACCTGAGGCATCTCATGGGAGTTCTGAAGGAAAGCCATCGCTTCTATTTCATCCCGCCGGCAACCATGGGAATGCTATCCAATCCTAAGTTCATTGGGTTCTGGGCAGATGAGCGAAAGTCCCATGCGGATAAAAAACTGGTCGTGATCCTGGAGGATGCCGATGCCGTGCTTATGACCCGTGGCTCCGACAACAGGGATGAGGTCAGTGCGCTTCTCAACCTGAGTGATGGAATGTTGGGTGACTTTTTGAGCCTCCAGATCATCTGCACCATCAACTGCCCTATCTCTGATATTGATCAGGCTCTCCTGCGTCCGGGGCGTCTCATCACTCACAGAAGGTTTGAGCGACTTGATCCTGTTCAAGCTCTGAGATTGGCATCTCATCTTGGAAAGTCATTGCCGGAAAAAGATGAGTACTCCCTTGCCGAAGTATTCTCTGGGGAAGAGCAGGCAAGTGTATCGCGTCCAAGGATGGGATTCGGAAGATGAGGGTATGATCAACCTTCGCCGCATCACGCAGACAATTTATCAGACCATGGGACACCTCATCGGATTCGCCCTATTCCTCTTTATCGGTGTCTGCCTCCTGCTGCTGATGCCAGGAATGGCACTGATCTCATGGATCGATGACCTGAGCGTGAACCAGATTTCAATACCCATGTTGTGGCTTGGGAGTCTGGCTATTTCCTTGGGTGTCTATGGTTCGATTCGTGCCATACTCAAGGATCCGGAGAGGTCATGGAAGGTGTATGGAGGTATCTGCGCTGCGGTCTTGATCCTCTGCATCATCCTTTCAGTGGGATTTCAGGAACACTTCGGGCAGCGATGGACAAGAAGGTTGATGGGAATGACGCCTTTGCAGACAGCGATCACCCCTTGAAGGAAAGAATCAGTCGTTGAGGTAATGATCCGAGGGGAGTTCTTTAAACCCCAACTCCGCCGCTTTTTCATTTGAGAGGGTTTTAAACAATCCTTCACGAATTCGGAGCCTTCCCTCAGATCCGGTCAGCTCGCATGTCTTGCTTGAGAGCAAATAGGCGAAGCCATTGTAGCCGGAAATCTCGTGGGTGATCTCCAGGAGACGATTCTGTACGTCTTGGGGATCTTTATCCTCAACAGGAGCATCCGGTTGCCAGAGCTTGTAGTAGAGGCGTAGAGTTCCCAGCTTCTCTTTGATCTGAACGAATTCCAACTTCGGAGCTTCATGAACTACCGGCTTACCGTCTTGGGACAGGACATGTCTTGCGTTATCGAGTGTCCACTTCGAGAGATAACAGAAATCATAGATGATCTCATACCATCCATCATCGCACCAACAGACATCGGACATGCCGAGGTCACTCAACTGATTTCCAGTTTTTTGATGGGGTTGAGCATCATCTAGGATTCCCGACGAATAACCGATGGAAACGCCCGTTGCTCTCCGTACAAAAAACTCCGGATAGTCCGCGACGAGTTTGTCCTCGAGTTC